>AR_comb_assmDRAFT_10249350_pt1 | contig 14960 bp, 10 predicted proteins | sample ArasoioldDNA_FD_10543 | JGI IMG/M metagenome (IMG submission 10543) | reverse complement strand
CCCCCAAGTGCTGCTCGATTGCTAATCTATTCCTGACCCCTGATCCGGTAAATGGCTCCTCGGTGCCAGATATGGCACGAACGGGTAGTATAGATAACTGCATGAAAGTACGGGACTTCGGCCGCCGCCGTTATTTCATCCCCAATTGCCTCAAACGGCACGATCGAAAACACACGAGGGAAAACAATGGTGCCGCGGCGAGAATTTCCGCTCACTCAAGAGGACACATGATCCGAAATCATACGGTTCTGCTCACAACCCTGTTCATTCTTTCCATTTTTCCTCAAACATTCGCGCAGGCCGGCTTCCGTCCCGACAAGATGGATACCATTCTGTACGGCGCCGCCTACTATCCCGAATACATGCCGTATGAGCGGCGCGACAAAGACGTTGAGCTGATGAAACAGGCCGGCATTTCGGTCGTGCGCTTGGGCGAATCCAGTTGGGGATTGTGGGAACCCGAAGACGGACGCTTCGAGTATGCCTGGATGGACCACGTGGTCGAGCAAATGCACAAAGCTGGGATCAGGGTCATCATGGGCACTCCGACGTATTCGATTCCGGCATGGATGTACAAGAAGCATCCGGAGATTGTGATGACGCGGCTGGATGGCCGAACCATCACCTATGGGATGCGACAGAACGCCGACCTTTTGAACCCTACGTACCGGTTCTACTGCGAACGCATCACTCGCAAGCTTGCCGAGCACTACAAGGACAATCCTGCGGTCATTGGATGGCAGATCGATAATGAGACGCCTCCGGGTGGAGCGGCGAATAAAGACGTGCAGGACGGTTTTGTCGAGTACCTGCAGCACAAGTTCAAGACGGTCGACGAACTGAACAAGATCTGGGGCCTGAATTACTGGGGCCAGCGGCTGAACGACTGGACCGAGATTCCGCCGCAGAGCGGCATTCTCAATCCGGGATGGAAGCTGGAGTGGACGCGCTACTCGCAGTGGATCACGACTGATTTTCTGGCTCGGCAGGCGTCGATCGTGAACCAGTACAAACGTCCAGATCAATTCGTGACGCAGGATTTTGCCGGTCCGCCCCGGCCCGAGGTCAATGAGAACGATATCTCCCGCAGTCTCGACATTGTCGCGGTCAATCCCTATCACCACGCCCCGCAGGATGAGTACGACGGTGAGGACTCTTCTTACCAGGGAGACTACGGTCGCTCATTGAAGCACGCGAATTATCTGGTCACTGAGACTAATGGGGACACGATCGGGTGGGACTCGAAGAGCCAGTTTCCGCCATACGACGGGCAGTTGAGGCTCGATGTGTACACGCATCTTTCGTCGGGCGCGAACATGGTCGAGTACTGGCACTGGCATTCGCTTCATTACGGACAGGAGACTTACTGGAAAGGCATTCTGGGGCATGATCTGGAGCCCGGGCGGCCGTATCAGGAGATGAGCAAGACGGCGCACGAGTTGCGCCGCATCGGGGCGCAGATTGTGGACCTCAAGCGCAGCAGTCAAGTCGCCATTCTGTACAGCTCGGATTCTTATTGGGGCATTGAGTTCATGAAGTTCAATGATCACGATAATTACCGAACGACCCTGAGGCAGATGTACCACGTGCTCTATAAGAGTAATGTGGGCGTGGATTTCGTCTTTCCCGACAGCACGAATTTTTCGGACTACAAGGTGATCGTGGTGCCGCCGCTGTATGTCGCGAGCGACGCCCTTCTGAATAAGCTGGTCGATTACGTGCGCAATGGCGGCCATGTCGTGATCGCGTTCAAGAGTGGATTCACCAACGAATTCGATACGGTGCGGTGGACGACGATGCCGGGGCCGCTTCGCGAGGCCGCAGGATTTCACTATCAGGAGTTCTCCAGTCTCCGTCAGCCTCTGGCGCTGAAAGGTGACCCCTTACAGGCAGGGGACGAAAACAAGGTCTCCGATTGGGCGGAGATGTTAACGGTCGATTCGGCCGAGCCCATTGCGTTTTATGATCATCCTTTCTTCGGGAAATATCCCGCGATTACGCGAAATTCGTTCGGAAAAGGGAGCCTTACGTATGAGGGAACGGTTCTGTCGGATGCGCTGCAGACCAGGGTGCTGCTGGATGTTTTGCAGCGCGCGCGGGTCTCGGGACCGGATCAGAGCCTTCCGGCGAGTGTGCGGGCGAAACATGGAACGAATCGTAGCGGGAAGATGGTGCATTATTTCCTGAATTATTCAAGCGAAGAGCAGACGTTCTCTTATTCATACGGCGCGGGGACGGAGTTGCTTACGCAGGCGGGCGTTACGCACTTGCAGAAGATAACGCTGAAGCCCTGGGATTTGGCTTTGATTGAGGAAAAGTGATGAACCTCGACGGCTAAAACCGTATAGAGTTGTGGCGCCCCCTGCGGCGCGGCTTAAGCCGCGCCCTTTCAAAACAACCTCGCAAGAATGTTTCTGCAACGGCCTACCGGGTCTGATTATCCCAAAGTTGTCTTGCGAAGAAATAGTGCTTTCCGTTCTGGTGGGAAATTGCGTCCAAGAACAGACACTTTTTTGTCAGACGCATGAAACGGATTACGCTGACCTTCCGGACCGCGCACTGCGCTCTCTTCCTATCGATTTCCATCATTGCGGCTACGGGCGCAAGGGCACAAACGGTCAAGCAACCCGCGGAGCAGCAAGCTCCCGCGCGAAATGCTTCGCCGCCGAGCGCGAGTCTTCCGCCGCTTCAACTGGACAGTAACGAAGTGCTGCACCACCTGAACCAGGTCATCAGTTGGTACCGACATTCGACCACCGGGGTTCGCGACGTAGGTCTGCCGAGTGATGCGATTTACCAGGACGATGCCAAGACGCTCGGCGCGCAGGCGGTGCAACTCGCCTTTCAGTCAGCACAAGCGGAAAGTACGCTGATCATTGGGCAGAAAACCGGGGGGGCGAATCCGCCTGCGCCTGAGACGCAGCAGCAGAAGTTGGAGGAGTTCAAGGCAAAAACCACGTCGCAGATCGACCAACTACAGTCGCAGATTGAGGCGTTGAAGGCGAAGATTCCCAAGTCGCCCGCGTCGAAACGCGCCGGCCTGGTGTCGCAGCGCGACGCTCTTGAAAGCGCACTGGAGCTGCAGAAAACGCGCCTCGATACCATTCAAAAGATGGCTACATTCGTCGAGAGCAATGCCGAGACAGCACGCGGTCTGGAAGGTGACATCAACCGTCTGGCCCAGACAATCCCCGAGGTGATTGGCCATTCGACGACCGACAAAACTGGCACGACGCAGAACAAGGTGGAAGCGGAGAAATCACCGGCCAAGCCGTCGCTCTCCAACTCGGGTGGGCTGATCGGCGATGCGATGACACTCTATGACTACGTGAGCGTGGTCCATCAGATCGACACCGTCATCAAGGAGACGAACTACACTCGAGATGTAGCAAATCACCTGCGCACGCCGCTTCGCGATGCACTGCGCGCGAGTATTCAGCGAAGCCAGCAGTTCGCCAGCCAGGATGCCAGCAACGGCCCTCAGCAACTGCAAGCGCAACGCGAGGAACTTCAGCAGCTCACAGATCAGTTCAAGCAACTCACAAACACGCTTCTGCCGCTAAGTCAGGAAATCGTGATCCTGGGGAATGCCCGCACGAATCTGGAGCAGTGGCGCGACTCGATTGTCCGCGAGTCTAAATACGTTCTGCGATCAGTCCTGCTGCGGGTACTGGCGATCCTGCTGGCGTTGGGATTAATTTTCGTGCTTTCCGAAGTTTGGCGCAGGGTAACGTTTCGTTATATCGGCGACCCACGGCGGAGACGGCAATTTCTGGTGCTGCGTCGAGTAGTGATAGGCTTTGGCGTCTGCATTGTTCTCACATTTGGATTTGTGAGCCAGTTCAGCTCTCTGGCGACATTCGCTGGTTTCATCACGGCCGGCATTGCGGTGGGTCTGCAAGCCGTTCTGCTTTCGATTGCCGCCTACTTCTTCATCATTGGGCGTTATGGAATTCGAGTCGGCGACCGCATTAGCGTCGCCGGGATCACTGGGGACGTCGTTGACATCGGGCTGGTACGCATGTACGTGATGGAACTCGCCGGCACCGGACTGGACTTCTATCCCACGGGACGCATTGTGGCCTTTTCCAATTCAGTGCTCTTCCAAACGGGCACTCCGCTGTTCCGGCAGATTCCGGGAACGGAGTATACCTGGCACGAAGTGGTTGTGATGATTGCGCCGAATGGAGACTACAAGGCGGTGCAAAAGAAATTGATGGCGGTCATCGACGAAGTCTACTCAAAATACCGCGATGAGATCGAGCGCCAGCACGCCGCCATCGAGCGACGGGTGGATATCCTGGTCGACGTGCCTCGCCCCGAGGCCCGGGTACAGTTCGTCGAGGGAGGGCTTGAGTTGCTCGTGCGCTATCCCGTCGAAATCCGGCGCGCGCCCGGCACGGACGAAGACATGACCCGCCGAGTGCTCGATCTGATTGCGAAGGACGAGACTCTGAAAGCGGCGGTGTCCGGAATTCCAAAGATCCGTTCGGCGATCCGGGGATAATCGCTGTGCGACCACGAACGTTCGCAAACCGCTTCCCTACTCACTTGGATCGGCGGCATTCGGCGGAGGGTCCAACCATCGTAACGGGACTCGGGCGCTTTCTGCGGTGGGAGGCTGGGCTGCAAGCGATAGAATGGACAGTTCCCCGCAATACGAGGTCAAGCTTAGAAGCTGATATCAGCTCCTGAATTCCACCTCAGCTACTTCCTCATAAATTTAAGGAGTCATACATCATGGCAAAGAAGCGCATTGGCATACTCACCGGGGGCGGCGACGTTCCTGGACTCAACTCGGTGATCAAGTCGGTGGTCTACCGCGGGGCCGAAATCGGATGCGAAGTGATCGGGATCCGCCGCGGCTGGGAAGGACTGACGCACGTCAATCTGCAGGATCCGACCAGCAAAACAAGATACATCCTTCCTCTGAACCGCGAAAACACACGCACCATCGATCGCACGGGCGGCACCTTCCTGCACAGTTCGCGTACCAATCCCACCAAGATGAAGAAGGTGCCTCCAGCTCTCGAGGGGCAGAAGTTTGAGGCTAAAGAGTCGACCAAGAAGGGCGTGACCAGCACGGTATTCGACGTGACACCGGCAGTGCTGAAGAACATCGAAACGCTCGGTCTCGACTACCTAATCGCCATTGGTGGCGATGACACGTTGAGCTATGCCGCGGAACTCGATCGCAAGGGGATGAAGGTGCTCGCCGTGCCGAAGACGATGGATAACGACGTCCGCAACACAGAATACTGCATCGGATTCTCGACGGCGATTACGCGCGCTATGGATGCCATCGACCGCCAGCGCACGACCGTGGGTTCGCACGAGCGCATTGGGATCTTCCGCGTGTTTGGCCGGGATGCTGGTTACACCGCGCTCTACACGGCATACGTCACCGCCGTGCGATGCTGCATTCCCGAATATAAGGTCGATCTCAAGCACCTGATCGAGTTGCTCATCCAGGACAAGCGGAACAACCCGAGCAACTACTCGCTGGTGATCCTCTCGGAAGGCGCCGAGTGGCAGGGCTACGCGGTGAGGGAGTACGGGGAAGCCGATGCGTTCGGCCATCGCAAGAAGATGAGCGTCGCAGAAGACCTGAGCGATGAGATCAAGCGAGCGACCGGGGAAGAAACCGTGGTCAGCGATCTTACTTACGACTTGCGCTCGGGTAGCCCCGATTTCGTCGATCGTATGGTGGCATTCACCTTCGCCGGTATGGCCATGGATGCACTGGAAGAAGGCAAGTCCGGACTGATGACCGCGATCAATGAGGGCCGATATGCGATGGTATCCATTCCCGATCCGAAGGTGGGTCCACGGAAGGTGGACATTGCATCGATGTACAACATCGAGCGCTGCCGCCCGAAGTACGACCACAAACTAGGGCTGCCGATTTTCCTGACGCGGCCGTAGTGAAGCAATCAAATTCCTAAAAGGGCCCCGACTCTTTCCTCCGGTCTTTGGAGGACAGGGTTGGGGCTCTTCTTCCATTAAGTGGCCTTGCAGCGGAGTTCGAAATTCAGAAGGCAATCTTGGGCTCTCCATGGAGTAATCAAGCCAAGCGCACTTGACATGCTTTGAGCGAGGTTTACGCTTCAATCCGGTCGATGTCGATAAGCTTAACTGGGGTAGAACGCGGAGGTTCAGGAAGGAAAGAGTGATCTACATTCCCGTAAATTTCGAGTTGTTGCGGCTGAGTGCAGAACAACTAAGGTCCTTGGGCCGATGAAGAAAGGGGCCGGTTGTTGTCCAAACATCCTAATTACGCTCAAAATCCTCGATGAGCGCCATCCATCGCCGTCAACACTTGACGTCCGGTTTGCGTGGGATTCAGTAACGATTCAGCACTAATAGCATAGCAAGGTGCCGTCGTGTTCACCTCAGCCTCGCCGCGCTGCCTCGATTGTGGCGATGTCGATCTTTTTCATCGTCATCATCGCCTTGAAAGCGCGCTTTGCCTCACCACCACCAGCCGCAAGCACGTCGGTCAGCGCGCGCGGCGTGATCTGCCAGGAAAGACCCCAGCGGTCCTTGCACCAACCGCACTCGCTTTCCACGCCGCCATTGCGGACGACCGCATTCCAGTAGCGGTCCGTCTCTTCCTGATTTTCCGTCGCGATCTGGAAGGAAAACGCCTCGCTGTGCCTGAACGCCGGGCCGCCGTTGAGACCGAGGCAGGGGATGCCAAGAACGGTGAACTCCACCGTCAGCACATCGCCCTCCTTGCCGCTTGGATAGTCACCGGGCGCATTGTGCACTGCGGTTACTTTACTATCCGGGAAAGTGTCAGCGTAGAAGCGTGCCGCCGCAAGGGCGTCCTTGTCGAACCAGAGGCAAATCGTGTTCTTTGGCTTCATGTTTACATACCAGTCTCAGTGGCAACTAACTTTCAGATGCCGATTTGATGCAGGCGATGCACCGATTTTTGATTTTCTGTCCCCGCCTTCCAAGCACCGTGGCGTAATGTCGCGATCGCACTCATCATCGGGTGAATGAGCGCTAACGCCTATCCTCAACACCTTATACTCACACAATGGCTTCTGACTGGCCGAGTGGTCTCGATCAATTCGGGGAATTTCTCCCGGAGCGCAAAGTTTGTCATTTGATCGCCGCGGGTTTGCACCTCGCACGGGCGACAACTCTGGCAGTACTCGACGAGTAAAGCCTTCTTCATCGAGAACAACAGGCGACAAGTTTGCATTTCAGGTACTTCTCCCATGAGATTCGAGCGCGCCCAGCGGTTCTTAACTGTTGATAAATCTCGATTTTCACTCATTCACCTCTGAGTCACGGTAGCCAGAAATGGATGCTCGATTCCAAACTCTCAATCGCTATTCTGGCGTAAGACGGCCGGTGGGTGTACGATTCTTTATCTTTCTAGAAGTGGTCTGAGTAAACGGCCTTATCGTCTGGGAGTATCAGGCAGGGATCCTTGCTCGGGGCCGCGGCGCATATCAACAGGCACCTCCGCCCTCCGCATCGGATTTCCACTGAATAAGGAGGAACCGTGCTACTCAGCGTTGAAGCTAGTATCCCGCCGCGTCGAGTCCTCAAAGTTGTATGCATCCCCTTGTTGCTAATGGTGTGGGTGCCCCCATCGCTCTCACAAAAAGCACATCCAGAAGCCTTCAGCCTGGCCAAGTACGACCTGCACACCGAGACGAAAACCGACGGTGTGATCGATGAAGTGAACCAGCTGTCGGTCGGAGGCAGGAAAGACTTCACGGAACTGATCATCAAGCGTGGCGATGACAAACTCCACATCTACGTTTGCCCCAAACCATTTCAGGAGGAGATAGGTCTGAGTTTGGGCAAGGGGGATCGGATTGAAGTGACAGGCTCAAAGGTAAAGCAAGAAGCATCGGAAGTGATCCTGGCACGACAACTCGTGAAAGGCACAGACACGCTGATGTTCCGCGACGACAAGGGTAACCCGGTATGGGATTGGCGTACCGGCAAGTGACTACTTCTTGGTGGGGCTCACGCCGTTGACTAAGAGAATGGAGCCGACGAGCGGACTTGAACCGCTGACCTGCCGATTACGAATTATCGGCGAGTCCTACCGCTGCAGCAGCTAAATCTATTGCAGCAAAAGACTTTAACAAATTTCGGCCCGCACGGAAGAAGTTCTGGCGATGTTGATTACGTTGGGTTTGAGTAAAACAGGTTGAGACCTTGCGTCACAAATACGTCACAAAAAAACACCGGAACTTAAGGGGAAAACCACAACTCTGCTGACCACTCTCATAACGACACGTTCGTGATTGCAGGATCCATTCCCTGCTGCGCCATCTTCGCCGGCAGCAATTTCAGCAGCACGTTTCCGATCGCCAATGGCTGGTGCTCTCCCGCACTTCCCACCAAAGTGTATGACCTCTCAAACCCATGAGGTCCCAGGACCTTTATTTCCCAACCATCACTCTGCCGAGAACCGATGATCGTCACCCCCCAGTCTCCCGACCTGTCGCTCAGGTGGTGTTCGACTAGCGTCTGAATTTCGGCCCTTAGGCTTGGATCGCCGGTATTATGCAGTTCGATAACGACAGCCATTTCAATTTATTCTACCGACCGCTAGCAGGGTCGTTCAGCCTTCAGGCTCCTACGCCCACGCTTGGGTTCACGTCGATCATTCTCGCAATGTCCGCCACCCGGCGGTACGATTGCAGCCTGTCCTGATGGTCATAGGTGTCGGTCACAACGATCACCTCGTCGGCCCCCGTGTCACCCACCAACTTCTCGAGACCCGCATTCACCGTCGCATTCGATCCCACAATCGCTGCACGCAGTCTGCTCTCCACGGCTCCCCGCTCACCGCCGTCCTGCCACAGCCCTTCCATGGAATCCAATGGTGGCAACAGTTCAACCGGTTGGTTGCGTATCAAGCGCAAGAAGCGCTGCTGCGGAGTCGTGAACAACCGCCGAGCTGCTGCGTCCGTTTCCGCAGCAATCACCTGCACCGCCACCATCAAATAGGGATTCTGCAGAACCTCACTTGGTCGGAAGTGCTCACGATAAAGATGAGCCGAGGCGTACAAGTACTCGGGAGCAAAGTGCGCCGCAAACGCAAAAGGCAGTCCCAACATTCCCGCCAGTTGCGCGCTGAAGCCGCTCGATCCTAGCAAGGTGATCGGCACATTGCTTCCCTGTCCGGGAATCGCCTTGACCACTTGTCCGGCCTTCTCCGGCCCCAAGTATGTCCGCAGTTCCTCCAACAGCGCTGGGAAATCGTCCCCGCTCTGCTGCGTATCCCTCCGCAACGCCCGCATGGTTTGAAAGTCGCCGCCCGGAGCGCGTCCAAGCCCCAGATCAATTCGGTCGGGATACAGCGCCTCCAGCGTCCCAAACTGTTCCGCCACCACGAGAGGGGCATGGTTCGGCAGCATCACTCCGCCGCTACCTACACGAATCGTCTTTGTGGCTGCCGCCACATGGGCGATTAGCACCGGCGTAGCAGAGCAGGCTAATCCGGAAATGGAGTGATGTTCCGCCAGCCAGCAGCGCTTGTATCCCCACTGCTCCACGTGTTGCGCCAAGTCCACTGACCGGGCTATTGCGCTGCCGGCGAACTCCCCTGGTCGCATGCCCACAAGATCAAGAATTGAAATTGCTAATCCTTTGCCCATGCCGATTGGATGAGACGGAACAGGAGAGTGATGCGAGTTCTAAGGTCTCGGCAGAGACTGGGTGGCTATTTTCCAGGTCCGCACACTCAAGGGGCGACGCCAAGCCCTCCTTCAACCGTGAAGATCAAGAGGAGACCGCTAGGGTGTGCCCGAGTGTCCGATCCCTCTTGCGGGGATTTTGGGACACCTTGCCGTGTCAATTCCGCGCCTTACCAGGTACCACCTCCTGCATTGTTGGCGGCGGATCCGGATAACGAAGATCAGAACCTCGAGGAATGTGGACCAGTCTCACCGGTTTATCGCCCACATAGAGCGCATGCAGTTTATCGCATTCGTCTTTCGTTCGCCTATAGCGCATCTCAAAGGAGGCCTCAATCAGTTGTCGAATGGGAGAAGGGAAGAAGGGAAAGAGACATGTCCAGAGACACGTGTCAAGATGATAAGCAGTTGAAGTGGATGTTTGAATGAGTGGATGTGCGGATGTGCGTGAAATTTGAGTGTGATGGTGTGATGCTGAAGGGAAAGAGATGGTCCCAGAGACACTCCCCCGTGAGATCAGGTTTGGATAGGGATGGGTGGAAAACTCGGTTCTGATCAGTCTCATCGCGGTAATTGTCGGGTGACGCGGGGGCACGGGAGCGTGGAGTGCAGCTGAAGTGTAACGGAGTGTGCGAGCGCAGGCTAGCGTGAGCGCCGCGGCATGATCTGCTTCGAGCGAAACCCTCCTGCGACCTTCTCCCCTTTGGGTCTATAAACTCCGCTTATCTGAAGTTCTCCTGGCCATTCGTTTGTATTCCAGTCATGACCCAATACTTGTTTCCCGGCCAAGAGGAACCAAATGATCTCGTATCCTTCGCTTTTCAGAAAGCTGAGAAATCGATCTTTTCGAATCAACAGAGCGTGGTTGCCTTTCAAAGAAACTGCGGGGTCAAATGCGATAAGTTCACCCTTTGAGTCGAAGAATTGGCCTTCTGCGCCGTGCCACCGCAATCCCATCTTCCTAACGAGCCACGCTCCCGGTAAATAGATGCTGAACTTTTCCTCCAATGAACAGTCGAATGAGTTCATTTCGGAATAATAAGTGCCTTCCGTGAAAACAAGAGGATAAGGAATACTCTTGGCCGACTTCGGAGTGTCTTTTGGCGGGATGAAAATAGGGTCGTGCGTTCGCAGTGCCGGAGCCCAATAGAACTCTCCTAAGAAGACAGTGTGATAGTCAGGATTTTCGGGCATCCACCGACCCCAAAAATGTTGCTTCGATAACCAAGAAAACGCTTTGGCAGCGCTCTTACGTTCAACCAAAAAACTTCTGATCTGGTACCAAAGCCTCCTTTCCGGTATCGAAAACTCAATCTCATACTTGGGAATCGGCTCCCTCCATTCAGGGTTGATCTCTAGAGCCCACCACGTTGATCCGTCCTCAGGATTTGAAGACTCAATCAGAGGTTCCGGTTTCGGTAGGTCGTCTGTGCGCGAGATCCAAGAACGACCTTCGTCTTCGGAATTCCATGTATAGCTGTCCCTTGGACTCCACCATGCGTCGTCAAACTTGTCACCCCCGGCGATTTTTCGAAGTGCACAAGATGGATCAATGTCCCGCACGTACATCTGCCAAGGCCCTTCGTACTTTCTCTGAGAATCATCGAAGAGAGGGTTGCCGAACTCAAATTGATCAGCTACCAACCCCAGAAACTCGTGATATGCAATCCACTGATATTTTTTCCCCATTCGTTCCGACTTTTGAGCGTCACGGCTCCACATGTGAGCATTTATGTCACGATCAAAGCCCCCGAACTTTTCAGCGGTCCAACCAAGGTCAAATACGCGCTGAAGAATCCACCGCTGCGCAATGGACAGGTCGAATCTATCTTCGTCGCCTCGAGGGTTCGCAAGATAGCCCACGACATCTTTCCGATATGTACGCAATTCCGCTGGACTCAGGGTAGCCAAAAAGGCCTTCTCTGCGGCTCGAAGGACATTCTTGCGATTGTTCTTCGGCGTAGTTTCTTTGGATTGATCGTCTAGATTCTGCCGAAGGTTCTGGATCACACCGTGCCATTGAACTTCTTGAAATCCATGCCAGGCTTTGCTCTGCCCTGCGTTCAGATTCCCAAGGAACTGCTCATACCTGTCTTTCGCTGTCATGCTAGGGCGTTTCCCTAATCTGGTCTTCGTCCATTCGAACGACCCAGAATTAGTACCGATCACATATCGAGCGAAATCGCCGAAGCCCATAACTGAGTTGTAGATCGAAAGTCTTGCCCATTCGAGGTCGGGCATTTTGTCATTTCGCCAACCGTATTTGGTTTCGAGTTCGCTCGCTGAAGGAATTGTTTTCGGCCAAGTGCTCTTGTAAGGAGGCCTCACCTTTGACACGTCAAACTCAAGCTGCGCTCCTGCAGTCACTGCACACTCAATGACACCCCTAGCGTAATCGCGAAATAAAATGTGAGGGTATGGTTCTCCACTCGCAAAGAACCAGTTGTAAACAGCCGTCGCCAGTGTCTTCAGACCATCTACAGTGTCCATCCTCATCGCACAGCCATATGCAACAGCACATATCCGTTCGAGCACGTAGGGGTCATTAACCGTGCGAAAGCGATCGAGTACAGCTAGGAGCACGTCACGTTTGTTGCCGATTAAGTTCAGGAGACTTTTCGTGGCGTGATCTCTTAGGAAACGATTTGAGGTAGTCAGCAACCAACCCAGTGCGGTTGCGTACAAGACTGATACTTCTGTTTCCAATTGTTGAGTTCTCAGGGGAGACCAAGCCCAGTCCAGAATGCGGTCGACGGACGATTGAGTACCATACTGTCTATGAATAAAGGTTGACCACCATGCATCCCGATCCGACATCGAAGACTCACTGAGGTGTCTGTGTAGACGATTGGCATTCAGTGGATGGCCCGGAACAGGCGCAAGTGTGATGACGGTATTCCAAAACTGCTCCCTAGAATCCGCGTATCGCAGTACTTCATCGTTTATGTATTGGAATGTGAACTTGCTAAAGGCCGAGCGAGTTCGCCACAGAAGGCTCTCCACAAAGGCACTCCTGACGGAGCGCATGTTTTCAGATTGCGGTATGAGTTCTGGCAGTTCCTTCTGACACCGTTCTGGAATCGGTATGCATAGAGCCTCTATAAGGCCCTGATTAATCCAATACGAATAGTTGTCTTTGAAGAGTTTTCCTAAACGCCGCGTTTTGCTAAAAGACTGCTTTGGACGTTTCTTGTCGAAGTCCGCATCCAACATCAGCTTGGCTACGTGGTGATCCGCGAATCGCTCATAGGAGAATCTTATTACTCGGTCGGGCTCCGCCTTTGTACCCGCATACATCAGATCTTCTGCGAGCACGCCTTCCGCGATAAGATGGCGGAACAGAGACTTTTCATATTCCCGATTGGGCAATGAGGCGTTGACGATCTTTTTGGCTTCTTCGCGGGGTAACCACCGAAGCGCTCGGCTTGCCATTAGTTTGCTGATGTTCTGAGTCGCTGCCTGGACCGGTCTGTCCGAGGGATCAAAACCTAAGCGCTCAGCATTAGCAAGTTTGTCGTTGATTGAGTCTAGCCTCCGGCTTGCCACCATTGTGGAATCATCTGAGGATGCCATCGTCTCCAAGACTCTGGACGGAGTTATCGTGAGTTGGAACAAGGGTGCCCAGAGAATTTTCGGGTACGCGGAGGCTGAAGCCGTTGGAAAACCAATTGCCACTATTATCCCTCCTGAGCTAGTGGAGGAGGAGAACAGGATTCTTGAGAAGTTGAGGGCAGGAGTACACATCGAGCACTTCGAGACGGTTCGTATTACGAAGGCAGGCAAGAAGATCGACGTATCTTTAAGCGTCTCGCCGATTAAGGATTTAACTGGCGCGGTTGTCGGGGCGTCCAAGATCGCTCGTGACATCACCGAGCGGAAGATGGCGGAAAAGAGGCTACGTGAAAGTGAAGAGCAGTTGCACATCAGTGAAGAACGTCTGCGACTAGCACAGAAGGTGGCCCGCATCGGTACTTTTGAATGGAATCTCAAGACAGGTGTGAATAATTGGACCGGGGAACTTGAAGCAATGTACGGCTTGCGCATGGGCGCCTTTGGGCGAACACAGTCGGCGTTCGAGAAACTGATTCATCCCGATGATCGGGCAAACGTCGTGCGGTTGGTTGACTCTGCCTTGAAGTCGGGAGAGCCAACTGAGGGGGAATGGCGCGTGGTCTCATCGGATCAGAGCGTTCATTGGATCGTTGGACGCTGGCAGGTTTTTATGGACGAGTCTGGTCAGGCAATGCGGATGATCGGCGTAAATGTAGATGTCACTCAGCGCAAGCAGGCAGAAGAGGCACTGTGGGCAGCAAACCGCAAGCTGATCGAAGCGCAGGAGCAAGAACGCGCCCGGATTGGGAGAGAGCTACACGACGACATCAACCAACGCCTCGCAATGTTGGCATTAGAACTGGAAGAACTCCAAGAAAATCCTGCGGAGGTTGGGAGCCGCGTGCAAGAACTACGGAGAAAGACGGTGGAGATTTCGGACGACATGCAAGCCCTGTCACACGAGTTGCACTCTTCAAGGCTGGAATATCTCGGTGTCGTTAAGGGCTTGAAAAGCTGGTGCGAGGAATTTGCCCAGCGGCAGAGATTGGAGATCGACTTCACAAGTGAAGTGTTGAGTGTCTTGCCGCACGAACTCGGAATTTGCTTCTTTCGGGTTCTGCAGGAAGCTCTGCACAACGCCGTCAAGCATAGCGGTGCGAAACGAATCGAAGTGGAACTGAGGGCACTCAAACGAATTTCATCTCGTCATCCACGATTCAGGCAGAGGCTTCGATGTCGAAGCAGCAATGCAAGGCCATGGTCTTGGTCTAACGAGTATGCAAGAGCGGGTTCGTCTTGTGAACGGAACGATCACGATTCAGTCGAGACGAAGGGGTGGGACTACAATCCATGCTTGTATTCCTTTCAGGGCAGAACACGATCCGCAACGGGTGGCTGGATAAGCGTCGAACTTTCTAACGCTCTTAGGACTTTAGGCTGGGCTGAGGCGCTTCTTCTTTTCCCCTCTTTTATATAATGATTCTTTATATCGAGATAATTCTGGAGAGCATGGCGCATGGACTTCAACGGGGAGAAATGCACTCTCCACATTCAGCCGAAGCCCTGGCGCAATTTCCGTCTTAAGGGCAAGAGCAAGAAGCAAGAGCAAGAAGAAGACCGCCAAGGACAGATTCATTCCCAGCGCCCGGATCAGCGTCAGATCCGCTTGCGCCTGCGTGCTACGATGCTTCCCCGGATACAGCAACTCGGGATCGATCCTGGCCAGCCGCGCCA
>AR_comb_assmDRAFT_10155685_pt1 | contig 14961 bp, 18 predicted proteins | sample ArasoioldDNA_FD_10543 | JGI IMG/M metagenome (IMG submission 10543) | reverse complement strand
AGCGTTGTCAAGCTCGGCGCGTCCATCAGGCTGAAGTGCGGATGATGCTGGCCCATGCCTAGGATTGCCACAGGTCGCTTGGGAAAATCCCGGGCGCGTTCGGCGCTGGTGACGAGAACCGCACCGCCACCGTCGGACTCCAGCGCGCAATCGAACAGGCGGAGCGGATCGACGATGTATCGCGACGCCTGATGATCGGCGATGGTCATCGGCTTACGCATGGTCGCGTTCTGATTCAAGCATGCATGCTTGCGTGTTGCCACTGCGACGTGAGCCAGGTCTTCGCTGGTGGTGCCGAACTCATACATGTGGCGCTGCGCGGCAAAGGCATGATTGGCGACGGCGGAAAAATGTCCCCACGGCTCCTCCCAGTGCTCGTCGCCGTGGCGGATCGGATGGCCCGGCGTCGGATCGGGAGTGCCGCGCTTACGGGCGTGGACGCACATCACCGTGTTGGCCATGCCGGCCTCGATGGCCATCACCGCGTTCTGCACCATGGCGATGGGGGTCGCACCACCCAGGGCCAGGTCCGTGGCATAGTTGGGATGCATGCGTGCCATGTTCGCCATTCTGACCGCGTAGCTTCTGTGCGCGTCGTTAAGCGGCTGGTTGGTGATGAACCCGTCGACATCGGCTGCTTTGATGCCGGCATCGTCGAGGCACGCTTTCATGCATTCCAAGTGAAGTGAATGGGTGCTGGCATCAGGTCGTTTACCGACTTTGGTTTCGGCGACTCCAACGATGGCATACTTGCCACTAACGTTTGACATAAAGTCCTCCAATCGAAATCTTTTGAACGGATCGGCTGGCCTAGCGAGGAGGCCCGTAATCCAATACCCTTATCCATTACCCCATCGTACTAATATTTCAATGGCCACAGGCGCTAATTGTTCAACCGTAGAAACCTAGTGGCTGAGACGTTTGAGGAAGCCTTCATCTTCAAGCGTCTTCACGATGCTTGAATCCACGAAGGATGCCGGATCCGTCTTCAGGGCGGCTGGCTGCGTACGCCCGACCTCCGCGACCAATGTTTTCATGCCATCCAATGTGGGGTAAGGCGCGTCCGGAAGCGCAGCCCTCAGATAAGCATACGTGTTGTCGAGGGTGGTGAGATCAGTTTTCGCATATTTCCTCAAAATAGCGATGGTGGGAGCTTTCTGGGTTTTGACGAAATGGATCCCTTCAACTGTAGCGCGAGCGAAACGGAGCATCGCGTCCGGTTTCTCGCGGAGCATACGTTGGCTGGTGATCACGCCGCTGTGAGGATACGGAATGCGTTTGCTGGCGAGATCCGCCAAAATCTTGAATCCCAACTTTTCCGCGAGCTCTCGCTCGGAATTGCCGATGACCGTGAACTGAGCCTGCCCTTGCTGCATGGCAATAATGCGCAGATTGGTAGCGCCGATGACACGCAGAGTGACATCGCGATCCGGATCGAAGCCTATGCCGCGCAGCCCCAGCCGCATGGCGAAATCTGCCGAGGTGGCGGCGGAATGATTTGCGCCGATTTTGCCTTTCAAGTCTTCGATATGATTGATTCCCGGCGTTGCCATCAAATAATAGGGCAGGAACACTTCGAATCCCATAATCATCGTGACGTCGCCGCCTCTGAGCTTTGCGCTGACCACGGCCGGCCCGGTTCCTGCTACCACTTGCAAATCGCCCGCGAACAGCGACATAAGCGCCTTGGGTGTCCCTTCAATATAAATGACGTTGACGTCGAGCTCGTGTTTCTTAAAAATGCCCATGTCCCTGGCAACCCAGAAAACGGAGGATGAACCTGCGGTGGGCGAAATGTAGGCTAAAGTGAGTCGTTCTTGAGCTCGTGCATCCGCGGTCAGGGTGTACAGAAGCAACAGCGGGAAAATAGTTGCGATCATTCGACCCATAGGCGGCCTCCTTTCTCGGTTTTCGAACAACGCTTATCGCTCGATGACCAGTTTGTTGCTGAGTTCGTCCCGATCGTCAGGAGGACGGGGAAAGTGTTGGCTCAAAATCTCCCCGCAGCGCTCGATGGCTTTGCAGAAGGCATCGCACGCGTCGCCGGATTTTAGGCCAACAGTAAGGATCTGAACCACTTCGTTCCAGGTTCCAGCCGGAACTTTCTCGTTGATACCCTTGTCCGCTAAAACTTCCACGCGATGTTCCAGCAGGGAGGCGAGAATCAATATTCCGGTATGCGCCCGGGTGTAATGCAGCCCCTGGGCGGTGAAGGCCGCCAGACTTCTTAGATGGACCGCTTCTGCGATGCGATTCTTGGGAATCAAGTTTCTTTTCACAGCAGGAATAGCGCAGCAGATAGATCCCAATGCCGCGCCCGCGAGAGGCCAGAGGAGTTGTGAATGGATGGCTGCCCAAGGATCTTGGAAGATGAACGACGCGAGGGTGCCTGCGACCAACCCGACTCCCATGCCGGCAATCTCAATCTCAGCGTAGCGGGCACTCGCGGCTACGAGCATGGGTACGATCTCGCCGGCAGTCCGTTGTTCGGCGGCAACCACGGCTTGACGAATGCGCTCCTCTTGTTCCGCCATGAAAAAAGTTTCCGCATTGATCATCTTACCAACTCCCCGAAGCGCCGCCGCCGCCGAAGCCTCCCCCTCCTCCACTGAATCCACCATCACCCCCGCCGCCGCCAAAACCTCCGCCACCGAATCCTCCGGGAAAACCGCCTCCACCCCAATCTCCTCGTCGAGACCGTGGTCTACCTACCCATTGATTTGCCGCAGATCCTGTGCCGAGAGCAGCGCCTATAGCTCCTAGCAGGGCTCCGACAATGAGAGCCGGGAGCAAAACAAATCCAAGCCCGCCAGAAGCGAACAATGAAGTGACTAGCCCAGAAGCCGCTCCTCCGACAGCACCGCCCAATAGCCTCCGTCGCGTCATACCAACAAAAAGAGCCAGCATGGCGGTGATCATGAGGATCGTTATCAGTGATCCCCCCTGAGAAGCAGTTGGACTAGGAGCGGGGCGGGTTCGCTCCGGTAGTGTTTCTCCTTTGGTGATTTTGAGCATCGTATCGACGCCGGCTTCAATCCCACCCGCAAAGTCTCCAGACCGAAAACGCGGCGTAATCACTTCCCGGATAATGCGACTGGCGATCGCATCCGGCATCACTCCCTCTAGACCGTACCCGACCTCAATGCGAAGCTTTCGATCGTCGCGAGCGACGAGAAGGATCGCGCCGTTATCGAAACCTTTCTTGCCGATCTTCCAGGCCTCGGCGACGCGAATGCTAAAGTCTTCGAGGCTGTCCCCCTTGAGACTGGGTATGGTTAAGACGGCAATTTGATGGCCGGTTTCCGCCTCAAAGCGCGCCAAGCGCTCTTCCAGATCCCGCGCTTTGTCGGCGGGGATCAAGGTTGCATAGTCGTTGATCCGTCCCCGCAGCGGCGGAACGTCTAACGCCAGGGCAAACGACAGGATTGTCGGTACGAGCAGGAAGGCAAGCCCGGCGAGGTACACCCGTGCTTTGCGCAGCTTCATCTGCTGCTTAGAATTTCACCTGGGGAGGTTTCGCGGCCCCTTCGTCCGCAGTAAAGGTCTGCCGTACATCGAGACCGAGGAGATATTTAGCCGTCAGGTTGGTTGGAAAATAACGAACGCCTTTATTGTATTCGGCAACGCTTTCGACGTAGCGTTTGCGGGCGACGGCGATCCGGTTCTCGGTGCCTTCGAGTTGCGCTTGAAGATCCCGAAAATTTTGATTGGCCTTAAGCTCGGGGTAGCGCTCTACCACCACCATAAGGCGGGATAATGCCCCGGAAAGGTTCTGCTGTGCTTGTTCGAACTTTTTAAAAGTTTCGGGGTTGCTCAAAGCTTGCGCATCCAGTTTAATCGAGGTCGCCTGTGCTCTTGCCTCGATAACTTTCTGCAGAGTGTCTTGCTCAAACTGAGACGCCCCCTTTACTGTTGATACGAGGTTGGGGATGAGGTCGGCCCGGCGTTGATATTGGTTCTGGACTTCAGCCCAAGCGGCTTTGACCTGTTCATCCAGACCTTGGAGTTGGTTGTAGCCACAGCCGGATATGAAGAATGCGGCTAGAGCCATGAATAGAAAACAATTTTGGCCTTGCGCGATTTTGCGCATAATTGTCTCCCCTCTCTCTGTTGAAAGATTAGACCTAGACCCCTCTATCTCAAAAGGGTACTGATCTTGTCAAGTATTGTTGGATGATATTTCTGGCGCGAGGAGCACGGGGGCAGAAATTGTGAAATAAAATAGGGCCGGCGAAAACGCGGGCCCTATCGCAGCGCAGGCAACCGGTCGGAGGCTAAGATTGAATCGGTTATTCGGATGATCCCACTTTAGGGCGCCATTTATTGAACCGCGCTTCAATCCGGGTGAGTAGCTCCATACCGAGCATACCGGCCAGCGCGAAAACGAGGACGCCGACGAAGACCTTATCGGTTTGGAAGGTCGCACCGGCCACGGTGATCATGAAACCAATCCCGGCGGTGGCAGCATAGAGCTCGCCTACCATGACACCGACAATCGCTCTTCCAAGTCCTAGTCTCAAGCCTGTGAGAATGAAGGGAATAGTCGAGGGTAGCACGACGGTCTTGAAGATCATCCACTCGGAAGCGCCAAAGCTCCTGGCGGCTGTAAGAAGATTTATGGGCGTGGTCTTCACTCCATCACGTGTATTGATCAATATCGGGAAGACTGCGCCGAGAAAGATAATACCGACCTTCGAAAGTATACCAATCCCCAGCCAGATAATTACCAATGGCAGGAGCGCCACGCGCGGGGTTGCATTCATGGCGTTGACGAAGGGATCGAAGATATAGCTCATCTTCTTGTACCAGCCGATGGAGATGCCGAAAGGAACGGCGACAACAGCCGAAAGAATGTAGCCCCAGAAAAGTTCAACACCGCTTACATAAAGGTCGTTGTAGATCTCGCCTGATGAAAAGAGCTGAACCGCAGCGTTCCAAACAAGCGAGGGAGCACTCATGAACATGGGGTTGATTAGCTGAAACGTATTTCCAACCAGCTCCCAGACGGTGAGGAAGGTGATCACCCCTGCGGCACCGAGGATTTGCTTTTCATGGTTCAGGTAAAATTTGTAAAAGGCCGAGGCTTCGGCAACCCGTATATCGAGAAGTAGCTCTTGAGCGGATTCATTTTGATTAGCCATGACGCTTATCCTTTCGTTTAGTTTTTGCGACTTTTGAACCAGCTGACTCGGAGTCAGTGGCATTACGATCAGCGGAAGCGGATTCCTCGATAAGGCTCTGGAGGACTTTTACGAATGTTGGGCCTGCGGATTGAAGTTCCTGCAAGTGATGCAAGGAAAGTTTTTGGAGAAACCCCTCACCGTCACGAGTCAGTTTTACTAGGACGTTTCGCCGGTCGTCTGTGGAGCGGAGTCGGAGCAGGAAGTCCCTTTCGACCAGTCGATCGATGAGTTCCACGGTGCTGTGGTGCTGTAGCTGCATTCTTTCTGCCAGCACGCTGATGGTTGGCTTGACTCCGTCGGGTAAACCTCTGACAGCCAGTAGTAATTGATGCTGTTGCGGCTCGATTCCGGCTTGGCGCGCGGCATTTTCGCTGAAACGCAGGAAACGGCGAATTTGGTAGCGCAATTCCGCCATTGCTTTGTAATTAGGTTGAGCAGGGCCGATGGTCATAAAATGTATCGGTTAGCGATACTATCGTGATACGATATATTCTCTCAGGCTGACTTTGTCAAGCTCCAACCGCATTTCGGACGAAGGCCAGTCTTCAGCTCTTCTTTTAGATATCGATTGCAGTTACCCTTCCTGGCGGCCAGGGCTTTTGAAGGCCGGTCGCTTAGGCTGAAATCCTTGACATTAGAATGAGTTTCAATGCTGGTAAGATCGCCAAAAAGTAACGCTTTGTTGACTTCAGGGGGTTTTTCCTTTAAAAAAAATACTTCGGGAATAAATTTGCCATGAAATATGCAGTAATTAGGACAGGCGGCAAGCAATATCGCGTCTCCGAAGGGCAGCTTGTCAAAGTCGAGAAGCTTGCAGGAGCGGTGGGCGACACGGTGACGTTGGCGGATGTGTTGTTTATCGGTGGCAACGGTGAGGTCAAGATTGGCTCCCCGCTGGTATCCGATGCCAAGGTTACGGGCGAGATCGTCAGTCAGGCTAGAGCAAAGAAGGTACTGGTCTTCAAGAAGAAGCGACGTAAGAGCTATAGCCGCCAGCGCGGTCACCGCCAGTACCAAACAACTCTGAAGATCACGGCAATCGAGGCCTAAGCGGAGGAAGAATCAATGGCCCATAAAAAAGCTGGCGGCAGTTCCCGCAACGGGCGCGATAGCCAAGGACAAAGACGCGGGGTTAAAGTATTCGGCGGCGAAACAGTGCGGGCCGGCAATATTATTGTTCGCCAAGTGGGTACACGTATACATCCAGGGAAAAACGTTGGAATGGGTCGGGACTTTACGTTGTTCGCCAAGATCGACGGCATCGTTCGGTACGATCGTCTCGACAAGGAACGCAAGCGGGTTAACGTAGCCCCTGATTAGTGACGCGGCGTTGCTTGAATCGAGAAAGCCCCTTACGGGGCTTTTTTTTTGCCCGCATAAAGGCAATGATGAGCCCGCGGGTAGCAAATGAAGTTCATCGACGAAGTAAAAATTCGCGTTATCGCCGGTGACGGCGGGCGCGGCTGCGTCAGCTTCCGGCGCGAAAAATTTATCCCTCGCGGCGGCCCCAATGGCGGCAATGGCGGAAAAGGCGGAGACGTTATTGCCTTGGCCGATCCGCAGCTTACGACACTTCTGGATCTGCGCTACCAGAAACAATACAAGGCGGGTCGCGGCGAACATGGATTGGGCAAGGATCAGCACGGAAGAACCGGCGAAGATCGGATTATTAAAGTCCCCGTCGGTACCATCATTCGAGATGTCGGAAGCGGTGAACTACTAGGAGATTTAAAGGAGGCTCAGCAACAAGTTGTCGTCGCTGCGGGTGGCCGAGGGGGGAAGGGCAATGCTCATTTTGTCTCGTCGACAAATCGGAGCCCACGCTTTGCCCAACCCGGCGAACCGGGAGAAGACAAGGAACTGGAAATTGAGCTCAGGTTATTGGCCGACGTTGGTATCATCGGCCTGCCCAATGCCGGAAAATCAACCTTGATCGCAACGATTTCCGCCGTGCGGCCGAAGATTGCCGACTATCCGTTCACCACGCTGGTGCCCAACCTGGGTGTCGTCGGCTATGGGGAAGGAAGGAGTTTCGTGGTTGCTGATATTCCCGGACTCATCGAAGGAGCCCACGAAGGCCATGGGTTGGGGGACAAGTTTTTGCGGCATGTGACGCGGACCAGTTTGTTGATTCATTTGTTGGATGTATCGAATATCGATGAAGAGGATCCCCTAGCCCAATGGAGGACTGTTAACCGGGAGCTCGAGCTTTTCGATTCGGATTTGGGACAAAAACCACAGATCGTCGTGGCCAACAAAATCGACCTGCCGGCGGGAAAGAATGGTGCCAAACTTCTGGCGAAAAAATTGCCCCAGGGTTACCAGCCGCTGTATACCATCTCCGCTGCAACTACGGAAGGAGTACACCGGTTAGTGCAGTATGTCGGGATGAGATTGGAAGAGATCAAACAATAGGATGAAGGCGCCGATGAGGCAACTGGACTATAAAAGACAGATCCTGCGCCGCGCCCGCCGCGTTGTCATCAAAATCGGCAGTCAAATCCTCTCCTCACAAAGTGGGATAGAAGAGGGGCGGCTCAAGGACTTGGTGCGCGATCTGGCCGCACTCCATGATCAAAAAAAAGAGCTCATTGTGGTTAGCTCCGGCGCGATTGCGGCGGGAATGACGCGACTCGGCGTCAAAGAGAGGCCCAAGACCATTCCACAGAAACAGGCATTGGCAGCGGTGGGCCAGATCAAGCTGATGTCGTTGTATGAGCGGCATTTCTCGCGCTTCGAGGAGAATGTTGCACAGGTGCTGTTAACCCACGAAGACCTTGCGAATCGTCAACGGTATTTGAACGCGAAGCATACGTTTCAAACGTTGCTGGAATCGTCCATCATCCCGATCGTCAATGAAAATGACACGGTGGCGGTGGAGGAAATGAAGTTCGGGGACAACGATCATTTATCGGCGCTGGTGGCAACCCTTCTTGAGGCGGACCTTCTGGTGATCCTGAGCGACGTTCAGGGAGTTTATGATCGAGACCCCAGGATGTATGCCGATGCTCAACGGATTCCTTTGATAGAAGATATCAAGGCAACTGCTCGGAAAATCAGCGGCGAGAGCCTAAGCCAGTTCGGCACCGGCGGCATCGCGACGAAGCTGGACGCAGCGGAAAAGGCGGCTGCGGCGGGCATTCCGACATTGATTAGTAACGGCACGCAAACCGGAGCGATTAGCCAGGTCTTTGATGCCAATGCCGAAGTCGGCACACTGATCATTCCTGACGAAAATCGTTTGACCATTCGGAAACACTGGATCGCTTACAATCTAAAGCCGGCAGGCGAGATCGTTGTCGACCAGGGTGCCCATGACGCTGTCGTCGAGCGAGGTAAAAGTCTTTTGCCGTCTGGCTTGAAGGAAATCCGCGGCTCCTTTGGCGTGGGTGAATGTGTGCGTTGTCTTGATCCGCAGGGACGAGAGTTCGCCCGTGGCTTGGTCAACTACAACGCCCAGGAGTTGAATCAGATCAAAGGATTGCATACAAGCAAGATTGACAAAGTCCTGGGTTACAAAGCTTACGATGAGATTATTCGCCGGGACGATCTTGTGATTCTATAGACCATGTCCATTAAGAACGAATCAATACAAGACGAAGCGATCCGCTTGGCCAAACAGGCCAAGGCGGCCGCTCGGCAGCTGGCGCCGATCTCATCGGGAGAAAAGAACCGTGCGCTTCATTTGATGGCGGACCAGCTTGAGGCGAAAAACGATTACCTCGTCGAGGAGAACAAGAAAGATTTAGAAGCGGCCGAGAAGGCGGGGATTGCAGAGGCGATAGTCGACCGAATCGCACTCAATGACAGTCGCGTTCGGGGGATGGCCAAGGGCCTTCGAGAAGTTGCCGCCTTGCCTGATCCGGTGCGTGAAGTGGTAAAAATGTGGCGGCGGCCTAACGGTCTGCAAGTTGGGAAGATGCGGATTCCCCTGGGCGTGATAGCGATTATTTATGAGGCGCGCCCCAATGTTACGGCGGACGCGGCGGCGCTGTGTCTCAAGTCCGGCAACGCGGTTATTCTCCGAGGTGGCAGCGAGGCCTATTTCTCTAACCAGGCCATCGGCCAGATCTTGCGGGAAGCTTGCCTCCAGACAAGCGTGCCGCGGGAGGCAGTGCAAATTGTTCAGAGCAAAGACCATGCTCTTGTCCGGGATTTGCTTCAGCTGGAAGAATACATTGATCTGGTTATCCCGCGCGGCGGTGAAGAGCTGATTCGCGCTGTGGTCGCCCATTCGAAAGTGCCGGTGATTAAGCACTATAAGGGAGTGTGTCACGTCTACGTTGACGCCGACGCGTCCCATGAGATGGCAGAACGGATTTGTCTGAACGCAAAAGTGCAGCGCCCCTCGGTGTGCAACGCCATGGAGACGCTCCTCGTTCATGAGACGATAGCCCCAACTTTTTTGCCTCCTCTGATAGCGAAATATCAAGCGGCCGGCGTGGAAATCCGAGGTTGTGAAAAAACCCGTGCGTTGGTTCCCGGAATAAAGCAAGCGATGGAGGCGGACTGGACAACGGAATACCTCGATCTGATTCTCTCGGTGCGGGTGGTGAAGGATATGGATGAAGCGATCGACCATATCGAACGTTACGGCTCCGAGCATACCGAGACCATCGTGACGACTAACTATCAGAGGTCAAGAGATTTCGTCGATCGAGTGAATTCGTCGGCGGTCATGGTCAACGCTTCTACCCGGTTTAACGACGGCGGTGAATTGGGGTTGGGCGCGGAGATCGGTATCAGCACGAGCAAGATTCACGCCTTTGGGCCTATGGGGTTAGAAGAACTGACGACGACGAAGTTTGTTGTGTTGGGGGATGGGCAGATCCGGGAATGACGACTCCCCTAAGAAAACCCCATCCTTCTCTCGTCAGTTTCGAGTTTCGGGTTTCCACCTTCGAGTTTGAAAATGGCTCGACTCTCTGCGGTGGTATTGTAACTCGCCAAATCTTCGTGTGCCGCGCATCTGGGACCTTTTTGAATGGTCTGCAGAAGAAACCAATTGCCATCCCATGAGGATCGGTCTCTTTGGCGGCACCTTCGATCCCATTCATTGGGGTCATCTCCGCAGCGCCGAGGAGGTCAGTGAGGCTTTTGATCTTGACCGGGTCGTTTTTATTCCCGCTTCGATTCCGCCTCACAAGCGAGGGCAAACTACCACGCCGGCGCGGGACCGCTTGGCAATGGTTCGTTTGGCGGTAGCGAACAATCCCCGTTTCAAGGTGTCGACAGTGGAGATTGCACGGCCCGGTGTTTCGTATTCCATCGATACCGTCCGCCATTTCGCCGAAAGAAAACATCGGGGCGACTCATTATTTTTTATTATCGGGCTGGATGCGTTTCGGGAAATCGGCTCTTGGAGGAATTTTGCGGACATTTTTCCGCTGTGTGACTTTATTGTGACTTCTCGGCCCGGCAGCAAAGACAACGACCCGCTTCGCGGTACCGGCGTTGCCGTAAAAAAGCTCTTTTGTTATGATTTTAAACAGAGAAACTATCGACACTGGAGCGGTAGCCGCGTCTGGTTTACTAAACTCACGGATATCGCAATTTCAGCATCGGAAATACGAGGAGTAGTAAAAGAGGGTAAATCGATTCGGTACTTGTTGCCTTTGCGAGTTGAGAGTTACATAAAAAGACAGGGTCTCTATCGAGATCGCCGGAAGGAGCGTTAAGCTTTGGCAGGGATTGGCTCCTGGGAGAAAGCTCTTCTCGTGACGCGCTTCGCTTTGGAGAAAAAAGCCCGTGATCTCGTGGTGATGGAAGTCCGCGACGTGACCTCCATCGGAGACTACTTCATTATCTGTTCAGGAAGCTCCGATCGACAGGTTCAAAGCATTGCGCAGGGCATTGAAGAGAATTTAAGCAAGGCCGGTCACCCGCCGCTTTCGGTGGAGGGTGTCCATCGCGGTCATTGGGTTTTGATGGATTTTTCCGACGTTATCGTTCACATCTTCTACGAGCCGGTCCGGGAATTCTACGATCTCGAAGGGCTATGGGGTCACGCTCCTCGCGTCGAGTTGCCCGAACCTTACTCAACCTTGGTCGAACAGTTTCAAGCCTCCGATAATCCGTTATTGTAAGCGTGGAATAGGCGACATTTCGGTTTGACGCCGTACGCACCTGCCTTCGCGCGCGGTCTAAAAAGAAAGGAAGGCCACTTGAGCACAAAGCAGCCGGTGATCCTGGTGATCTTGGATGGATGGGGAATCAATCCAAGAAAAGAGGGCAATGCTATTGCTCAGGCTTCGATTCCGAACATCGATCGATTGAGTCGGGGGTTTCCGGTATCCAGTCTTTCGATGTCGGGAATGGATGTCGGTTTGCCTGAAGGCCAGATGGGCAACTCTGAAGTTGGCCACATGATCCTCGGCGCCGGCCGCATCGTTTACCAGGATCTTACTCTCATTCACAAAGACATTGATGAGGGGGGGTTCTACAAGAACAGGAATCTTTTGGATGCCCTGAGAAAAACCAGGGATAAGAGCGGCCGTCTCCACTTGATGGGCCTATTGGGCGATGGTGGGGTACACAGCCATCAGCGTCATATGGAAGCGTTGATCGAGATGGCCCGCCGCGAAAAGGTTGGGCGGGTTTATCTCCATCTTTTTCTAGACGGGCGGGACACGCCCCCGAACAGCGCCGAGCAGTTCATGCTCGATCTCAACGAGAAGTTGAAAGCCTATCCGCAGGTTCGAATTGCCACGGTGAGCGGGCGATATTATGCCATGGATCGCGACAAACGGTGGGACAGAACCGAGAAGGCGTATATTTGCTTGACCGAGGGAATCGGGAACAAAGCGGGTTCGGCGTTGGAGGCGATTCGGGATAGTTATAAAGACAAAGTTACGGATGAGTTTGTTCTTCCCACCGTCATCAGCGGTGAAATGCCCGAAGGGTTGATCGGTGACGGCGATGGAGTGATTTTTTTCAATTTTAGAGCCGATCGGGCGCGGGAGTTGACCCGCGCACTGACCGAAGAGGATTTTACCGAATTTCCGCGCAAGCGGCGCTTGACTCTTGCTGTGTTTGCAACGATGACGCAGTACGATGAGACCTTCAAAGTGCCGGTCGCCTATCCTCCCAGGGAAATCAAAAAGATTCTAGGAGAACTCGCGAGTCAAGCGGGAATCCATCAACTCCGTATCGCTGAAACGGAAAAGTACGCGCACGTGACCTACTTTTTCAACGGTGGCGAGGAGAGTAAATTCCCCGGCGAGGAGCGCATTCTGATCCCTTCACCCAAAGATGTGGCTACCTATGATCTAAAGCCCGAGATGAGCGCTCGCAAAGTGACGGAGGCACTGGTCAAACAATTGCGCGAGCAGGAGATCGGCTTGGTCATCGCCAACTACGCCAATGCCGACATGGTGGGGCATACCGGCAACTTCGAGGCCGCGGTGCAAGCGTGCGAAGTCATTGACGAGTGTATCGGCAGAGTCGTAGATGCGGCCTTGAGCAAGAAGAGTAGAATGATCATTACTGCGGACCACGGCAATATCGAGCAGCTGATTGACTATGATACCGGTATGCCGCACACGGCCCATACCACCAACCGTGTGCCGGTGATTTTGGTGGATGAAGAGCGGAAAAAGAGCCGGCTCAACAAAGGAACCGCCATTGATATTGCGCCCACCGTTTTACAGCTGCTCGGCCTGCCTCAACCCAAGGAGATGACCGGTCACTCGTTGATTGTCGATTCCTAACTGCTTGTTCCTGGCGATTGCGTGGCGTTTGCTGCCATCGCTATCTCTTCTGTTCACCTTCCCTAATCTGCTAGAGTCGGATGGTTTTATGGATCCGGCGCTACAACCCATGCTCACAGATCGTCTCGATTGGCTGGTAGACTGGCTGTATCCGCCCCGTTGCCGTGCTTGCGGCGGTAGAATCTACGGCCGGGATGCCGAGTACTTATGTAGTGGGTGTTGGCCTAAGATCCGGCTCGTTTCGCATCCATTGTGCAACCTCTGCGGCCGGCCGTTTTTAGACGCTAGCGGAGACGACCATCGCTGCGCTGCTTGTTTGGACCGCCAGCCCTATTTCGTCCGCGCCCGCGCTTGGGGCTGCTATCCCAGAGACGAGAGCGCGGAGCATCCTCTCCGGCAGGTTGTGCAAAAATTCAAATATGGGCGAAAGGTCTCTCTCGGTAAACCATTGGGACGGCTCATGGCACGAGGTTGTGAAGAATTTTTAAAGCAATGTCACGTGGATTTGATCGTTCCTGTTCCTCTCCATCCTAAGCGGCTCCGTTGGCGAGGATTCAATCAGTCTTTATTACTGGCACGGCAGGTAAGTCGCTTGTACGGTGTATCGGTGGATCCCTTTGTGCTCTATCGCGCAAGAGAGACGGCACCGCAGACTTTGCTTGCGGAAGACGAAAGAAGGAAGAACGTTCGGGGCGCGTTTGCAGTGTTTCCCGAGAAATCATTGAAAAAGCAAAAGGTGCTGCTGGTTGACGATGTTTATACGTCCGGGGCAACGGTCAATGAGTGCAGTCGCGCATTGGTCCAAGGCGGAGCGGCAGAGGTCACTGTGTTGACGTTGGCGCGAACAATCTAGCGAGTTTATGGAGACAGGCTCAAGACCGATTCTCGGAACGCGCAATCATGGCTTTGGATGATCGAGATAGATGGGATCGAGAGCATCCGGCGAAGCGCACGACCCAACAGCCCGCAACTTTTCTGAAGGAAATTTTTGCAGGCAATCGTTGGCCGATTCCGCGCGGACAAGCGTTAGATCTTGCCACCGGTAAAGGGCAAAACGCAATCTTTTTGGCGGAACGGGGCTTCGAAGTGCTTGGGGTTGATATCTCCTCGGTCGCCTTGGACGAGGCGCGCCAATCTGCAGAGGAAAAGTCTCTAAAAGTGAATTGGCAACAAGCCGATCTCAATGTTATCGAGCTTCCCCCACTGCGTTACAACGTGGTTATGAATTTCAACTACTTGCAGCGTTCTCTTGTGCCGCAAATCAAGAAGACGCTAAAGCCTGGTGGCTGGGTAATTTTTGAGACCTACTTAATCGATCAACAGACCATCGGCCAGCCGAAAAACCCGGATTATCTCCTTCTCCACAATGAGCTGTTAGATTTCTTCCGTGACTTTCGCGTTCTCTATTACCGCGAGGGGAAATTTTCACAATCGGGCGAGGGAGCGTTTCGCGCGGGGCTTTTGGCTAAGAAGGGAAGTTAGAACCAGTTTCGATACTGGATGTAGTCGCCCGATGGAATGCGCGGGCGACGCTTTACGGAGCGCGCGTAGAGGTAGATCCAGGAATCGATGCTCCTCCCGTCCTCTTGGAAGATTGTCACCCGTCGGCGTTTGAATCGGTGTCCTTCATATTCGTCCAAAATTTCGAAGGCTCGTTTAAACTCGCGAAAGCGATAGATCTCCCCAAGGACCCGATCGGTTTTGCCGCGGGAAGGCACGACTCCGGGATAACGACCGAGATCGTAAAGCCTTCCTTGAAAGGAGCCGGTACCGACTAAAATCGCGTCCTTTTCCAGCAGGCGGTGGAGGGGATCGTTCATCTGACTTCGCAGAGTTCCGTAAACAAACAAATATTCTTCGTTGTCCATGAGTCAGCTCGTTAAAAACTCCTATGCCGGGCCGTGTGCAGGACGAACGAAGTTGCGGACGTTAAAAGGCGCGGTTGCGGCCGGAGTTATGCTTTGCGCAAGATCGATCTTAGCTTTTGAGACGCGAACGATTCAAGAGGCTTTCGCCGCTTGCGCATCCGGGGCCACTGATAGGGCCCCGGAGAGCGCCCGCTGGCTCTT
>AR_comb_assmDRAFT_10055540_pt1 | contig 14967 bp, 14 predicted proteins | sample ArasoioldDNA_FD_10543 | JGI IMG/M metagenome (IMG submission 10543) | reverse complement strand
CAGGATACTCTGGAAGATCGGCTGATCGTCAGGCCTAACATCAAATCCATGGAGGAACTCAAAGGAAAACGCATCGGGGTCTTTCGTTTTGGATCGGCTTCACACCTCAGGCTGCTCTACCTGCTCCCGCGCTATGGCTTGAGCGAGCGGGACATTACGATGCTTCAGATCGGCGATACTCCGGAACGTCTGATCGCGTTGGCCAGCGGTTCCATTGACGCCACTCTGCTCTCCCCTCCCGATCACTTCGAAGCGCTCCGCGCCGGCATGAAGATTTTACTCAATCTGCGCGAGCTGAATGTTCCTTACCAAGGGAGCGGGTTAGTAACGACCCAGCGCTTGCTCGCCAAGAGGCGCGACGTCGCGAGGCGCTTTCTCAAGGCCTACGTGGAGGCGGTCCACATGCTGAAGACCAATCCCGACGTATCCAAGAAAGCCTTCGCCAAGTACAGACAAACCAAAGACGAGAAGCGGCTGGAGGACGCCTACCAAACTCTCCGCGACATCGTTAAACCCAAACCCTACCCTTCTATCGACGGCTTTAAAACGATCATCAAAGACGCGAGCGACAGGGTTCCTGCCGCAAGGACGGCCAACCCAAGAGATTTCATCGACGTCACTTTGTTAGAAGAGTTGGACCGTTCGGGATACATCGATTCGCTGTACCGCTAAGGCTTCGGCTCCTCAGAATAGTGAGAGACGTTAGTGTGGCTAACATGCGATTCGGTATCCAATTTCACCCTTTGCCCACTGCTCCGGAAACCGCGGCTCATGCTAAGCGTGCGCTCTCTCAATATCCCTTTGAAAAGATATGGGTGCCAGACCATCTTACCCATGAGCATGCCCTTATCACTCTGGCAGCGATTATCGCGCAGACGCAAGCGCACGTCGGCACCTCGGTAACCAATCCCTTCTGCCGGACCCCTATCGACCTGGCTTCCGGTTTTGCGGCACTCTCCCATTTGGCCAAGCGGGGAATTACGGTGGGTATCGGCACCGGCTCTTCCACTTCAGACATGATTCGCAAGCGGGGCCGAGTGAGCATGCTACGCGAGATGATTCTCTTTCTGAAAGAAATGTTTGCAGGGCGGGAGGTCACACTGGGGGACTTTCCCGGGCTCACTGGCTTTTTTCGCCTGGATCCGGCCGCACAAGGTTTCCTCCGACTTCCACCCTTGAAGCCGCCCGAAATTTTCGTCGCCGCCGCCGGACCACAGACGCTTAAGATCGCCGGCGAACTCGGCGATGGTTTGATCTTGAGCAATCTCTCTTTTCCCACCGCCTTGATAAGACAAGGCGCTTTGGCAGACGCCATCACCAAGCTTTATGCCGCTCGCGCTTCTCATGAAGGACAGAGATTCACTAAAGTGCTCCATCTCCATATTTCCGTCTCGCAGGACGGCAATGCAGCGCGGCAATACTGCCGGCGCATGGCCACCAACGGTCTCATCCACGGTCACATCTTACGACAGCGATTACTGCAGCTGCCGGTCCCTGCCGAAACCTTGGCGGCGATACAGAACGCACATCGCCAAGGCAAACCCGCGGAAGAAATGGACGCACTGATCAGCGACCAGGTCATTGACGAGAGCGGCATCGTGATTGCCGGCACGCCGGCAGAGTGCATCAAGCAGCTCGATGAGCTGCTACGCGCGGCGAAACCCTGCCGTTTCGACATTGTCGACATCGCCTCTCCATTGGGACCCAACTGGGATGAAGCCATCGATCTCATCTGCCAGGAGATCATCCCCGAGCTAGAGCATCGGTCGGGTGCGTATCTGGAGCGCTAGCGCCGGAACTAGCGAAGGAACTCGAACATGGAGCTTTCACATAGTATGGCTAAGAAAATATGCGATGTCGCATGTGTGGCTCTGGCGTTATCCCTCGCCGCTCTATTCTGGCCACGCTTATCTTTCAGCGCGGACCGCGTCAAGCTTGCGCTGCCAGCGAAATCCATGGGCTATCTGCCGCTTTTCGTAGCAGTGCACCGGGGCTTCTTCAAAGACGAAGGCATCGATATTGAGATTCCGATGATGCTTCCCCAGTTCGCTCATAGCGCGTTGTTCTCAGGGGAGATAGATTATCACGGAGTCGCTGATTCCGCCCTACGACTAGCGGCCAAAGGGGCGCCCATTAGGGCCGTCTTTTTCGGTGCGACCCGGCCGAATTATTTTCTAATGGCCAAACCGCAAATCAAGTCGGTGGCAGACCTAAGGGGAAAATATATCGGCATGGCCCGGGTTGGCGACACAGTGGAGCTGGCTACGCGAGTGGCGCTCACTCGAGAAGGGCTCGATCCTTGGCGCGACGCGGTCCCTATCATGATCGGCTTCCCGACGACTCGCGTCGCTGCTTTGACGGCGGGATCCATTGATGCCACCATCGCCGTGCCGCCCGACAATGTTTTGCTTAGACAGCAAGGATTCCGTGAATTGCTCTTTTTGGGAGAGGCCATCGAATTTCCCAGCAACGGTTTCGCCACCACGGAGCGCCAGCTAAGCGAAAAAAGAGAGCTAACCAAACGAGTGTTGCGCGCCCTTTATCGCGGGTTAATCTTTGCCAGGGAACGTCCCGAGGATACGACCCAAGTCGTCGAACGAGAGTGGAAAGTCGATTCCGCCGTTGCCCGGGAATCCTACGCGTCACTGGCAAGATCTTTCAGCAAAGATGGAACCGCCAGTGAAGCGGGACTGAAATTTCACGTGCAACACATTCAAAGAATGGACAAGGGAATCGGCGATATACCGTTCAGTAAGATCTCTGACTTCCGCTTGCTCGAAGAAATCCGCCGAGAGATGGCTAAATAGGTGATCCTAGTTGAGGATGCGTAGGCCGGCAATTTGATTCCATATCTCTTCCCGGCATGTGATACAACTGGCCATCACTTTTTCTATACCGAGCCGGCGGCGGCCTATAAGATCATCCGAGATTCCTTGGACGAGAGTTAAGTACATCGCCCATGCGCTGTAGCCACTAGTGGCGTCCCGGAGCTATGCACCTGTAGAAATATCAGCTACCGGCATAATTCTGATAGATGCGGTCGGTCTTCGCCGCCATAATGAAGTCATTCCTATGCAGGTTCCGAATCTTGTGCGTCCACCAAGTGACGGCGACCTTGCCCCACTCGGTGGTCAGCCGAGGATGGTGGCCTTCCTTTTCCGCTTCTTCGCCCACCGCGTCGGTGAAAGCGATGGCGTCTTTAAAATTCTTGAATTTGAAACTGCGATCCAATTTTGGGATGCCCTCTTCAGTGATAATCTGCCATTCGGATACTTGCGGTTGTAATTCTTTGATCTCTTCCGCAGTCACCGATGGCGCTCCGACTCGGCAAGCCACACATTTTTGTTCGGTCAGTTCTTCCATATCTCTATTCCTCCATTGCTTGAGCCATGCAATTACAATTGAGGCATTACCTCTCGGGCAAACTGCTCCATCGACTCTTTAACGGCAGCATGCGGCACGCTGCCGATGTTGTGCCAGGTAAGAAAGTGGGTTGCTCCGGTTTTCTGACCTAGTTCTTTAAGAGCATGCGCTGTAACTTCGGAATCCCCAACGACCGCGTGGCGGGAACAAATCGTTTCAAAATTCACAATCGTTCCCGCTGCCGTCTTTAGCCGGGCCGGCAACTCGTCGCCCCGGCGCGTCAGCCATTCCGTGTAATCGACCCGCATGTCGGCGATGGTTTTAAAGTAACTCATAATGCCGGCTTCGGACCGCGCTTTGGCCTCGGCCGTCGTGGGCGCCAAGTGCATGGGCACCAGAAGACCCAACTCCCTCGCCTTTGGATCGTGACCTTGCTGCCTTAGGCCACCCCAATATGCGTTCGCGAATGCAATTACTTGTTCAGGGCTTCGTGTGTGAATCGGAAGCAATAGATTAATTCCAAGCCGGGCCCCGACTTCCACGCCTTCGAGGGAACTGCTGGCCATGTAAAATGACGGGAGCGGTCTCTGGACCGGCTTGGGATTGACCACGACTTCTGGAATTTGAAAAAACTTGCCGTTGAAGATCAGGGTCTCTTCTGACCAAGCGCGACGGATAATTTCGAGTCCCTCAGCCATAATGTCGTGAGTGGATTTGTGATCGGCGCCGAAACATTCGTAGGCGCGGCTGTGTGGGTGACCGCCGCCGGCCGCGAAATCCATGCGCCCCCGGCTGATGAGATCGAGCATTGCCGCCTGCTCCGCTAGATGCACCGGATGATGAATCGGCAACGTATTGACCGCGACTCCGAGCCGCAAGCGATGCGTTCGTTGGGCAGCCGCCCCCAGCACAACATAAGGTGCAGAGAGAAGCGAAAACCGCGGCTGACAATGAATCTCCGCGATCCAGAAACCGTAAAACCCTAAACGATCGGCTAGTTCGGCCTGTTCCAGGAATTCATTCAAACGAATATCGGGAGACGTTCCCGTCGGACACTGGATCTCAGTAAAGAGACTGAATTTCATCAGTTCAACCTATGATGATTGCTCGCAAGCGATCGAAAAAGAAGCAGCATCACTTCGAAGCCTTATTGGCCTGAACCACTCGCGCGGCACTTTTGGCAAGCTCCTGGGTAATCGGAACATCGAGGCCGTAGAGACGCGCAAGCTCCGCGGCCAGAGGAATATCTTTGTTCATCACATTCCTGCCGCTTTTCGGCAACGGACTTTTGCCCGACGGATCAAAAGTTTTTTGCCAACGATTCAACACACTGTCATGGCCGATCTGACGCATCATTTCCAAGGCTTGCGGATAAGGTATGCCGCCCGCTAAACCGATCTTAATCGCTTCGTGGACAATGAGCGTTTCAGAGCCGCTGACCATATTCTTGATGAGTTTGGCGACGGCACCGGTGCCTGTGGGTCCGATATGAAACACCTGCTTGCCCATCTTGAGCAGATGAGGTTCCGCACGGGCAACGAGATCCTTCGCGCCGCCCACGACGAAGCACAATTCGCCCGCTCGCACGGTGGCGGGAACACCGGTCATACAAGCGTCGATAACAAATACCGATTTTTTTTGCGCTGCTGCTTCAATCTGCTTCACGGTCTGTGGCAGAATACTGCTATGAAGCAACACGAGCGTTCCGGAGGCGGCTCCCGCTAAAACACCATCAGGACCCGTCATGCACTGCACGACATCTTCATCCGTTCGCACGACGACGCCTATAAGCGTCGACCGTCTCGCGACATCGGCTGGGCGCGCTACGATCTCACAACCCAGTGCGCGGGCTGCTTCAAGGGCCGGCGAATCGCTGTCGAAAACCGTCACCGGGACGGCTGCGATTTTCAGCCGTTCCAAGAGGGCCAGGCCCATCGCTCCCGCGCCAATCACACCCAGCCGTTCCATTGTTTTCTCGATTCTAGACGTTTATTTGATTGTCCGCAGCAATACCACTCTTATTTGTAACGCCGATCGACAAAACCAGTCGCCACCCGTACAGTCACAAACTGCATTCGTCGCCAAGCCGGATAAGATTGGCCCGCTGAACTTTTCATTTGTGAGCATCTTCATTGCCGACAAATTTTTTCTTTTGACGATCGAAGAACATGCCTACGAAGATGTTGTGGAGCGAGGCGACGGTGTGCGTTTCGACAAGGCTACGGCCTCCCGGCTGTTTGAGCCGTAAGGTCAGTTTGGCACCTCGACTGCTGAGCTCTAACAGCCGCAATCCCCGGCGATCGACGAAACCACCTACGGTTCGAAGAATCTGTGACAAAGCATAAAAGTCCGGAGTCTGAGCCGCAGTTCGTCTCCTCTCCTTCCCGGACTGATCTAGCTTGGCGATATCGTCCACAGTATAGTGCACACCGGATAGATCCAACGCTTTCCCATTTCCGTTGCGTCGAATGGTCCGCCGCCACTTCAGATACCGTGGCTTATTTTCACAGACGACAAAGCCGGTCTCGAGAGTCGAAAGATCGAAATCTTTTGTTTGTTGCGCTTCCAAGGACTGACCGATGGCACGCAGCGCCATTGCATAAGATAGCCCGCCGCTCGTCACCGACGGCGGCCGTTTCTCGTTGGAATCCGAGTCACGGTCCTCGCTAGAGCGAATCTACCACCCGAGTGCATAGGCTTCTCGCCGGGGATCGGCGCCTGCCATCCAGGTTCCAGTGCCATCGTCCTTGACGATCACCTTGGCGCTACCGAAGGACCAGCGATCCACTATGGAAACTTTGTGGCCCCGCCCGCTTAAACGGTCGATTGTTTGGAGATCGAAACCCTCTTCCATCCGCAAGTGTTCAGGAAGCTGGTCCCGCGGCGGTGTGCCCGGTTGGTGACTCCAGCGCGGTTCTTCAACTGCAGATTGAGGATCCATACTCAAGTCCAGGATATTGTGCAGAACCTGTAGATTGGTTTGCGGCTGCTCGTCAGCACCTGGGCTTCCGCCCACAGCAAAAAAGTTGCCGTTTTTAACTACCATATAGGTGTTGAGTGTGTGGGCGGGTCGTTTGCCTGGTTTTAGGGAGTTTGCTTTGCTCGGATCGAGCCCGAAACTGCAAAGCCGGTTATTCATGATAACGCCGGTATCCCCGGCGATCACACGGGAACCAAAAGGCGCAAAGACACTTTGAATCAACGAAATCGCATTGCCATCGCGATCTGTGGCACAGAGATAGGTCGTATCCCCTCCTAACGGGGCGGCAGCGGTCTGAGGCCGGTGCATCACGTCGGAGAGTAGCGCTCGTCGCTTTGCCGCATGCTCCTTCGAAATGAGCATTGGAACGTTTGGATCGCCGAATGCGGGATCCTCGAGATAACGGATGCGATCTTCAAAGGCGAGCTTCTTTGCCCCCACCTGATAGTGAATGCTGTCGGCGCGACTCAGTTCTCCCGTATGAAGCGGCCACGCCTCGAGGATATTCAACATTTCCAAAACCATGAACCCCTGAGACACCGGGGGCTGTTCAAAGACCAGATAATCCCGATAGCTCGTGCTGAGTGGTTCGAGCCACTCCGCAATATTGCTCTGCAAATCGTCTTCTGTTAGCAAGCCGCCCTCAGCCCTCAGTATTTGACAGATAGTTTTAGCGATCTCGCCGGCGTAAAATCCGTCGCGGCCTTTGAGAGAAATCTTTTCCAGGACGTCTCCCAAACCTTTTTGCACAATAAGCTTTCCAGGCTTGGGCTCTCCGATCGGTTGGCGAAAACAACGGTCAACCCAGGCAAACCCGGAGCTCAACTCCTGAATCGCCTCCGCCAGTTCCAAATGGAGCGGGAACCCGCCGCGGGCGACAACAATCGCGTCGGACGTAAGCCGACTCAGGTCCTTCGTGCCATACTTTTTATGAAGTTCGAGCCATCCGTCCACTGCACCGGGCACAGCCACGCTCAACGGACCCGAAGTCGGAACACTCTTCAGTCCCTTTTCCCGGAAATATTCGATGCTCGCCTTAGCAGGCGCCGGGCCGCTGGAGTTAATCGCCTCCACTTTGCCGTTCTTTTTCATAAACACCAGCGCAAAAAGGTCTCCCCCCGGCCCACAAGCTTCGGGCTTCACCACCGCCATCACGAATGCCGCCGCAAGGGCGGCATCAACGGCGTTGCCGCCTTCCTGGAGAACTCTAACCCCGGCCAATGCTCCCAGGCTATGACCCGCCGCAACCATGCCGTTCCGCCCCATGATGACCGGTCGCGCCGATTTATTGAAATTCATGCTCTTTCTATTCCAAGGACTCTTGCGGCATTGCCGCCGAGGATTTTCTCTTTGTCGGATCCACTGAGGTCCAACCCGTCAATGGCTTTCAGGCTATTCTTGACCAGGACACAGCCTTCCTCCGGACCGTAGGGATAATTGGTCCCGAGCACGAGCCTGTCGACGCCAAAGAAATCTTTCACGCACTTTAGCGTGGACGCCGGGTGATCGGCGGTATCGACATAAAACCTTCTGAAAGAATCGAGCGGGTTTTCCTTCAATCCATATCTTTGGCGAATCTCCTCCGTGCGGCCGGTGTAAATATTGATCGCTCTCTGGGCGAAGAATGCCAGTACGCCACCCACGTCGGCGACAACAAAGTTTATCTCAGGAAATCTTTCCAACACTCTGCCATAGACCAAACGGGTCATGGCCACTGTACTGTCAAAAGCCCAACCGAAGATCAGGGTGGGCATGATATCGATTCCGGTGGCCTCGGTAGCTAACGGAGCGGTGGGATGGATGTAGACCGGCAATTTGTGTTGTGCCAGCCGTTCATAGATTGGAAACAGCTCTTCGCGGTCCAGCGGTTTTCCATTAAGATTCGCGAAACAGCCAAAGCCCCTCAGTCCCAACTCATTGATACTTCGCTCCAGTTCATCAAGTGAATCTCTAATCGAGGATGTCGGCAAGGTGAAAAAACCGATAAAGCGCTTCGGATATTCCCGGCAAATCGCCGCAACGGCATCGTTCGCGATCCGCGCAAGTCTGGCAGCATCCCCCGCTTCGAAACGATCCGCCCCGGGAGCTGGGATGGTCAGCACATGGATATCGATGCCCAATTGATCCATGTGCTCTATTCTGCGACCAATATTCTGCCCCTGGAAGGTCGCGGTGTTGATACGACAGCGGAGTTGTTTGTCGTAGAAGTAGGTCATGCCGCTGTGCGGATCGGGGGCTTCTAAAATTACCGCGCCATCGATGCGTTTCATTTCATCGAGGTACGCTTCAGGATAAATGTGCGCCTGAAAATCAATGACCATAGTAGTTAGGAAACTATGAGATAGCTACAAGCTAAAGGCCGTACAAAGCCCTGGCGTTGTCATCAAGAATTTTATTGACAATCTCTGGCGGCACGGCGCCATCTTCTTTGAGCTTGCGCAGCGCCAGGATCTCCGAAGAAGTGTCGTTATGCCCATAATCCGTGCCGATAATCAGCCGATCCTCCCCCGAATACTTCAACACATACGGCAGATCATCATCAGTTTGGCATGCTACGTAGATTCGGTTCTTTCGCAGCACGTCTTGCTTGTCCACCTTCTTTCCGCCCCGCTCGAACCGTCTGGCAAAATCATGAATCGCGTAGGGGACCCACTGCGAGCTCACTTCGATGAAGGCAAACTTTGTCCTGGGAAATTTATCCGGGATCTCGTGAAAAATCAGGGCGTGAAACGAGCCCACGACAGCGAGTTTGAATTTGGAAAACCCGCATTCGTTGAGAAAAAAATCATGTACCGCAAAGCTACCGGTAGCGGAGTGCACACAGACGGGCAAATCTAGACGGCCGGCTTCTTCATACAGAGGAAAAAAATGGGAGTCGCTCAGCCGCTTGTCCCCTTCGAGTCCGCGCATAAATATGCCGCAGGCGCCGTTCTCCTTAGCGAAGCGCGCCTCTTCCAACGCTTTATCCATCGTTAGCAGCGGCAATACCGCCACCCAACGCAGCCGCTCCGGGGCACGTTTCCAGATATCGACGAGCCAGCGGTTGTAGCTCCGGGTCACCGCCAGTTCCAACTCCGGCCGGCGTGTAAAAGGCCGTAAAAAAATAGTCGGATAGAGTACCTGCACATCGATGTCCAGCTCGTCCATATGTTTGAGGCGGGCATTGATATCATCCATTTCCCTGGCTTCTTTAGGAGTCTCATGTCCGACATTGCGCGCCTTTCCAATATAGACATCGTCGATCAGCCACGACTCACCACCCGAACTCGAGTCATTCGGCGTCGCCACGATACGGGGTTTGTAGGCTCGCTCCGATTCTAACATGTAACCCCAGGTTCGTTCGGTTTCTAAGACATGGGCATCGGAATCAATGACCGCCATTTCAATCAACCTCCCAGTCTCGGTTTAGCCACTGATGACTTGAGCCCCGCACGTTCCGTTTTGGAACCGACGGAGCTATTGCAGGCCTGGCAAGTATAATCATACAACTCGCCTTCCGGCAGCACCAAAAGCAAGCGTTCTCTTACCGGCATCGCCTTGCGGCACTTGTTACAGTAAAGCAACGCTGCGTTGAATTGATCAAAAGACTGCTCCATAACAAACTCTCAATTCTCACGCCTTGTGTTCGCCATCTGCCGCTTGTCTTGCTTTTGCCTCCTTAATCACCTTTTCCGCGAGATGCGGCGGCAGCTCGTCATAATGGGAAAACTCCATCTGGAATTCCCCTCGCCCGCTGGTAAGCGCACGCAAATCAGGAGCATATTTTAGGACTTCCGACATAGGCACTTTGGATTTAATAACTTGATTATGCCCTTTCGTATCCATACCGACCACTTTTCCGCGCCGGCTGTTCAAATCACCAATCACGTCGCCCATGCTTTCGTCAGGAACCGTCACTTCCATATTCATGATCGGTTCGAGAATCACCGGCTTGGCCTTCTCAACCGCGCTTTTAAAGCCGAGGGATCCGGCGATTTTGAACGCCATGTCCGACGAGTCCACATCGTGGTAGGAACCATCATAAAGCCTTACGCGCACATCCACCATCGGGTATCCGGCGATAACGCCTCCGGCCATCGCTTCCCTAATCCCTTTTTCCACTGCCGGAATATAGTTTCGTGGAATCGCGCCGCCAACAATCTCATCAACAAACTCAAAGCCTTTGCCATGGGGAAGCGGTTCTATCTTGATCCAGGTATCCCCATACTGTCCTCGGCCACCGGTTTGTTTTTTTAACCTTCCCTGAGCACTGGCGCTGCCCCGGATGGTTTCTTTGTACGGCACCTTCGGGGCCTTGAGGACGACTTCCGCGCTATATTTGCGTTTCAGCTTTTCGACGATGATCTCGACATGCTGCTGTCCCATGCCTGAAAGGATAAAATCCCGCGTTTGCTCATCGCGATGAACCTCGATGGTCGGATCTTCCTCCATGATTCTGTGCAAACCCTGGGGCACTTTCTCTTCATCTGCCTTGCTTTTTGGTTCGAGAGCAAAAGAAATAACCGGCGAAAAATGCACCGGCCCCTCATATTGGATCGGAGATTTCTCGTCACACAGCGTATCGCCAGTGGAGACATCTTTCAGTTTCGCCGCCGCTACGATGTCACCGGCAGAAGCTTCTCTAACGATGTCCTGTTTTTTACCCTCGAGACGAAACATGTGGCCTATCTTCTCTTTGACTTGCTTGTTGGGATCATAGCAAACACCGTCTGACGCAATCTTCCCCGAAATTACGCGCATGACGGAGAGCTTTCCCGCGAACGGATCGATGATCGTCTTGAACACGTAGGCGGAAAACGGTACCGACGGTTCCTGCGGTCGTTTTTCAACCTCGCCGGTGACCGGGTTGGTGCCCTCCACTGCGCCTTCGTCCACGGATGACGGCAAGTAGTCAATGATGGCGTCCAGCAACTGCGGAATTCCGATCTGCTTGAGCGCCGAGCCGTAGAGAATGGGATAGAGTTTTCCTTGACGCGTTTGTTCCCGAATGGCTTTCTTCAGCTCGTCCGTCGATAGTTCTTTCCCATCCAAATATTTTTCCAGCAGTTCATCGTCGGTTTCCGAAACGGTTTCCATGAGTTTTTGGCGCATTTCCTCTGCAGCGCCCTTGAGGTCACCCGGAATCTCCCCTTCGCTAAACCTTCCCCCGTCTCCTTCATAGAGATACGCCTTCATCGAAAGGAGATCCACGACTCCCTTGAAGTGGGTCTCCACACCGATGGGCATTTGCAGGTGAACCCCTTTGATTTCTAAGCCTTCCAACATCGAATCGATCCGTTCGGCGGCATTGTCTTGCTCATGGTCCATCTTACTTGCGAACAAGAGCCGACTGATCCGGTTATCGTTAGCCTTGTCCCACAATCGCTCGGACTCGACCCGAAGGCCCACGGAAGGGTTAAGCACAAACACAGCGCCGGGGAAAGCGCGCATACAGTTGATGGAGTCCGCTAAGAAGGCGGCATAACCCGGCGTGTCGATCAATTGGAATAAATGCTTCTTCCAATTGACGGTATGAAACGCCGTCGAGATTGAAACATAATGTTTGATTTCTTCCGGCTCATGATCCAAAACCGAGGTGCCGTCTTGAACCTTGCCCAACCGTTGCGTCGCCCCCGCCGCAAACAGCATCGCTTCCCCTAACGAAGTTTTTCCTGAGCCCCCTTGACCCAGAATGCCGACGTTACGAAGTTTATCCAGCTCCGCTGTAGCCATAGCTATAGGATCCCTCCTTTTATTTGTGCGCTCTCGCCTTTACCTCTTGCAAGGAGTTTCTCTCATGGATGATGCGTAGTCCTTCCAAGGTCAAGAATTCATCGACTTCGTTGATGGTGGAACATTCCGATGCCACCAGCGGCGCCAACCCTCCCGTAGCCACGACCTTGGCCTGAACTCCGTTCTCTCTCTGGATACGCTGAACAATACCGTCCACGAGACCCACATAGCCGAAAAAGATTCCGGCCTGGATGGAGTTGACGGTATTTTTCCCCACCACTTCTTTAGGTTTCACAATCTCGATTCGCGGCAGTTTGGACGCTCGTTGGAATAACGCTTCCAAAGAAATCAACAAGCCCGGCGCGATAGCGCCACCGATGTATTCGCCTTTTTTCGATATGAAATCCACCGTCGTCGCCGTGCCGAAATCCACTACGATACAGGCGTCGTGATATTTTTCATAAGCTGCAATACCGTTGACAATACGATCGGCGCCTACATCCTTGGGACTATCGTACAAAATGGGCATCCCTGTCTTGATCCCGGGACCGACCATGAGAGGTTCGAGTTCGAAAACCTTGGTGGCCAGCTCTTGAGTAACGCTCACCATCGGTGGAACGACACAGGAGGCGACAATAGAATGAATCTGATTGCACCTGAAGCCCTTGGAGAAAATGAGATGCGAAATGATCACTCCGTATTCGTCGGCCGTTCGTTCCGCCACGGTGAGCAGCCGCCAGTGGGTGATCAATTCTTTGCCCTGGTAGAGGCCCAGGACGATGTTGGTATTGCCGATATCGATCGCTAAAAGCATGGTCTTGCGATTCAATCTTCTATAGGAATCACGTCGCCAGCGACAATCCGCTGACTGTCTCCCCGTTCGTCCTCCAAAATGAGAGCACCGTCTCTGTCGATCCCCCGAGCCTTCCCAATCATGATGCGGTCCGTCATTTCGACTCGAACCTTTTTTGCGCGCAACCCAAACCGGGCTTCCCAGCGGGTTGCAAGGGACTCAAAACCAACCTCTTCGAGTTCTCCATAGCACCTGTCGAGGTCTTGAATCAATCTCCGTATGAAAGCCTCACGGCTGACGTTTTTTTGGGTTAAGGTTACAATCGAAGTCGCGCGTTCGCGAATCACCTCCGGCATTGACGCCACCGGATAATTCAGGTTGACGCCGATCCCAAGAATCACGAATTCGATTCGTTCAGCGTCACAAGAAGATTCGGCTAAAACTCCCGCTAGCTTCTTACCCCCGACCAAAATATCGTTGGGCCATTTGATGATCGGCGGGGTAGGGATGAACTGGGCGATGGTATCGGTCAGGGCAACCGCCGCCATCAACGTCAGCTGCGGCGCGTGGACGGGTGATAGCTGCGGCCGGAGGATCACGGAAAAGTACAGATTAACGAAAGGCGGCGATACCCATTTTCGAGCTAATCGGCCACGACCGCAAGTTTGGGCTTCGGCAATGATAACCGCGCCTTCGCCCGCTCCCTGTTCGGCAAGACGTCGGGCGTAAGTGTTGGTGGAGTCGATTTCCGAAAAATAGTGGAGCTTCGCACCAAGACGCCGGGTTGCCAAACCGTCCCGGACTCGCTGAAGTTGGAGAGGTCCGTCTATCCGCGCAATCCCTTGGTTATTGTCCGATTCAAGAAACTGCATTCATCGTAATCTTCATGTTGAAATCAACCACCGGCGCCGAATGGGTCAGCGCACCCGAGGAAATGAAGTCGACACCCGTCTCCGCCACCTGGCGAATGCTCTCTAATGTGATACCGCCGGAAGCCTCGACCCAGGCGCGTTTGTTCACCAATCGAACCGCCTCTGCCATTTGTGCAATCGTCATGTTGTCGAGCATGATCACGTCCGCCCCGGCATCGATCGCTTCTTGGACCTGTTTGAAGTTTCCCGCTTCGACTTCAACTTTAGCCATGAATGGAGCATGACGCCTAACCGCTTTGACCGCCTCGGCAATCGACCCGGTTGCCTCGATGTGATTGTCCTTCACCAGAGCGGCATCGTATAAACCGATGCGGTGATTCGTTCCGCCTCCCATGCGCACGGCGTATTTCTCCAAAGTTCGGAGTCCGGGTGTCGTTTTCCTCGTATCCAAAACCTTGCAGGGAAGATCTTTAACCGCGTCGACATATTTTCGCGTCAACGTTGCCGTTCCCGATAAACGCTGGAGAAAGTTCAAAGCCGTCCGCTCGGCAAGCAACAAGGCACGAACGGGACCTGCGGCTTCTGCCACAACCGCACCGTTCTTCACTTGGCTACCATCCTTGGTTAGCAGCCGCACCTGTACTTTCGGATCGATGAAGTAGAAGATTCGATCCAAGAGCACCAATCCTGCCACAACGCCATCTTTCTTAGCGCGGAACAGCCCCTTGCCGTGAGATTCCGATGAAATGGTCGCCATGGTCGCTAAATCACCGGCGCCGATGTCTTCGTCCAAGGAGTCGCGAATCAATCGTTCGATCTGAGGACTGACGAGGATATCCATGATACCTAGCTCCTTCCTTGTTTAACTATTCAATATCCCTCAGCCGTTCCAGGCTCAGATTGAGGGCACGGAGCTTTTCTCCGTACTGGGTCGACTTTTCCCGCTCCTTCTGAATCACCTCTTCCTTCGCCTTAGCTATGAACTCAGGATTGGAGAGCTTCTTCTGGATCCGGGCAAGCTCTTCCTCAACTTTACCGGCTTCCTTGCTTAACCGCACTCGTTGCTCTTGCAGGTCAATCATATCACCAAGAGGGAGGTAGATCTCGATGGAGCCGACAACCGCTGTGGCGGCGCCCTTCGGCCGCTCACCGGAAGTTAGATACTCAACTGGTCCGACGCGGGCTAGGGACCGGAGATAGGGCTCTTGGTCCCGCAGAAACGACAGATCTCGCTCCGGGCCATGGAA
>AR_comb_assmDRAFT_10243562_pt1 | contig 14969 bp, 11 predicted proteins | sample ArasoioldDNA_FD_10543 | JGI IMG/M metagenome (IMG submission 10543) | reverse complement strand
GTCGTGAGCGGTACCGAAACCACCGCGCAGGACGGTCTTGTTGTTCTCGAAGAGATTCAACGCGAACCCAATGCGTGGCTCGGGCATGATGCCACGGCTCTTCCATCCACCCTTCGGCAGCGTACCGTTCGCAGCGTATCCCATACCATTCAGCGGATCACCTGTGCCCGGAACGATGTTTCCATCCGTATCAATCTGAACAGCTTTGGCCGGATCGTACAGCGACGGCACGAACAAGGCGATCTGGTTGTGGTCGTCATACTGGGGAGGAATCCAGGCGAAGCGCATTCCGTAGTCGATAGTTAGGCGGGAGTTCACTTTCCATGTGTCCTGTGCGTAGAACTCCAGTTGGCTGTAGCGGAAGTATCCGATCGGTCGCGCACTGCTCTGGCTGAACGAGCGGAAGTCGCCGAGCAAAGCGCTCGCGTACGCCATGCCGTAGTCGTTGGAGCAATTCAAGATCGACGTGGCGCAGTTGTCGAAGGAGTACTGCCCGTTAGAGTTGCCCCAGGCGATCTGGTCTTTGCGGCTGCGTTGGTAAAACACGCCGAACTTAAGCGCGTGCGCGCCCTTGACCCAGCTCAGGTTGTCGTAGACGTTAATCGTAGTATTTGCCTGGTGCCAGGGATTCGCGCCGAAGTACGACCAGGGATAGGTATTGATGTTGCTGCCGTTGAAGCCCATGTCAGGGATGGAAGTATCCGGAGAGACAGGGAACAACATGGGCAGGTTGATTCCGTTGGCTCCTACCGAGAGATTGCCGTTTGTGCCTGACCAATCGGAGCGCGTGACGCTCGGTCCGAAGGTGACCTCGTTCAGGATGTTCGGGCGAATCGTTGCGGTCCAGTTCACGGAGAGATTCCAAGATGGCTGCGTGGCTGTGCAGCCTCCGGGAAGTTGCAATTGGCCCATGCAGTTCAAATTCCAGGTCTGCATCGGGGATGTCGTCGACTGCGCGTTGTTGATCCAGCGTCCGTAGAAGCGGTTCGAGCCGTTGAGTTGCCAGTCGACGCGCAGAATGTCTTCGCGGCGCGGATTGTCATACGAGAGTTGAGTCTGAAAATTGGGGTCGAGCGGACTTGCGGGAGAAATGTTCGGCAACGAGTAAAGCGAAAGCACTTTGGAAACATTGTTGAAGATCGATTGCTGGTCGGCAGTGAGCGACGAGGGATCGATCTTGTTTCCGGCAAAGGCCTGGCCGGTTGCCGGATTGTAAATGCACCCTTGCGCCGGAGTGGTGTCGCAGTTTACGAAGGCGGTCGGTTGCAGTGTCGTGCGACTGATGGCGGTCGTGGGGACCAAGTCTCCCGAGAAGTCACCGGCACGCTCTAATTGGGTCGGTGTACGGAAGATGTCGAGGTTGCCCGCGGGGATCAACTGGCGGTAGTACTCCTGGTTCCAGAAGAAATACAACTTATTCTTCAGAATCGGACCGCCGATCTGATAGCCGATGTAGTTATAGCGATACAAGGCGATAGGCGTAACCGGGTCATTCTGATTCGCAAACCAGTTGTTGGCGTTCATTCCTTCGTTGCGATGGAAGAAGCGAACATTGCCGTGGAACTGGTTGGTGCCACCCTTCGTGACAATCGCGATCTGGCCACCCGCTGCCTTGCCGAATTCTGCCTGATAGTTGGAAGTCAGAACCTTCACTTCGGCGATCGCGTCCGGATTGACCGTAACGTGCGTACCGCCATTGTTGCCGGTATCCACGTTGGATGATCCGTCGATCGTGAACTCATGCTGGTTCGCACGGGTTCCATTGATGTTGAACTGATCGAGACCTCCAGTTCCGGATGCCGAGCCGTCGTACTGGCTCACGACACCAGGGATCAGTTTCATATAGTCCAGCACCATGCGGCCGTTCAACGCGACGTCGTTGAGCTGCTTGCTGCTGATAAGGTCTGAGCGCTCGCCCGAACTCGATTGAAGCTGGAGTTGTCCGGCATCGGCGCTAACCGTCACAGACTCGGTGGTGGCGCCGACCTGCAAGGTCAAGTCGCCGACATTCAACTTGTCGGCCGCACTGAGGACGACTCCATCCGTTGCGAGTTTCTTGAACCCCTGATAATCAACCTGAATCGAATACGTGGCAGGCGGCAGGTTCGGCACAATGAACGTGCCATCACTGCCGCTTTGGGTAGTGCGTGTCACGCCGATGCTGGTGCTCGATACCGTTACCTGAGCATCCTTGATCAGCGCGCCGGTAGAATCTTTTACCGTCCCCAAGATTGTGCCCGACGTGACTTGTGCCGGGAGCAGCGTGGCGGTTACGCACAGGAATATGAAAAGGCCGACCAGGGCGCCCCGATGAGCCGTGGTGAGAGAGCGGAACATGGAATCCTCCTTGTGGCACACGAAGGCCCCGAGCTGAAGACTTCGCAAGAAATGAACGGAGAAGTTTAGGGGAAATGGAGTACAAAATCTGTAATCCAGTGTGATAGTGCGGTGATTATTCTTTCGTATAGGTTTCAAAATAGGAATGTAGGGGTGCGGATCCGCCGCTGTTCCGGCACAGCAACTTAATGGCATGCCGCGTGATGAAACGAATGACTGAAATCTGGACTTTGATATCCAACAATCCTTCATCTATTCGAGGCTGATAATTCCTCGCCGGATCGCGGCCGTAGCGGCTTCCGTGCGGTCCTTGACGTTCAATTTCTCCAAGACGTGGCTGACGTGCAATTTCACGGTGACTTCCGCAATATCCAGGGCGCCGGCGATCTCCTTGTTGCCCATTCCGCGGGCCACCATGCCCAGCACTTCCAGCTCGCGCCCCGTTAATGAGCGGTGCGAAACCCGCTCTGCGAGGACGGAAGCGGCAATTGGATCCAAGTGATGGCGGCCCTCATGCACATTGCGTATGGCGCGCAGAAGCTCCTCGCGCACCGCGCTCTTCAACACGTAACCAAGCGCGCCGGCCTGCATGGATCGATAAATCTCCTCCTCGCCAGAATGCGTGGAGAGCATGAGCACTGCTGTACCAGGGAATTCGTTCAGCAGGGTAGCGGTGGCATCCGCGCCGCTCATGCCGGGCAGTCGTACGTCCATCAAAACTACATTGGGCTGGTGAGTGCGAAAGGCATCCAGCGCAGCTTCGCCGCTGCCGACCTCGGCTACCACCTCCATGTCAGGTTCCACGTTCAGGGACGCCGAGAGCCCCATGCGAACCATGAAATGGTCATCCACGACCAGTATGCGGATTGGCTTCGAATTGTTCTTCATGGGCGATTTGATTCGGCTTCAGGGAAACGTCGAGCGTGATCTCGGTGCCTCGTTCGGGGCTACTCTCAACCTGCAGGGTGGCTCCCATCGACTGAGCGCGTTCCCGCATGTCGAGCAGGCCAAAGTGTCCGGTCGCAACCGACTGGTCGGCGCCGAAGCCGCTTCCATCGTCCCGAATCGATAGCCGGACACTTTGCGGCGAATAGTTGAGTTCGATCAAAATCTGGCGTGCACGACCGTGCTTGATCGCGTTCGAAACGGCTTCCTGGCCAATGCGCAACAAGTTCATCTCGATCGCCGTGGCGAGGCGAATCGGCTTCCCCACGATATTGACGAGCACGCGCGATCGTCCAGTGGGCGCGAGCGGCTCCACAATCTGTCGCATCGCGGAAACCAAATCGCCACTCTCCAGCAAGTGGCAGCGCAGATCCCATACCGATCGACGCGCTTCCACCATGCTGCGCCGGCTCATTCCGCGCGCGGTCTCCAAAGCCTGCTTGGCAACCCGCGGAGCCTGTTGGAAACAGTCGTTCGCCAAGTCCAACTGCATGGTGATGCCGGCGAGTTCCTGTTCGAGCGTGTCGTGAAGCTCACGAGCAATCCGGTTACGCTCCTCGAGGACGGCGGCGCTCCGCAATTTTTGCCGGTTGATCTCCCGCTGTGCGCGCAATCTTCTACCAAGGACGAAGACCCAGATCATGACGCATACCAGAACGGTCGCCATGATTCCAAGCAGCCATAGCGTGCGCCGCAGATTCAGCCACGATGGTGCACGCACGACAATCAGGTCGTTCTCGGAACGAAGCAGAATTCGAAACGACTGCGGGATCAGCCACAACCCGCCGCTCCGAACCAAACAAATCCCCGTGATCCGAACGTCGCTGCTAATGGGAACCTGAAGTAGACGGGCTGGGATCGCGCCCTGTTGAAAGCTGGCCTCAAAAACGACATCCCCACGCTGCAGCAAGAGTTGCAACTCGCTGCCGCGCATCTGACGGTTCAGAAGTTTCGCGACAGTGGTGACAAGTTGGCCATCGTACTGCTCCCAGGCATTCGCGGGATCCAGTGGAACCGCATCGGGGCTCGCATCATGTCCCACGCGGTGAAAGACAGCGTCCTCCAGCACCGGAGCTGATTCACCCATTGCAGGGAATCCGATCACATCCACCACATCTCCGATGTTGAGCGGGGTATCCTGTTGTGTCAGCACCCGCAGGCCATGTCCGTTGTTCTGAACGAACAAGGCGACTCCGGGCTGTTGAAAGCCCACCACGCCCCGGATACGTACACGATGTCGACTTGCCTCTCCTGGAGCAAACCGCATTAGGGCTGAAAAAGGAACCTCAGGCGCCGGAGCTTCAATCTTGATGAAGCTCAGCCGCGGCACGTAGAAAAGAATTCCTACGAGTTGGCGCTGTGCATTGAAGATCGTGCCGCAAACGCCCTCGATCAGGACCTCGCTGTCGATCCATGAATTGATCGCGGTCTCGCCGTTAATCGGCACGCGAACATTAAACTCACCTCCGCCCGAAGCCACGCGAAGCGCGAGCGCAGTCTCCTTCCAGGAAGAACGATCGATCGAAGCCGACCGCACAATGCCGCGGACCTGTGCCCACTGGCTGTCTCGACTGCCGTCGGCTAGTTCCGCAAAAGAATAAAGCCGGGCCTTGGGCAGGCTCCCTGAACTCAGCACGCGAGTGGATTGCTCGCGAATGACCGGCGCAAATTTTCCCGGACCCGTGATGCCCACGACTTCGACGACTTGCTTGAGTACGTGCGGCACTCGTATGGCAGCGTCGCCTTCTACGTAAATGCCTGCCGTCGCATCTTGTACGAAAAAGTCCGGAGCGGGCACATCGCAAATAATCACGCCGCGAATCCGCACCGGGTAACCTCGGGCTGCTTCCTCAGGCGTGAGTTTGCGAATCTCGTCGGCGGTGGTGATGGTAGGCAGAGCGTCAGACGGCGCCTGCGCGTGAAGGCTGACGCTTACTCCGATGAGGGCCGATAGAAGAATGATGTGCCAGCGCACGCGGAACGAGGCTCCCAACAATGCCCAAACTTGCTTTTGGCCGTCCTAAGAGTAACTGAAAAATCAGTCTACGAAAATCGGAACCATGTTCGTGTGTCACTCTGCCAGGTGACGAATTTGACTTTTTGGCTTCCATACATGGATAAGTGTGTTTCGGTCTTGGTGTGAACCGGGCCGTCAGAAGGGGCATGATCACTATGTCTGGGGAGCGCTCGCGCCGCGAATTCCTGAAAATCTCCACCCTGGGTCTGGCAGCCACAGCCTCGGCAGAAGCATGGAATCCTTCGCCGCGTGACGCGCAAGAGGGTCCAAAGTCCGGACTTACAGCCTGGACGACTGCCGGCGACGATCGCTTTCGCCGGCTGCCGCCGCTCGCCTGGCGAAAAACCACCGGAGCCACGAGCGAGCGGACAGTTATCGTCGACTCCAAGGTCCAGTTTCAGGAGATTCTCGGGTTCGGCGCAGCTTTTACTGATGCTTCGTGCTACCTGTTCAACCAGATGCCCTCTGCTTCGCGCGCCACCTTGTTACGGGAGTTGTTTCATCCGAGCGAGATGAATCTGAACGTCTGCCGAACCTGTATTGGTGCGAGCGACTACTCGACCTCCGTGTACAGCTTTGACGAGGGCGATCCCGATCCGGAGTTGAAGCGTTTCTCCATCGAACATGACAAGGCCTATATCCTGCCGATGCTGCGTGAAGCTCGGCAACAGAATCGCGAGCTGTTTTTGTTTTCGTCTCCCTGGAGTCCGCCCGGCTGGATGAAGGCGAACAACTCGATGCTGGGTGGTTCGATGCGCAAGAAGTATCTGGGTTCTTACGCCCAATACTTCTTGAAGTTTCTAGAAGCGTATGCGGCCGAAGGTGTCGAGATCGATGCCGTTACTCCTCAGAATGAAGTCGACACGGATCAGGATGGCCGCATGCCGGCTTGCTTATGGGGCCAAGAATATGAAATCGAGTTTGTGGGAAAGCATCTTGGGCCATTGCTCCGCGAGCGTGGGCTCAAAACGAAGATCTGGATACTCGATCACAACTACAACCTGTGGGGGCGGGCTATCTGTGAGCTGGATGACGCTGACCTGCGCAAATACTCCAATGCCGTCGCGTGGCATGGCTATGTCGGCGCGGCGGAGATGATCAGCAAAGTGCGCGAGGTGCATTCGGACTGCGCGATGCACTGGACCGAAGGCGGCCCGGATTACACGATGCCGGACTATGCCACGGATTGGGTCAAATGGAGTGAAACTTTCACGGACGTTTTACAAAACTGGTGCCAGTCGATAACTGCCTGGAATCTTGTGCTGGACGAGAAAGGCCGCCCGAACCTCGGGCCTTTCCCATGCGGCGGGCTTGTGACACTCCATTCGCAAACCGGAGCCGAGACTCGGAGCGGACAGTATCATGCGCTGGCACACTACTCGCGCGTCGTGCGGCGAGGTGCCCGGCGAATCGGTTCAACCTGTGAAATGAAGACGGTGAGGCACGTTGCGTTTCAGAATCCCGAGAGACAACAGGTCCTCGTGCTGACGAACCCCGAGGCAGCCAATGTTGTCATGGTTCGAGCCGGTGGAAATGAGGTGGAAGTGCCGCTTGCCGCGGGCTCGGTCACTACCCTGACCTGGGCATGATTGCTCATTAACATCTCGACGCGCTGAACATGTTCGGGTCCGATGTTTCAGCATCGAATATAAACCCGAACGAATCCCTCAAATCGCCCGCCCTCAATACTTTCACAGCCGTGACCTAAGTCACAGCCTGACGTGACGGCTTTCGTTAGCCTGCAGTCGATAGGACGAACGATGGCCACCTCAATCCAGACCGAAAGCCTTACGGACCTCCCACGAACCTTCCCATTGCCCGCTGCCCGCATATCTCCCAAGGCACGGCCGAAGAAGAAACTAGTGCGCCGGATCGAGCGCGACTATTCGCAGATCGTGCGCCGTACTTTCCAGGTTGTGTTTCTCGCATGGAATGTTTATCTAGGCGGCCTGTTCTACTCTTGGGTGCGGCATTTCGAAACCGGTGCGACCGCGCAAACTCCTGTACGGCCGCCCGGAGTCGAGGGCTGGCTGCCCATCGCCGGTATGATGAATTTCAAGTACTGGCTGCTCACCGGACACGTCGCGCCCGTGCACCCGGCAGCGATGTTCCTGCTGATCACCTTCGTGGCGATTTCTTTTTTGTTTCGGAAAGCGTTTTGCAGTTGGCTCTGTCCGATCGGGACGATCTCGGAGGCGCTCGCCCGACTCGGACAGAAACTATTTCGCCACAACTTCAGGCTGCATCGTTGGATCGATATTCCTCTCCGTGGCCTCAAGTACTTGCTCCTTGGATTTTTCGTGTGGGCAGTGTCTTCGATGTCGGCATCCGCAATCGCATCGTTCATGCACAGTCCATACGGCGTGATCGCTGATGTGAAGATGCTCAACTTCTTCCGGCACCTCGGCGAAGTTGGCCTGATCGTGCTGGGCGTACTGGTGGTTGCCTCGATCTTCGTTCAAAATTTCTGGTGCCGTTACCTCTGTCCTTATGGTGCGCTGCTCGGACTCACTTCAATCTTCAGCCCGGCACGGATTCGGCGGAATCCCGACGCCTGCATCGACTGTGCCAAGTGTGCGAAAGCTTGTCCGTCATCACTCCCTGTCGACAAGCTGATAACGATCAAATCGGCGGAATGTACCGGATGTCTCGAATGCGTGGCGGTTTGCCCTGCGCAAGACGCCTTGGCCCTCGTTCTCCCGGTTCCGGCGGTCGAGCGCCCGCAAAAACTACCCGTGTGGGCTATGGCTGCGGGCATCGCGGTTCTGTTCGTCGGAATCGTTGGCTATGCGAAAACGGCCGGATTTTGGAATACAAACGTACCGCGACGGGTTTACATGGAACTTGTGCCCAACGCAGACCAAGCCTCACATCCGATGCCCGGCGATCCGGCATTGAACGAATGATTTCTGCGCACTGCGTGTTTCGAGAGAACCGCGCGACCGCGCAGCCCACAATCGGCTCTTATGCTCGAATGGCGGTGCAGCCGCCGTTACGAACTAACAGGTGCTTCGGCGCGCTCAGCTTCTTGGGCGCGCCCCGAGTGGCTTCTTCGCCTGGCAGATGCAGGGAATGGGATCACCTTGGCCATCAGGCGCCTCGGGCGTGTCGATTCGGGTTTCCCAGATCGCGTGATAAGTTCTCGAAAGCGCGGCGCGCCAGGCCGGCGGTCTGCATGCATGGTTGTGCGACGTTTTTCTCGGACAGCGTCTGCAGGTTTTTGGGAAGAGATCGCTTCCAATGCACGAATGGCGCGATTGAGGAGATCTCTCTCAGCTTTCAGATCCGCGAGAATTTTTGGAGCGTCCAAGTCTTTAGGGCCCTCCCAGGCAGGCGCGATTCTAGGTTCGCCCCTCCCAAGGTCTAACTAATTTCTGAAACTTGTTCTGTTTTCGTAACAATGCGCCATGGGAAGTCTGTCGGCCAGCCATCCCCTTGGGAATTCTATCTCAAACAAAAAAAGACGCTGCCTGTGAGCAGCGTCCCATGCCATGAAAGCCACGCTCCCAGGTGGCGTACCCCCTGGGTATGCGCCCGTGCCTGACTAAGCCAGAGCCTGTTGCGTTCCTGCCCCTGCCGCCATGACCGCAGCGCTTGCGCGGTACGGCGAACTCTTGTGTGTCAGGTCGCCTGGAGTTTGGGTGCTGATCCCAGCCTGTACGTGTACCACGTCCACGATCGCGTACCAGTCCCGTGAAAGCTGTCCCACCTGCTTCGCATTCACTTCAAGCATCAGCGTAACCGCGTGATCGGACTCGGAGGGTTCGGCCTGAACGAGCGGCATATCGAGCGCGCGCCGCGAAGCGGCATTGAGGATGCGCATCAGCGTGCCTTGCGTGTTGCGGTAGCGAATGTGAAACGTATGCATTGGATCAGCTCCTGGCTCTTAACAGTTTGCGTTCTCGTCGATCAGCTCAAACCTAAGATCGTCCGATCTGAATTCTGAAGTCGAACAATCTGAGATCTCTTACTCTTCTTCGTACAACATTTCCGACAATGCAGCTCCCGCAGGCACCATCGGATAAACGTTCGCTTCCGGATGACAATCGAAGACCAGCAACTCGGGCTCGCTCGACTTTAGGAAACGGTCGATTTCATCCGCTGTCTCTTGCGAAACCGGATATTGGCGCATCTGGTCTTCATTCAAACGCTGAGCATGAATGCGGTACGCCTTCGCGATCTCCACAAAATCTGGGTTGTCACTCAGGTCGGTCTCCGCATAATTGCGCTGATAGAAAAGCTGCTGCCACTGACGCACCATACCGAGGTACTTGTTGTCGATGATCACCATCTTGACTGGCAGCCCAAGCCGCCGAACGGTGGCCAATTCCTGGATGTTCATCTGGATTCCACCGTCTCCGGACACGCAGAGGACGGTTGTCTCTGGCTTCGCAAGTTGGATTCCGATCGCCGCTGGCAAAGCGAATCCCATTGCCCCAAGTCCACCCGAGGTAACGAACCCCCGCGGACAGTCGGAGTGATAGCGCTGCGCAGCCCACATCTGGTGCTGACCCACATCGGCGACGACTACGCTGTCTTTCGGCAGCCGGCTGAACAGTTCGTCTAGAAATCGGATCGTGGGTTGAGCTAGGCCGCGCGGATCGAGTTCGGAGCGATCCGGTCCGCATGCTATGGCACGCCACTGGGACCAGTCGGGTAAATGCGCGTGGTTCAGTTCAGCGTCGAAGGCGGGAATGGTCTCCGCCAAATCGCCAATTATCGGAAGTTCGCAAGCGCGCACACGGTCCAATTGCCCCGGATCGATTTCGAAGTGAACGATTTTCGAATCCGGCGCAAAGCGCGAAGGGTCACCGGTCACCCGGTCATCCAGACGCGCACCGAGCACCAGCAGCAGATCGTTCTCATGCAACGCCATGTTAGCCGCACGCGTACCGTGCATGCCGACCATGCCGAGGTAGTAAGGCGCCTCCGGATCAACGGCACCCAATCCGTGAACCGTGGCAAAGGTTGGGATATTCAACCGGTCGAGCAGTCGGCGCAATTCGTCGATCGCGCCTGATAGCTTTGCCCCCGCCCCCACCAGCACCACCGGCTTCTTCGATTGCTGCAACAACGCGATCACCGTGTCTGTAAAGGCCGGCTCAGCCTTCGCGTCGGCAGTCCGTGCGTGCGGTGTGAACTTTGCGGGTCCGGAAAACTCCACACTGGCCTTCAGCATGTCGGTGGGGATGTCGATCACCACCGGCCCCGGACGTCCACTGCAAGCCCAGTAGAAACCTTCCGCGATCACGGCGGGAATCTCGTCGATGCTTTTGACTAGCCGGCTCCACTTCGTCATCGAGAGCGTCATCCCGAAGACGTCGGTTTCCTGAAACGCATCGGAACCGATCAGCGGACTCCGTACCTGGCCCGTGATGCAAACCAAAGGAACGGAATCCATCTTCGCATCGGCGATTCCCGTGACCAGATTGGTTGCTCCCGGGCCGCTGGTCGCGATCGCAACTCCGGCTTTGCCGGTCACCCGCGCATACCCTTCGGCCGCGAACACCGCACCCTGTTCATGCCGGGTCAGGATGTGGCGCACGCCGCTTCCGTCGAGCGCGTCGTACAGCGGCATGATGGCTCCGCCCGGGTAGCCGAACACCAAGTCGACTCCCTCGGCGCGAAGACAATCTAGAACGATTTGAGCTCCTTTACGCATTCACGACCTTTGCTTCGGATTCTTGCTTGGGTTGAGTCTTCTTCGCTTCTTTCGGTAGCCACGACATCATGCCGCGAAGCTGTGCCCCGACTTTCTCGATTGGGTGCTGCTTCTCGGCTTCGCGCAGCGCCGCAAAATTCTTGCCGCCATTCTTGTTCTCTGCGATCCACTCGCGGGCGAAGGTGCCATCCTGAATGCGCGCCAGCGTCTCTTTCATCCGCGCGCGTGTCTCGTCGCCCACGATCTGGTTGCCGCGGGTGAGATCGCCATACTCGGCGGTGTTCGAGATCGAATAGCGCATCCGTCCCAGCCCGCCTTCGTAGATCAGGTCAACGATCAGCTTCATCTCATGCAGGCACTCGAAGTACGCAACCTCCGGTTGGTATCCCGCTTCCACCAGAGTTTCGAATCCTTTTTTGATGAGCGACGTGAGTCCGCCGCAGAGCACCGCCTGCTCGCCAAACAGATCGCTCTCAGTTTCTTCTTTGAAGGTGGTCTGCAGGACACCGGCGCGAGTCGAGCCAATCCCGTGCGCGTATGCCAGCGCGAACTCATGCGCGCGGCCCGAGGCATCTTGATGAATCGCAATCAGGGAGGGAACGCCTCGGCCCTCCGCATACACGCGGCGCAGCAAATGGCCCGGACTCTTGGGCGCGATCATCACCACGTCGACATCATTCGGAGGCTGGATCGTCTTGAAGTGAATGCTGAAGCCGTGCGAGACCCCGAGAACTTTGCCGGGATGCAGGAACGGCTTGATCGCCGCTTCATAGAGTTCCGCCTGCGTCTCGTCAGGAGTCAGGATCTGAATCCAGTCGGCGCGTTTTGCCGCCTCGGCGGGAGCGACGACCACCATGCCGTCCGCCTTCGCCTGTTGCGCCGAGGGTCGCTCGGGATCGAGACCGACGATGACTTTGTAGCCACTGTCGCGGAGGTTCTGCGCCTGGGCATGTCCTTGGCTGCCATAGCCGAGGATTGCGATGGTTTTGCCCTTGAGGGCGTTAGGGTTGGCGTCGTGCTCATAGAAGACAGTAGCCACTAGAGATCCTCGCTCAGAGGCAGGAACTGAGTCCCTGCGGGGTAAGAACCGACCGGTCGGTCGGTAGCGTGTATGGTAGGTGCCTCCCGTCCCGCCTGTCAAGTAGCCGGAAGATACCCTCGAGCCATGCGACGTCCAAGCCGAGGCGCCGGCCGGCTTCCCCGTTCCGGTCACCCTCGTTTGCGCCGATTTGACTCATCGCCTTTGCTCCTCAAATTTCCCCTAAAAACACGAAACCCACCGGCCAGTTTCTCTGGCGGTGGGCTCTGAAACTTGCTGAAACGGTTAGGTTTCTATATCAGGATGCCCTCCGGCCAAAGCCAAGAAGTCGTACTCGTACCGTACTTACGCCGACGGTAATTCGAGTCGCCATTGAGCCGGTAGGCATGCTTAAGAACGTCTCCACGTAAATGGAGTGTCGAAAAACTAGCAGGCACGCCTGCCACTGTCAACTGCGACGTCGAAAACCAGCGCACGGAGGTACCAAGCCATGAATAACGACCAAATCTCAGTATCTAAAAACACGCCGTCTTTTCTGGCTGTCGACAAGCCTGGTTTCCCGGATCTCACGGCGAACGACTGGACCCGATCCTTCTCTCCTCGCAAGACATACTGATCCAACGCTGTCGCGTCACTCAATCACGCGAGCGTCGCTTGGCAGCAAGGCTCTCGAATCGTTACCATGGCGGTCGTGACCCGCGATACCACCATTGATGCCCGGCAAGACATTCTTCGTACCGCCGCCCGTCTCTTTCAACAGCGCGGATACGATGCGACCTCGATGAACGACGTTGCCGCTGCCCTCAAGTTGAGTAAGGGCGGCCTTTACCATCACTTTCAAAGCAAAGACGAAATGCTCTTCCACATCATGAGTCACGCCATGGACATTACGGAAGAGCGCGTAATCAAGGCCGTGCGGACTATCCAGGGCAACGCCGAAGAGCGGTTGCGCACGCTCATTCGATTGCACATCGAAGTCGTACTCAGCGTTCGCGACCGTGAGGTCACGGTCATGTTGCACGAGAATCATCCGCTGCCGCCGTCGCTGCGCAAGCAAATCAACGCGCGCAAAAAGGACTACATCCACTTCGTCGAGGGATTAATTGGGGACGTTCAGAAAGCTCGCGGTTCGAAGGGAAGCGTGTCTCCGCGCGCTGCCGCCCTCGCTCTGCTCGGCATGATCAACTGGATTTACCAGTGGTATAAGCCCGAAGGCCGTTTGCAGGCGCAGGATCTGGTGCCGCAATACACCGAGCTTTTCTTCTCGGGCGCGTTTCAGTAACACTGTTGTGCGGCTGCTTCGCCGTCGCTTTCTAAGAACATTCCATTCGCCGTTCAAGCACGTTAGAGGAGCGCATGCCCACCGAAACCTTCTACGATCTTCCCGCTGTCTCCGCCGAGCGAGCGCAATCTGGAAAGCTCTATCGCGAATTTCTTCGAGTTCCGGCCCTCAGTGCCGGCGTTTACGTGCTGGCTGCGGGCGCGACCGATCCCCAGAAGCCCCATAAAGAGGATGAAGTCTATTTCGTGGTCCGAGGCCGGGCGAAAATGCTTGTTGCCGGAGAAGAGCAGATCGTCAAGGCCGGTACCGTGATTTTTGTTCCAGCGAACGCCGAGCATCGCTTCTTCGATATCTCGGAAGAACTGGAAGTGTTGGTGTTCTTCGCTCCGGCAGAGACTGAGTAACCGTGGTGGGCGTCACACATTCTAAACCGGTGAATGCCCCGCTCATCGAGCCCATGCGTGACGAAGACTGGCCGCATGTGGAGGCCATCTATCGTGCAGGGATCGCGACCGGCAAAGCTACCTTCGAAACGGAAACACCCACTCGGGGGCAATGGGACACACGCCATCATTCCTTCAGCAGGTTGGTAGCGCGCGACGTGAACAGCGTTCTCGGATGGGCCGCGCTGAGCCCGGTCTCCACTCGCAAGGTCTACGCGGGCGTCGCAGAAGTCTCCGTCTACATTGCTGAAAATGCTCGAGGCCAGGGGTTGGGCGAACGTCTATTGCAGGCTCTCATCGAAAGTTCGGAGCAGAACGGCATCTGGACGCTGCAAGCCGGAATTTTTCCTGAGAACGCCGCCAGCATTCGCCTTCATGAAGCGTGCGGATTTAGAATCGTCGGCCGGCGCGAGCGGATTGCTCGCCTCCACGCGCGTTGGCGCGACACAGTGCTGATGGAGCGTCGGAGTTCTAGGGTCGGGTGCTAACTACCAAACAGTGGTTGCGGTAACCCATTTTGAAGTCCTATCGCTCCGCTGGCTCTTTCGCAGGCACCCAGTACACTTCCTCGCGCAGAGTCTCTTTAGTGAATCCCAGCCGTTTCAGAATTCCCTTGCCGTGCTCGATCATCTCGGGATGCCCGCACAAATATCCCACCGTGTTCTGTGCATTTAGTCCCCACATGTCGGTGTACTTGCGCAGCAATTCGTCGACGCGACCGATCTCGCCTGCCCATTTCTCATCCTCCCACGGCCGGCTTACGGTTGGAACGTACGTGAGCCACGGCACTTGTTCGGCATAACCTCGCAATTCATCCAGATAGCCAAACTCCCAGGACCGGCTCGCTCCGTTCAACAGGAACAGCCGGTGATCGCCTGCAAACCGTCCATCCTTCCAATCCTTGAACAGAGTGCGCACGAAGCTCACATAGGGTGCGACGCCTGTCACCGTGCAGACTAGAAAATGATTTCTGTGCGGGCCGCTCAAGTCGAGCGTGAACCGACCCTTGGGGATCTTTCGCAGCAGCAACTCGTCGCCAAGCTGACGATCGTAAATCTGCGGGGTGAGTTCTCCGCCCGGTACTAGTTCGAAAAAGAATTCGAGCTCTTCTTCGTATGGGGAGGAACAAAGCGAGTAGGGGCGCTCCGAGCGGTTGTCTGCGCCTTCCAATCCAAGCGTTGCGTATTGCCCTGGAACAAATCGAAACTCACCCTCGGGACGGATGCGAATGATCCATAGCTCAG
>AR_comb_assmDRAFT_10131181_pt1 | contig 14978 bp, 15 predicted proteins | sample ArasoioldDNA_FD_10543 | JGI IMG/M metagenome (IMG submission 10543) | reverse complement strand
AGCAGCGCTTCGCCGACGAGATGCGGCGGTTTTCCGCGCGCGGCACCGATGCCGAGGTTGACGTTCGGCTCGCGGAAGCGGATCGGCAGGAGCTGCGCGTGGGTGTCCGTGAAGTGAAGCAGGCTCACGTTGCCGAAGCGCTCGACGCCGTCGTAGAAGCGCGTTCCTGCGGAGAGGTCGAGCGCAGCGGGCGCGTCGACGGGCAGCCCGGCCGCGGCCGCGGCGGCGACCGCGTGCAGGAACTCGCGACGGTTCATCGTGTGCGCGGTCGTTCCCGCGAACGCGGAAACCCAGTGTCGTTCGTGCCAACGACGCTGGATCCCGGGTCCCGCGCTGCGCGCTCGCCCGGGATGACGCGGCTGTTTCCGATCGCTGCGAGGCTTCGCCTCTTGCTCTCGGACATCCGCGTCACTTGTTGACCGGAGACTCGGGATCGACGAGCAGCGCGACCAGGTCCTTGACCTGCGCTTCGGTCAGGATGCCGCGATGCCCGAAGCGCGGCATGTTGGTGCACGCGTTGTAGGCATCGGCGTTCCAGATCTTCCCGTACGCGTACTTGCGCGTGTCCTCGGTGTTGCCGCGGAGCTTGCCGAACTGGTAGAGCGACGGCCCGATGGTGCCGTAGGACAGTTCCTGCGGCGCGAGTCGGTGGCACGCGTAGCAGTTGGCGCCGACCGGGCCTTTCGGGTCGTCGGAATACTGCATCCCCCGCCCTTCCTGCGCGATCTTCTCGCCGGTCTTCCAGTCGCCGATATACCTGCCGTCGGCCGGCCAGCGGATCGCCGCCAGGTTCGCCTGCTCGATACGCTGCGCGACCTCCTTCGGCAGCGGCTTCCCCGCGTAGGCGCTGCAGGTCCTTTGCGTGTCGTCCTGGTCGAGGCGGTCGAGCTTCGCCTGGCCCTGCTCGCGGAACGACGCCTTGAGCGTGGCGTCCGCCTTCGCGGTGAGCTCGGCGTCCGAGGGGGCGGTCGCGCAGCCGACGACGAACGCGGGCAAGGCGAGCGCGGCCAGGAGCGCGCGCGCGAGTATTGAATTCACCGAGACATCCTCAGCGCTTGATCGACGGCGCATCGAAAGCGGCGCCGTTCGCGTTCCGCGCGAGGAACGTCGTCAGCGCGATCGACGCATCGGACGTGAACACGAGCTCGGGAAAGCGCTGCTGGCGAAAGCAGTCGTTGAGCCGCCACTGGAAGGTGCGGAGCTCGCCCTGGGAGACGCGATACGCGGGCCACGTCGTATAGGCCTTCTGCGCTCCCTGTGGAGTCGTGAGGTTCGGCAGGTCCTGCAGCCGGATCCGCTTGGCGTCTTCGCCGTGGCAGGTCGCGCACGCGAAGTCGTGCGTGCCGCCGCGGAAGTAGAAGATCTTCTCGCCGACCGCGTACGCCTCGCGCTCCTTCGGATGCGACTGCGGAACGTTCATCTTGACGCCGCGCGACTCGGAGGTGATCCACGCCACGAGCGCCTCGAGGTCGGACTTGCGGTCGGGACCGCCAAACGGGCCCTTTCTCGCGTCGACCTCGGAGAAGCCCTGGAGCGACACCACGCACCAGACGAGCCGCGTTTCGAGATCCTGCACGCGATCCGCGTCGGGAAAATAGCGCGGCAGCTGCGCGTACGCGCCCTTGACGATTCCCGGTCCCAGACCGAGGTCGCAGCGCTCGAGGGAGACGTTCTTGGGTCCGCGCGCCTGCTTCCACAGCGCTTCGCCGCGCGCCTCCCACAGCTCCGCCGGATTGCCTTCCTGCAATGCCGCGCGGTACTTGGCGATCTCGTCGACGGTGCTGGTCTGGCCGAGGGCCCACGAAGCCGCGAACGAAAGCACGATCGCGCCGAAGCGCAGCCTGCGTCCCGTCACGAAATCACCACCTCGTCGGTCCGCTTGTCGCCGCGGTTGTCAGTCCAGGCGATCTGCACCTTGTCACCTTTCGCGCCGCCCTTGAACCGGAACGACAGGAACGGATTCTTGGCGATCGCCGTGCCCCACTGCGCGGACAGGACCGTCCTGCCGTTGTGCGTCGCTGTCACCGTCTGGATGAACCACGCCGGCACCGCGTTGCCCTGGGCATCCTTGCGCTGCCCCGTTTCCATCTCGTGGTTCATGAGCACCTTGACTTCGGTCGAGTCGCCGACCGTCGTCGCGCGGATCTTCATCGGTTCTGCCATGACGTCGCTCCCCTAGCCCCCGCACCCGCCGAGCGTCACCTTGATCTCCTTCGACGCGACGTAATACTTGCCGTCCGCCTTGACGAGGGCGTAGACGTTCGACGTCTGCGCCATCTTCACGCGGGTCGAAATCGTCGGATCCGTGCCGGACGGGAGGTCGAAATTCGCCGCCAGCATGTTGGGATTCTTCTCGATCAGGATCGCAATCGATTCGGTTTTCGGGATCGCACTGGCGACTCCAATCGGGACCACCGCGCCGTTCTCGGCGATATCCGGTGTCGACACGAACGTGACGTCCTTGCTCTGCGCCGGCGCTCCGCCGCCCAGCGCCTTCAGCGTGTCATCGAGCGATTTCGCCTCGAACGCACCCTTGTTCCACGCCTGCGCGCGCGCGTTGCCGGGAGTGATCCAGCCCGCCGCCGCGAGCAGCGCGAGCAGCGTGACGCCGCCTCCTGTCTTCAGCGCGTCCCTGCGTGTCGTGCTCATCGTCGCGTTCCTCCGAAACTCCCGGCAGCTGCCGCGGACCGGGTGCCATCATACCGCGCCCGGCGAGGGGGCTGCCGGCCCCGCGATGTCATTTCCATCGAGGCAGACAGGGGTATCCGGCGACGGGCGCGAAAGAAGCGTATACGATAAAGCCATGATCGCTCCGCATCGCGACGTGCTGCCATCTCCGCTGCGACGCCGGCTGCTGCTCGCGCTCGCCGCCGGGGGCTTTCCTGCAGCTACCGCGTTTGCCGCCGAGCTCGCGCCCACGCCCGCGCAAACCGAAGGACCGTTCTATCCGACCCGAATTCCCGCGGATCACGATGCCGACCTGACGCAGGTCGCGGGGCAAAGTGCTCCCGCACAAGGCACGCGCCTCTACTTTTCGGGGCACGTGCTGGGCACGGACGGCAGGCCTCGCCGCGGTGCGACCGTCGAGCTCTGGCAATGCGACGCGTTCGGTCGCTACCATCACGCCGGCGACGAGGGCAAGCCGCGGGACGACGCCTTCCAGGGCTACGGCGTCGCCGTCACCGACAACGAGGGTCGTTATGCGTTCAAGACGATCCGCCCGGTGGCGTACTCGGGCCGCGTGCCGCACCTGCATCTCAAGGTCCGCACCGCGGAGGGCGCGACGCTGACGACGCAGGCGTACGTCAAGGGCGATCCAACGAACGGCGATCCCGTGCTCTCCGGGTCTTCGGCGGCCAGCTACGAGCGACTCTCGATGACATTGGCTCCGGCGCCAGCGCGAGAGGCCGGCGCACTGGCCGGAGAATTCGACATCGTGCTCCGGTGACGACCGGGCTAGTGCACAGTCGCGGTCGACAGGAACCGGATCAGCGCACCGGACTGCAGGCGGTAGACGCCTTCGCCGATATCTTCGGCACCGTCGAACTCCTCGCGGGTGAAGGCGATTTCGGTCGAGCCATTGCGCGCCTCGAGGACGATGTCGTCCGGCACCATGTCCGTGTCTGGCACGCGCAGATACTCGGTCTCGAACATGACGCCGTCGACGAGGACATAGTCCGCCCCGTGCATCGCCCTGTCCAGGTTTGCCGGATTCCCGCCGATCGCCATCGAGCTATCTCCGTGAAGGGTCGAATCGCAACCCATCCGAAAGATGAGGGCGCTGCTCGGCACTTCAAGCCGGACCGCACCTGGACAATTCGACCCCCGGCAACCCCCTGTCGTTCCGTCAGACGAAGGGCCGGAATGGGGTCAGGCAAGTCCTAGCTGACTAGCTCACGAGATCGCGGACGAAGTTGGGCAACGCCAGCGCGGCGCGATGCACGTCACCGTTGTAGTACCGGAGGTGAGGTAGTGCGCGCATGGCGATCCGGCGATCGACCTCGCGCGTCGAGAGGCTCTTCGGGTCGACGGTCTGCGACACGCAGGCCATCATCCACATCCCGCCGTACAGCGGCACCGAGGTGAGGTACGGCGTGACGAGCGGAAACGCGGCGCGCAGATTCGCGAGGCACGCGCGGATCCGGTCCGGATGCGCGATCGGGCTCGCGATGTGGAGCGTCATCGCGCCGACGGGCTTCAACCGCAACGCACAGGCGCGGTAGAAGTCGGGCGTGTAGAGGGCTTCCGAGGGGCCGCCCGGATCGGTGAGGTCGAGCACGATCAGGTCGTACTGATCCTCGGACTCGCGCAGGTACGCGAAGCCATCGCCGATCCGCAGCGTGAGCCGTGGATCGTCGAGCGCCCCCCGGTGCACGGTCTGCAGGTACTTGCGTGCGATGTCGACCACGGCGAGGTCGATCTCGCAAAGCACGACGGAGCGGATCGACGGATGCTTGAGCAGCTCCTCGGCCGAACCACCGTCGCCGCCGCCGATGACGAGCGCACGCTCGGGGCTCGGATGGGTGAGCGCCGCCATGTGGACGAGGTTCTCGTGATAGAAGAACTCGTCCATCTCGGAGGTCATGAAATGACCGTCGAGCCGGAACAGCTTGCCGAAGTGCGCGGTGTCGTGCACCTCGATTGCCTGGTAGGGCGAGCGGAACTTTTCGAACTGGTGCGCCGAACGGATGAAGAAGCCCCACGCGTCCGTGAGGTACTCGGTCATCAGCCCCGGCCCGACGTCGCCGCCGGCATCACCCGGCGGACGAGCCGGAGCGTCAGGCATCCTGGCCGCCGCGATGAATCGAATGGAATTTCGTTCGCTGCGGCTTCAACGCGGACTCGAGCGCACGGAACAGCCGCTCGGCTTTCTCCGTGTTGTCGCTCGCGAGGTTGCACACGTAGACGTCGACGGTTACGAAGCCGTGCTCCGGCCACGTGTGGATCGCAAGGTGCGATTCGGCGAGCAGCACCGTGCCGGTGACGCCCTGCGGCGAGAACTGGTGGAACGAATCGCCGACGATCGTGAGCCCGGAGGCGGCCGTGGCGTCGAGGCAGAGCTTGCGCAGCGCGTCGGCGCGCGTGAACTCGGGCGTGTCGGCGGGGCACCCATACCATTCACCCAACAGATGGATACCGTCCATCAGCGTCCCCTGTCATGAAAATGCCCCACCCCGGCTCGTCGCCGGCGGAAGGGCACGCAGCGCCGTCCCGAACGTTCGTCTCGCTGTAGTCGACCTGCAATTATCGCACAGACTGCCCCGCGGCGCGATAGAATTCTGGGTTTTCGCGCGGGACGATTCCGTCCCCGCCCGCTTCCGGCCTCACGTCCTCCGCCGCTCGCCATGACCGCCTCCGCAGCCGCCGCCGTGCCCGACGAAATGCTCGCCAACGCGCTGCGCGCGCTGGCGATGGATGCGGTCGAGGCGGCGAAATCGGGTCATCCGGGCATGCCGATGGGGATGGCGGAAATCGCGCTGGCGCTGTGGCGGGGACATCTCCGCCATCACCCTGCGCACCCGGCCTGGCCCGACCGCGATCGCTTCGTGCTGTCGAACGGGCACGGCTCGATGTTGCTCTACGCATTGCTGCACCTTACCGGCTACGACCTGCCGATCGACGAGCTCAAGCGCTTCCGGCAGCTGCACTCGAAGACGCCCGGCCACCCGGAGCACGGCGTTACGCCCGGCGTCGAGACCACGACGGGGCCGCTCGGGCAGGGGCTCGCCAACGCCGTCGGCATGGCGCTCGCGGAACGGCTGCTCGCGGCGGAGTTCAACCGCCCGGGCAACGCAATCGTGGATCACCGGACGTACGTCTTCGTCGGCGATGGCTGCCTGATGGAGGGCATTTCGCACGAGTCCGCTTCGCTCGCCGGCACTCTGGGGCTCGGCAAGCTGATCGTGCTCTACGACGACAACGGCATCTCGATCGACGGCGAGACCAAGGACTGGTTCACCGACGACACGCCTCGGCGCTTCGAGGCGTACGGCTGGCACGTGCAGCCGGGAATCGACGGTCATGACGTCGCGGCGGTCAACGCGGCCATTGCGAAGGCCGAGCGCGACGGCGCCGAGCACGGCCGTCCGCAGCTCCTTTGCTGTAGGACCGTGATCGGCAAGGGCGCGCCAACGAAGGCGGGCACCGCCGACGCGCACGGCGCCGCGCTGGGCGAGAAGGAAGTTGCCGCCACCCGCCTGGCGCTCGGCTGGACGTCCCCGCCGTTCGTCGTGCCCGACGCCGTCGCCGCCGCGTGGAACGCACGGGCGCGCGGCGCGGCGCTCGAGCAGGCGTGGTCCGAGCGCTTCGCCGCGTACCGCAGCGCGCACCCCGCGCTCGCCGCGGAGTTCACCCGCCGGAACGCGGGCGAGCTGCCGTCGGGCTGGAAGGAGACCGCAGCGGCGGTCGTCGCCGCAGCGGCCGCGAGGGGCGACAGCGTGGCGACGCGCAAGGCCTCGCAGCAGGCGCTCGAAGCACTCGCGCCGACGCTCCCGGAGCTCCTCGGCGGCTCCGCCGATCTCACGGGCTCGGTGTTCACGAACTGGTCGGGCAGCCGGCCGATCGGGCGCGATTCTCCGGGCAACTACCTCCATTTCGGTGTACGCGAGTTCGCGATGAGCGCGATCGCCAGCGGCCTCGCGCTGCACGGCGGATTCGTGCCCTATGTCGGCACGTTTCTCACGTTTTCCGACTACGCACGTAACGCAGTGCGGATGGCTTCGATCATGAAGCTCCGCGTGATCTTCGTGTACACGCACGACTCGATCGGGCTCGGCGAGGATGGCCCGACGCACCAGGCGGTCGAGCAGACGGCGAGCTTGCGCCTCATTCCCGGCCTCGACGTATGGCGCCCCGGCGATACGACGGAGACCGCCGCGGCGTGGGTCGCGGCGATCGAGCGCGACAACGGCCCGACCGCCCTCATCCTCACGCGACAGAACGTCGCGTTCCAGCCGCGCGACGCTGCGCAGATCGCCGACATCCGTCGCGGCGGGTACGTGCTCGCCGACTGGGAGGCCGGCGCGAAGCGGCGCATCGTGATCATCGCCACGGGATCCGAGCTCGCGCTCGCGACGTCGGCACGAACCTCGCTCGCCGGTGAAGGCATCGGCGTGCGCGTCGTGTCGCTGCCATGCACCCAGGCCTTCGAGCGGCAGGACGCCGCCTACCGTGCAAGCGTGCTTCCGCCCGGGATTCCGCGGCTCGCGGTCGAGGCCGGTGCGACCGCGGGATGGCACGCGTACGTCGGCGCTGCGGACGATCCCGGTGGCGCTGTGCTCGGGCTCGACCGCTACGGCGAATCGGCGCCCGCCGGCGTGCTGTTCAAACATTTCGGCTTCACCGCCGAGGCGGTCGCCACGTTGGCGAGGCGCCTCGCCGCCGCGGGCGCGTAGGCGCGTGCCGCTTCGACCTTCCGCCGTGGCCCACGCGACGACGAAAGCTCCGCTGCCCGCCGGCGATCCGCTCGGTGCGACGATTCGCCGCGCGTCCGTCGACGACGCACGCGCGATCGCGCAGGTGCGTGTCGACGCATGGCGGTCGACGTACGCGGGAATCGTGCCCGCTGCGTACCTCGCGGCGATGTCCGTCGACGACAACGCCGCGCAGTGGCACCGCATCCTGTCGGCAGGGCCGAACACCGCGAGCGTGTTCGTCGCCGACGTCGGGGTTGGGGTAGGAGGCTTCGCCTGCGGCAACATGCTCGCGGAACGAAAGCACGGGTTCGATGCCGAACTGACCGCGATTTACCTTCGCCGCGACTGCCAGCGCGCCGGCATCGGCTGCCGTCTCGTCGCCGCGGTCGCGGACGCGCAACGGGGGCACGGCGCAAGCGGACTGTTGACCTGGGTCATCGCGGGGAATCGCGGCGCGCGCGCATTCTATGAGCGTCTGGGCGCGGAGCTCGTCGTCGAGCAGCCGTTCCAGTGGGACGGGCTCGACCTGATCGAGGTCGGCTACGGATGGCGCGATCTCGATGCGCTGGCCGCGGCGTGCGCCCGCCTCCCCCATCGACAATGACCTTCCCCCGCGGGATCAGGAGAACGACATGACCGTCAAAGTGGGCATCAACGGCTTCGGACGCATCGGCCGCATGGTGCTGCGCGCCGCCGTGCGCGACTTCCCCGACATCGAAGTGGTCGGCATCAACGACCTGCTCGAGCCCGACTACCTGGGTTACATGCTCGAATACGACTCCGTGCACGGACGCTTCAAGGGCGAGATCAAGGTCGACGGCAAGACCCTCGCCGTCGGCGGCCGCCGCATCCGGCTCACCGCCGAGAAGGATCCCGGCGCGCTCCGCTGGAACGAGGTCGGCGCCGAGGTCGTGGTCGAGTCGACGGGCCTCTTTCTGACGAAGGAGACCGCGGAGAAACACCTCGCGGCCGGCGCGAAGAAGGTGATCATGTCGGCGCCATCGAAGGACGAGACGCCGATGTTCGTCTTCGGCGTCAACGACAAGCGTTATGCCGGCGAGGCGATCATCTCGAACGCGTCGTGCACGACCAATTGCCTCGCGCCAGTCGCGAAGGTGCTCCACGACACGTGGGGCATCAAGCGTGGACTGATGACGACCGTGCACGCGGCGACCGCAACGCAGAAGACTGTCGACGGGCCGTCGAACAAGGATTGGCGCGGCGGTCGCGGCATTCTCGAGAACATCATCCCGTCGTCGACGGGGGCGGCCAAGGCGGTCGGCAAGGTGATCCCGGAGCTCAACAAGAAGCTGACCGGCATGTCGTTCCGCGTGCCGACCTCGGATGTCTCGGTGGTCGATCTCACCGTCGAGCTCGCGAAGGAGGCGACGTACAAGGAGATCTGCGCCGCGATGAAGGCGGCGGCGGAGGGACCGATGAAGGGCGTGCTGGGCTACACCGAGGACAAGGTCGTCGCCACCGACTTCCGCGGCGACAGCCGCACCTCGATCTTCGATGCGGACGCCGGCATCGCGCTCGACGGCACGTTCATCAAGGTCATTGCGTGGTACGACAACGAGTGGGGCTACGCATGCAAGATCCTCGAGATGATCCGGGTGATGACGAAGCGCTGAATGCATTGAGAGACAATTCCAGCCCATGACATTCCGCCGACTCTCCGATCTCGACGTGTCCGGCAAGCGCGTGTTCATCCGCGCCGATTTCAACGTGCCGCAGGACGATCACGGCGAGATCACCGACGACACGCGGATCCGCGCCGCGCTCCCCGGCATCCGCGACTGTCTCGCGCGCGGCGCTTCGGTCATGGTCACCTCGCATCTCGGCCGCCCGACCGAAGGCGCATGGAATGCGGCTGACTCGCTCGCACCCGTCGCGCAGCGCCTGTCCGACCTCCTCGCGCGGCCAGTGCCTCTCATTCGCGACTGGATCGACGGTGGCCCGTGGCTCGAGGCGCTCGCGCCCGGGCAGGTGGTGCTGCTCGAGAACTGCCGCTTCAACAAGGGCGAGAAGAAGAACGACGACGCGCTCGCGCGGAAGATGGCGGAGCTCTGCGACGTCTATGTCAATGACGCGTTCGGGACCGCCCATCGGGCGGAGGCGACAACGCACGGGATCGCGCGCCACGCCAAGGTCGCCTGCGCCGGACCGCTGATGGCGGGGGAGCTCGACGCGCTCGGCCGCGCGCTCGCGCAGCCCGCGCGGCCGCTCGTCGCCGTCGTCGGCGGGTCGAAGGTGTCGACCAAGCTCACCGTCCTGAAGGCGCTCGCGGCGAAGGTCGACGTGCTCGTCGTCGGCGGCGGCATCGCGAACACGTTCATCCTGGCCGCGCACGGCCACGTCGGCAAGTCGCTGGTCGAGCCGGATCTCGTGCCGGAGGCGCAGTCGATCCTCGACACCTGGCCCGGCAAGGTGCCGATCCCCGTCGATGTCGTCTGCGCGAAGGAGCTCACGCCGACGGCGACCCCTACGCTGAAGGCGGTTGAGGGCGTCGAACCCGACGACATGATCCTCGACATCGGGCCCTCCTCGATCGCGGTGCTGAAGCTGATCGTGGCCAAGGCGGGCACGATCGTCTGGAACGGTCCGGTCGGCGTCTTCGAGATCGACGCGTTCGCCGCGGGCACGCGAGCGCTGGCGGAGACGGTCGCGGCGTCCGGCGCGTTTTCGATCGCGGGCGGTGGCGACACGGTCGCCGCGATCCACAAGTTCGGCGTGGCGGAGCGCATCTCGTACATCTCGACCGCCGGCGGCGCGTTCCTCGAGTTCCTCGAAGGCAAGACCCTGCCCGCGGTCGCCGTGCTCGAGCAGCGCGCGGGCGCCTGACCCCGACCGGCCTTTCACGGAGAGCCCATGATTCCGACCCGCATGCTGTTCGCCGCCGGCTGCTCTGTCGCACTCCTGCTCGGCGGCTGCGGGAAGTCGTCGAACGACAGCGCGAACGTCCGCGTGCTGAACCTGATCCAGGGCGTCGCCGGCGTGAACGTGACGGCGGGCGGCACGACCGTCCTGACCGGCGCGACATTCGAGTCGATCGGCGCATACACCAGCGTCGGCGTGGGCACCATCGAGTTCAAGGTGACGGTGCCAGGCAGCACCGGGACGCTCGTCGACACCTCCTACTCGATCGGGACGACCGAGTACACGTATGTCACGATCGGGTCGCCCGGCGCCGCCTCCGCCGTGCTGATCGCCGACCCCTACGGGCAACCCGGCGGCAACAATTTCGCCGTGCGCGTGCTCAACATGTCGGCGACCGACACGCTCATCGATCTCTACCTGACCGCGCCCGGCGCCGACCTCGCGTCGGCCACGCCCGTCGTGATCGAGGCTGCCGCTGGGACGGTGACCAATTTCGTCACGACGCCGGCTGGCAACCTCCAGGTGCGGCTCACGAAAAGCGGGACCAAGGACGTCGTCTACGACGCGACGCCTCCGGCGATCGCCGCGGGGAGCGGCCAGACGATCGTCGCCTACGGCCGCGACAGCAACAAGCTGCTCAACGTGGCGATCATGGGGTCGCAGACCTCGGGAGCGATCGCGAACAGCCAGCTCGCACAGCTCAAGGTCGTCAACGGAACCTCGGTGCCGGCATCCCTCAACGTCCTGCTCGACGGGACCACGGCGGTCTCGGGACTTGCCTTCGCCGGGGTGGCGCCCTACCAGTCGGTCACCGCCGGCACGCGCACCGTCACCGTCGAATCGTCGGCCAATCCCGGCGCGACGCTGCTCACCGTCACCCCCAATCTCGTCCCGGCGACGGACAACTCGATCGCGCTCTACGGAAGCGCAGGCGCGATGGCCGCGCTCACGCTGGCGGATACCAATGCGCCGGTCGCCGTGGGACGTGCGTCGCTCCGCATCGTCAGCATCTCGCCGGATCTGGGCTCGATCGACGTCTACGCCAATTTCGGGAAGGTCGTGTCGGCACTCGGCCCCAACGCCGCCTCGGCGTATTCGCTCGTCGACGCGGTGATCGCGGGCACACCGTACCGCTTCGACGTGAATGTCGCCGGCTCCACCACGGCTCTGATGAGCGTCGCCGGCGTCACGCTCGCGAGCGGAAACGTCTATACGCTGTACCTCCTGGGCTCGGGCGCAACGCTGCAGGGCGTGCTGACCCAAGACCGCTGACCGGCCCGTCGATCCTTCCGGAGAACTCCATGCGTTGCTTTTGCGCCCTCATGGTCTGCCTCGCCGCGCTCGCGCTTGGCGCCTGCGGGCTCAACCCGAGCGGCACCGGCACCGGGACGACACTGCGCGTTGCGAACCTGATGCCGGGGACAACCGCCGTGACGGTCAATGTCGGCGATACGGCGTTCATGACCGCCGCGCCTTTCGAGACGTTCACCAGCTATCAGGACATCAGCGCCGGCAGCTACCGGTTCGACATCCTGCTCGGCGCCAACCCGACGCCGGTGTTCACGACGACGAACGTGCTCGCCAACGTGTCCGCCTACACGTTCATTCCCTACGGTCCGACCACGTTCCCGGGCGGTCTGCTGCTCGACGACACACTGTTCGTGCACGTGCCGGCGGGCAACTTCGGATTCCGGCTCGTCAACGTTTCCCCGACCGCGGGCCTGATCGATTCCTACGTAACGGCGCCGGCCGTCGATCTTTCTACCGCCTCGCCCGTTGTCTCCGGCCTCAGCTACAACAGCTTCAGCAATTTCGTCAACGTCCCGCTCGGCAACTACGAGCTCCGGATCACGCGCAGCGGAACGAAAGAGGTGATCTTCGATTCGCTGCTTCCGGCAGCGCCGAACAGCGGCGGTCAGACGGTGGTCGCCTACACGCGCGGCAGCGCGCGCCTCGTCAATGTCGCGCTCTTCACCGACGGCAACGCTCCGATCATGCTGCCCAATCGCCTCGCGCGGCTCAAGGCGGTGAACGCATCGGCGGTCGCCTCGCCGCTCAACCTGTTCGTCGACGGCGCGCTGACGCTCGCCAACGTGCCGTACACCGGCGTTTCCAACTACCAAGTCATCGATGCCGGCACGCGCACGATCACGGTCGAGGCCAGCGCGACGCCGGGAGCCGCGCTGCTGACGACATCGTCGACGTTTACGCCTGCGACGGACACGTCGATCGCGCTCTACGGCAGCGCGGGCGCCGTCGGCGCGCTGATCCTGGCGGACGCGAACGTCTCGACGCTGACCACGAAGGCGCAGGTGCGCTTCGTCAACGTCGCGGCTGCGCTCGGAACCGTGGATGTCTACGCGAACGGCACGCTCGCAGCGGGCGGCGTCGCGCAGAACGGCGCCTCCCCGTATGTGCTCCTCGACGCGCTCGCCGGGGGGACGACCTACCAGTTCGACTTCGATCCGGCCGGTACGACGACCCCCGCGCTCAGCGTGACCGGGGTCAGTCTCGTCGCAATCAGCGTCTACACGATCTACCTCGTCGGTCCGCCCGGCGCCCTGCAGGCCATCGTCGTGCAGGACTTCTGACGGCGGCTCCGCGTCATTTCGCGAGGAACACGCGGATCGCGTCGCCCTGCTTTGCGACGTTGAACACCCCTTCGAGGTGCCCGCCGTCCCCTTCGATGACGACGACCTCCGCGACGCCGCCTTGCGCCCGGTAGCGCTCCGCGGCCCGGTGCGACAACTCGGGCGGGAAGATCGTGTCCGACGCCGCGGGGACGAACAGAATCCGCGCCTTCATCCCGCGGACCTCCTCGTCGGTGAGCCGGTAGAGCTGGTTCGCCTTCGCCGTGTAAAGCATCGCGTTCGCGTCGGTCGTCTTCGCGCGCGCGGCACTAGCCTTGGCGAGCGTGTCCTCGATGGCGAAGGCGTTGCCCAGCGCGGCGGCGGGCGCCTTCGCGGCATCCGCCGGCTTGTACCCGAACGTCTTCTCGGCCCATCCCGGCGCGCGCGTCGTGATGGTGATGATCTTGAGCGCATTCGCGACGCCCTCAACCGGTTCGTCGCGCCCGTAATAGTCGCCGCCGTTCCACTTCGGATCGAGCCGGATCGGCGTCGTCCACACGTCGAGCATCTCGATCACGTACGGCCCGATGTCGAAGCCCGGACCGATGATGTGCACCACCCGCGGCACGTAATCGGGCCACGCCGCCGCCCATTCCATCGCCTGGATCGATCCGCCCGACGCGCCGACGACGGCATGGAGCTTCTTCACGCCGAGCGAGTCGAGCAGCGCGCGGTGAACGCGCACCGAGTCCCGGTACGTGACGACGGGAAACGACAACGCGTACGGCTTGCCGGTATCCGGGTCGATCGAGGCCGGGCCGGTGGTGGTCACGTTCGGGTCCTTCGTATTGAGGTTTGCAAGCGCGTCAGCGCTGACCACGAAGTACTTGTCGGTATCGATCGGCCGGCCGCTGCCGACGATCGAATCCCAGTAGCCCGGCGCAACGTCCGCCGACGCGTACTTGCCCGCCGCGTGCGAGGTGCCCGAGAAGAAGTGCGGGATGAAGATCGCGTTGTCGCCGGCGGCGTTCAGCTTGCCGTAGGTTTCGTACCCGACCTTGACGCTCTTGAGCGCGCGGCCGCCCACCGTCGTGTACGTCGGCAGCGAGAAGACCTTCTTCTCGACCGGACCGTCGTAACCGCGCGCGGCGCCGGACAGGACGAACATGGCCGCGGCGATCCCGCAGAACGCAAACTGCGCGCAACGCGCGCGCGACAGGACGAGACGCATCGGCTTTTCCCCCGGGAGCGGACCGGCGCGACACCGGCCCCGCCCGCATTCTATACGGGCCCCGCACCGGCGCGGCGTTTCGCTGCGCGCTGAAATGGCATACCATCGGCGCGTTTTGCCCGCTCCCCCAGACGCCGTCGTGCCCCGCGCCACCAAGATCGTCGCCACGCTCGGACCCGCATGCAGCGCGCCCGACTCGCTCGCGCGGCTGATCGGGGCCGGCGTCGACGTCGTACGTCTCAACTTCTCGCATGGCCGCGCCGCCGACCATGTGGAGCGGGCGCGGCTCGTACGCGAAGCCGCGCGGGCGCAAGGCCTCGAGGTCGGCATCATGGCCGACCTGCAGGGCCCGAAGATCCGGATCGGCAAGTTCGCGGCGGGCCCCGTCACGCTCGTCGCGGGCGAGCGCTTCGTGCTCGACGCCGAGTGCCGGCAAGGGAATGCCGAGTGCGTTGGCCTCGACTACAAGCAGCTTGTCCGCGATGTCGAGCCCGGCGCCATGCTGCTGCTCGACGATGGCCTGATCAAGCTAGAGGTCGAGGCCGTCGACGGACCGCGCATCGTCACGCGCGTCGTCATCGGCGGCCGGTTGTCCGACAACAAGGGGATCAACCGCCAGGGCGGCGGCCTGTCCGCGCCCGCGCTCACCGCAAAGGACAAGGAGGACCTCAAGACCGCGGCCGCGATCGGCGCCGATTTCCTCGCCGTGTCGTTCCCGAAGACGGGTCATGACATGCGCAAGGCGCGCGAGCTCCTGCGCGCGGCCGGCAGCCACGCGCAGCTGATCGCGAAGATCGAGCGCGCCGAGGCGATCCCCGCACTCGCGGAGATCATCGAGGCGTCCGACGGCATCATGGTCGCGCGCGGCGACCTCGCGGTCGA
>AR_comb_assmDRAFT_10007576_pt1 | contig 14981 bp, 13 predicted proteins | sample ArasoioldDNA_FD_10543 | JGI IMG/M metagenome (IMG submission 10543) | reverse complement strand
GCCAAGATCGCTTTCGCGAAAGAAGGCGGGAGGTTCACGCAGCTGACCTTGGCGGATCCAAACGTGATGCTCACCGCGAAACGGGCCTGACTAGCCGCAAGCCCGCAAGCCCGGAGCCCGCAAGCCCGCGGCGGCACGCGACATGCAGCGATAATCGGGCGAGATGCTCGAGTCGGTCCTGCTTTTCCTGGCGGTCGCGTTCGTCTTCGTTCTCGTCATCGCGATCGCCGGCTACTTCGCGCTGCGGTGGACATTCATGCGCACCGCCGATCGCATGGCGGCCATCATCGATCGGAGCGTTGGCGGAGTCACGGCCAGGGCATTTACCCATCTGGCACAAATCGCAGCGGCGCGCGGCATCGGCATCGATGAAGCACAGCGAATCTTCGGCATTCAGATCGATCGGCTGGCGAAGATCATGGATAGCGCCGTGACGCTGCCGATCGTTGGCCGCGTCGGCCTCGATGCGGTCCTCGACCTGATCCCGGTGTTCGGCAATTTCGCGGGCGCCGCGGTCTCGCTGACCCTGGTCGCGCGAACGCTGCAATACGGCCCGCCGCCATCGCTGGTGTCGCGGATGCTCTCGAACGTCCTCGTCGACGTCATTCTCGGCGCCATTCCAGTCGTCGGCCCGCTCGTCGACATATGGTTCAAGGCCAACGATCGCAATGCGGCGCTGATGCGCGAATTCCTCGATTCACGCCCGGCCTGATCTATGCTGGGTTCATGACGCAGTCGCGTTTCGTTCTCGTCGCAGCCGCAGTCGTGATCGCTCTCGGCGTTTCGCTCTCTGCCAAGACCAAATTCTCCTCGGTCTGGAAAGCCCCCGACGCGGCGACCCTGTCGTTTGCCGGGAAGAAGGTCGCGGCTCTCGTGATCGACAAGGACGACTCGTTGAGGGTCGCCGGCGAAGAGGCGCTGGTCCGCGAGCTCGATGCGCGCGGCATGAAGGGCGTTGCGTCGTACCGCATGATGCCGAAGGAGCTGGCCCAGGATCCCGCGCAGGCGAAGATCTGGTACGAGAAGGCCGGTGTGGAAGGCGTGGTGGCCTTCCGGGTCGTCAACGACGATCGCCGCCGCACCGTGGTGCCGAGCCAATGGACGACCGCTTATTACTCGACGCTGTGGGGTTACTACGGCTACAGCTATGGCGCGGTGTTTACGCCCGGCTACACGCGCGACGAGCGCATTGTCTCGCTCGAGACCCTGATCTTCAGCGTGCCGAAGAACGCGCTGATGTGGGCGGGGCAGAGCGAAACGGAAAATCCGAAAGACGGCGCGAAGGTGGTTACGGAAGTCGTCAAGGAGGCCGTGAAGGAAATGCAGAAGCAGGGCCTCGCCAGGCAGCTGCCGAAGTAGCGCGCCAGGCCGTGAGGCCCGGCGCGCGCGGCAATTACTGGCCGGAGCTTGTCGCCGGCTTTGCCACCGGTGCCGCCGCCGGCATGTCGTTCCAAAACAGCAGGGAATTGAAGATCATCGCGTGCTCGCCGAAGGTCTGCCACCGGTAGATCGGGTTATTGGCGAACATGATCACGCGACCCTTGCCGGAGGGCGCGTCGACGACCATCGGCCGATTCCGGATCTGATCGGGGTTCCGCATCAGGCCGCTCAACACGCCGCCGTCCCCTCCGGTGAACCGCGCGACCACTTGCGGCCGCTCGGGCGAGGTGCCGGCGAACTGCTCGAAGCCGGCCGGCGGTCCTACCTGCAGCAGCGGACCACCCGCGTATCGAACCGGCAATGCCTTCTGAGAGTAGCCGTACATCGTTGGATGTTCCGGCAACAGGATCTCGCCGTTGACGTACGGTCCGGGCGCATAAAAACCAGGCGCGGGGCTCTGCGCGTCCACGCCTTTTGCGATGCCGAATTCTGCGGGGAAGTAGCTGGCCACACCCATCGTCAACAGCACGCCGCCCTCTTCGACGAATTTTTGGAACTCGGCCGCGCCCGCGAGGCCCATGCCGCCGCGGACGTCGTCAGTTTCGGCATAGAGGCCGAACGACTTGAACTTGTCGTTCTTCTTGTAAGGCAGGGGCTTCGACAACTTCGGCTGCTCGAAAACGATCGACTTGCCGTTCTGGCCCTGGTGCGGCATCACGATGACGTCGTATTTTCCCCGCAGGTTGGCGCCGGCCTTCACATGGTCCTTGTGGATGAGGTCGTAGGGAATCTCCCAGCGATCGAACGCCAGCCTGACCCATCCCGGCTTCTCGGTGCTCGACCACGTCGTATACATCGCGATGCGCGGCAGGTCGACGTTGACGGTCTCGACCGACGGCGCGCTGGCGACTTCGGTTGCGACGAGGCCAAGGGCTTCCACTTCCTTCTTCACCCGATCCGCGGCCGATTCGATGATGAGCGAGCCCGCCGGGTACTCCGTGTCGCCGATCTTGAATGACGCTTTCGCGCCCTTCATCGCCACGTCCTTCAGTCGATGACGCAGCGTGATGAGATTCAATGCGCCGTTGTGCTTGACGACGGTGATGGGACCGGTGCCCGACACCGAACCGGCAGTCGTCACGTCGGCTGACAGCAGCGTCGCGGAGGATTCGAGGATCGTCTTGTCCTCGATGGTCTTGATCTCGATGTTGCTGGCCATCCCCATCGACCACGCGCTGTCGTCGTAGGTCGTGAGCGCCGGATCCGGATAGTTCTGTTTCTCGATCAGCGTCTTGGCCAGCGGCCCGTAAGGCTGATTCATCTTGACGATGTACGAACCCGCCGGGAACGTGCCTTCCTTGACCTTGACCTCCCCGGTGGCGCGCTGCACCTCGATGGCCTGGCGCCGCAGCAGATTCACGACGCGATCGACTTGCGTCTGGTCGCGCTGACCCGCCGGAATCACAAAGCCAAATGGCGGCTTGTCGGCGCCTCGCTTCACGGCGTTCGCCGACTTCTTGTAGTAGTTCTCGACGACCATTTGCGGGAACTTCGCGGTCAGCTCGAGGGCGGTCAGGACGCCCGTCTCCGCGTAGTTGATCGAGTTTCGGATCGACCAGTCGACGGCCCCGGCCGGCGCCGGATTGGGCCGGAACCACTCGCGCCGCGTCTGCGCGCCCGAGAGGGTTGCCTTCTTGGTGTTGGCGCCGCCCTGGTTGAAGATCTCGTACATCCGCAACATGCCGTTGTGATTGGCAGCGGCGAAGCCGAGATAGCCGGGCGACCACATGTCGACGAACCCGAAGTGCCACACGCCAGGCATTCCGTACGACGTCAGCTTGTTGACTTCATAGGTCGCAAAGAACGGCAGCTCCGTGTAGAGAATCGGGTCAAGATTCGCGTTCTGCGGCGGCTGCCCGCTGAACGTATAGAGCAGCGTCTGTGCTTCGTGGAGGTCGTGCCAGATCGGCGGCAGCCAGCTCAAATACCAGTTGAGGTGCACGCGCAGCGAATCGACGCCGTAGTTGATGTCGCGGTTGTTGTCGTGGAAAACGTACTTGCCCCAATAGGGGACATCGCCGTAGTTCTCTCCGCCCTCGTACGGCTCATCGATCTTGTAGGCGTAGTACCAATCGACGTAGCGATCGCGTCCGTCGATGTCGGTCGCGCCGGTGATGCTGACGATGACGTTGTCGCGGATCTGCTTGATGTAGGGTTCGTCGCTGACCGCGAGACGGTAGGCGAGCTCGATCACCGCTTCGGGAGGATTCGTTTCGGCGCTATGGAGGCCGGCGCTGATGTGATAGTGCGGCTTCGTGGTCGCGATGAGTTGTTGCGCCTGTGCTTCGCTGAGCCGGCGCGGATCGGCAAGCTTTCTCGTGTTTTCGCGCTGGACGTCGAGGCTCTTGAGATTTGCTTCCGACGTCACATAGACGACCATGACGTCGCGGCCTTCCTCCGTCTTGCCGATGACCTCCGTCTTGACGCGGCCGGGGAGCGCCTTTTCGAGCGCGCGGAAGTATCGCTGTTGATCGGCGACGTAGGTCAGCTTCTTCTCGGTGCCGATGTGGTATCCGAGCACGTCTTTTGGCGTTGGCACGCCTGCTTTCTTGGGCAAATGATCAACAAGAGGCGACAGGAATTCCGGCTTGGTTGTCGCCTTCTTCACAAACTCCGCAAAATCCGCATCGTCTTGGGCGGCGGCAGGTGCTGATTTTTGTGCATGCGTCACCGTCGGGACGGCAGAGCTCAAAAACAGCGCAACGGCGAGCAACTGCCCAGGAAGGCGCATCTTTTTGGTCATTGCAATAAGCCCTTCAAATACGGTTACTTACACCGAATACGGAGGCCCGCACTACCATCGGACCCCCACGATTTTGGGCAAAAACCGTTGAGAGAGCGCGTGCGCAAACGATAGAATCCGACTCTTTGGGCAGACTCTTATGATCAGCGTAGCGGCAATCCGTATGCAGCAGTTCGGCGTGCAATTCTATCAGGCCTCCCTGACGGCCAGCGATATCGACAAGCTGGTGCGTTTCGAAGTGCTCAGTTACCAGGACCAGGCGCAGGCCGGCCTGCGTGGCAAGAAAAAGGGTGGTCCGCAGTCCAAGATCAACTGGGATTTGCTGGAACGCCGCATCGCGTCGAACGAGAAGGCTTACCAACGCCAGATCATCCGCAAGAAGATTGATGAGCTCGTGCAGTACTACGAGCAGTGCCGCCAGGCCCGTGACCTGCCGTCGATCCCGGGCGCCGTCATCATCTCGTGCGACGAGAAATTGAGCTTCGAACCCTCCGAAAGCGGCTCATGGGTAGGCCGCCTGAAGGTGCCGGAGCGCGAAGGCATCCTGCGCGCCATCGACGGCCAACACCGGTTGCTCGCATTGCACGCCGACATCGACCGTTTCGGCGACGAGCCCTTCACGGTCCCGGCGATCATTTTCGATCGCGTTCCCGAAGATCACATCGTGCAGATGTTCGTCACCATCAACGCGAAGCACACGCGCCTCAACGCGTCGCACCTCGTGTCGCTGTCGGGCCGCCAGCTGTATCGCGACGAGGCGCTCGCTGCCGCCCACGACGTCGTCCGGGCCATCAACGACCGCGAGGAGTCGCCGCTCGTCGGCGAGATCAAACTGCTCGGGGTCGGCAAGGGCCGCGTCGGCCAGGCCCCCCTCGCGCAGGAGCTCAAGAAGCTGTTTGCCGACGAGGCCGCCCTCGGCGGCGCTCGCAAGAGCGAACAGTTCCGGGAGGAATCGAAGAAGTTCTTCGTGAACTACTTCAAGCAGATCGCGAGCATCTTCGAGTCCGCGTGGAACGGCCGCAAGTACAGCATCAAGTCGGCGACCGCCCTTCGCGCCTTCATTCGGGTCGCGCCCGACGTGATCCAGAAGATCGACCAGCATCATGCCGATCGCACCGACTACCGCGCCATCGGCCGGGTCATTTCTCCGTGGGGGCGGCGCATCGGCGCGCTGCGCTTCGAGACCGACGGCGCATGGAAGCGTCAGGGGACCACGGTCGACAACCTGACGAAGGAGCTGCGGCTGGCGCTGCAGTATCCGGAGGGCGCGGCCGGCTAGACCGAATACTGTGATCCCAGCGATCAATTCCGTGGGCGCCGTGCAAAGCGCAGGCGGCAAGATCGCAGAAAACCGGCGGAATACCCCCGGCACAGACTTTGGATTCAGTCTCCGTGTCGCCAGTCTGTTTACTGTGGCACTAGTGCTGCAGTAGCTGGGGGGAGCCAGGTTGGCGGCAACTTTTGGGCGGCGTTCCGCAAGGGGCGCCGCCCTTAGTCTTTCTACGGCAGAAAATTCGCGACCTGGATTCCAGCGGCCTCTAAACCCTTTCGCACCGCCCGCGCGTGATCGGCCGCACCAGGCGTATCGCCATGCAGACAGATCGTGTCGGCCTGTAGCGCGATCGTCGAGCCATCAACCGCAATCACCTTTTTCTCGCGAACCATTTTGATGGCGCGCTCGACAACGGCTTGCGTGTCATGAATGACGCTGCCAGGTTTAGCCCGTGATGTAAGCGACCCGTCCGGGTCGTAGGCGCGATCCGCGAACACTTCGGCGGCAACGCGCAGTCCCGCGGCCTCGCCGGCGCGCAGCAATTCCGAATTGGGAAGTCCAAACAGGATCAGCGAGGGATCCAGGGCGACCACCGCTTTCGCAATCGCGTCGGCGAGCGCGCGTTCGCGGCACGCCATGTTGTAGAGCGCGCCATGCGCCTTGACGTGCTGCAGCCGCACCCTCTGCGCCGAAGCCATCCCGGCCAGCGCCGACACCTGATACAACACAAGATCCTCGACCTCGGCTGGTGTCACCTTCATTTCCCGCCGGCCAAAGCCCACGAGATCCTGGAACCCAGGGTGTGCACCGACGGCGACACCCCGTTCCTTCGCAAGCGCCACGGTCGCCCGCATGGCCCCGGGGTCGCCGGCGTGGAAACCGCAGGCCACGTTTGCCGACGAAATGCTGGCCATGAGGGCCGCGTCCTGGCCCATCGGCCATGGCCCGAAAGATTCGCCCAGGTCGGAATTGAGATCGATTCTCATTTTGTGCTTGACCGACCATTTTAGTCGGCAATAAGCTGGGTTAGAAGTTGAGATTAAGTCTCAAGATGACCGCGTGAAGACATTTCGTTCCGTTCTCTTCTGGATGCACCTGGCCTGCGGCGCCGCCGCCGGCGTGGTCATCCTCATCATGTGCGTGACCGGTGTGGCGCTCACCTACGAGAAGCAAATGCTCGAGTGGGCCGACCGTCGCGCCTGGACGGCGCCTTCCCAGGCTGGCGCACGGCCACTGCCGCCGGAGACGCTGCTGGCAAAAGTGGTCGAGGCCCAGTCTGGGGTGGCACCGACCGGACTCACCGTGCGCTCCGATGCCTCGGCCCCGGCGACCGTGACCCTCGAGGGCAAGAAGACCGTTCTCGTCGATCCCTACACCGGCGTCATCATCGGCCAACCGCCGACTGCCATGCGCTCATTCTTCCGGACGATGACGATGTGGCATCGCTACCTGGCGCTCGAAGGCACGAGCCGTGCGACCGGCAGGGCGATTACTGGCGCATCAAACTTCGTCTTCCTGTTCATCGTGCTGAGCGGCATGTACCTGTGGCTGCCGCGCGTGCGGAAGTGGGTCCAGTTCAAGAACGTGTTGTGGTTCCGCGGCGGACTCGCGCCGAAGGCTCGCGACTTCAACTGGCACAACGTCATTGGAATCTGGTCGGCCATTCCTCTTGCCATCGTGGTCCTCGGCGCGATGCCGATCTCGTATCCGTGGGCCGGCAATCTCGTGTATCGCCTCGTCGGCGATACGCCTCCAGTTCCGGCTACGGCCCCAGCATCACGTCCTGCCGAGCGGCGTGAAGCGCCGGTCTATGTGATCGCGGGTCTCGACGCCTCGTGGGCGATCGCACAGCAACAGATGCCGGCGTGGCGCACCATGACCTCGAGGCTGGCCGTGTCGGCTGCGGCGCCGATCGTGTTGACGGTTGACGAGGGCTACGCTGGTCAGCCGCAAAAGCGCACGACGCTCACCCTCGATCGCGCCACGGTCACGGTGGCCAAGGTTGAATCATTCGAGAACCTGAGCGCGGGGCGTCGTCTCCGATCGTGGCTTCGCTTCGCGCATACCGGCGAAATCTACGGGCCGGCCGGACAGACCATCGCGGGTCTCGCGTCCGCGGGCGGAGCGGTGCTCGTCTACACCGGCCTCGTCCTCGCGTTACGACGTCTGCTCGCGCGGATCTCCCGTCGTCGCGAGTCGTCGTCGGAGCGCCTGAAAGCCGCCTAGCAAAGCGTTCGCCGGAGTCAGATGAATCGATTGTCGGTCAACATCCTTGTAGCCTGGCCGCCTGCAATACACTGATCGCCGGTGACGATCGGCGTTGTTCTCGGACAAGTCGGCACGCCCGAAGCGCCAACGCCTCGGGCCGTGCGGCGCTACCTTGCGAAATTCCTCTCAGATCGACGGGTGGTGGATTACCCCGCGTGGCTCTGGCAACCCCTGCTGCGCGGCGTCATCCTGCCGCTCAGGTCCAGACGATCCGCGAAACTCTACCAGCGCATCTGGACGCCGGCCGGCTCGCCGCTGCTCGTCGAGTCCGAGAAGCAGCGTGCCCGGCTGCAAGCGGCGCTTGGCGACGGCTATCGCGTGGTGCTGGGCATGGCGTACGCTGGTCCGTCGTTCGATCGCGCGATCGACGATCTGCTCGCGGCCGGCATCTCGAGCGCGGTCGTCCTGCCGATGTTTCCGCAGTATTCGTCAGCGACGACGGCATCGGTCTACGACGCGGTGTTCGCGGCCGCCACTGACCGCGCGGGCCGGGCGAGAGTACTGGTGCCGTCGCTCAGCTGCGTTCCGACGTATTTCGATCATCCCGGTTACATCGACGCGCTCTGCTCGCGTATCCAGGCCGCGATCGCCCTGAATACACCGGATCACGTCGTGCTGACGTTCCACGGCTTGCCCGAGCGTTACGTCAAGAGTGGCGATCCCTACCGCGAGCACTGCGACCGAACCGTCGCCGCGCTGACCCTCGCCATGGGTTGGGAGCCGAGCGACTACACGGTGGCATTCCAGTCGCGATTTGGACCGGAGAAATGGATCGGGCCGAGCACCGCTGAAATCCTCGAGGGCTTGCACGCGCGCAAGGTCCGCCGGCCGCTGGTTGTCGCGCCCGGTTTCACGACGGATTGCCTCGAGACGCTCGATGAGCTCGGCAATGAAGGGCGCCATCAATTCGCCAAAGGCGGAGGCGATGCCTCGCGTTACGTCCTCTGCCCCTGCCTCAACGACCACGAGCAGTGGATCGAGACGATGGTGGGGCTCGTGAAGGCGGCCCAGCCGACAAAACCATGACAATCCGCCGAGAGCGGTTCGTAAGATCAGCACAAGGTGTCAGAATTCAGCGTCGCGCAGCAACCGTCCGGGGCGGGCGGGTGGCCGGTGTCAGCCGTGATATGGCGGACCTGCGTGCGCGAGATCGCGTTTGTCGATCCCCACTCCACGGTGCCGTCCGCGGCAACCGTTCTTCAGGGTGAGGCCGCCTACGCGCACCTGCTCGGAGTCATCTGCGGCCTCGATTCGCCGATTGTGGGCGAGACCGAGGTGCTCCATCAGTTCAAGGTATTCGCCACGGGCCTGCCGGGTGATCACAGCGGATTGCGCGAGATTGGAACCCAGCTCCTCACGGATGCGCGGGCGATTCGCGCTCGTCACCTCATTGGACTCGGCTCGCGATCCTACGGCAGTGCGGTCCGCCGCTACCTGACCGAGGCGTCGTGCGTAGCCGTTGCGGGCACCGGCATGCTCGCGAGGGAGATTGTTCCGTTCCTGGTCCTCCCGCATCGACAGGTCGATCTGTGGGGCCGCCGTCCGGAATGCGATGGCTTTGATGCCGCCGTCACGTATCGTCGTCTCGACGTCGCGACGCCGCTAATCGATGCTGCAGTATCGATCGTGATCGCGGCGCCGCTCTCGTCCGCGCAAATCGCGCGGCTGGCGCGCGCTTACCGGGATGTGACGGTCCTCGTCGATCTTCGCGCCGAGGGGGCGCAGGATCCTCCGCCGCCGATCGCGCCGCTCGTCTCGCTGGCCGACGTCTTTGCCACAGTGGAGGAGGCGACGCGGGCGACGGCCCTGCGTGTCGCGGCGGCGAAGGACGACATTCAGCGCTACGCTCGAGCGTTTGCGACGCGCGCGAAGCTGAATCCGTCCGGGTGGCACGACCTGTGCGCCTGACGGTGCTGAGTCGCGCCAGCGCACTGGCGCGGCTGCAGACGGCATTGGTCGAGCGCGCCTTGCGCGCCGAGCATCCGGGTCTCGAGATCGAATGCCTCACGCGAAAGTCCGCCGGCGATCAGGATCAAACCTCGCCGCTCTGGAAGCTGCCCGACAAGGGCGCCTTCACCGCGGATCTTTCGCAAGCCCTCGTCGCCGGCGACGCCGACATCGTCGTGCATTCGTTCAAGGATCTGCCGATCGAGATGCCGGCCGGGTCGCATATCGCTGGTGCGCTGCCGCGCGCGGATGCCCGTGACGTCGTCTTAATCAAACAGTCGGCCATTGACGCGCAGCCCGATTCACTTCGAATCCTTTCGTCGTCGCCGCGGCGCGGTTGGTTGCTGGGCGACGTCATGCCGGCGCTGCTGCCCTGGCGGACGCGGAACATCGACGCCATTCCGGTCCGCGGCAACATCGAAACTCGCTTGCGCAAGCTGATCGAAGGCGATGCGCATGGTCTTGTCGTGGCGAAGGCGGCGCTCGATCGCCTGCTGGGATTTGGCCCTCCGTTCGAGCGCGAAGCCGAGGCGATCCGCGAGCATCTGCAACATTGCCGGTGGATGGTGATGCCGATGCGGGAGTTCCCCTGGGCGCCGGCGCAGGGCGCTATCGCGATCGAAGTCGCGTCGGCGCGCGCCGACCTCGGACGGGTGCTCGAACCGATCGTGTGCGCGGCCACGACGGCGGCCGTGAACGGCGAGCGCCTCGTGCTGGAAGAGGCTGGCGGCGGCTGTCATCAGGCATTGGGCGCGGCGATCATCGAGCGGCCCTACGGGCGCGTCGTATCCATTCGCTCGCGAGAAACGCAGTCTGCGATTTGGGAGCTGCAGCGATCCGGCCCCGCATTTCCCCGCGTCGCGGCAGCGCACGTATGGCCGGAGCCAGGCGAGTCGATCCCGACGGAACGCGCCTCATTGAGCGTGGAGCCGCCCGCGAACGAGGATGGCTTTTGGGTGGCGAGAGCGGAAGCCTTGCCGGAGCGATGGCCACTGATGTCCGACGTGATCGTATGGGCCGCTGGTACGCAGACATGGCGGCGCCTGGCGGCGCGTGGCGTGTGGGTCAACGGCTGCGCGGATGGCCTCGGCGACGAGCATCCCCCTGTCGATGTCCTCGCCGGCCGATCAGTGAAGTGGGTGCGGCTGACGCACGATCGAGCAGGCACGCCGGATGCGCTGCCGACGTATCACGTCGACACGCCGCTGCCCGATGATCTGCCGGAACGGTCGCATTTTTTCTGGACCAGCGGGGATCTGTTCAAGCGCGCGATCGAACGATGGCCGGCGATTCGCGACGCGTGGCACGCCTCCGGTCCGGGCCACACGCGCGACACCATTCGCGACGTACTGGGCGTATCCGATCGGATCGGCGTATGGCTGGATCGTGCATCCTGGGAGAGAGACGTATGTCTGTGAGCACCGTGACCTCGACCACCTCGCGATGGTCGGCGCTGAGGCTTCGGCAAACAGCGCACTTGCGCGATATGTGCGCGGAGACGTCCTTCACGAGCGCGCATCTGGTTCAACCGATCTTTGTCGTCGAGGGGCTGGCCGGCAGCGAGGCGATTCCGGGCCTCGAGGGCAACGACCGCTGCGGCATCGATTCGGTCATGGACGTGATTGGCGCCGATGTCGCGGAGGGCGTCCGTCATTTCCTGCTCTTTGCCGTCCCGGCGAAATCATCGTCGATCACATACGGCGCCTTCGCCGCTCGCATCGTCGACGCGATCAAGCGCCGCTTTGGCCACGACGTCCACCTGTGGGTCGACATCTGCCTGTGCTCGAGCACCGACGATGGCCACTGCGCGATCTCGAACGCTGATCACGGCATCGACCTCGATGCGACGCTGGCCGCGCTCCAGGCGATGACAATGCGCGTGGCGGATGCCGGCGCGGACGGCATCAGCCCCAGCGACATGATGGACGGCCGCACCGCGCGCCTGCGCGGCGCGCTCGACGACGGCGGACATCCGTCCGTGCCGATCATGAGTTACAGCACCAAGTTCGCGTCGCGGTTCTATGGACCGTTTCGATCCGCGGCAGGCTCGGCGCCGCGTCACGGCAGCCGCGAGCACTATCAGATCGACGTGCGATCGAGGACCGATGCGATTGGTTCCAGCGTGCGGTGCGCGAACGAAGGCGCGGATCTGCTGATGGTGAAGCCCGGGTTGACGTCGCTCGACCTGATCGCGCCGATTCGCGAAGCAACCGGGAAGCTCGTCGGCGCATACCAGGTGAGCGGCGAGTATGCGGGTTTGTGCGCGCTCGGCCGCGCCGGACTTACCGATTTCGACGCCGCGCTCATCGAAACCTGGCATGTGTTCCGCCGCGCGGGAGCGGCGTACATCATCACGTATGGCGCCCGCCGCGCCCGTTCGCTCGGAGTGCCGGTGTGATCGATCACGCGGAGCTCTTTGCCCGCGCATTGAACGTGGCGCCGGGCGGCGTGCAGAGTCCCGTTCGCGCGTTTCGATCGGTGGGCGGCACGCCCATCTTCATGCGGCGCGCGGAAGGTCCGAGGCTGGTCGATGTCACCGGCCGGACGTTCATCGACTTTTGTCAGAGTTTCGGGCCGCTCCTGCTCGGGCACCGTGATGCCGACGTGCGGGGCGTCGTTCAGCAGGCGCTCGATGACGGGTGGACCTACGGATGTTGCGAGCCGTATTCGCTGGCGCTGGCCGAATGGATCCAGGCGCAGCTGCCGTGGGTCGAACGGATTCGCTTCGTCTCGTCCGGCACCGAGGCGGTGATGTCCGCGCTGCGAGTTGCCCGCGCCGCAACCGGACGATCGCGCATTCTCAAGTTCGACGGGTGCTATCACGGTCACGCCGATTCGATGCTGGTGCATGCCGGCAGCGGACTGGCCGGTGAGGCCGAGGCGTCGAGCGCCGGCGTCTCGGACGCGGTGGCCGGCGAGACCCTTGTCGCTCCCCTCGATGATGACGACGCGCTCGATCGTGTCTTCGACGCGCATGGAGCGGCGATCGCCGCCGCGATTGTCGAGCCGCTGCCGGCGAACTACGGCCTGCTCGCGCAGCGTCCGGCGTGGCTCCAACACCTCGCGGATCGGTGCCGTCGTGCCGGCGCGCTCTTGATCTTCGACGAAGTGATCTCGGGCTTCCGCATCGGCAAGAGCGGCATGGCGGGGCTGCTCGGCATTCGACCGGACCTCGCGACCTACGGGAAAGTGATCGGCGGCGGGTTTCCGGTTGGGGCGTATGCTGGACGCAAGGACCTGATGGAATGGGTGGCGCCGGCGGGTAAGGTGTATCAAGCCGGAACCTTAAGCGCGAATCCGATCGGCATGCGCGCGGGTCTTGCGTCACTGGCCAAGGTTGACGCCATGAACGGCTGGACCATCCTCGATCGACGCGCCGAACAATTCTGCGGCGATCTCATCGAAGGTTTCGCCTCGCTCTCGAATCCGCTTGATGTCGTCAGGCACGGATCGATCTTCTGGATCGTTCGGCACTCGGAGGAGCCGGTCCGCCGGCCTGCCAGCATCCCGGCCGGCAACAGCGAATGGTTCTCACGTTTCTTCCACGCGGCCATTGCCCGCGGTGTCTACCTGCCGCCATCGTCATATGAGGTCGGCTTCGTGTCGCTCGCGCATGACGAAGCGACGTTGACGACCGCCGCCGCGGCGCTCGTCGCCGCCGCACGCGAGGTGGATGCCCCGTGACGATGAAGCGCACCACGTGGCAGTACGCCGCCGCGGCGTCGTGGATGGTGTTTACCGTCGCGCTGGCGCTGTGGTGGATGATCTTCGGCCTTAACCAGGCGCGTCACCTCGGCGCGCTCGAAGGGCCCGGCGCGGCGCAGGTCAGCCGCGTGGCTCGCATGCTCGTCTGGGAAGGCACCGTGCTCGTCGGCATGCTGGTCGCCGGTGGAGTCGCGCTTCTCATCGCCATCCGCTTCGAACAGCGCCGGCGCCGCGACTTGCGCTCGTTTTTCATGGCGTTCACGCACGACCTGATGACGTCGCTCGCCTCGTTGCGCCTGCAGGCGGAAGCGCTCCGCGAAGACACGCCGGATGCGGCGGCCAATCCAAACCTGCAGCGGCTCTTGAAGGATTCGGTGCGCCTGCAGCTGCAGCTCGAGAATGCGCTCGCGCTGACCACCGCCGACGGCGCGGTCTTCATCGAGGCGATCGAGCTGCGGTCGCTCGTCGACTACCTCCGCGAGGATTTTCCCGAGCTGGTCATCGACCTCTCCGGCGACGCCCGGGTGCGCGCCGATCGACGGGCGCTCGAGAGTGTGCTGCGCAACCTGTTGCAGAACGCGGTCGTGCACGGACGCGCCTCACGGGTCACGCTCGATGTGCGCCGTTCGACCTCGGGCGGAGTCGAGATCGTCGTGACCGACGATGGCAGCGGCTCGAAAGTCGACCTCAGCACGGTGCTCGATCGGCCGTTCGTGCGGCCGACGAGGACGAGCGGATCGGGTGTCGGGCTCTATGTCTGCGGCCGGTTGCTGCACCAGATGAAGGGCCAGATTCGCCTGCTCGGTGATCGGCCGTCCGGATTTGCCGTCAGCATCGAGTTGCCGGAGGCGGTCTGATGTCGCGTGTCCTGCTCGTCGAAGACGATCGATCACTCGGCAAGACGCTCGCCGAGCGCCTGGTCATCGAAGGCCTCGACGTCGAGTGGGTGGAGACTTACGCCGGCGCCGTGGCTGCGGCGCGCGCCCACACGTGGGATCTCGCCATCGTCGACGTCATGCTGCCTGACGGATCCGGATTCGATCTGGCGCCCGAGATTCGCGGCCGCTCGTATACGCCGATCATGTTCATGACGGCGCTCAACTCCGCCGAGAGCCGGCTGACCGGATTCGAGCTCGGCGCGGACGAGTACCTGCCAAAGCCATTTCACCTGAAGGAATTCCTGCTGCGCGTGCGTCACGTGCTGACGACCCAGCCGGCGCGGCGTCAGCTCGCCGTCGGCAGCGTGACGATCGATTGGGACGCCATGGCGGTCGATCGCCCCGGCGGCGGCCGCGAGTTCCTGCAGGTTCGTGACTACCGCGTGCTGGCGATGCTGGTCGAGGCGGCGCCTCGAGCGTTGTCGCGATCGGAGATTCTCGATCGCGTCTGGGGCGAAGAGGAGTTCCCGACGCAGCGCACCGTCGACAACGCGATCGTTCGCCTGCGCCAGGCGCTTGGCGACATCGAAGGGCAGTGGATCCGCTCGGTCAGGGGCATTGGATATCAATGGGCAGCCAGCTCGAAGTAACCAACAGCTTCCGCCGCGCCCTCGCCGGCGAGGCGCAGGACGTCCCGCCGATTTGGCTGATGCGGCAGGCCGGCCGG
>AR_comb_assmDRAFT_10336371_pt1 | contig 14987 bp, 14 predicted proteins | sample ArasoioldDNA_FD_10543 | JGI IMG/M metagenome (IMG submission 10543) | reverse complement strand
ATTACTCATTACTCATTACTCATTACTCATTACTCATTACTCATTATTCATCATTTCATCGCATCAAGCACCTTGTACATCTTTTGCACCACCGCAGACGTTGAGCCATTGTAATTATTCACGAGAAAAGAAAAAATGTACTGTGTTCCATCACCAGCGGTGTGATACCCGCAAAAACCTTTTACATCGCTGATTGTGCCGCTTTTCATTTTCATATGGTTGAATTCTGGCAAAGCGGCAAAGAAATGTGGAAACCAGGATTGTTTTGCTGCATATTTCAACACTTCCACCTGTGAATGGGTAGTAACACGATTTTGGGGCGAGAGACCAGAACCGTCTCTTATGTTCAATTCCTCAGGGTCAAGTCCCTTTTGTTTCCAGAAATCTTTAACAACGCCAACACCGATGTCCGTTGAACCAAGCCCTTTCTTCTCATACCCAAGGGTTTTTATTAACGCTTCCCCGTACAGGTTGATAGATTTTTGCAGAAACCAATAAATGATGGAATCAAGCGCCGGCGAGTAATTGATCGCCAGTTGCGTTGTTAACACTGGCGCATTCAAGTCGTTTTTATTACCCACATTCTGGGCGGTAGAAGCTATGCCTTTTATAGCAATACCTCGGGAAACAAGAAATTTCGTTAACGTATCTGCCAAAAAGGTTTCAACTTGAGGAATCGACCCGGAGATTGTAAACTCTTTTTCGCCCCGCGGTATTGTTCCGATAATGAACCCAGAATCCGAATTTAAGCCCAGGTAGATATTGGTGTTATCTCCTGTCCCCTTGATTGCTGATGTAACAAAACTTTTTAACGTCAAGTGCGAAGACAGATCGGGAACCATTTTCTTAATAGAGCAGCTTTGATCCACTGCATCGGGAGAAGATAATACGACATCGAATTGATTCTCTCTCCAGTTGATGAAGGACGAACCCGCGCCGTAATAGTTACCAATGTCTTCCCATATCCATCCTCCCGGAGTTGCATTTACTTCATAACCGTCAGAATAGATCACGAGCCCTTTTGAAATTGTATCAATTCCTTTTTGCCTTAAACCCTGGAATATGCTTTCAAAGAATTGATTTTTATTTTGAGAAGGAAATCTAAAACTTGCCAACGTGGGGTCACCACTACCCTTCACGAACAAATTCCCGGCAAGCGTGTGACTCTTTGGTAGGTCCGAGTAGCCCACTATTGTTTTGTATTGATAATCTTGTCCCAACAATTCAAACGCAGTGGTCGCAGTGATAATTTTTTGCGTAGATGCTGGCGCTAAGCCGATTTGAGAGTTTTTATCAAACACGACCTGCCCCGTTTTTGCATTGATCACATACAACGAACTTATCGCATGCTTTAACTGGGGATCGGACTGAAATTGCTGATACGCTTTTTGCAGTTTGCCTTTTGCAGGCTGCGCAAGCAAGTCGACACTCAACAAGAGAAACATCAAAACGTCTGGAAAAAAACGAACAACAAAAGAGAATTTCCTCATGAAATCGAGTTTAGCTTCAAAACTAAATGAATTAAATTTACAGGGATGGAAAACGACATTAAAGAAGCGGCTCCAAAATATAATTTCATAACGCCGGCGGAATACCTGGAAAGGGAGCGAGGATCGGAATTTAGAAGCGAATATTTCCAGGGATATGTCCAGGCCATCAGTGGAACCAGCCTGAAACATAACATCATCGACAGAAATCTAATATACTCGTTGACAAATTTTCTGAAGGGAAAAGATTGCCAGACCCTCCCTTCGCGCATGAGAGTGGGCACGCCTTCATCTGACAGTTATATGTATCCCGATGCGCTGATTGTTTGTGGTAAACCGGAACTGGAGGATAACATGTTCGATACACTAAAAAATCCGTCAGTAATCTTTGAGATTATTTCTCCCTCCACGGCTCTTTATGACAAAGGGCGAAAATTTTTCTTCTATCAGTAAATTCCTTCATTGCAAGAATACATTATGATAGATTCGCGGCAAATATTAATTCAACTTGGTCGTCGGCAACATGGCGGATCGTGGAGCTTTGAGCAAATCTCGAACCCAGAAGGTGTGCTTAACATACCAACAATTGAATTTAACTTACCCGTTTCCGAAATATACCTGGGTACGGATTTTTGACCACCTTTTTAATCGTGCTCTACTAAGCTCTTCACTTCAATTTTTTCCAGGTCGTGATCGGCAGGTCCCGTTAGCACCTTACCATCGCAAGAGAATCTTGAACCATGACAAGGGCAATCCCACGTTCGCTCGACATTGTTCCATGCCACAGAACATTTCATATGAGTACACAGAGGATTAATCGCATGCAGCTCGCCATGTTCATCCTTGTACAATCCAATTTTTTCTCCTTCATATTTCACCACTTTGGCCTCGCCGGGTGCCATGTCAGCGAATTCTTCTAACTTGTCCTTATCGAACCAGGTCCCTATAAATTTCCTCAATACGTCAACATTGTGCTTAAGAAAAGTGGTGAATCCCGCCACAGGTTTAATACGATTGGGATCAAACAATTTGATATAGGGACTTTCACCCTTGAGGATCATTCGTCTCAACAACAGCGCTGCAACGCTGCTATATGTCATCCCATTTCCGCCGTAACCACTGGCCACGAAAATATTTCCGGGATGTCCTGGCAAATGACCAATATATGGAAGTCCATCTGCTGGTTCGAAATATTGTGATGACCACCTGTACAAGATCTTATCTACGTTGAAATATTTTCGAATGTAACTTTCGAGTCGAAGAAAACTGGACTCAGCATTTTCGGCTTCGCCGGTCTTATGATCTTCCCCGCCCACAATCATGTATTCTTCGCCGTCGATATTTTGGGAACGGATATAGTGATAAGGATCATACATGTCATAAACCAAATCCGGTAAATAGCGTTTGGCTTTTATCGTAAAGGCAATTGCATAGCTGCGCCAGGGTTCCACACGCAAATGGACAAGATTTACTCCCGGCGGCGTGTGCGTTGCATACACAAGATTGGCCGCACGAAAATTTCCATTTTCCGTTTCTACAATTATCCCATCCGTATCTTCAATTCCGTTCACGCGGGTGTGCTGAAGGATGACGCCACCTGCGTCCTCAAATGCTTTTGCCAAGCCGTATACATATTTCACCGGGTGAAATTTCGCTTGTCCTCTTACTTCGATTGCTTTCTCGAATGCGATATTCACAGGAAGAGAGAGATTGTATGAAACATCCAGGCCAACTTCCTGGCAAGCCTCATAAATTTCATCCAGTTCTTCACTTTGGTCTTTCGTTTGGGAAAAAAGATACGCCGATGCTTCTTCAAAGCCGCAACCAATCTTGTATTCGATAATGTTGGATCGTATGAGATCGATCGCTTCTGCTGCGGCCCTTGCGACCAATTGCGCATTCTCCTTCCCAAAATTTTTTATGATTGTGGTGTAAGGAGTATCCAGCAATGTATTGAGGTGTGCTGTCGTGCCGCCCGTCGTGCCAAAGCATAAATTGTTTGCCTCTATAACTATGCATTTCTTCCCCGCTTTTTGTAATAGTAGTGCAGTGCTGATACCACTAATACCTCCGCCAATGATCGCCACATCAAAAATTGTTTCTATATCGGGATCATTGACTGGCTTATAAATAGGAATTTCATTTTGCCATAAACTCGTACGGGCTCCGTCTCTTTGTATCATAGTAAAATTAATTAGTGATACACAAAGCGTTCAATTTCCCTGCCATTTTGGAAAAAAGAACCAAAAGACAAACCAACAACCATCAACATCAGATGAGTTTGATTTTTTCCCCTTGTAATTTATTTAGTCTTGCTTGGTGAATTTTAGTCCTCGTCTCTGTGAAATAATTTTCTCAATTCACCCTTGGCCTTTTCCAAAGGTTCCTTTTGTTTTTTTGATAAACCTTTTCCGCCACGATTAATGTAGAAGTTGAGCATTGACATAGCGGACTGGTATGGCCCGCTCTTTTTTCTTTTGCTGTGCTCCGCCGAGCGTTTTAACGATTGAGCAATTTTTCTTGGATCCTTCTTTTTAAAAACTCCACTTTCAAGATCAAGCGCATTGCTATGCTGTGTTACATTCCGTGACCACTTTCTATTCGAACCAGATGTCTTTCCCCCTTTTTTTCCTGATGGCTTTTTTCTGGCTGCCTTTTTTGCTGTTGCCATAATTAAAGTTTATTAGAGATCTATTCTTACTCGTTTCATCCAAACCGAGTCGACTTCAAATCCACTAATGCCAGTCAACCTTTGCTGACTCTATGGAAGCATAGATTCTATCCTTTAGAATTAAAACTTTTAGTGCCTCCAGTTTCTGGCTGATCAAATCCTTTGCTTTATCGTCGGTAAGTTTTCCCTTTGCGTCAAATTTCTTACTTGCTTGCGCCACCAGCACTTCCGGTTTCAAAACCGGCTTCATGTTTAAAAATGTAAAAACCGGGAGAAACGCGGTTTGCATTCTTACCGTTCCCCACATTCCTGGCGTAGCGCCCATTACTGCAACTGGCTTGTTTAATAACGGAGAATCTTCCCCACGACTTGCCCAATCGATGGCGTTTTTCAATCCACCAGGAATGGAATAGTTGTATTCTGGTGAAACAAAGACAAAACCATCTGCAGTGGCAAGTACCTCTCTGAATTGTTGCACGATTGGCGGTCGCTGGTTTGCAGTCGGAAGATCCAGGTCTGCGTTGTATAATGGCTGGTCAGCAATCGATACAACTCCCATCGTTACATTTTCCGGCAATAACTCCTGCACCGCAAACAAAAGGCGGGTATTAAATGAATCCTTCCTTAAACTGCCGGACATTCCAATAAGATGTACTGACTCATTCATAAACTCGTTTAAATGGTCAGACACAAAAATTATTCCCCGAAATCAGGGTATTACTTCAAACAAAAGAACCTGCGTTTTTTGAAGGGCAGAAAAATTGTCATCGGCCACAAAAATTAAGGTGTGGTGACCATTTGGCAAAGTGGGACCGAATGTAACACCTTCAATATTGTCAATATACCGACCAAGTTCATCCATATTGAGCAGCAATCTTTTCGAAACAGGTGCTGCATTTGATTGCGCGTTATAAGAATCTACCTGAGCGATATTAGTTGCATGCTCCAGGTCAGCAATAAACACACGTATCACGCACCCTGGCTTTCCGGTAGAAAAAGATCGCTCAACAACTAACAATTTGCTTTTGGCTATCCATAATATTTCGGACACGCCGTTTATTTTGAATGCATAAGCAGGCATAGCCGGGTATGCGACCGGCTCAATTTTGTAGGCATATTGAGCAATGGGTTTTCTCGAAGTGACGTCAAATTTTATGATCCTGGCCCAAGCCGTGGAATCACCAGTCCCTGCTCTGGCGCCATCTTCATAGATCGGCTCTTCCACGCTGACAAAAACAGATCTGTAATCATCGGTAAAAGCAATCCCTTCGAATACGCTATTTTGCCGGGGCCCGTTTTCTGATTCGTGCATGTGCAGGTTCAACGGCAGCTCGAAAGTGTCTTTGTAATTGCCGCTTCGATCGGTGACAGTGATTGCAGGATCCTCCAAAACATTATTTCCCGCGCGAACAATCCTTTCGCCTTCACTGCTCCAAACAATTTCATCGGTTAAAGGATCATATCTCAGTGATTCAGGATCGGGGGTATGAAAAGGATCTTGCTTTGAGTTGGGATAAGTCCTGCCCTGCCGGGTTTTCAAACTGTCGACGGCTTTGAACGCAATGCTGTCAATTTTGCTTTTGGCGATATGGATGCTCGCTGTGTAAAATCGAGCTGGATTAAGGGAAGAACGATCATCGCTGATCAGGTAATACACATTACGTTTAGCATCATAATCAATTCCGGATAATCCACCAATAGTCGTGCCCCTCAGTTGTTGTGCATTAGGAAGATCATACTCGCTTAAAAATTTTAATTGGGAAACGGAATTGCCTTGACGGGCGGTGGTAATTTTTTTTGATGAAGTGCAGCTACAAACCAGTTCCAGCAGTATGACGACAAAGCTTGCTCGATGTAGCATCCGCAGTGCAGTTTAATTATGGGCAAAATCCATTTCAAATTTGCCCTTGATTCTTTCTATAGGCGGGTTGAAATATCCGAATCGCAGTGAAGGAAACTCTTCCTGGATCAAATTCATCAATTGCCCTACCCCGATGCACTCGCCAGTCTCCGTCACGCCAATTTTTCCCAAATACCAATCGGGATCAATGTTGAAGTTGCGCCATTGGATCATTTTGAGACCAGTATCTTTTATAAAATTTCTGAGGGCTTCGTATTCGAAAACACTGTCGGTCATTCCCGGAAATACAAAATAATTAATAGACGTCCAGCCGTCATAAGAATTAACGATCTTCAAACTTTCAATAATGTCTTCAAATTCATAATTGTTCGGCCGGTAGTAAGGCATGTAAATCTCTCTTCTAACTGAATTTGTGCTAACACGGATCGAGTCCAGCCCGGCCTCACACAGAATTTTTACAGCATCGGGTCTCGAGCCGTTTGTATTGATGTTGATGCTTCCCTTTCGGGTATGTTTTCTGATCTCAATAATTGCATCGCGAATGGTTTCCCACATCAGCAAAGGTTCGCCTTCGCAACCTTGCCCAAAACTTACAATAGGAAACGGCGCTGATTCCAGGTGCGGCACAGTGTATTCAACGATCTCTTCAGAAGTCGGTAAAAATGTTAAACGATCTTGGGTTGATACGATCGGCTCTTCGTCTGGCTGCAGCGAGATACACCCGACGCAATTTGCATTGCAGGCTGGTGAAACAGGGATGGGGCATTCCCATCGTTCCAAAAAAAAATTTCTTGCAGCAGGACAATGATAAGTAAGAGCGCAATTGTTTGCCAGGTGATGAACCAAGCGATTGTGAGGGTAGACCTTCCTTAGCCTTTTCACGTTTTGTTCCACTTTTTCCTGGTCATATCCGTCATAGTCCTGTCGAATGTCTTGTTCGATCCTGGTCGCTGGCACAAAAAATTTTTCATGAAACCATCCTGCTGCAGTGTAACAAAAAAGCGGAAGTGTTGGAGCATCCTTCAACGTTTCATATGCTGCAAGATAAAATCCAGTATAAGCGGGCGGCACGAAAGCTGCAACAGCCCAGCCCTTTTCACAAAGCCTCATTTCTCCAGTTTGAACATCAATGCCGATTCCTCGTCTGCCAGGTAATTCATACAGTTGTCCGCCAACAGGTAATTCGATCCATTCGTCGGTCGGCACATTTACGGCATCCCAGCCGCTGCGACCGGTAACGTACAGCGATGTGTCCTCAAAAATATTTCCCTTACCGTCGGAGTAAAGTATGTATGGTGTCATGTTGATGTCTGAAGCCAGATGTCTGAAACGTCCTTTCATGGAATAGAATCCGACTAAAGATCAGCACCTCCGACTTCATTCTCACAAATTTCGGGGATTTATTGCACAGCTAACTGTTGTTGGCAGAATTGGTTGAATTCATCTTCGTCTATATGATCTGCATTTATGACCTGCACCTGGAGAAGTTTGTTGCTTTTGAAATCGAGTGTAAGTAGGTCATGTTTTTTTATAACGTTGGCCAACTGGGTCCACTCGATTATCCTGTCACCTGACAATCCTGGCAGGACTATACTTTTTTCTGAAACAAGTATTTTCTCGCCGTCTTCCCTCTTTTTGAGATAAATCCAAAATAAAACGATTGCTCCGGCAAGGATCGCATGGCTCACAGCAACCAACGAAGCGCCCTTGCTCCAGAAATAAATGGCTCCGCTAATAATCAAGATAGATTGGAATAACAATAAATTTAGATTTTTCGACGTGGTGCGTATGATTCTTCTATTCAAAATACCCGCAACAAACAAAAAAAGTGCTGCGATTACATAGACTGTTGAAAATATCCAGTCCTTCTTTCCCGATTCCCTTACATGGCTGAGATCATAAACGAGAATTAACCCTATGAGAATGTGAAAAGCTGATAAGATCTTTGACCAATCTCTTTGCTTTAGCTGGAATGTATACACGAGACCTGAATTAAATAACTAAATTGATAATGATTCAAAGGACGGTTGGAGCCTTCGCAGTTGTCCGCTTGCTGCATCCCCAGAATGCAATTCTGTTTAAGCCAGGTTTAAGAATGAAACTTACAAAGGATTTGACTTCACCAAAAGATTACAAAGTTTCCATAACACTCGGGCGCCCACGTTGGAATCCCAATCCGTTTCGCCCACGCCCACTTCTAACAAATCGAAACCGACCAATTGCCGACCACTTTTTAATACTTTGTTGAATAAATAAAACAGCTCTTCTATTTCAAATCCGCCATGGACCGGCGTGCCGGCATGAGGGCACAACTTGGGATCAAGGCCATCGATATCAAAACTAATGTGCACTTTTTGGGGCAACCTGCTCACTATCTCATCAGCAATTTGTTTCCACGTTTGACCCTCGTACAATCTGCATTTTATATCCCTGTCAAAGTAGGTGATGATACGGTCGTTGCTATTACTGATTAATTCTAATTCACTACTGCTGTAATCCCGAATGCCAATCTGCACCAGGGTTTTCAGAGCTTGGATTTCTTCCAGCGCGTTATACATAATGCTGGCATGAGAGTAGGCGAAGCCACTATATCCTATGCGGAGATCACAATGTGCATCGACCTGCAAAATCCCGAATTCTCCATACTTCTCCCCTATTGCCTTAAAAAAGCCGAGGGGGGTGCTGTGATCGCCGCCAAGAACGCCGACCAATTTTCCGCGGCTTAACAGGCTTTTGGTTTGGTCATAAACCCACTTGTTTAAGTATGCGCTTCCCTCATTCACGTCCTTCAATGTCTTTCGCATGAACTGGTTGTCTTCCACTTTTTGACCGCGGGAAATATAGTCAATGTACAATTCAGCCTCTTTGCGTAAGTAATCACTCTTCATAAGAAGTTTCTTATCCACATCCCGCAAATAAAATCCTTGTTTCCAGCCGTCGGGGTTATCCGAGTCGAAAATATCTATCTGTGTGCTCGCCTTGCGCATGTGATCAGCGGCTCTTGCGGTACCCGCTCCGTAGCTCACGGTTACTTCCCAGGGCACTGGCAAAATAATTAGTCTTGCATCTTCTTCATTGAAGGGTAGGCCAAATATGTTATTGTTGGGGTTCCCGGCGCTGTTAGGATCAAATTGTGAAAGATCGACCATGATGATAAAGAATTTCGAAAACGGGCGCAAATTAGTTTCTGTTTGCAAAAGTCTCAAAAAATAGATTCATAGGATCCACGTGTTGAAAGGTGGTGCTCATCGGGTGATAATGTACTCAATACAAAACGGCTGTTAGCCTTGACCCCAAATCATGGCTCAGTATTCAGACAAAAAACTCCTCACCGAACTGAGTCCACGGACAACTTTTAACTGTTTACCACCGATTTCTATACTACCTTTGCCTACTCACTACGTCTCACAGGATTATGAAAAAAATACATATCGCTCTCCTGGTCTTAATTGCTGTAACGATCGCGGTTCTCATAAGCTTCATGGGAACTTTGAGCACCTATGATACAGTAGAGTCAGCCATGAAGAAGAAAGGTAAGACGGTGAGCATAATCGCTAAATTAGATCGCAATCGTCCCATTGAATACGACGCAGTAAAAAATCCGAATTATTTGAGCTTTGTCGCTTACGATTCCTTAGGCGGCAACATGAAAGTAGTGTATCGCAAAGAGAAACCTACAAATCTTGAACACAGTGAGAGACTGGTGCTAAAAGGGAAAATGAATGATGATCATTTTGAATGCTCGGAAATCCTAATGAAGTGCCCATCGAAATATAAAGACGACATGAACCAGGCGAAGAAGAATCTACAGGAAAATGCAGTCGCGCCACCAGCAAAGAACTCCTCAACGCAATACCAATAAGGGATGGACTATACGGGCGAGCATCTATTACCAGGTTTATTGGGACATTTTTTTGTTACGTTGTCCTTGGTCGCATCCCTTGTGGCTACGTTTGCTTATTTTAAATCTTCGCAATCAAAAATTGAAACGGAATCATTCTCCTGGAAGAACTTGGCACGTGCCGCGTTCATCACGGAAGCATTTTCTGTTCTGGCGATTTTCGCGACCCTTTTTTACATCATTAGCAATCACCTGTTTGAGTACAAATATGCATGGCAACACAGTAGTCGCACTCTTGAGGTAAAATACTTATTAAGTTGCTTCTGGGAAGGACAAGAGGGGAGTTTTCTTTTGTGGAGTATTTGGCATTGTGTGCTGGGAATGATCCTGATTCGCCGGTCACGGCAGTGGGAAGCGCCCGTGATGACTGTTGTAAGTTTTGCACAAGTATGCCTTGCCACGATGATTGCTGGAATTTATTTCTTCAATTGGAAGATGGGTTCCAACCCTTTTGTTTTGCTGAGAAACGAAATGGACGCTCCCATATTTTCACAACCGAATTACCTCTCATTTATCAAAGATGGCAATGATCTGAATCCGTTATTACAGAATTACTGGATGGTGATTCATCCACCCGTTTTATTTTTGGGATTTGCATCTACCATTGTTCCGTTTGCCTATGCCGTGAGCGGTTTATGGACAAGAAAGTTTGGCGACTGGACCAAGGCGGCGTTGCCCTGGGCTTTGTTTTCCGCGGCCGTGTTGGGCACGGGTATTATGATGGGAGGTCGCTGGGCCTATGAATCCCTCAACTTCGGTGGCTACTGGGCCTGGGATCCTGTTGAAAATGCATCCCTCGTTCCATGGTTGACATTGATCGGAGGCATTCATGCACTGCTTATCTATAGGCACACGGGTCACTCGCTGCGAGCAACTCACTTTTTGTTCCTCATTACATTTAGCCTGGTTCTTTATTCAACATTTCTAACGCGCAGCGGTGTTTTGGGTGACACTTCAGTACACGCATTCACTGACCTTGGAATGAATTTTCAACTGCTTGCTTTTTTATTTGTGTTTTTGATTCCGGCGTTTGTACTTTTTGCAAGGCGCTACCGGGACATTCCGCACATTGTAAAAGAGGAGCAAACTTCTTCACGCGAATTTTGGATGTTCATTGGCTCGTTGATTTTTTTCCTCACTTCGTTGTTCATAATGATTGCTACCTCACTCCCGGTGATCAATAAGATCTTTGGCAGCAATTTTACAATGGGCGAAGATGCTGTATTCTCATACAACAGGGTGATCATTTTTGTCGCTATCATTCTCGGAATTTTAACGGCGGTAACTCAGTACTTGAAATACAAACAGACAGATCCAAAATTTTTCAGAAATAGAATCTTCTGGCCCACGATCGTGTCGGTTCTCATCTCTTCCTTGGTACTCGCTTTGGGCGGGATAAACTACCAGGATCATGGGGCGGGCTTTTTGGGAGCCATCTGGCTTGCCATGGTTTGCAGTATCTACGCGGTAGTAGCTAACACTGCTTACATCTGGGTCGGCATGAAAGGAAAACTTAAACTCTCCGGCGGCTCTGTCGCTCATCTTGGTTTCGGTTTCATGCTGGTAGGAATATTGATTTCATCTTCAAAAAAAGAAGTGCTTTCCTGGAACACAAGCGGAATATTTGTTCCATTAGGAGAAAGTAAAATCACGGGGAAGGCAGGTGAAAACCTGACGCTAGTAAGAAAAGTGCCTGCTACTATGGGAAACTACCACGTCACGTATGAAAGTGATTCGGTGAATCCGAACAAACCTTTATGGTATTACCGAATTCATTTCGCGAATAAGAAAAGCAAAGAGCAATTCACTCTAATGCCAAATGCATTTGTCAATTACAAAGGCAACGAGGGTTTGATGGCTAACCCGGATGCAAAGCACTATTGGGATCATGATGTGTTTGTCTACATTACTTCCCTACCAGATCCTGAAAAAAACAAGGACACGACTTCGTTTAGACCTCAAACCTTAAACACGGGCGATACCGCATTTTATACAAATGGGTTCTATGTACTAGAAGATGTAAAAGAAGAGACGAACATTCCTGCTGGGGGCCTTGCCCCGGATGATAAAGTTTATCTTGCCACTCTTAAAGTGTTTTCAAAGAATAATACTTCATATACCTCGAAACCATTTTTGATTAATAAGGGAGGAACTCTTTTCGCAGTTCCCGACACCGTCACTTCGGAAAACCTGATCTTTCAATTAAACAATGTGGAGGGCAACAAGGTCGACTTGGCTGTAAAGGAGCCAAATACCGTGTTGCAATACGTTACTCTTAAGGCGTATAATTTCCCGTTCATTAATTTCTTGTGGGCCGGCGTTATCATGATGGTTGCGGGCATGATCATCAGCATCGTGCGAAGGGTTCAGCTAAATAAGGCGGACCGCGAAATTGAAAATTTAACTTTATAGACAGCAATCGGCGTAGTTTCTTTGTCTGTCATTTGAACCCGTAGGCAATTTTTGTATTTTTACTTGATGAATTTGTGCAAACGATATGATAAGTTGGGAATAGTCGCCGTTCTGCTCAGCTTCAGTCTTTGTTCGCAGGGGCAAACCAATCCCAACGGAGGGAAATGGGGCCCGAATGATACATTGATTGTGCCCGCCATTATTTATCAGGGTGAGAGTTTGCCGTACAAGGAACTCGAAATGGTCTGGGTCTCCAACATGCCCCCCGATAAACTCGCCAAGTACATAGAGGAGTGGAGTCGGCTGCGTAATGCGGTTTACGTTACGTATCCTTATGCGAGAATAGCTGGTACAACTATCAACGACATAAATACTCAACTGGCAAATGTTTCTTCAAAAAAGGAAAGAAAGAATTATATTAAAACAAGAGAAAAGGAACTTAGAGCCCAATTTACCGAACCGATGGAAAATCTTTCTGTTTACCAGGGCAAGGTCCTGATGAAGCTGATCAACCGGCAGACGGGAAACAACTGTTACGAAATTATCAAAGATTATAAAAATGGAATTACTGCCAGGTTGTACCAAACCGTAGCCTTCTTTTTTGGAAGCAGTCTAAAACAGGATTGGGACCTCAATGACAAAACGGATCGCCAAATCGAAAATTTCGTCAAGGAAATCGATGGCATCTGGTACAATAATCCATACAAACCCGGCATTCCCGCGGCCAAATAGTTTAACGTTATAGTTTATTTGTTTGTCGCCGGGGTATTGTAATTTTCCTCTTATTTTAAGTTTTCAAACGAAAAACCAAATCAACATGAAACTTGATCTGCTTGCGATTGGTGTTCATCCCGATGATGTCGAACTGGGCTGCTCAGGTGTCATTATTAACGAGATCCAGAGAGGAAAGAAAGTTGGCGTGATCGATCTGACACAAGGAGAACTTGGAACGCGAGGAACTGTTGAAGCAAGATACAGAGAGTCCGCTAGTGCTGCAGACGTTTTGGGTATTCACGTCAGGGAAAATTTAAAAATGCGGGATGGTTTCTTCAAGAATGATGAAGAACATCAGCTAAGACTCATTCAAGCCCTTCGCAAATATCGCCCGGAAGTTGTTATTGGAAACATCTTGCATGATCGTCATCCGGATCATGGTCGCGCCGGCCAAATGATCAGTGATTGTTGCTTCTTATCAGGATTGAGTAAGCTGGTAACGAGAGATGAGAAGGGCAACGTGCAGGAAAGATGGCGGCCAAAACAGTTGCTTCATTACATACAGGATTGGTACCATGAGCCTGACATACTATTTGACATTACGGAGGTGTTTGAGCAGCGAATGGAAGCCATTGAGGCGTACCGCACCCAGTTTCATACTTCAGTAAACAGTGATGAGGGTCCCCAAACTTATATCTCCACCCCCGACTTTCTGGATAGCGTTGTGGCTCGTGCAAGAATGTTGGGTAAACGCATCGGAGTAAAATATGCTGAAGGATTCATCAGCGAGAAGAAAATCGGAATTCGGAATCTCGACGCTTTGATTTTGAACGAAACGTAGCCCGCTCGACAATGCAAGGCTTATGCTGGCCAGCCTTCGACTTTTGCTTCATTTCTAATTATTTATGGCCTGTCGCCAGATTATAATTAGCCACCTTCCTATCGTTAAACAATTTATTCTTTTTTCCTTCGTTATTTATAACGCAAATCCAATATTAGTGATCTAAAACCACCCGTCACTATGAATAGACCATTCTATAATGACCAGCGTGCAATCGCTGAGCAATTGATCTTCCTGGATACTCATATCTGTCAGATGGCACAACTGGCACACCAAAAGGTCGCCACGTTAAAGCTCTCTTATGTTCATGCTGCATACTGCAATAGTCGCAAAGAACTTTATGATCTTGTCAAAAGAACCCTTCTTACTTACGTAACCCCAGATTTTGTGTTGGCAGAAGAAAAGTTTTTTGATAAAGAGTTGGCAAACTAAAAAGAGTAATTACACAGGTTCATCAATCAGGAAACACTGATTTAAATTTTGACGAAGCTGGCGTGGAAGCGGTTTTGGCTGCTAACTATTCTGTTGCATTGGTGTCGCCTTGAAAAACTCTTAGTTTTTACGTGTTCTGTTTTAACTATCATCTATCATCTATCAGTTATCATCTCTCATCTCTCCCCTATCTTTGCGACCGTAAATGAAACCGCATGTTTTTCGAACTGAATGAAGAGCATTTGATGATCCAGAGAGCAGCAAGAGATTTCGCACAAACCGAATGCTTGCCCGGCGTGATCGAGCGCGACGAGAAGCAAAAATTTCCAAAAGAACAGATCTTGAAGCTTGCCGATCTTGGTTTCCTGGGTATGATGGTGAAACCTGAATACGGCGGTGCCGGCATGGACACGATCAGCTATGTTTTGGCCATGGAAGAATTGAGTAAAATTGATGCAAGTGTGAGTGTGTGCATGAGCGTGAACAATAGCCTGGTGTGTTACGGGCTCCAGGAATTTGGCACCGAAGAGCAAAAACAAAAATACCTAACGCCCCTGGCCCAAGGGAAGAAGGATGGTGACTTGTACATAGGTGCTTTTTTGCTGAGCGAGCCGGAAGCCGGCAGCGATGCCACTTCACAAAAAACGACGGCGGAAGATAAGGGTGAT
>AR_comb_assmDRAFT_10097701_pt1 | contig 14993 bp, 14 predicted proteins | sample ArasoioldDNA_FD_10543 | JGI IMG/M metagenome (IMG submission 10543) | reverse complement strand
GCCGCCCAGCGGCAAGCCGGGGAGGCGGGCGGCCGCGACGAGGCAAAGGTCGTCGGGACCACCCTGTACCTGCACACCCCGGACGGCTACGGCCGCAGCGAGCTGGCCGCGAGGCTGGCCCGGATCGGCGGCGGCCGGACCGCTGCGACGGCCGCCACCGCCCGCAACTGGGCGACCGTGCGGAAACTGCTGGCCATGTGCGACAGCTAAGGAGTGCCCGTGAGGATCGGCTCGGTGGTCGTCGACTGCAATGACTTCGCCGCGATGGTGGCGTTCTGGCAGGAGGCGCTCCACTACGTGGCCCGGGAGCCCGCCGAGGACGGCTGGGTCGTCCTCCGGGACCCCGCTGGCGTCAACGTGAACGTGTCGCTGCAGCAGGTCCCTGAGCCGCGTTCGGGCAAGAACCGGCTGCACCTGGACCTCTACACCGGTGACCAGGCCGGTGAGGTCGAGCGGCTGCTCGGGATCGGTGCGACCCGCCATCCCCGCATCCCCGAGGCGGACGACGACTTCGTCGTCCTCGAGGACCCCGAGGGCAACCTGTTCTGCGTGGTCGACACCGCCAGGCCCGCGAACGGCTAGGCCCTGGTGATGCAGCTCGCTGGGCCTGGCGTGACGATCCGGCCGCTGGAGGGGGCCGACGCTGCCGCCTGTGACGAGGTGGTCCGCAGCCTCCCCTACCACTTCGGCAACGCCGACGGGCGGCGCGAATGCGCCGAGGCCGTCCGGGCCAGCGCTGGGCTGGTCGCGGTGCGGGACGACCAGGTGGTCGGCTTCCTCACCGTGGTCCACCATTTCGAGGCGGTCAGCGAGATCACCTGGATGGCGGTGCACGCCCGCCATCGCGGCCAGGGCATCGGGCGGGCGCTGGTCCGGCGGCTCACCGGCCAGCTCCGGGACGAGGGGCGGCGGCTACTTCTGGTCCTGACCGTCTCGTCGCTGGAGGAGGAGCCGGGCGTGCTTCGGCGGTGAGGACGCCGCGGGTGGTGCGGACGGTCAGGAGTCCAGCGTCGCCTTGACGGTGATCTCGAGGTTGCCGCGGATGGCGTTGGAGATCGGACAGCCCTTCTCGCCCTCCTCGGCGGCCTGCTGGAAGCCGTCCTGGTCGAGCCCGGGAACGACCCCGTTGACCTCGAGGGCCGAGCGGGTGACGGCGAACCCGCCGCCCTCCTGGGGCTCGAAGGAGACGGTCGAGGTGACGTGCAGGCGCTCAGGCGCGTGGCCGGCCTGGGCGAGGAAGTTCGAGAACGCCATCGCGTAGCAGGTGGCGTGGGCGGCCGCGAGCAGCTCCTCGGGGCTGGTCTTGCCCCCGGGGCTCTCGGTCCGCGCCGCCCAGGTCACCGGGTAGCGGCCGATGCCGCTGGAGACGAACTCGGTTTCGCCCTTTCCCCCGATCAGCGGCCCCTCCCAGAGCGTGTGCGCCTGACGCTCAACACCGGCCATGTCGACATCCTCCTGATCGATCGGTCGTCCAGTCGACGAAACGCTAGGCCCCCGGGGGCCGGCCTGTCGACTCCACCTGGACCTGCCGCCCTCACCCGCTACCCCGAGCCTGCCAGACCCGGCATGGGGACCAGGGCCTGCTCGTGGCTGAGGAGCCAGGCCTTGCGGTGGGTGCCCCAGCCGTAGCCGCCGAGACGGCCGTCGGCGCGGAGCACCCGGTGGCAGGGCACGATCACGGCCACGTGGTTGCCCGCGCAGGCGGCCCCGGCGGCCTGGGCGCCCAGGGGGTCGGTGGCCGGGTCGGCCAGCCCGGCCATGGCACCGAGCTGCTTGTAGCTGACCGTCCGCCCGGCCGGCACAGTCCGCAGGACCCGCCAGGCGGCCTGCCGGTCCGCGTCGCCGGGCTGGGCGACCACCACCTCGTCGAGGGCTCCGGCCTCGCCCTCCAGGTAGGCGAGCATCCGGCTGGCCAGGGCGTCGGGGTCGGTGGCCGGCCGGACGCGGGCCGCCCGGCGCCGCGGGTCGAGGCGGCGCTGCAGGGTCTCGGGCCGGCCGGTGAACCCGGCCGCGCAGACCCCGTCGCCGTCGACCAGCAAGGTGAACGGCCCCACCGGGGTGGGCACGGTCGTGGTGTGCAGCTGCATCGTGGTCGCCTCCGCCGGCTCGAATTGTCCCTCTCCCAACGGAACACGGCGACCCTCGGGATCGTTTCACCTCGGAGGTCAGGGCCGGCCGTCGCAGGGACCGTCTAGGGTGGCCGGATGATGAGAGGTTCGAGAACGTGACTGAGATCGAGGCACCACCGAGAGCCGGACGGCGCGAGTGGATCGGGCTGGCGGTCCTGGCCCTGGCCTGCCTGCTGTACGTCATGGACCTGACCGTGCTCCACCTGGCCATCCCGGCGATCAGCGCCGACCTGGAGCCGACCAGCGCCCAGCTGCTGTGGATCATCGACATCTACGGGTTCTTCGTCGCCGGGTCCCTGATCACCATGGGCACCCTTGGCGACCGCATCGGCCGCCGCAAGCTGCTGATGATCGGCGCAAGCGCCTTCGGGGCGGTGTCGTTGCTGGCCGCGTTCTCGCCCAACGCCGAGTCGCTGATCGCGGCACGGGCCCTGCTGGGGCTGGCCGGGGCGACCCTGGCCCCCTCCACCCTGTCGCTGATCTTCCACATGTTCCAGGATCCCAGGGAGCGGTCGGTGGCCATCGGGTTCTGGATCGGGAGCTTCTCGGCCGGCTCGGCGATCGGGCCGGTGCTCGGCGGGGTGATGCTGGAGCTGTTCTGGTGGGGATCGGTGTTCCTGCTCGCCCTCCCGGTGATGGCCGCCCTGCTCATCCTGGGCCCGCGGGTCCTGCCCGAGTACCGCGACCCCGACGCCGGCCGGCTGGACCTGCTGTCGGCCGGGATGTCGGTGGCGGCGATCCTGGCCGTGATCTACGGGCTGAAGGAGATCGCGCAGGACGGCGTGAACGCCGCCCGGGTCGGGGCGATCGTGGCCGGGCTGGTGGTCGCGGTGGCCTTTGTCGCCCGCCAGCGGCGCCTGGCCAACCCGATGATCGACCTGGGCCTGTTCCGGCTTCGGGCCTTCAACGCCGCCCTGGCGACCAACTTCCTGGCCATCTTCGTGGCCGTCGGCTACTTCCTGTTCGTCGCCCAGTATCTCCAGCTGGTGGTCGGCCTGTCCCCACTGGAGGCCGGGCTGTGGTCGCTTCCCTCGGCGGTCGGGTTCATTCTCGGCAGCCAGTTCGCCCCCCGGGTCCTGCACAACGTGCGGCCGGTCTGGGTGATCAGCGGCGGCCTGGCCCTGGCCGCGGCCGGGCTGGGCCTGCTGGCCCAGGTCGGCGTCGACGGCGGGCTGGCTGCCCTGGTCGCCGGGTCGGTGGTGGTCTCCCTGGGCATGGCCCCGGTGTTCGGGCTGACCACCGAGCTGATCGTCGGGTCGGCTCCGCCCGAGCAGGCCGGAGCCGCCTCCGGCATCTCCGAGACCGGGGCCGAGCTCGGCGGGGCCCTGGGGATCGCCATCCTGGGCTCGATCGGGATCGCCATCTACCGCGGCGAGCTGGCCGACCGGCTCCCCCCGGGGGTCCCGGCCGCGGCCGCCGAGGCGGCCCGCGACACCCTCGGCGGCGCCACCGTCGTCGCCGCCCAGCTCCCCGGCGACCTCGGCTCGGCCGTCCTCGAGGCGGCCCGGGAGGCGTTCGTGGCCGGTATGCGGCTCAGCTCGGCCATCGCCGCCGGCATCGGCGCCGGCCTGGCCATCCTCGCCCTGATCGTCCTGCGCAAGCAGGAGCCCGCGGCATCCGAAGGCGACGAGACCCCGGAGCTGGCCTCCGCCGGCCGCTAGCCGGCCGGGTCGGGGCCGCCGAGTCATCGGGTCGGACCCGCCCGCGGGTCAGGACGACGAGCTGAAGTGGCGCCCGAGCCGGATGAACAGGACCGCGATACCGAGTGGGATCAGCGCGATGCCCGCATAAAGGATCAGGTTGATGACCAGCGTCATCGGCGCCTCCACACGTCCGCTCCGGCCTCGAGTGTAGCCGTCCACCCGCGATCCGGATCGACCCCGACGACCGAAGCCGCCTCGTCCAATTCGCTGGCCAGGCCGGCAAGGGCTTGAGAGAGTGCCTCCCATGCCCGAGGACCATTTCGGCGAGCCGGTGGCGGCCCGGTACGACCAGTCGTCCGCCGACATGTTCGAGCCCGCGGTCGTCGATCCCGTTGTCGACGTCCTCGCCGACCTGGCCGGCGACGGGGCCGCGCTCGAGCTCGGCATCGGCACGGGCCGGATCGCGCTCCCCCTGTCGCAGCGCGGCGTCCGGGTGCAGGGGATCGACCTGTCCGAAGCGATGGTCGCCAGGCTGCGAGCCAAGCCGGGGGCGGAGCGGATCGGTGTGACCGTCGGCGACTTCGCGACGACCAGGGTCGAGGGACGGTTCTCGGTCGCCTACCTGGTCTTCAACACCATCGGGAACCTGACCACCCAGGACCAGCAGGTCGCGTGCTTCCAGAACGCCGCCGCCCATCTGGAGCCAGGCGGCTGCTTCGTGATCGAGGTCGGGATCCCCGACCTCCAGCGCCTCCCACCGGGCGAGACCGTCCGGCCGTTCGCCGTCAGCCCGACCAGGCTCGGCTTCGACGAGTACGACGTCGCATCCCAGGGCCTGATCTCCCACCATTACACGGTCGTCGACGGCGACCTCGAGGTCGCCTCGGTGCCCTTCCGCTACGTCTGGCCCGCCGAGCTCGACCTGATGGCCCGCCTGGCCGGCATGACCCTGCGCCACCGCTGGAGCGGCTGGAACCGCGAGCCGTTCACCAGCGACAGCCGAAAGCACATCTCAGTCTGGGAAACGCCGGGCCCACCCAGCACCGGCTAGCCGGCTCAGTGGCTCGAACAACGGCCCAGCCGGGACTCCCGGCGACCCGCTGGAGGCGGCACAGGAGGAGCGGGCCGGGTACCGGTCGGGCCGACAGCACGCTTTCGTCCAAAAGGGATGATGCCTTTCGGCTCCTGGTCGGGTTTCCTGACAGCGACACAGCGGTTCGCGTCGCCGAGTGCTGGGTCGAGGGGTGATCATCGCGACACATGAGGAGGGGCTGCGTCGGCTGGTGTTGCACGACGAGGGCTGGATCCAGTCCATGCTCGGCATCCACCTCAGCGACAACGCTCCAGGACTGGACCCCAGGACCCAGGCCCTGGTGCGTCTGGGCGGGCTGGTGGCCATGGGCGCAGCCCCCCTCTCGTACCACTGGGCCGCCGAGGCGGCGCTCGACGCGGGGGCGACCGCCGAGGACGTGGTCGGGACCCTGATCGCGGTCGCGCCCATCAGCGGGCTCGCCCGGGTGATCTCGGCCACCTCCGAGGTCGCCCTGGCCATCGGCTACGACCTCGACCAGGCGTTCGAGGGACTCAGCGGGGACTAGCGCGGCAGCGGGAGGCGCACGATCACCTCGCCACCGGCGTCGAGCTCGCCGGTCGGCGCAAACCCGAGCCCCTTGTAGAACCCCGCCGGCCCGCCGTCCTCCGGCACGTAGCTCGTCAGCAGCTCTCTCGCCCCCTCCGCCCGGACGAGCCTCGCGACCTGCCGCACGGCCTCGGAGCCGTAGCCACGGCCCTGGTGTCGCTCGTCGATGAGCAGCTTCCAGAGGAACCACGGACCGACGATCTCCGGTGGCTGGGGTTCGACATCCCAGCTCACCATCACGAACCCGACCGGTTGGTCGTCCGCGTAGATTGCCCGGTACCACGGCTTGGCGTGCCAGTACTCGACGGCGTCGCGGAGGGCGCCCTGGACCGACCCGACGAACCGCTCCTGCTCGGGTGGGACGTGCAGCGCCAGGACCGCCTCGCGGTTCCCATCGGTGATCTCGCGAAGGGTCACGACCACGAATTGAGTGTAGGGGTCGTCAGAGGCGGTGGGCCTCGGCATGCTCCGCCCGAACGCTCAGGGTCACTGGCCGGGGTCCAAGGGTGCGGGTAGCTTCTGGAGTGGGAGGCTGCCGTTGTCGGGCAGCGCGGGAGAGTGGCTGACAACGCAGGGGTGCGGATCCGCCTCCTCGGTGGATTCGAGGTGACCGTGGCTGATCGGCCGGTGGCCGCTGACGCCTGGCGCCTACGCAAGGCCAAGACGCTGGTGAAGCTGCTGGCGCTCGCCCGCGGCCATCGGCTGCACCGGGACGCCCTGGTGACTGTTCTGTGGCCCGACCGCGATGGGGCGTCGGCCACCAACAACCTGCATCAGGCGCTGTATGTCGCCCGCCGGGCGCTCTCCGGGACGTCGGAAGCCCTGTGCTCGCTCCGCGACGACGTGGTGCTGCTCTCGGACGGCACCATGCCGTGGCTGGACACCGACGCCTTCGAAGCCGCGTGCCGGCGAGCCCACCAGTCCCGGGATCCGCAGGACTACCGGGCGGCGTCCGAGCTCTACCGAGGCGACCTGCTGCCCGAGGACCGGTTCGAGGACTGGACCGAAGGGCCGCGCGAGGCCCTGAGCGAACGCTATCTCGGCCTGCTCATGGAGTCCGCCGAGGTGCTGTCGGACCAGGGCGAGCACGCCCAGGTCGTGGAGATCGCCGGCGCCGTCACCGCCGCCGACCCCTTCCACGAGGGCGCGCACCGGACACTGATGACGGCCCTGGCGGCGAGCGGCCGCCGGTACGAGGCGCTGGCGGTGTTCGACCGACTCCGCGAGACGCTGGCCGAGCAGTACGCCGCCGACCCTGAGCCGGCGACCCGGCGGCTCTACCGGGACCTGCTCACCCAGAGCGGCGCTGCGCCGGACACGCCGCCGGCAGGTGGGGTCGCGGTGACGGGACGGGCCGCCACCCGCACACCAGCTCGCCCACCAGTGGGCGTCACGGAAGGCCCGCGGCCCGAGCAGACCTCGTTTGTCGGCCGCCAGCGCGAGCTTGGTGAGATCGGCCAGGCGCTCGGCCGCACGCGACTGCTCACGCTGACCGGTCCCGGCGGCGCCGGCAAGACCAGGCTGGCCTACGAGGTCGCGTCCAGGCTGGCCGCCAGCTATCCCGACGGCGTCCACGTCGTCGAGCTGGCGTCGCTCTCGCGTCCCGAGCTGGTGCCGCAGGCCGTCGCGTCGGTGCTGGACGTGCCGCTGTCCCAGACGGGGGCGGCCGAGGTCGCGCTGGCTCGCCAGCTTGCCGAGCGGCGGCTGCTGATCGTCCTGGACAACTGCGAGCATCTCCTGGATGCGTGTGCCCGGCTCGCCGCCGCCCTACTGCGGACCTGCCCTGACGTTGTCGTCCTGGCGACCAGCCGCGAGCCGCTGCGCGTGGGCGGCGAGGTGACCTGGCGCACGCCGTCGCTCGCGCTCCCAGATCTACAGGCCCTGCCGCCCCTGGCCCGCCTGGCCGAGCTGGAGTCGATCCGACTCTTCGTGGAGCGGGCGTGTGACGCGGCGCCATGGTTCGTGCTGGACGCGACGACGGCGCCCGCGGTGGCGGAGATCTGCGTCCGGCTGGACGGGATGCCACTGGCCCTTGAGCTGGCCGCGGCGCGGACATCGGCCCTGGCACCCGCCCAGATCGCCTCCCGCCTCGACGACGCGCTGCGGGTCCTTGGTCGCGGCAGCCGCACCGCCGTCACCCGCCAGCAGACGCTGCATGCCACGCTGGCGTGGAGCCACGACCTGCTCGAGCAGGACGAGCGAGCCCTGTTCCGGCGCCTGGCGGTGTTCGCCGGCAGCATGTCGCTGGAGGCGGTGGAGCACGTCTGCGGCGGCGACGGCCTGGACGTCGTCGACCTGCTGAGCCGCCTGGTCGACAAGTCGCTGGTGCAGGCCGACCAGGCCGACGGGACCGTGCGCTACCGCCTCCTCGAGACCATCCGACAGTTCGCCGACCAGCGGCTGCGGGATGCCGGCGAGCGGGCGGCACGCGTCCGCGCCCACCGCGACTGGTATCTGGCGGTCGCCGCGGCGCATGACCCGGAGCGGGCCGTCGGTGTCGTCAACGACACCCCGCAGGCGCTGGACGCCGAGCACGACAACCTGCGGGCGGCGCTGGCCAGCGGGCTGGCCGACGACCCGGCGGAGGCGCTGCAGCTCGCGGTCAGCCTGTGGCGCTTCTGGCTGGCCCGCGGGCACTTCGCCGAGGGCAGCCGCTGGCTGGAGGCGACCCTGGCCGCGGCCCCGGAACGGACGCCGTTACGGGCCGGGGGCCTGCTCGGTGCCGCCGCCATGCACGTGCGCCGCGGCGACCTCACCGCCCATGTGCCGGACCTTGCCGTCGAGGCGGTCGCGATCATGCGCGAGGCCGGCGACGACCAGGCGCTCGCCCAGACCCTGCACCTGGCGGGGCCCCTGACCTGGGTCGAGGACGGCGCCTGGAACCACGCCGTCCAGCTGGTCGAGGAGGGCCGCACCCTTGCCACGACGGTCGGTGCCGCCGCAGTTGTCGCCAGCGCCACCCACATGCTTGGCGTGATCACCCTGCTCCGGAGCGGTGGCAGCGAGGCCGGGACCTACCTGAGCGAAACCCTCGCCCTGCTCGACCGGCTCCCGGCGGACCTGCCACCGCAGTTCTCGGTGGTGACGCCGGGATGGTTCTGGGAGATCGGGCCCGACGGGCGGCCCCGCATGCCGTTCACCGAGACCGTGCTGGTGTACCAACGGGTCGGCGCCGACCAGGCGGCGGCCTACACCTTGTCCAACCTGGCGTACCCGGCGCGCCTCGGGGGCGACCCGGTGCAGGCACGCAAGCTGGTCGAGCACAGCGTCGCCGAGTTCCAGCGTCTGCATGACCTCCACGGCGAGGGGCTGGCCCTGTGCCACCTGGCCAACCTCCACCGCCTCGCCGGCGAGCTGCCCGAAGCCGGCGAGCTCCTCGAGCGGAGCCTCGGGATCCGGCGCCGCCTCGGTGACCGGCGTGGGGTCGGCGTCACGGTGGTGAACCAGGGCCTGGTCGCCGCCGCGGCCGGAGACCTCGGGCGGGCCGATCGGCTGCTGCGGGAGGCGTTCCTGCTCTTCGAGGAGATGGAGGACGGACCAGGACGCTGGGGTACGCTCCTCAACCTCGGCCTTGTCCTGATCGACGCCGGCGAGGAGGACCGGGCGCGGCGGGTGCTGCGACAGTGGCGCGAGCTGCCGCTCATCCCCTTGACCTTCCGGCCGCGGGCCTGGACCCTGCTGGCCCTCGCCGCGCTGGAGCGACGGGCCGGCGACGAGGCCACGGCCGCCGACTGCGAGGACGAGGCGCGACGCCGCTTTGTCGCCCTCGACGACCTGACGGGCCTGTCCTTCCTCGACGCCACGCTAAGCCGCCGCTAAGGGAACGCTGAGCGGCATCCCCTAGGGTCTTCGGCGACCGGCTGGCATCAAGCAAAGGGAGACAGCATGGCCGCAACCGTCGGCGCACGCGACATCATCGGCGAGGCCACCCTCGGCGAACTGGAGTCCACCCTCCTGGGTGCCCTGGTTCGACCGGGCGACCCCGACTACGACCAGGCCCGCGCGGTGTGGAACGCCGCCCACGATCGGCGGCCGGCGCTGATCATCCGCTGCGCCGGGACCGCCGACGTCATCCGGGCGGTGCAGTTCGCTCGCAGCGAGGGACTCCCGGTGGCCGTGCGCGGCGGCGCCCACAGTGTCGCCGGGTTCTCCACCTCCGACGGCGGGGTCGTCATCGACACCTCGCCGATGAAGGGCATCCGGGTCGACCCGGCCGGCCGACGGGCTGTCGCCCAGCCCGGGCTCACCTGGTCGGAGTTCGACCACGAGACCCAGGCGTTCGGCCTGGCCGTCACCGGCGGCCTGGTGTCGAGCACCGGCATCGCCGGCTTCACCCTGGGCGGCGGGATCGGCTGGTTGCTACGCAAGTACGGCCTGACCTGCGACAACCTGCTGTCGGCGGATGTCGTCACCGCCGACGGCCAGCTCGTGACGGCCAGCGAGCACGAGCACCCCGACCTGTTCTGGGGGCTGCGCGGCGGCGGCGGCAACTTCGGCGTGGTCACTTCACTGGAGTACCGCCTGCACCCGGTCGGCCCGCAGGTCTTCGCCGGCCCCGTGTTCTACGCGGCGGCGGACGCGGTCGAGGTGCTCAGGGGCTGGCGTGACCGCACCGCCAGCATGCCCGACGAGCTCACCACCCTGGCCAACATCCTCGTCGCGCCTCCGGTGCCGTTCCTCCCCGAGGCCGTCCACGGCCAGATGGTGATCGGTGTCCTCGGCGTGTACGCCGGTTCGGTCGAGGACGGCGCCAACGCCGCCCAGCCACTCCGGGCCCTTGCCGAACCGATCGCCGACCTGATGGGCCCCATGCCCTACACCGTTATCCAGAGCCTGCTCGACCCGCTCTGGCAGGCCGGCGCCCAGAACTACTTCAGCGGGGTGATGCTCGACCAGCTCGCCGACGAGACCATCGAGACGCTGCTCGCCCAGCATGCCGCCGGCCGAGCGCCCGTCCGCGAGCTGCACCTGCACCAGGGCGGCGGCGCCATGGCCAAAACCCCCGCGGGCGGCACCGCGTTCGCCCACCGCAACGCGGCGTACATCCTCAACATCATCGCCCGCTCGCCCGACCGCCAGGGCTTCGAAGAGCACGTCGGCTGGGCCCGCGCCACCCACAAGGCCATGGACCCATGGAGCACCGGCGGGGGCTACGTCAACTTCACCTCCGAACCAGGACAGGACAAGGTGCAGGCCTCCTACCCCCCTGACACCTACACCCGTCTGGTCGCCGTGAAGGACCGGTACGACCCGAGCAACCTGTTCCAGCTCAACCAGAACATCCGCCCCTCTGGCGGCCACTGATCGACCCGATCACCTCTTCGAGTGCCCAAGGCCGAGGGTAGGGCTGGCCACCAACAGGGTTGGCGAAGCGGCTACGATGGCCTTGCTGCCTGTGGATGCCGTGCAGCCGGTGCCTCCGCGGGCTGGTAGCGGGTGAGGTCGATCCCATGCCGTCACAGCGTGACAGGCTGCGAGTTGGTGCAGCCGTGGTTGGCGTGGTCGCGTTGCTCGCCGTGGTGGGCCGCATCACCAGCTCCGAGGCGCCGGCGTCTCGGCCGAGCCCGGCACCGGCAACCATGCGGGCGCTCCCGCAGCGCCCTCACCTGCCCGAACGGTGGGTGATGCAGCAGCTGGATGTTGGCCATGGCGGTGGTCCACTGATCTTCGGCGCCGGCAGCCTCTGGGTCGGCGCGTGGCCTGACCGCGAGGTCGTGCGGATCGATCCGCGCTCCAACCGAGTCACCGCCCGGTTCCCAGCTGGCGGCTTGAACCCGACCGGGCTGGCGGTTGACGCAACGACCGTCTGGGTGGTGCATCCCGACACCGATGAGGTAGTGCGAGTTGCGCCCGGGACCGGCCGGGTCGTCGCCAGGATCAGGCTCGGTCCGTTGCCGTTCGAGATTGGGCCTGGCGATCGGCGGTTCCTGCCGTCGCTGGTGGCCGTCGGCGCGGGTGCGGGGTGGGTTGCCAGCGCTCGTGGTGCGGTCGCGCGCATCGATGCGGCCAGCAACCGCGTGGTCGCGGTGATCAAGCTCGCGCGTCAGGTCCCTGAGGGCATCGTGGTCGCCGGTCGCGTCGTCTGGGTCGCGGAGGGCGGCCACGGCGTGGCCCGGATCGACACGGCCACCAACCGGCTGCTTGGGACGATTCGGCTCGACATGCAAGCCGAGCGGGTGGCTACCGACGGCGGAGCGATCTGGGTCGGCGGCCGGTCGACGGATCCGAGCTTCGAGACGGCTGGGGCTGTGGCCCGGATCGACGCCGCGACCGGCCATGTGCGGGAGATCGTCCAGAGCGGTGTGCCGACTGGCTTGGCGGCCGGCGTCGGAGCTGTCTGGGTCACCGAACGGGACACTGGTGGAGGAGAGTTGGAGTGCATCGCGCCGGACGCGAGCCCCGCAGGCATGACCGGGCTGCCCGCGCTGGGGGAACTGGCCGTTGGCGGCGGCGCCATCTGGGCCGCCGACCGGCACGGGTCGTTGGTGTACCGACTCGAGCCCGACCGCTTCCCGTGCAGTGCCGCCTCAGTGCTCACAGGGCCCGCCGCCACGCCATGACCGTCGCCGGGCCGTCTTCCTCGCGGTCTGGCCAACCGACCAGTTCCGGGGATCGTGCAGTCGGCCGGGCTGGCCTGTCGATTCCGGCGTTCCCTGATCGTCGTTGAGGTGAGGACGGCGAGCAGCGCCGGCCAAGCCGAAGGGAGCGCACCATGCGCTACACGCTGTTGATCTACACCAACGAGGCCGACCGGCCCCAGTGGGGCACCCCGGCGGGGGACGCTGAGGCCCAGGGGTACAACGACCTCCACGGCGAGCTCACCCAGCGGGGCGTGTTCCGTGCTGGGGAGCCGCTGCAGCGGGTCGCCGACGCCACCAGCGTCCGGGTCCGCAACGGCGACACCAAGATCAGCGACGGCCCCGCGGTCCAGAGCTCCGAGCAGCTGGGCGGCTGGTACCTGCTGGAGTGTGACGACCTGGACCAGGCGCTGGAGCTGGCGGCCAAGATCCCCGGAGCCAGCTACGGGACGATCGAGGTCCGTCCTGTCCTGGAGCTCTCCTAGAAGCCGTCCGCTAGGCGCGGCATTCAGCGCTGCACTGACCGCAGAAAATCGCGGACCTCGGCGTTGAACCGGTCCGGCGCCTCCATGTCGCTTTGGTGCCCGACCCCGGGCAGGACTACCAGCGTTGAGCCAGGGATCTTGTCGTTGAGGTCGTAGGCGACCACGTCAAGGGGCGACCGCCGGTCGGCGTCGCCGTACAGCAGCAGCGTCGGCACCTGGATGCGTGGCAGCACGTCACGCAGGTCAGCCTCGGCGAAGGCGTACAGCATGGGCCGCATCCCGGCCGGGCGGACGTCCAGCATCATCGCCAGTGCCTCCTCGACCACCTCCGCCGGCGCCGAGTCGGTGAACAGCCCGGGGAGGTAGCCCCGCACCCACTGCTCGGGTGGCAGCTCGGCCTCACCCAAGGCCCGCTCCACGCGCTCGGCGACGACCTCGGGCGGCAGCGAGCCCGCCCACCCCGCATAGGCCGACGCCAGCACCAGCGATCTCGGCAACCGGGGGTGGCGACGGTACAGCTCCAGCGCCAGCCCTCCGCCCCACGACAGCCCACCTACATGGGGACGGCCCAGGCCGAGCGCGTGGATGAACCCGGCCAGGCAGTCGGCGTAGTCAGGTAGCCGGAAGGTCGCAGGTGGGTCCGACGATCCTCCGCAGCCTGGAGCGTCCCAGGCCACCACCGTGAACTCCTCGGCCAGCCCACCCAGCTGCCGCCGCCACTCCCGGCTGTCGCCCAGCCCGCCATGCAGCAGCACCAACGCCGGCCCTTCCCCGGCCCGCCGGAAGGCGACCCGGAGCCCTCCAACCTCGATGCTGTCCATGGCGTCCTCCATCCCACCCGGCTGACCACACACCGAACGCACCCCCTAGCTCTCGGAGCGGCGAGGAGTATTCAGGTTCGGCTCGACGAGGCGTCATGACACGTCGGCCGCTCCGGGCGTTCCACCCATCGACGCGGTGGTGGGTTTGACCAGGGCGTAGAGGACCGGCATGAGCCGGCCCAGGACGATCTGCAGCCGCCAGGAGGCAAATGCCAGGGCACGCTCGTACCAGATGGGGCCAAGGATGGCCTCGGCTTGGTCGCGATTGCGGGTGAGCCGGGCGATCTCCAGCAGGTCTTGTGTCAGGTAGCCCGAATCGTGCTCGAGCTGGTACTCGGACCATTCGCTGCCGATCCGCTCGCGCCGCACGATCTCGAACCCGGCTGTGGCCATGGCCGCCTCGACCGTTGGCTGGTGCATGCTCGCTGGCGAGTTCTGCAGCCCTTCGACCAGCAGGCTCCGGTCGCCAGGGGCGAGCTGGTCGGTGGTGAATACCGCGTACAGCACCATCCCGCCCCCAGGTCGCAGCACCCGGGCGCATTCGCGAAGCATCTGCGCGCTGTCGCCGACACACGACAGGACATCACGACACCACACCAGGTCACAGGTGCCGTCGGCGACCGGCAGCGCCTCCAGGTCGCCCGCGACCAGTGCGACCTGGGCGCCAAGGCCGGCCGAGGCGGCCTCGGCCACGCCTTTGGGCAGCCAGGCCGGGACCAGATCGACGCCAAGCACCCGGCAGCCGTAGCGTCGGGCCAGGGCGATGGGGTGGGTGGCGTCCCGGCAGCCGGCATCCAGGATCAGCTGTCCGGCGGCAAGGCCCAGCCAGCCAGGCGCCTCCAGCAGCAGGTCAGGCGCCCTGGGGCCAAGGCTTCGCTGAAGCAGCTCATCACCCTCGGCCGGCCAGCCCTGGCTGGCGTAGAGCTCGGTCAGGGCTCGGCGGGCTGCTGGGCTGGTCATGGCAGCGACGCTGGCAGAGCCGCCCCTCCACGTCGAGGGAGTTTCCAGCCAGGACCGCCGGGGCAGAGCTTGGACCTGCACCGCCGACCTTCCCCTCACCGCCTCACGGCTCGTTACGCTACCGAGGTGCAGAGCGGGCACTGGCTGGAGGCGGGAGCACGGTGGGCGGGGACGGTGAGCTGGCGCGGGGCCGCGAGGCTGCCGGGCGGCTGGCGTGGGCGGATGCCTACACCGCGTTGTCGCTGGCCGACCGGTCGTCCCCGTTGGCAGGGGAGGATCTGGAGCTGCTGGCGACCGCAGCGTATCTCCTCGGCCGTGTCGAGGAGAGCCTGCAGGCGCTGCAGCGCGCCCAGCAGATCCATGCCGAGGGCGGCGATCTTCGGCGGGCCGCGCGGTGCGCGTTCTGGCTCTGGTTCCACCTGATCAACCAGGAGGAGCTTGCGCAGGCCAGTGGCTGGCCTGCCCGCGCCAACCGCCTGCTGGAGCACGAGCAGCAGGAGTGCGCCGAGCGCGGGTACATGCTGATCCCGGTCGCCTTTCAGCATGTGGTGGCCGGTGACTACACGGGAGCGCAGCGGGCGGCGGCCCGCGCAGCCGCCATCGGCAGACGCGCCGCTGACGCCGACCTGGTCGCGTTCGCGCTGGTCCTCCACGGCCGCGCCATGGTGAGGGAGGGCCGGGTAGGCGAGGGCCTGGCGTTACTGGACGAGGCGATGGTGGCGGTGGTGGCCGGCGAGC
>AR_comb_assmDRAFT_10417748_pt1 | contig 14996 bp, 15 predicted proteins | sample ArasoioldDNA_FD_10543 | JGI IMG/M metagenome (IMG submission 10543) | reverse complement strand
GTGATCCAGCGCGCGATCGCGCTGATCGGCCGGAACAGGAGCTCGAGGAAGCTCGGCTTGATCTCGACGCGGATGTCGCGGTGCGCGACATCGAGCGTGACCCAGTCGCTCGCCAGCGGGGATTCGCGGGTGCCCCCCAGGTCGTCGTGCGGCGAGAACCAGCGCACGCGATAGCGCCCGCCGGTTGCGTAGGTGTCCAGGAATCCGACGTAGCGCAGCGTGACCGACTCCCCTGGCGCAAGCGTCCGCGCCGGTGCGAGATCCTGCTCGTCGGGTGGTGAGGGCGGGGGCAACAGCACGCGCCGGCCGCTCGGATCCTCGACCTGGAGTACGAGCGACGCATGCTGCGCCCGGTGCTCGTGGAATGGCGTCGGCCGGTCGCCGTCGTTGGCGATGGTGACGGCGACCGCGGCTTCGCCCGGAGCGAAGCGTTCGCGCGTAAGCGATTCGAGCGTTGCGCGCATGTCAGACTCCCAGTCAGGTTGTGTTCCGCCGCTGCGCGGCCAGCATCTTCTCGGCCTCCTCGATGCCCTCTTCCACGCCGGTCATGTTGGGATTCACCTGCAGCGCACGTTTCCAATAGCTGATTGCCTTCCCGTACTGCTCGAGCCGGAAGTAGATCTGCCCGTACCCCGCCAGAGCACCGAAGTGATTGGGATTGCGCTTCATCACCTCGTCGCAGTCGGCGAGCGAGCGCTTGTAGTCGCCAGCGAGGAACAGTACCGTCGCACGCTTGTTCCACCCTTCCGCGAAGGCGGGCTTGCGCTTGATGATCTCGGAGTAGATGGCGATGGCAGCATCGAGCTGGCCCGCCTCGAGCTGCAGGGCGCCCTTTGCCATCAGCTCGTCGATCGCGTCGTCGCCGGAGCGGCTCCACAACGCCCAGACGCCTTGTTCGGCGAGCCCGCGGACCAACGCGTTGTCGTCGGTCAGCCGCTTGCGCAGCGCGGCCTCGTCGGCCGGCTGACCGTTGTTGGCGATCCAGATCACTGCGTCCGCGCGGCGCGCCGCCTCCGGCGCCGTGAGCGCCTTGAGCGCCTCAGCACGGTTGGCGTACGCGCTCGTTTGCGCAGAGGCCACCATGCTGCACGCCAGGGCGAGGAGCGCGCAGGCGATTCGCAATGCGTTCATGGATTCCTCGACCGTCCGCAGGCCCCGGTATCGTACGCCTCAGTGCGGCGCCGATCGATGGAGCGTCGGGCAATCGCCCGAGCGCTCTTCGCTACCCCTTTTTCGCTGAGCTCGGCGAGCGGCCTTCGCCGGTCGGAGGCACGTCACCCTTCCACCGCCCTTTTCCCAAGGCGTCCATGGTTGTCGTTGGATCATCGTCGGCGCGCATTCCCGATCGCGGTGAATTCGTATCGGCCATGCGGGCTGACGTTGTGCCGCGCTGCTCCCGCCACTTTCTGTATTTTTTCAGGCGCCTGCGGGGTCGGCTGATCACGCGTCGCACGCCGATCCATGCGATCACGAGGGCGGCGAGAACCAGGAGGCCGTATGTGAGTTCCACGCCTAAGTCTACATCGCCGGCCGTTCGTCGCGTAGGGCCTCTACGGCTGTCGGCCGCGTCTTACCAAAGGCTCCTTCTTGCATTATCCTTGACCGTAGCGCCGCAAGGCTTTACTGACATATGACGTCCATCTATCGCCCGCCCATTGCCTCCCTGACCGAAACCAGGTCGGCGAAGTCAGAAGCCCAGTTACGCGCTGACGCGGCGCGCAACGAGGCGGAGAAGAGCAGGCGCAGCAAGGCCGAGCCAATCAACATCGCGCTGCCGCGGACTTTGGAGTGGGCGTTCAAGCTTCCGCGTGAAGTTCAGCCACAGGAGTTGATACGTTTGTTCGGACGAATCGCCAACAATCTGGCTGCGAACTGGGGCGACCCGGATGTGACGGTCGCGTATTTCAGTGATCTGCTCGTCGACACCAGGGGTTGCCGCCGCGGATTCCCGCCGCAAGTGGTGAACGAGCTGCTTACGTTGCAAGCCTACTACGCGCTTTCCGGCCGCATCCCGATGAAGTAGGCGCGGCGGTTTGTCGCTCCACCGCCCTCGAACGCGCTACGACCCTTTCTTGTGTGGCTTCTCTTTTTCGTATCCCTCGATCCGTTTCTTGAATTCGTCGACGAGGTCGTTCGGGATCGGAATCGTGAGGTTGTATTGAACGATCTTCCAGCCGGCGTTCGTCGCAACGAGAACACCTGAGCCGCGGCAAGGTCCGAGGTTTGGCGTTGCGAGTGCTTCATCGAACCACGCGACCTTGCGATCGGGCGCAATCGCGATCCAGCGTGCAACCGATTTGAAGTTCCAGGCCTTGCCCTTCGCAAAGTACGGATGCGCGAACCGGCGAAATTCGTCGCGCGTCCAACGCTCGGTGGCGTCGGTACCGAGGAATACCGCCTCGGGCGCGAAATAGGAAAAATACTTCTCTTCATCCGCCGCCGCGGCCGCCGCATGCCAGGCGTCGAGCACGGCGCCGACCGCTCTTTCGTCCGCGGACTGCGCCGCTGAGCCCGACGCGAGCGCCGCCATGCAAATCGCAAACAGCATTCTCTTCATCTCGGCGCTCCACGATATAGGATAGACATCGAATCAGGCCAACGGGAGTATTCTGGATCGGTTGGCGCGGGTCAACGTCGGACCTCAAAGAGCGACGAACCACAGCGAAAATCCTTTTGCTAACATGGCGCAGAGCACCGCAAACGAAAAGAGCGTTGATGAACACCGATGAACTTAGAGGCATCCAGGCACCTCTAAAGGAGCGCTACAAGGAACGCCCCGGCGCGGCCCTCGTGACGTTAAAAGCCCAGGGTCGACTTGGCGAGGGAGTCACCTGCAGCGTGCAGACTGGCAAAGCGCTTGTTGAGGCAGGGTTGCATCCGGCAACCGGAGGCAGCGGCCAGAGCGCGTGCTCGGGCGACATGCTGCTCGAAGCGCTCGTCGCGTGTGCAGGGGTGACGCTCAATGCCGTGGCGACGGCCATTGGTGTGGTCATACGCGACGGGGTGGTCCGTGCCGAGGGCGATCTCGATTTTCGCGGCACGCTGGGTGTCGCCAAGGAGGTGCCGGTTGGATTTCAGCGCATACGCCTGCACCTTGACCTCGACACCGACGCTTCGGCCGACCAGTTGAGTACACTCGTTCGTCTGACGGAGCGCTATTGCGTCGTCTATCAGACACTGCGCCAACCCCCCGAACTGACGGTGTCGCATCATGCATCCAGAGCTTGAAATCGCGTTCGAACACGACGCTGGAAGCGGATTCGCTCTGCCGTCCGGTCATCAGATCCGCTAGAGGCCACATGCCGACGTATATGGACATCCATGAAGTCCGCGGAGCGACCGCCGAGGCCGTGGCGAACGCGCATCTTGCCGATATGAAGACGCAGGCGAAATATGGCGTCGCGTACCACAAGTACTGGTTCAACGAGAGCAACGGCAAGATTTTCTGTCTCTGCAGTGCGCCGAGCGCGGAAGCAGCGGCAGCCGTGCATCGCGAGGCGCACGGGCTCCTCGCGTCGAAAATTATCGAGGTCGCGCCGGAGATTGCAGAGGGATTCCTTGGTGGCAGCGAAATCAATCCAGCCGGCGCCGCGGTTGTTCCGGGTGAGGCCGGTCACGAGCGCGACCCGGGGATCCGTACCGTTCTCTTCACCGATATCGTCGACTCCACCGGCATCACGCAGCGCCTTGGCGACGACGCGGCGATGACGCTCCTCGAGATCCACGACACCGTCGTCCGCGATGCGCTTCGCGCGTTGGGCGGCCGCGAGGTCAAGCATACCGGGGATGGAATCATGGCGTCCTTCGTGTCGGCCGCCGCGGCGGCGCGTTGCGCAAGCCGGATCCAGAATGCACTGGCCAACTACGAGCAACGAACAAAAGAGATTCCGGTCAAGGTGCGCATCGGTGCTGCCGCGGGCGAGCCTGTCGAGAACCATCACGATCTCTTCGGGTCGACGGTCCAGCTTGCCGCGCGCCTTTGCGCGCACGCGCAGCCCGAGCAGAGTCTTGTTTCCAACGTGGTCGCCGAGCTGTGCATCGGCAAGGGCCTGACGTTCCAGGATCTCGGTGAAGTCACGCTTAGGGGCTTCGAGCAACCCATGAGGGTGCATGCCATTCGGCACACCGACGTGGATCCATCTCGCTGATCGTCGACGTCGCGGGCCCGTTGCGGGAGTCCTCGACGCGCTTGTGCCCCTCGCGGGTCTCGCGCTAGACTCCGCGGGCTCACATCGCTCGAAGAGGCGCGCAAGATGATGAAACTCGTGTACATTGCATTGATCGTTGTCGTGACGGTTGCGATGCTCCTGTTCAAGTTCCCGGGCGTCGATACCGTCACGCTGAACTTCCTCGCGAAGACGACGACGTTGCCACTGCCGACGGTCGTGATCATCGTTTACATCATGGGGATGGTGACCGGCGGCGCCCTGCTCGCCCTGTTGCGGAGCATGATTCGTCGGACGGCACCGAAACGATACTGAGCGCCGCCTGGCGCAAACACTGTGGCGACGCATCCCGCATCCGAGCTTCGCTTCGGGATCGATCGTCTGGAAATGCGCGGCCGGAGGCTCTTCGGCTGGGGCTGGATCGCCCATCCGTCGCGCGAGATCGCGACAGTCGCGCTGCGTGTTGCAGGTGACGGATGGGAACGGTCGTTTCCCGCAAGCTCCGGACGCACACGCGATGACGTCGAGCGCGAATTTCCCGCTCTCGTCAACGCGAAGTTTTCGGGTTTCGTGGTCACCGGCTACGCGGAGCGCCCACCGATTCAAAAGCTGGTGCTGGAAATCGCGTACGCCGGTGGAGGCGGCGAAGGGATCGACGTCAGCGCCTCACTCGAGCGGACCGAGCCCCGCGCGCGCAAGTGGCAGGAGTTGCGCTGGATCGCCGGTGCCGCGTGGCGCCGCTTGAAGCATGGCGATCTGCGCGGAATCGCACGCCGGGTCAAATCGCAGAATTACGCCGCGCCTTCCATCGACGACATAGGCATAGTCCGCACGCTCGCGCCTAAGCTGCCGGCAGATCGTCCCGTCACGATCATCTTCGATCACAACATGGGTGGCGGTGCGAACCAATACCGGCGTCATGTCATCGAAGAGCGTGTCGTCGCCGGATCGGTCATATTGTCATGCACGTACAACCTGGCGACGCTCGACTATCGCCTCACATTGCACGCGGGCGAGGCCCGGGAAGAGACATTCCGCATCTCGTCGTTCCTGGTCCTGGAACCGTTGTTCGAGCGAATGGCGATCCGCGAGATTTTCGTCAACAGTCCGGTCTCCTTCGACGATCCGCTGCTGTTCGCCGACTGGGTGGCGCGGATGCGCGCCGAGCATCCGGGTATGCGGCTCACTGTCACTGCGCACGACTATTTCTCGGTTTGCCCATCGTTTGTCCTGCTCAATGACCAAGGACGTTATTGCGGGATTCCCGACATCGCCGAATGCAACCGTTGCCTGCCGCGGCACCGGGCGAGCTACGTGACGCTCTCCCCACCCACGACGATCACACCCTGGCGTGCGTCCTGGGGACGCTGCCTCGCTGCGGCCGACGAAGTGCGCTGCTTTTCCGGTTCGACGCGCTCGTTGATTCTGCGCGGCCATCCGCGCCTCGATCCGGCGCGTGTTACCGTCGTGCCGCATCGGGTGGGCTTTCACCCCTCGCGCCTGCCGAGAGTGCGTCACTCCGATCCGCTGGTGATCGGTGTCGTCGGTCATATCAGCGAGCAAAAGGGCGCGCTGATCGTGAAGGACGTGGTGTCCCGTATCGAGCGTGAGCTTCCCGCTTCGCGCCTCGTCGTGATCGGAACGCTCGATGTTGCGTCGACATCGAAGCATCTCGAAGTGACGGGCCCCTACGAGCGCGAGCGACTCGTCGACCTCATCGAGTCGCACGGGATCAACATGATTCTCTTCCCGTCGATCTGCCCGGAGACTTTTTCCTACGTGATCGAGGAAGCCATGCTGTTGCGCTTGCCAATCGTTGCCTTCGACCTCGGCGCGCCCGGAGAGCGATTGCGCGGCTACGACCTTGGCCGTCTGTGCGACACCGTCGACGCCGGATCCGCATTCAACGCCATGCTCGAATTCCATGACGAGCTCGCCTCCCGCGAGGCTGCAGCCGCCGATGCCGCTCCCCATGTCTGACGCGCTGCACGTCTTCACTTGCGCCGCGGTCAATTACCTGCCGAAGGTACGGATCCTGTGTCGATCGATTCGCAAGCATCATCCGGAAGCGGTGATTCATCTCGCGCTCGCCGACGAGCGTCCCGCGTGGCTGAAAACGGACGGAGAGCCGTTCGACTCGATTCTGGACATCGCGGATCTAGGCATCCCGGACTGGCGCGCGTGGTCGTTCACCCACAGCATCGTCGAGCTGTCCACGGCCATCAAGCCGTTCGCGCTGAAGCGACTGCAGGCGTTGCCGGGATGCACGACCGTCCTTTATTTCGACCCGGACATGGTGCTGTTCTCGCGCGTCGACGACATCCTTTCCACCCTCTCGACGGCGAATCTCGCACTGACACCGCACCAGACCAAACCTGAAGTGAGCCTCGAAGCGATCGTCGACAACGAGGTCGCGAGCCTTAAGCACGGTATCTTCAATCTCGGGTTCATCGGCGTCAGCAACACCGAGGAAGGCCGCCGGTTCGCCGACTGGTGGGCACAGCGCACGCACTATCTTTGCCGTGCCGAGGTTGCGAACGGTCTATTCACCGACCAGAAATGGGTCAATTTCGCTCCGGTGTTCTTCGACGGCGTCGCAATTATCAAGAGCCCGCGGCACAACGTTGCGACGTGGAATCTCACCACGCGGCGGATGAGCGGCGATTTCGATGCCGGCTTCAAAGTCGACGGAGAGCCGCTGGCTTTTTACCACTTCACGGGCTTCGACAGCGGCGCGCACCGCATCATGGCGGCCAAGAACGCGACTGCGAGTCCGCCGGTGCAAAAGCTCATCGCCTGGTACGCGCGCGAAATCGAAGTCGCCGAGCACGATCCGGTGAGCCAGTGGCCATGGGCGTTCGGGCGCTTTTCGGACGGTACGCCGATCGAACGCGGGCACCGGTGGCTTTACCGGGAAAGCCCGGACTTGCATAAAGCGTTTCCAGATCCTTACGACGCAACCTCCGGGCGGCCCAGTTTCCTCGGCTGGTGCCAAACCGAGGGGCACCTTCGGTATCCTGAGGTTTTTCCGTGGAAGCCTGATTTCGACCCCGCCCATCTGCCGCCATTGCGCTCTCGCGTGTCCGTTGGCCAAATGATGCGGCTCTCGTTACTGATGATGTCGCCGCGCGCGGGCAGGTCGCTGCGCGAGCGGCTTTACCGGATGTTCCGGCGCGAAGGCCTGCACGGCATCACCCGCCGCCTTCCGGGAAGGCGTCCGTAGGCTATGGCGGTGCTCGACGTCATCGTTCCGGTCCACAAGGGCCTCGCCGCGACGCGCCGCTGCCTCGACAGCGTGCTGGCTGCGGGGTCGCTGACCGCATTCGAGACGGTTGTCGTCGACGATGCATCACCGGAGCCGGAAATAGCGCGCCTGCTCGACGAGCTTGCCGGCGCGAATCGGATCACTCTGTTGCGCAACGAGCAGAATCTCGGCTTCGTGCGCAGCGTAAACCGTGGCATGACGCTGCACGCCGATCGCGACGTCGTGCTTCTCAACAGCGACACCGAAGTTGCCGGTGACTGGCTCGATCGCATCCATCGCTGCGTGCACGCGGAAGACGACATCGGCACCGCGACGCCCTTTTCCAACAACGCGACGATCTGCTCCTATCCGTTCTACGGCTGGACTGGGGGCGTGCCGGGGACGCTTGGACTCGCGGCGCTCGATCGCATCTTCGCGACCACCAACGCGGGAAAATGCATCGACCTGCCCACGGGTGTAGGCTCCTGCCTCTATATACGCCGCGCCTGCCTCGATCAGGTCGGAACATTCGATGCCGAGCGCTTCGGCCGCGGATACGGCGAGGAAAACGATTTCTGCCTGCGCGCGCTCGCGGCAGGCTGGCGAAGCGTGCTGGCGGGCGACGTGTTCGTCTATCACGAAGGGGCGGTCAGCTTCGCGGCCGAGCGCCTGGACAGGGCGGATTCCGCGCAGGAGGCGTTGCTCAAGGTCCATCCCGACTACATGCAACGGGTTCGCGCGTTCATCGCCGGCGATTCGATCAAGCCGCTGCGGGAATCCATTGACGCGGCGCGGGTCGCCCAAGGTCGTATCGAGGCATCGAGCGTGCTCGCCGAGCGTGCCGCCGAGTGCTCGCGTCTCAAGGCGCGATTGTCAGACGTCGAGGCCCTCGCCGAAGAACGTGAGGCGGCAATCGCGGCGTTGCGCAGGGCGCTTGCGGCGGCGGAAGCGCTGGTCGCTCAAAGCAAGCCGGAGTTCGAGAATCTCCGTGATGAAATCGGCAAGCTCCGAGCAGGATTGAGCCATGCGGAAACGCTGGCGCTGGAGCGCTTCGCGGAACTGCAGCGCATCCATGGTTCTTTCATGGGCAAGCTCCTGTCCCCCTGGTTGCGCAACAAATAGCGCGGCTCCTGCTCGAGGACAAGCAGGTGGGGGACGACGCATCAAATGCGGAAGGCTTCCCGCGTTTCCGGCGCGAACAGTTCCTCCGGCGCGAGCCGGCGCGTCGAGAGCCCTTGCTCGTGGTGGTAGCGAAGGAAAGTCTCGAGCACGTAGCGATTGGGCTCGAGGCCGTACGGCCACCAATCATCGCCCAGCTCCCGGCGGGCTTCCTCGACGTGTGCGATCTGCCACGGCAACATCGATGACAGCGCATTGGTGGCGGAGAGATCGGCGAGCGCGCGGCGCTTCGCTTCAGCGAACGCCTTGCACAGCGATTGTGCGATCCACGGGTGGGCGTGATAGACATCGCGCCGGATGACCACCGTGTGCATGATCGGAAATATGCGCGTTCGCCGATAGTAATCGCGCTCGGTGCCCACGTAGTCGTCGAACAGCCGCCGCACGCTGTCCGGCCGTGTGCCAAAGCTCGATGGCGTTCGCGCGGTATAGAGCGCGTCGATCTCGCCGTCGGCCAGCATCTGCGCCAGCGTCTGCGTGGCGCCGATCGCTGTCACGCGAAAGCGCGAAGGCAGGTTGAGCTCGAGCTTCTCGTCGCGTCCCGGTTCCTCGACGCCACCAGTGAAATAGCGGACGCTGGATGGATCGATCCCATATTCGTCTTGCAGGACGCCGCGTATCCAGACGGGCGCAGTCATCTGATATTCCGGGACCCCGATCCGGCGTCCGGCGAGATCCTTGGGCTCTCGGATCCCGCTCTTTGTCGAGACGAAGATACAAGCGTGACGAAACATCCTCGACGGAAACACCGGAAGCGCGATGAACGGAGGATCCTCGCGCGACATCGTCACCGTGTACGACGACAATGACATTTCTGCGACGTCGAAGTCCCGATTCCGCAGCATTCGGAAAAACGTCTCCTCGACCTGCAGGCCGAGGTAGATGAGATCGATTCCCTCGGGGCGAACGCTCCCATCGGCAAGCGCGCGCGTGCGATCGTAATTCCAGCACGCAAGGGTCAGGCGCAGCCTCGGCATGGCGTTCCGTCAATGCCGCGCGCGGCCAGGAGCGACGCCTGCTTCCCCGACGCGCCGTCCGAGCTCGCGCGTCGAGGGAATCCGGTGCCGCCCGTCGTCCGCCTGGGCCTCGTCGGCGGCGAGGTTGTCGATCATCGCGAGCAGCGTCCGCCGCGTGGCGGTGACATCGCCCTCGGCAACACCGTCGATGGCGATGGCGTTGATCATCGTGGCAAGCGGGACGAGTCGGCGCTCGAGCGCGCGGCCGCGCGAGGTCAAAAACACCTGCTTCTTGCGGCGATCGCCTGACACCGGACGGCGCACGATGTAGCCGAGCGATTCCATCGCCTTCAGCGCGGCGAAGGTCGTCGGTTCCATTACGCCCGCTTCGCGAGAGAGCTCGCTCTGGGTCAAGCCGTCGGTTACCCACAGCGCGCGCAGGAAAGGCCAATGACCGCTCGCCACGCGATGCCGGGCGAGGCGCCTCTGCAGCGCGCGATCGAGCATGCGGACCGCATCCTTGACGAGATGGGCGAGCCGATCGTCGGGGACGCGGTCCCGCCAGTGACGGAGGATGCGCTCTGCATCGCTATCGCCGGCAGGCACGCGAGTCCCGGTCCATCTGCGGCCCACTTTCGTCATACGGGCTCACGATCGCGCACCGCGCATTGCTCGGTCAGGGTAATGTCATGACCCTCGCGCGCCGAAGTCAGCATTGCGAGACAAACTTCCAGCGTCGCCGTCCCCCACCGTCCATCGTGCAGCGGCGCGATGCCGTCGACGACCGCGGCGTAAAGCTCGTCGATGACTTCGACGCGCGGGATAAGCGGCATCGCCAACCGTTCCTCTTCGACGTCGGTGTCGCGAAAGATCATGATGCGATCTGGCAGCAAACGCAGATCGGCATGTTCGCAGCAAACGACGACGAGTCCGAAGTGCTCGTGCAGGCGGCCCTTTTCGGACGCACCGGGCGCCGGCGCCTGGGCAGATCCGCCGTAGTTGCGTTCGGCCTTGGCCGCCGCCTCCGCGTTCGCGTCGACGCATTGCGCAAGCCGCGCCCGCGCGGTGCCGTAAGAGCTCGAATCCTTGCGCGCCCCGAGCTCGGAGACGTCGCCGCACAGCGCGTCGCCATCGAAGTGGGCATAGCCGCTGTAGACCAGCGAAGCGAACGCACCGTTCGCGAACGAGAGCAGCGCTGCATACGCGCCCTCCACAGGCCGCGCCGGATCCCAGTTGCCCGTCAGTGCGCGCACCCGGGTCACTTCGCCGCCTCCCAGAAGGCGCGCGATGTCGACCTGATGTGCACCCTGGTTCAGCACGGCACCGCCGCCGCGACCGCCGTCCAATTCTTCCGGGCGGCGCGGCCGGTAGAGGAAATCCGTGTAGTACTGGGCGTGGATCATCTTCACAGTCCCATACGTTCCCGCCGCGATGATTTCGCGCGCCCGCGCGACCGACCGGTCGAAACTGTGGCTGTGCCCGACCACCATGTGCACACCGGCGCGCCCGACTGCTTCATTCATCGAGCGGCACTGTTCGAGCGTGATGGCCATTGGCTTTTCGACCAGGACATGCTTGCGATGCGCCGCCGCCACTGCGGCGTGCGCGGCATGCAGCTCGTGGGGAGTCGCGATGTAGACGACCTCGACGTCGGGATCGCCGCACAGGGCTTCCACGCTTCCGTGCGCGCGCGCGCCGAACTCGGACGTGAAGCGCTCCGTAGCCGATGCCCGCAGATCGGCGCACGCGACCAGCCGCACGCGTGAATCCGCAACGAACGTCGGCACCATCAGCGTGAAGGCGCGCCCGAGCCCCGCGACCCCGATGCTAAGTCGGCGCGGGTTCATCGCCGACTCCCTCTCGACATCACCCATGGAAATGCGTATCGTTCCTTAGAGATCTAATGGTATGCCGGCGATGCAGGGACCGGCAACATGCAACGCACGAGAAGCGATGTTATCGACCGAGGACAACGACCTTCTCACTCGCGTCGAGGGCGACGCGCCGATGGGCCGGCTGATGCGCGCCCACTGGATTCCCGCCTGCCTGTCCGACGAAGTGGCCGAGCCCGACAGCGCTCCGCTCGCGATCCGGCTGCTGGGCGAGGAGATCGTCGCGTTTCGCGATACCGCAGGCCGCCTTGGCGTGCTCGACCTCCATTGCCCCCACCGGCGCGCATCGCTGGCGCTCGGACGCAACGAGGAATGCGGTCTGCGCTGCCTGTATCACGGCTGGAAGATCGACGTCGCAGGCACCATCGTCGATCGGCCGTCCGAGCCTCCGGGCAGCGGTTCGGAACAGCGTTTGAAGCACCGCAGCTATCCCTGCCGCGAGGCCGGTGGCTTCGTCTGGGTCTGGCTGGGCGATCCCGCGGCGCCCGGTGATTTCGAGCCGCCCGCCTGGGCGCCCTCTCCCACCATCCGCACGAGCGTCGTCAAGATCCGCGTCAACTGCAACTGGGCGCAAGTGCTCGAAGGCGCGATCGACTCGGCGCACAGCTCCACGCTGCATTCGTCGGACATGGTGCCGGCACAAATCGATGGCGCCGGCGTGACGTCGAAGGAATGGCTGCGCCCCTCCACCGATCGCGCGCCGCGGCTCCACGTCGAACGCACGTCGTTCGGCTTTCGCTACGTCGCGATACGGCATCCCATCGACCGCGCGGATACGCATGACTACGTTCGCATCACGTTGTTCGTTGCGCCGTTCACGGTGCTGATTCCCCCCAACGATCGTTACAACCTGTCGATCCTCAACATTCCGATCGACGACACGCACACGATGTTCTATTTCATCGCGTGGAGCGAGGGCGACGGAATCGACCAGGAAGCCTGGCGCGAGTTCTGCGGTGCGCGCGTGGGTGTCGATCTGGATGCGCAGTTTCGCAGCATCCGCACTCGCGACAACGACTACCTCCAGGACCGTGCCGCAATGAAAACGGGAAGCCACACGGGGATCGCCGGCATTCCGAATCAGGACATGGCGATGTGGGAGACGATGGGACCCATCGCCGACCGCTCGCGCGAGCGTCTCGGCGTGAGCGATGTCGCGATCGTGCATTTCCGTCGCATCATGGTCGAAGCCGCGCGCGCGGTGCAGGCGGGAGAACCGGCGATCGGCACCGGGCCACGCCGGATCGCGCACCTGACTCTGCGCTCGTTCGAAGGCATCGTCCCGAAATCGACTGACTGGAAAACGCTCGGAGCGGCGCCGGAGGAACTCCCCCGACAGGCTTCGCATACGCAATAATCCCGGATGGATTGACGAAGTCTGCTGCGGGACGCCACACTTCCCACACAATACCGCGCAACAGGGAGGAAACCGATGATTGACTGGAGGCGAATGGTCGGTGCGCTTGCTGCGCTCGTATTGGTGGTCGCGCATGGCGCCGCCAACGCCCAGGATGCGCTTAAGATCGCGGCCGGACAGCGCGGCAACTGGGACACGACAATTTCCGAAGTCGGGCAGCGTGCGGGCATCTTCAAAAAGCATGGGCTGACGCTCGAGATTCTTTGGACGCAAGGCAGCGGCGAGACGCAGCAGGCGGTGATCTCGGGCAGCGTCGACATCGGCGTAGCGGTGGGCATCATGGGCGTGCTGTCCTCCTTTTCCAAAGGCGCACCCGTCCGCATTATCGGCGCCGAAACCACCGGCGCGTCCGATCTCTACTGGTACGTGCCGGCGAACTCGCCGATCAAATCGCTGCGGGACACCGAAGGAAAAACCATTGCGTATTCGACCAACGGCTCGTCGACGCACGGCATCGTAACCGCCTTCATGAAGCAGTACGACTTGAAGGCGAAGCCGACGGCGACCGGGGGCCCGGCGCCGACGCTCACCCAGGTAATGTCGGGCCAGGTCGATGTCGGGTGGTCGGCGCCGCCGTTCGGGCTGCAGCAACTGGACGAAGGCAAGATCCGGATCGTCGCCAGCGGCAACGACGCCGCGGTCTTCAAGGGCCAGACGGTGCGCACGCTGATCACTACGGCGTCTACACTTTCGAATCGCAAAGCAGTGATCGACCGCTACATGAAGGCGTATCGGGAAACGATCGACTGGCTGTATTCAAGCGATCCCGCGGCGCTCAAGACCTACGCCGATTTCGTCGGAATCCCGGTCGAGATGGCCAAGCGCACGCGCGACGATTTCTTTCCCCGCGCCTCCGTCGAACCCGACCGCATCGTCGGGCTCGAGACGATCGTGCCGGACGCCGTTACGCTCAAGTTCACTGCGACGCCGCTGACGAAGGAGCAGCTCGCCGAGCTGATCCAGATTCCTCCGCGTTGATCCTCGCGCGGCGGGAACCCCGGTCTCATGACTTCGGGAATCGCTCCGCCGGACACGCGGCTGCTCGACGTCGAACGGATCGTCAAACGATTTCCGACAGCCGATGGAGACGTCGTCGCCATCGACGACGTGTCGTTTTCCGTTTCTGCCGGCGAGTTCGTGTCGATCATCGGACCTTCCGGCTGCGGAAAGTCCACGCTGTTCAACATCGTCGGGGGCCTGCTCGGCGATTACGAGGGCCGGGTCGCCGTCGCCGGCGAGACGATCTCGGGAACGCATCCCGCCATCGGCATGGTGTTCCAGGAAGAGTCGACCTTTCCGTGGCGCACCGTGGTCGAGAACGTCGCGTTTCCGCTCGAAGTTGCAGGCGTCGCGAAACCGGAACGGCTCGAGCGCGCCGCGCATTTCGTGTCGCTCGTCGGCTTGCAGGGCTTCGAGCGGCGCCTTCCGGCCGAATTGTCGGGCGGCATGCGCCAGCGTGTCGCCCTTGCCCGCACGCTTGCGTCTCAACCGAAAATACTGTTGATGGACGAGCCGTTCGCGGCACTGGACGAGCAGACACGCCTTCTGCTCGGAGACACGGTACTGCGAATCCAGCAGGCACTGAAGCAAACGACGTTGCTGATCACGCACAACCTCACCGAGGCGGTGCAACTCTCCGATCGCGTGCTGGTGATGACCTATCGGCCCGGCCGCCTCAAGCGCACGGTCAGAATCGACCTGCCGCATCCGCGCGATTCCGAGGTGGTCGGAAGCGATGCCTTCGGCCATTACGTCGCCGAAATCTGGCACGATTTGCGTGAAGAAGCAAGCCGCGGCGTCCTCGACGCCGAATCGCGGGTCCTCGCTGGCGGACCGCGGCGATGACGAGGGCTCGCCGAAGCTCCAGGACCGCGGCCCATGCCGTTGGAATCGCGGCGACCGTCGCCGTCGTCGTTATCGTAGAGCTCCTTATCCGCGCCGGTGTCATCAATCCATTCATCGTTCCGCTGCCGTCGTTGATCCTGGCCTCGATTCCGCGCATCGTCACGGAGGAGCATGTGCTGCAGCGCTTCTGGCAGACGACGCAGGAGATCGCTTGGGCAAGCCTTCTTCTCGCGATCGTCGGCATCGGTAGCGGCGCTCTCCTCTACCGGGTGCGGCTCTTGCGGATGGCGTGCGAAG
>AR_comb_assmDRAFT_10001366_pt1 | contig 15005 bp, 10 predicted proteins | sample ArasoioldDNA_FD_10543 | JGI IMG/M metagenome (IMG submission 10543) | reverse complement strand
GTTCCGCAGGAGGGTGAGTTCGTCGTTGTTATCGGCAATCCATTTGGTTTGGAAGGAAGTGTGTCGAACGGGATCGTTTCGGCCGTCAGAGAAATTCCAGGCTACGGAAAGATAATCCAGATCACGGCATCTATCTCGCCGGGCTCCTCGGGCTCTCCCGTGGTCAATATGCTTGGGCAGGTCATTGGTGTGGCCACGCTGCAGGCTGCCGAAGGACAGAACCTCAATTTCGCGGTACCCGCAGATCGAATATCGCAGCTCAAGATCGGCGAAGTGCAGACGGTATCAACCGTCACGGCCGAGACGAACAAGAATAAGCGCTCTGCAGCCGAGCGCAGTTATGCGCAGGGGTTGGCGCAGCTTTCGCGTGACGACTATGCAAAAGCGTTGCCTTATTTTGAAAAGGCGACCGAGATCGACCCGACATATGCTGAGGCGTGGTACCAGACCGGTTATTGTTACGGCATTTTGGGAAAGCACAACGAGTCACTCCGCGCATCGCGGCAGGCTGCCAAGCTCCGTCCCGACTGGGCCGAGACATGGGTGAACATCGGTGCGTCGAGTTATGCTCTCGGCGACTACAAGGAATCGCTCGATGCCTACAAACAAGCCACAAAACTCGACAGCGACAATGCCGAAACACAGTATGCACTCGGCCTGACCTTTGGCAAGCTCAATCGGACTGACGAAGAAATCCTTGCATATCGCCGGGTGCTCGCAATGAAGCCCGATCACGCAAACTCCATCGAGCGACTTGGTGCGGCGTATTTCAAAAACAAACGCTACGCCGATGCGGCGTCGGCGTTTGAGCAGTTGAAGACCTACAGACCCGACGACAAGACCTATAACAGCCTCGGCGAAGCTTATTTTGAAGAAGGTAAAACAGAAGAAAGCCTTGATGCGTTTAATAACGCAGTCTCGTTCAACCCCAACCTCGAAAAGGCACGATTTAACCTCGGCCGCACATACCTGAAGCTCGGCAACCGCGATATGGCGCAAGTCCAATTAGAGATATTGCGGAATTCGAAGTCTGACTATGCGGATAGGCTGTATGTGCTACTCAATCCGTAGTGACGCGCCGGTTTATCAAACTCGCCACAAACCCGGCACCAAATCCGTTATCAATATTCACAACCGTTACGTTTGAGGAGCAGGAGTTGAGCATTCCGAGCAGGGCGGCGATGCCGCCGAATGAGGCGCCGTAGCCGATACTGGTCGGGACAGCAATAACGGGCACGCGCACAAGACCGCCGACGACTGACGGCAGAGCTCCTTCCATTCCCGCAGCGACGATGACAACCCGCGCGTCCGCAAGGCTTTCACGTTCGGCGAGTATACGGTGAATTCCCGCGACGCCCGCGTCCCAGATCCGTTTCACGCAATTTCCCATTGTCTCGGCGGTCAGGGCGGCCTCTTCAGCGATCGGAATATCACTCGTCCCGGCCGTTACTACAGCGATCTCGCCCATCCCAAGTTCGGTTTTATCGCGATGTACGCGAACAAGATGCGCGTCTTCGTGCCACTCGGCATCGGTGCAAACATTTCTCAGCTCGCCGTAAGTGTCGGCATCGGTGCGCGTGACAAGGACATTCGGTGAGCGCTCGACCAATTTCTCAAAGATGCCGACGACCTGCGCGCGTGTTTTGCCGGCCCCGAACACAACCTCCGGGAAACCTTGTCGATGGGACCGAGCGTGATCGACGCGCGCGTAACCAAGGTCCTCGAAACCGAGGTTCTTTATGCGTTTTGCAGCCTCGCTCGTTTCGATATGGCCCGACGCGTGTATGCCAAGGATATCTTCGATCTCGGAGATATTCATTTATTTACCGTTGACTAAATTTATAACACCCGGCCAATAAACAAAAAACGGGCGGGAAATCGTTTCCCGCCGTCCTAGAGGAACAAGGAGAAGATCTGCGGATGTTATGTGGTTTAGATGAAGACCTGCACGTACTTGTACAAGGAGGCCAGCCTTATCATTACAGCCTGCGCTATGCCGGTGCTCACAACGCATAAAACTGCCTTACACAATAAACAATCGAATCCGTTCATGGCTGACCTCCTTTGCTACGAAATCTTTTGGGCTCTATTACCTGCCCTCATCTTTTAACGCGTCATTATTTTGGTTTTCGTATCATCGGGAACAACGGATTCGGTCGCGGCATGTTTGCCTGGAGCGTGTGTCTCTAATTAGAATCCAATTACACCTATGGAATTGACCGTGGCCATCACCGGAGCTTCCGGCACGATATACGCGCATCGAACACTGCAGCTTTTGGCTGCCAGCGGAGTTGTCGAGATGATAAATCTGATCATATCGACGACGGCGATAACGGTGGCGCAGGTCGAGACGGGTGCGAACCTGCGTGAGCCGGGCGCCGAGAAGTTCAACGAATGGCTTGGTCTCGAAAAAGATTCGAAACTGATCCGGTATTGGCGACTTGATAATCTGGCAGCGAAACCGTCGTCGGGCTCGAACAAGCAGGCGGGAATGATAATTGTGCCGTGTTCGATGGGGACGCTCGGTGCGATCGCGTCTGGAGCGGGCACGAATCTCATTCATCGCGCCGCGGATGTTTGTCTGAAAGAAGGCCGGAAGCTTGTTCTTGTGCCAAGGGAGACGCCGTATAACGCGATACATCTCGAGAACATGCTCAAGCTTTCGCGCGCCGGAGCACGTATCTTGCCGGCAAGCCCGGGGTTTTATCACCGGCCGAAGTCGATCGATGACTTGGTGGATCATTTGTGTTTTCGGATCCTGGACCAGTTTGATATTCCGCATTCGCGAAAGAGTCAGTGGACGGGCGAGGAAGTCGCTACCGGCGAGGGATCATGACCAACTCTGTCGAGCGCTTCTCAAACCGCGTCGCCAACTACGTAAAATATCGTCCGGGTTACCCGCCGGAATTGCTCGAGCTTTTTAAGGGCGAGATGGGTATGACAGGAGAGTCGATAGTTGCGGATGTTGGTTCGGGGCCGGGAATCCTGACAAAGCTGTTTTTGGAAAACGGGAATGTCACGTACGGAGTCGAGCCGAACGAGGGCATGCGTAAGGCGGCGGAAGACATCTTGAGAGACTTCCCAAATTTCAGGAGCGTTGACGGAACGGCAGAGGCAACTGGCTTGCCCGACGCGGCGGTCGACATTGCAACAGCCGGACAAGCGTTTCACTGGTTCAAGGCCGAAAAGGCACGAAAAGAATTTAAACGCATACTCAAGCCGGGCGGTTGGTGTGCATTGATCTGGAATATGCGGCAACTTGATTCGACGCCATTTCTTCGAGAGTACGAACAATTCATCGTCGACAATGCAAACGACTACGAAGAGGTGTGTCATGAGCGCATCGCGGGACCGCTGCGCGATTCGCCGGCTAGGCACGCTGAACCTTCTGACAAATTGAAAATGGCGAGCGAGTTGGTGAATTTCTTCGACAACGGATTCGCCTACTCGTCGTTCGACAATATTCAGATCTTTGACTTCGAAGGTCTAAAGGGAAGACTGTTTTCGTCATCCTATATGCCAGCGGAAGAAACCGAACGCGGAGAAAAGATCGCATTAGATCTCCATCAGCTATTTGCTAGACACGAGCGAGAGGGTAGAATTGAAGTTCTATACGACACAAATATTTTTTACGGACAGCTGTAACCTATGGCAGTAAAGGCAGGGGAGAGTCCTGAACCCAGGACGATCACGGTTGCGCATTCGCCGGATTCCGACGATGCGTTCATGTTTTACGGTCTCGCGACGAACAAGCTCGAGACTGACGGGCTAAAGTTTGAGCACACGTTAAAGGACATCCAATCGCTAAATGAGGATGCAAAGAATGGTGTTTACGATGTAACGGCGATCTCGTTTCACGCTTATGCGTATGTTGCGGACAAGTATGCGCTGCTGCCGCACGGTGCGAGCATCGGTGATAAGTACGGACCGATCGTAGTTTCAAAAGAACCGCGCACTGCTGACGAGATCGGCAGCATGACGATCGCCGTTCCGGGCGAACTGACAAGCGCTTTTCTGGCGCTACGGATATTTAACCGCGACTTCAAGTACGTCGTCGTTCCGTTCGACCAGATAATTGATGCCGTAAAGGATGGCGAGGTAGACGCCGGCCTCCTCATTCACGAGGGCCAGCTCTATTACATGCAGCAATACCTCGACAAGGTGCTCGATCTCGGCGAATGGTGGCACGAGAGAACGGGTCTTCCTCTGCCGATGGGCGGTAACGCGATCAAACGCGAGCTTGGAGAAGATCTTATGCGACGTGTTTCAAAGCAGCTGCATCGCTCCATCGTTTATTCGATGGAGAACCGCGAGGACGCTTTAGCTTATGCGATGCAATTCGCCCGCGACATGACGCCCGAGCTTGCGGACCGTTTTGTGGCGATGTGGGTCAACGACCTCACGCTTGATTACGGAAAGCGTGGTCGGGAAGCCGTTCGACGACTTCTCAAGGAAGGCTATGAGGCGGGCATTATTCCTCATGAAGTCAAGATCGAGTTCGTTGACAAATAGGCTTGCTAGTCGATGTAAACTTTTCCCATCGAGAGAGCATCAAAAAAGTGCCTTGAGACAGGAAGTATGAGACAAATTGCCGTAACTCTTTTATTTACAGTCTTTGGTGCGGTTAACTACCTGGCTCAGTCGCCAAGTACTATCCAGAAAGTCTCGCTTAACCCGGCTGAGACCGACCGCATCGTTAAGAAATTTACCGCCAACGAAGGCCTCTTTCGAACAGCACTGGCGGACTATAACTTCTCGCGAAAGGCCATTATCCAGACGATCGGAATGGGCGGGCAGGTCACTGGTGAATACAGGCGCGACTCGGAAATGATCATTCCGCCCGCAGGAGAACGATTTGAAAGGATACTCTTTGCACCGATCCCGACTTTGACAGAGATCTCTGTTACGGCCGAAGATCTCGAAGACCTGGGCGGTGTCAACCCGTTTGCTCTCGAACCTTCGGCGGTCTCGCAATATAACTTTAGCTATGTCGGCAAGGAACACATCGACGAATTAGACCTTTTTGTTTTCGACGTCACACCAAAGGTGATTCCCGACCCGAAAAAATCAAAGCTTCGTTTGTTTACCGGCCGCGTATGGGTCGATGACAAGGACCTTATGATCGTAAAGACCAAGGGTAAGGCCGTTCCTGAGTGGAAGGAAAACCGGTTTCCGATCGTTGAGACATACCGCGAGAATATTGACGGCAAGTACTGGTTCCCGACCTATGTTTATGCGGATGACGAGTTGGTTTTTGAGAAGAATTCGGTCCATATCCGGATGAAGGTCAACTACACCAACTATAAACTGGCCCACACCGACGTTAAGATCATCGGCGAGGAAGAGGACGTGAAGCCCGATCCCAAACCGACGCCGACACCGAAAAAACCGTAATTAAACCTGTTTAGCGATCAGAAGAGCGGAAGAGCGAATACTCTTCCGCTTTTTTATTACCAACCTGCGCTATTGTCCACACCTACAACTACGCGAAAAATAACAGGCGAATTTGCCAGCAGGATAAATAGCCACGTTCGCGTTTTGTCGATGTCCTCGGCAAGGTAGAACATTCGGGGCGGGAAATAAATAAGAAAAGCAATAAAGCAGAGAACCAGTATTCTTCCTAGCACATCGAACGGCCCGGTCGGGTGCGGCAGGCCCGAAAACGCAAGCATGTTCCAAATGATCTGGAAGTTGATCATGTTCACGAAAAGGAAAATGTCGCCCAGAAGGTCCGATGCGGGTGAGCGAAGAAATTTCGACTCGGGCGGCTTTTTGGGCGGCGTGAAATAACTATAGACGAAATATGTATGCGCGATCATCAACCCCAGCCCGACAAAAATAGACCCAACGAAAATGCCCGGTCCGGGATCATTGTCTTTAAAAAAGAATTGAAGGATAAAGACATCGATCATCGCAAACATCAACACGGTCAGACAAAAATAGAAGATCGGATTGAAAAGACAGCCCGACAGCGTAGCGCCGAACAGGTCGAATTGTTTTCTTCTTTCGTGAAAATGCCAGCGCTTCAAGATCGCTCCGGCGGGCGGCAGGATGTACATTGATACACAGAACAAAAACATAGCGACTTGCGCGATCTCATCGCCATCTTCAGCCGCACTTGCGAGAGCTACAAAATAGCCAACCAATGCCCTCATTAGAAAGAGGTTTGCGATGAAAACTATGACATCGAGCAGCTGTCCGCGATTGCGACGCTCAAACAGCTTGGCCAAAAACCCAGCGATCTCAGTGGGTGAGGTTGGTATCGCCGCGTGGACCGTCTCTGTGTGGGCTGGCACATTCTCAATCTCAGTTCTCTCTTTCTTTTTACGTGCCATGAGAGCAGTTAGCTAGCAAGTTCGTGAGCGATAGCCGCGCGGGTTTGTCTCAGAAGCCGCATCAGGTCGACATCCGGTTCATCAGTCTCGATAGGGTCGAGGAATACCATCTCCATTGTTCCGGGGTAGGCGACCCCGGTTTTCTTTCCCATCATCCAGTCCGTGTTTTTTGTGGCTACCGGCACGATGGGAGCTCGCGTTTGGATCGCCAGGTGAAACGCGCCTTTCTTGAATGGAAGCAGCTCGCCCGGCATCGCTCGCGTTCCCTCGGCAAAGACGCCGAACGAGTATCCACGTTCCATGACGTGTCGAGCAAGCTCCATCGACTGTCGGGCTCGTTCAGGATTTGAACGGTCGATCGCGAGCACGTTCACGAATCCCATTCCCTGGCCTAGAACGGGCACTTTAAGCAATTCCTTTTTGGCGACAATTCCCATGCGTTTTCCGGCAAATCGAAACAGAGCGGCGGTGTCGAGATATGAGCGATGATTCGAGACGAAAACGTATGACCGATCAGGATCGAGTCTTTCGCGTCCGGTAACCTTAACCTTTGCTCCGCATGCCGACAGCCAGGTCTTTGCTCCCCACAGAGCGAGCGGATAAAGCCATGGTCGACGGTCGATGATCCAGAGAAATATCAATGCGGGCATTGCGACAAAGAGCAGCAGCACGGCGGCAACGAACCAGCACCACCAGTAGCGAATTTTTCCGGCCAGCCTCGATTTGCTAGACTGCTCGACAGGAAAGACCAGCTTTTTATTATCCCTTACAGCTTCGTTAGAAAATTCTTGACTATGCTCAGTCATTTAAGATCGAACCGCAGATACGCCGAGACGCAGAAAAAGATTGGCACAAGAAAATCAAAAAGTGAATTTATGTGGGTTTGCTTTATTCTGCTCGCGTTTGTTATTCCGGCGTTTGCGCAAGTCCCTTCGCCCCGGTCGGTGCTCGGCTTTCATCCGACTGATGACCGGACGATCGCCGATTGGAAGCAGATCACGGACTATTTCGCTCGCCTTGATAAAGGCAGCGACCGGATTCTCGTCCGCGAGATCGGGCGCTCGACCGAAGATCGTCCGCTGATAGTTGCGTTCATCTCTTCGCCATCGAACATAAGAAATCTCGAAAAGTATCGTCAGATCTCGGCAAAGCTCGCGGATCCGCGGACAGTCCGCGATCAGGCCGAGTCAGAAGAGCTGTTTAAGAGCGGAAAAACGATCGTCTCCATATCGTGCTCGATTCACTCGACTGAGATCGTTGCGTCCCAGATGTCGATGAACCTCGCATACGAGCTGGCGACGGCGAATGACGAAGGCACGAAAGAGATATTGGACAACACGATCCTGCTGCTAATCCCATCGCCAAATCCCGACGGCATACAGATCGTAGCCGACTGGTATCGTAAGACGCTCGGCACAAAGGCCGAGGGTTCCTCGCCTCCTGAGCTTTATCACTATTATGCCGGGCACGACGACAATCGCGATTGGTTCATGATGAACCTAAAAGAGACGCAGGCGATCACGAAGCTCTTTTGGCAGGAATGGTTTCCGCAGATCGTCTATGACGTGCACCAGCAGGGACAGAATGCATCGCGATTTATCATTCCGCCATTTTACGATCCGACAAACCCGCGCATCGCGCCGTCGATAATCCGCGATGTCGGGACGATCGGTTACAAGATGGCATCGGACCTCCAGGCTAAGAACATTGCCGGTATCGCGACGAATTCGACCTACGATACGTGGTGGCACGGTGGTTTTCGTACCGCTCCATACTTTCACAACGCGATCGGAATACTGTCTGAGGCGGCGAGCGCTCGATTGATGACTCCGACAACCGTTACCGTCGATGAGCTGCGACGCAACCGTACGATCCGCGGACTGCCCGATCTTTTGACACCGGCAACAAACTATCCGGATCCTTGGCGTGGCGGCGAATGGCATCCGCGCGATATCGCAAACATTGAGATGATCGCGAGCCGCTCGCTGCTCGAGATGGCGGCAAAGTTCAGGCGGCGATATTTGCGCAATTTTTACGATCTCGGACGGGAAAATCTTACGCCCGAAAACGATGAGCCGCTCGCATACATCGTCACTGCCGGCCAGCCTAATGCCGAGTCGGTTGCTCGTTTCCTCGAGGTACTGATGTGGCAGGGGGTTGAGGTCTATGAGATGACCAAAGAGCTATACGTGAAAATGGTCCCCGACCAGCCTGACTTTCACGAGATGCCGCTTAGAAGCTTTTTGATCTTCGTCAATCAACCGCAAAAAAATAATGTCCTCGCGCTGTTTGAACGCCAGGCATATCCGCATCGACTGCTTCCCAACGGGGACGCCGAGGCTCCCTATGACGTTGCTGGCTGGACGCTGCCTATGCAGATGGGTCTCAATTACGATGCCGTCTGGCAGGTTAGAGACATGGAAAAGGAGCGGGCTACGTTGAAGCGCATGTCAACTATCAACGACGCGCGACCGACGCTCGGCCTGGACCAAAATGGAACGCCGTTCTCGCCGGAAAAATATCCTCTCAAGACGCAGCTAAAGATCGCGCTTTACAAGAGCTTTACCGCGTCGATGGATGAGGGTTGGACGCGGTTTGTCTTCGATACGTTTCGCATTCCGTTCACGTCGCTAATGGACAAACAAGTGCGGAGCGGCGATCTGCCTTTTGATGTCATCGTTCTGCCGTCGATGACAGAGAATGCGATCGCTCGGGGCGTCACAACCGAGGATTATCCTGAAGAATTTAAGGGCGGCATCGGCGACGCCGGTTTTGACAATCTCAAAAAATATGTTGAGGACGGCGGCAAGCTCATCTGTTGGGATGATTCGTGCGATGCGGTCATCAAAAGGTTTAACCTGCCGATGAAGAATGTCCTCGATGGCTTAAAGCGTAGCGAATTTTACAATCCCGGGTCGGTTGTACGCGTAAATGTCGACCGATCAAACCCGCTTGCGAGCGGTTATGGCGATGAAGCAGCGGTCTATTTCATCACCAGCGCGGCTTATGACATTACCGACGCCGGCAAGGTTCACACGATAGCCCGCTACACTCAAAAAGACGCGCTGCTATCGGGATGGATGCTTGGCGAAAAGTATCTCAACGGCAAGACCGCGCTCGCCGAGGCCGATTATGGTAAAGGACAGATCGTCCTATTTGGCTTTCGCCCGCAGCATCGCGGACAGACGTGGGGCACGTTCAGGTTTGTTTTCAACGCTCTTGAGAGGTCTTACTAAGTCTCGTCTAATTGTTCGATCGAGGGCGGGTCTTGTTGCAAAAGGTAGCGCTTGGTTAATAATTCTCACCACTAACGGCGTATTACGGTAGAAAAAGCCTCCGGACCCGATCGTCAAAATTTTTCCGTTGTGATCCAACAGCAGTCGTCGAAGCTCAGTAAATCCCTCCGACTGCTGCGCAATGATAGAACCTCGATCACCGAATGATGGATCGGGCTCGCCGTTCGAAAGAAATCGTGAAACGATGGATTGGAACGAATAGTATCCCCCTTCGTAGCCACTAGGCTCGTATCCAACGGCAATGAGTCGACCATGATCGTCTTGAATTACGTCATTATAATAGAAGTGGGAATTGTTCACCCACCGTACCCCTGATTTTCCAAACGTCTCATCAAGTGAACCGTCGGAGTTGAGCTGAATCAATTCCGAGGTACTCACGAGCAGGATTTTTCCGGAGTTAAGCAGACGCATCCTCAATCGGATCGTACCGCGATCTATAATGGCCGATCCGCCCTTCGAAAACGAAGTGTCGAGACTACCATCCGCATTGTATCGAGTCACGGTCGTGTTGCCGGCCTTTGCGATAAGAATGTGCCCATCGTTTTGTGCTGCGACGCTAAGCCATTCGTAAGAGGGACCAATGGATTGAATTAGATGCTTAGCCAATCCACGTTGTCCAAATGAGCTGTCGATCGAGCCGTCGGGAAGGTACCGGGCCATTGCGAGCGAAATCACATGTTGGTCCCGCACATAGGATGCGCCGACCGCGAGCACCTTAGCATCCGGCAGGACAAACAAGGCTCTAACCACGTCGTCGCTAGGTTCTTCGAAGGACCCAAAGTCTGTAAGTGCCATTCCACCGCTGCCGAACGTCGGATCTAGAGTGCCGTCAGCGGCATAACGCACGATCGCAAAATCAACTCCAACGTCGTGTTGGCCCGGATAGTAGTAGCCGCCAACAAGGAATTTTCCGTCAGTCTGAGTTGTTAAGCTTCCAAAAACAAATCCATAAGGAGTCGTGACTCTACCGTCTACACCAAATTTCCCGTCGAGCGAGCCATCCGGAGAGTATCGGAATACACAGCCACCGAAGCCCGGCGATGCCCCTAAGCAGTCGTATCCAATGACAATTTTTCCGTCTGGCTGGATGAATGCATCGCGATCGAGAAATGTCATTTCATTCGATTCCAAAGGTTGGTTCAAAAAGCCGTTGACTGCGAACCTTGTATCGATCCCGCCATCGCGATCTTGGCAAAGCGTCACCGATGAGACGACAAGAGCCAAGCCGGATGCAGAAAGGGCCGTGAGCAGGAGTCGCAGGAAGAATACTTGTCGATGCATAGGAGTCGGAAATGAAGCGGGGAATCGGGGTGGGAATAACCTCAATAATTATAAATGTCTAATACAGTGCAAAACAACGCTTTTCTTTCCCCGGGTTTTGGCCTTTCTGCTAAAATAACGACGTGTTTACCCGCGGTGTTTTGTTGGTAATTCTCCTTTTTCTAGCACTAACAGCTTCGTCAGGAACCACGCTTTACCGGCTTCCGGCTGAGCCTTTGATACGTGTCGGTTTGTCGACGAATTCGAACTCGGTGACGATCACAACGAATGATTCTTCGCTGGTATCGTTCGCGCCGGATGAAGCGATGAAGCTGCTGGGAACGTCACGCGTTACAGTTGCCGCACGTGTTTACCGCCCGCCCGAGATCGACGAATTCCGCATCGAGTTTCAGAATTTTCAAACACAGGCTGAGGCAAATGATCTTGCCAAAGATATTCGCGAGGCCACCGGGGAAACTGCGCTAGTCAGCGTCGACATCGTGACGGCGTTATGGAAGGTCTGGGTTGGCAGCGTAAAGGCGACGAGCGAAGAAGCTGACTTGTTGAAAGCGCAGCTTACCGAAAAAGGTTTTGACGATGCGGTTGTCGTTACTGATAAGAAGATCATACCGTCCGACGACGCGGTGGCGCTTTCGCAGCAGCTAAAAACGGCGGGGAAGTCGGACGTCCGCAGCCTGATCAAAACTACATCGGCAACAGGACCGAACACTGCTCCTGACACGGTCAATACAAATCTCCGCGAGGTGATCGTCAACGGGGCGGGCGAAACGGCAAAGTTCTCATCGCTAAAGACTCTCGCTTTTGGTTCGATCAACGAGCGGTTCAACCCTGTGCGGCTTAACGGCAAAGCCTATCGCGGCAAGATCGAGGTCTTTGTTAATGCACGAGGCACGCTGAGTGTCGTGAACGTTGTGCCGCTCGAAGATTACCTTCTTGGCGTCGTTCCGTCCGAGCTGGGATTGCCGCAGCTCGAGGCGCAAAAAGCCCAGGCCGTTGCCGCACGAACGTACGCCGTTGCAAATATCAACGGTTTTGGCGATCGCGGTTTCGATCTGCTTCCGACAGTTTGGTCGCAGGTTTATCAAGGCGTGTCGATCGAGACGCCGATGGGCACTCGCGCGGTAAACGATACGCGGGGCATTGTCGCTACATACGACGGCAAACCGATCAATGCTTTGTACACATCGACATGCGGCGGGCGAACCGAGGATTCGGAAAACATCTTCGACAAGGCCGAGCCTTATCTGCGTGGTGTCGAGTGCTCGCTCGAGGCTCATAGATACTTCGAGCCGTTTACGATCAAGACAGTTCGCGCGCCTGCTAAGATTCATGAAGAAGGGAATCTCGAATTGGTGCGACTGATGTCGCTACTCGCGGTCAACGGCTTTCAGCTTTCGACCACCGAGATCAAGGACGAATGGTTTGGGGACGCTCCGAGCGAAAGCGAATTGTCCAACTGGCTCAATCAGGTTGCCGCGAAATTCGGCAAGTCGTTCCCGAACATCAATAAAGATTCCGCAAAGCCGGTCGAGCTGGCCCGCATTCTTGCCGGGATGATCTATCCGCCGGGTTACACGGACACGCTTTTCAGCGATTCTGATGTCGCCTATCAGCTGACGTTTGACGATTCTGAAGAGATACCGAAAGAGCGCCGAGCAGACATCGCTGCGTTGCTGCGAGACGGGTATTTTACTTTGCATCCGGACATGACGCTAAAGCCGCAAAAGGCTTTTTCGCGAGCGCAGATGCTGCGACTTATCCAGCAAATATTCGAAAAGAAAAAATGGATGCCGCAGCTGCAGACGGGAACGACGAATCCAACGGCCGATGGAAAACTCAATTTGAAGTCAGGCAGGACTTCGCGACAACTGATCGTTCGACCGGACGTATTCTTGTTCCGCCAGTTTGGCGGGACGATGTATCCGGTTCGCGAGGTGACCATCGTGGGTGGCGAAGACGTTAGCTTTCAGACCGATGCGAGCGGTGCCGTCAGCTATCTTGAGATCAAACCGACCGATCTTCCGACGACGGCTGACTCGATGTCGCCGCACGTGCTGTGGAACGTCACGCTCTCGGCGGGGGCCGTCGAGTCTCGCCTCTCCCGATATGTCCGCGGCATCGGCACGCTATATGACGTCAATATCAAGCGGCGAGGTTCTTCTCGGCGCGCCATCGAACTCGAGATCGTCGGCTCGAACGGTGTAAAAAGCCTCAAGGGTGGAAAGATCCGGTCGGCGCTTCGACTTAAAGAGCAGTTATTTGTCATTAACAAGCGATATAACGGCGGTACCGTAGCAAGCTATACATTCACCGGCCGTGGCTGGGGCCACGGCGTCGGAATGTGCCAGTACGGAGCGTACGGAATGGCGAAGATGGGATTGAAGTACGACGAGATCCTAAAGCACTACTACACCGGTGTCGAGCTGAGTAGGGCTTATTAAGACAGCTAAAAGGCGTCAATAAACGCCGTATCCGTCCCGTTTACAAACAAAAATCGTGTTTTGAACGGGTTTTCACGGCAGTCGATACGGGTTTGTTCAGAAAAAAGAAATCAGTTGAACTTTTGGCCGTTTTCAAATAGGCTTAATTACAAAAATGGACACAAAACAGACAGGGCTCAAGTGGACCAAGTCGGATGTACTCCTGATAAATCCGCCGTGGGTTTCAAAAGACGAGAACATCTGGAATGGCATTAAAGCCGCGATGCCGCCGCTCTCGTTGCTTTCCATCGCCGCTTATCTCGAGCAAAAAGGCATTTCCGTGCAAATACTCGATGTTCACATCGAAAAGCTGTCCGCGCAGCAGGTCAAGGAGCGAATCCGTGCGGCCGATCCAAAATGGGTCGGTATGACCGTCATGACGGCGACGTCTGTGCCGGCGCATAAGATCGCGCGATTGGTAAAGGAAGTGGTCCCATCCGCGATGGTCGTTATGGGCGGCGTACACGCCGAAGCCTTGCCGCTCGAAAGCCTGTCCGACAGCGCGGTCGAATATGTCATTCGCGGAGATGGCGAAGAAACTTTTTACAAAATGATCACTGGTCATGATCCGACGAAAATGAACGGCGTTTCGTGGCGCGACGGTGACACGGTGGTCAACAATCCGCCGGTCGAGGTCAACATGGACCTTGACGCGTATCCGATGCCGGCATATCACATGGTCCCGATGCATATGTACTATCCGACGATCGGAGCATACCGGCGTTTGCCCGCCATCAATATGCTGATGACCCGCGGTTGTCCGGGAAAATGTACGTTTTGCAATTCCGCGAACACCACGTTGCGGAGCCGCTCAGCCGAACGCGTCGTCGAAGAGATCGAACACTTGAGGGACACCTTCGGTATCCGCGAAATACAGTTTTACGACGATACTTTTACCGTCAACCGCAAGAACGTCATGCGGTTTTGCGAGCTAATGATCGAGCGAAAGGTTGATGTCAGCTGGTGCGCTTTTATTCGTGCCGATTGTTTTAATGAGGAACTCGCGGCCGCGATGAAAAAAGCGGGTTGCCACCAGGTTCTGATCGGAGTTGAATCGGGCGATGACGAGATCTTAAAGAACATCAGAAAGACCATTCATCGAGACCGCACAAAACAGTCGATCGCTATCGCGCGAAAATACGGCATCGAGAGTCGCTGTGCGTTCATTTTTGGAAACATGGGCGACACGCTCGAGACGATGCAGCGTACGCTTGATTACAGTATTGAGCTTGATCCTGATCTTGGCCTCTACAACATTTCTACACCGTATCCTGGTACGCAGCTTTTTCAGTGGGCAAAAGATAACGGTTATTTGGTGACAGAGGAGTGGAGCGAATACGAACTCTCGCGGTTCCTGCTCGATCTCCCGACCGTCAGCGAGAAAGAAGTTTTTGATTTTTATGCGTACGCTCACAAGAAGTTTTACACGCGGCCGATTGCGGTATTCAGGCGGATAAAGCGATTTCGCCACTTAACGCACGTCAAGGATGCGATCCACGCGTTTTTCTTTATTGTATTGAGGCATAAAACCGGCCGCCGTGGAGAGGTCAGGGAAGATTGGGTCGCGAACACAAAGGAGGATTTCTTTGATCTGAAACTTCGTGAGGCCTCGA
>AR_comb_assmDRAFT_10046268_pt1 | contig 15009 bp, 14 predicted proteins | sample ArasoioldDNA_FD_10543 | JGI IMG/M metagenome (IMG submission 10543) | reverse complement strand
GTGAGCGGACGGGCCTTGTACGTCCTTCAGACCTGGGCGAATCGTGAGGGACTTCGGCTGGCGCTGTGACCTGGACTTTTAGCGCCGATTGTCTTCGGCGTCCTCGGGATCCCGCGCTCCCGCACGTTCTTCGAGCACGACCTCGAGCGCCTCGCGCTTGTCCTTGTTCAGCATGTCGTACACCGAGCCAGCCGCTCCGGGGCCGAGCGAGGAGCGCCCGCGGCGCGTAAAGACGCGGCGGACGGCAACGACCGCGATCAGGGCGATGATGACGATTCCGGCGACACCCTCAAATGTCACGGCGACAAAGAGTAGAGTGCCATAAATCGACAGACGGCTTGACCTGCGCTGAACGCCTGGACCACTCTGTTGAGGTTGTGCTCTCGAGAATCTGATGACGATTGCCAAACGCCTGAGTTTCCTGCTCGCCGTACCCCTCGTGGCGCTTGTAGGCCTGGCCATTTTTTCGCGACTGCAGCTGGCGACGGTGGAACGGCAAAGTCGCTTTGTGGCCGAGACGCAGATACCAAGCCTTGCCGCGCTGGGCAACATTGCCGGGCGCTTCGCGGAGTTGCGTGTCGAGCTTCGCAACTATGTGCTCGCCGTCGACGACGGTGAGCGCGCAAGGGTCAAAGAGGTTTTCGATCGAGACGAAGGCGAGGTCAGCAAGCTCATCGCGGATTACGAGCTCAATCTGGTGTCCGACGAGCGCGATCGCCAACTCCTCAATGATTACCACAACCAGTATCGGGAGTGGATGGGGCGAGCCAAGAAGATCATCTCCATGGCATCGGCGGGGCGCCGAGAAGAGGCCAGCGCGCTGCTCAGGGAGGCATCGACCGTCGAACTCGGCACGCGATTAAGCAAAGCGTCGGCTGACTGGATTCGCCACAACGAAGATCTCGCGCACTCGACCAGCACGAGGGCGGTCGATTCGATCCAGGCCTCACGTTCCCGGACACTCGTTGCCGGCCTGATCGCCATCCTCGTCACTGCCGTCCTCGGCTTTCTGACATTCGTAAACATCGTCAGACCAATACGTGCGCTCGATGGCTCGGTCAAGACCATTGCCGCTGGCGATTACCAGAAGGCCGTGCCTTTTGTCGGCGCCTCCGACGAAACCGGCGGCCTGGCTCGTTCGATCGACGTTCTGAAACAGGGCGCCGCCGCCATGGACGAGCAGCGCTGGGTGAAGTCCAACGTGTCGAGACTGACCGGGCGACTCCAAGGCGCGACGTCGCTCACGGAGTTTGGTGGGCATCTCCTGTCGGACCTCGTGCCAACGCTCGGCGGTGGTGTGGCCGCCTACTACGTGCTGGATAACGGCGATGGCGAGGTACTCCGGCGTGCCGCCGCATACGGCATCGCAGATGTGGCCGAGACGCCGAGCGTCATCAAGGTCGGCGAGGGTCTGGTCGGCCAGTGCGCACAGGAGAAGCGCACCCTGACTCTGACGGACCTCCCGCCGGGCTACCTGCGCATCGCCTCGGGCCTCGGCCAAGGCCAACCCGCGCACGTGACGGCTTTGCCGTCTCTGTCCAAGGACGCGCTGCTCGGCGTGCTCGAAGTCGCATCGTTCCAGGAGCTCACTACGCGAGACAGGGCATTGCTCGACGAGCTGTTGCCCATCGTCGCGATGAGCCTGGAGATTCTTCAGCGTAACCTTCGGACGGGAGAGCTGCTCGGACAGACGCAGGAACAGGCGCGTCAGCTCGAAGCCCAGGCGGGGGAGCTCGACGCTGCCAGACGCAAGGCTGAAGAGGCGACCGAGATGAAGTCCATGTTCCTCGCGAACATGAGTCACGAGATCAGGACACCGATGAACGCCATCATCGGGCTTTCGCATCTGGCACTCAAAACGCAGCTCTCGCCGAAGCAGCGTGATTACGTCGGCAAGATCCACAACGCCGGGACATCGCTTCTGGCAGTGATCAACGACATCCTCGATTTCTCGAAGATCGAAGCCGGCCGGCTAGACATCGAGACGACAGATTTCAAACTCGACGAAGTCATCAACTCCGTGACGACATTGACGGCGCAGAAGGCTCACGACAAAGGCCTCGAGTTTCTCGCACACGTCGCGCCCGGCATCCCCGAGACACTATGCGGCGACCCCTTGCGCCTGGGACAGATCCTGACCAACCTCGTCAACAATGCCGTGAAATTTACCGAGCGTGGGGAGATTCGGCTCAACATCGAGCAACTCGAGCGGACGGGAGAAAAGGTCCAACTGAAGTGCTCGGTGCGCGACACCGGCATCGGCATGACGCCTGAGCAGTCGGCCCGCCTCTTCCAGCCTTTCACGCAGGCCGATATGTCGACGACGCGCAAGCATGGCGGCACCGGCCTTGGTCTGACCATCAGCAGGCGTTTAGTCGAACTGATGGGCGGTCGTATCTGGTTCGAGAGCGAATCTGGCGCGGGAACGACGTTCTATTTCACCGTCTGGCTCGAAGTCGGCCAAGCTTCTGGTTCGGGGAAGATCGTTCCGGCAAAGCTGGCCCAGCTCCGCGTACTGGTGGTCGACGACAATGCTGCCGCACGCGAGATCCTGCAGGAGCCGCTGACGACGATCGCCAGCCGGGTCGACACCGTCTCGTCTGGCAAGGAGGCCATCGCCGCAATCCGTGAGCACGATTCGCGCGAGCCGTACGACATCGTCTTCATGGACTGGCGCATGCCGGGCATGGACGGCCTGCAGGCCAGCCGTCACATCAAGAGCGACGAAACACTTGCGCACCGGCCGGCCATCGTGCTCGTCACGGCGTTCGGTCGTGAAGAAGTGCGCGAGGAAGCGGAGCGGCTGGAGCTCGATGGCTTCCTGCTGAAACCAGTCACCAAGTCGATGATTGTGGATACGCTCGTCAATGTCTTTGCCGCTGGTGAAGACGGCGGCAAGCGCACGGTCGACGCCGGGCAGGTGGAGGCACTTCGTGGCGCGCGCATCCTGGTGGTCGAGGACAATGAGATCAACCAGCAGATTGCCGTGGAGCTGCTGCAAGGAGCGGGCGCGACTGTGGAGATTGCTAATAACGGACGCGAGGCCGTCGAACGGCTGTCGCGCCAGACGCCACCGCCATTTGATGTCGTGCTGATGGATCTGCAGATGCCGGAGATGGACGGTTACCAGGCCACGGCAAAGCTGCGGTCCGATCCGCGGCTGGCATCGCTGCCGATCGTCGCGATGACCGCGCACGCCACTGTGGAGGAGCGCCAGAGCTGTCTGGCGGCAGGCATGAACGACCACGTCGCGAAGCCAATCGATCCGGCGGCGCTGTTCGAAACTGTCGGTAAGTTCTACAAGCCCGCAGACGCAGGCACACCGTTGGGCCTGTCGCGAAAAGGCGGCTCTTCCGCTGATCTGCCGTCGATCGCCGGCCTCGATATGAACGACGGTTTGGGGCGCGTCGGAGGAAACGAGAAACTCTATGGCAAGTTGCTGCGCGACTTCGCCGCGCAGCAGGGGCGTGCGGCCGAGCAGATCGCCGAGGCGCTGGCGCTTGGGGACGCGGCCGTCGCCGAACGCCTGGCTCACACGCTCAAAGGCGTTGCCGGCAATCTTGGTGCGAGCGATCTCCAGGCCGCCGCCGGCAAGCTCGAAAGATGTCTGCGCGAACGGGCCAGCGCCGACGATATCGAGATCGCGCGGCAGCAGGTCGCCTCTGTGCTCGTGCCGCTGGTCACGGCACTGGGGTCGGCGCCCGGCCCAGCCAGTCCTGAGGCACCAGAGCCAGTCGTGGTGGCTGTCGATTTCGAAGGGTTGCGCGCGGCGGTGGCGCAGCTCCGTGCCCTTCTTTCGGACTCGGACCCAGGTGCCGGCGACTTCGTCGACGCGAACCGTGACGCGCTTCGTCCGCTATTCGAGGCCGGCCGCTGGCCAGAGTTCGAGAACCTGGTCCACGGCTACGCCTTCGCCGAAGCGCAGGCGCAGCTCGATCGGGCCGTTGAGACCGCTCCAGGGAGACGTTGACGTGAAGGACCTGTCCGAAAGCCGTATTCTGATCGTCGACGATGTCAAGACGAACATCGACATTCTCGTACAAGCGTTGCGCGACGACTACAAGTTGAGCGTCGCCGTGGACGGTGAAGGCGCCCTTCGCGCCATCGAGAAGAGTCCCCCCGACCTGGTGCTGCTCGACATCGTGATGCCGGGGCTCGACGGCTACGAGGTGTGCCGGCGATTGCGGGCCCAGGAGGCCACGCGCGAGTTGCCGGTGATGTTCCTCAGCGCGCTCGAGGACGTCAAGGACAAGGCGCGCGGATTCGAGGTCGGTGGCAACGACTACCTGACGAAACCGTTCGAAGTGCTCGAGGTCAAAGCACGGGTACGGTCGCTGCTCAAGGCAAAGGCCTACGCCGACGCCATTCGCGAAGCTATGGCACGCGACCTGAGGATCGCGCGCGAGATTCAAATGGGCATCCTGCCTCCCGATCTCGCCGCGGCGACGAAAGGCACCGGCCTGGACGTCGAGGCCGTGATCGAACCCGCGCGCCAGGTTGGTGGCGATCTCTACGAGGTCCTGCGCGCGTCCGACGATCGCGTGGTTGTGGCCCTGGGAGACGTTTCAGGGAAGGGCATTCCGGCGGCGCTCTTCATGGCTGTCACGGTGACCGTTCTCCGCACCATGGCGCGCCACATCGTCGAGCCGGACGAGATCCTTCGGCGTCTCAACGACGAGCTCGCGGAGCAGAACCCGCGCGGTATGTTCGTGACCCTGCAATGCATTGTGTTCGACCTCGCGCGACGTTCCGCCGCGATCGCCGGCGCCGGCCATCACCAGCTCGCCATCCTGTCGCCAGGGCGCCCGCCGCGGCTGGCCTGTCCTTCGTCGGGCCGGCCGATCGGGCTAATGCTAGCCAATCCCATCGAATGTGAAACGCTGTCGCTCGAAGCTGGCGAGACGTTCGTGCTTTACTCGGACGGCGTGTCCGAAGCCATGGACGTCAACGAGGATTTCTACGGGGAGGATCGGTTGCTTGCGACCCTCGGCGCCATTGCCGACGCGTCGCCGGCCGACACCGTTCGGCGAGTGCTAGCCGACGTGCGCACGTTTGCTGCGGGGGCGAAGCAATCAGATGACATTACCATTGTGGCCGTGCGGTATTCGCCACGTTCATGACGACCGCAGCACGCTAGTCCGCGAACAGGCAGTGGTCTTGCTGGGCGAGGAGTGCATTTGCGCGGTGTGGGCCCAATCGGAATCGTTTTGAATCACGGTCGCCTCACGGCTGCCGCGACGAGATGTACGCGATCAAATCGACGATGTCGTCGTCGCTGAGATTGGCGACAACCGGTTTCATCAGCGCTGACATCGCACCGCGTCGACTTCCGAGCTTGAAGTCGTACATCTGCCGTCCCAGATAGCTCGGCGAGCGCCCGGCAAGGTTGGGGATCGTTCCAAGTCCTTTCAGGTCAGGTCCGTGGCAGACGCCGCACGGCGTCGTCTTGCCATTACTGCCGGTCGTCGCCAACGCTTCACCGCGCTTGATGCTGCCGAGCGGCGCGTACGCGATGAAACCCGAACGCGGATTCCGGATCTGCGTCTGCGCGACATCTTCCGGCGTTTCGATGATGCGCACCCCGATCGGTTCCACCGCATCGCCGCCGGCAGGGAAGTAGATCTCGCCCTGAATGCGCATCGTGGGCACCGTCTCGGTCTCCACGACCCGAACGTATTGCGGTACCTTGATTGACGAGAAATAGCGCGCGGTCTCCTTGATTTCGTCCTCGGTCAGCGCCTTGGCGATGTTCTCCATCTCCAGCGTGTTCGCCTTGCGCGGTTCCGCGCTGTGGCGAAGTCCCTGCTGAAAATCGTGGAGTTGTTGCACGATGTACTCGTAGGGCAGCGCCTGCACCGGGGCGTTCTCGGGGCGGCCGCGTCCGTTCGGCAGATGGCATAAGCCGCACGCACGCGCAACGCCGGGCTTGCCGTGCGACACGGCGGTTGGCATCGCGGGGTGGTCTTCAGGAAACCAGTCTGCTGGTCCGTAGCTGAAACTGATCTGCGCCTGGGTGAACTGAAACTTCGAGCCGTCAGCCTGACGCAGGACCGGAGCTTGACCGTTGGCTGGCGGCGCGTTCGGATCGCTGACGGCCGGTGTCTTTGGCGCCTCGGCCTGCGGCGGGATGACGCCAGGGGGTAGTGGCGGCACGGCGTACGGCCATGCCGGAGGCAGCGCTTGTGGTGATTGACCAATTGCCGTAGCGCAAAGGATGAGACAAGCCGTTAGAGTCGAAATCAGGGCACGCACCCTATCAGTGTACACGCGCATCCTTCAGCCTGTCGTGCCGACTCCGCTCATTACGCGGCGGCTGCTCGACACGAATAAGCCCACGCCGATCAGATTGGTCACGATGATGAGACCCGCAATCTTGAGCGCGAAGATCGTGCGGCTCCCAACCGGGATGATCGGCAGCACCGACAGGCTGATGTAGAGGATCGTCATCAGCAGTCCCGACAGCGCGCACAGCTTCACCCACCACGGCGCTCGCATCCGCGAGTTCCTCAGACCCCAAATCGGCACGGCAAACATCGCCAGGTAGGTCAGCGCATAGAAAATGCCGGCAGAGTTCCACAGCAGCTGAAACGCCTCCTGTTTTCCGACGCCGAGCAGTCCGAGCGTGCTGACGACGAACGTGGCCGCGCCCACGAACAGGATCGAGTTCACCGGCGTTCTGCGCGTGTCGCTCAGCCGGGTGAACCATGCCGGAAGCAGGTTGTCCCAGCCGGCGACCATCGGCAGGCGCGTGCTGCCGGCAAAGTTGACACTCGCCTGCGCGAAGCGAATGGCGATCATCGCCGAAAGCGTGATCGGGACGATTGCCGCGACGGCGCCCAGCGGACCGAAGCCGATGCTGAGGAGCTGGGGAATTGGGGCAATCAGATCGATCTGGTCGTTGGGAACCAGCGCGAGCACCGAGCTTGTGCCGAGAATGAACATCAGGACGATGATTGGCGCGGCAATCGCGGTCGCCCTCGTGATGCTCCTCACCGGGTCGCGGCATTCGCCGGCGTGAATGGCGACGTACTCGAATCCGCCAAACGCGCCAAATCCCATCTTGCCGAGGAGGTTGAGACCGAGTAGCGAAATCGCCGGAGTCGCAGTCTGGAGCGGGTGAAACGCGGCGAGATTGCCGTTTGCCACGTTCAGCCACGGCAGCGCGATGATCATGGCGAAGATGGTCAGCATCAACACGCCGCCAAGTGTGTGGACCCACTTGCCGAACTGCAACCCCATGATCGTGATCCAGACGAGCGCGCCGACGATGCACGCCGTCGTTGCGGCAATGATCCCCTTGTGCGCGAGGAGGCCACTGACGTCGGGCCCGAGTATGTATCCGGCGTATTGGGTGAACTGGAGTCCGACGTTGGTCATGTTCAGAATGGCAAACAGCCAGAGATTCCAGGCGACGACGAAGCCGAAGAATTCGTTGAAGCCGAGTTTCACCCACTGGTAGAGTCCACCCTCGAACGGCATCGCGCGAGTGAGCCAGACGGCCACGATCGCGGATGGCAGGTAGAAGAGCGCGATCGCGATGAACCAGAAGATGACGTGGGCCGGCCCCTGCTTCGCCGCGACGCCGACCCACTGCAGTCCTACGATGAAGAGAATCTGGGCAAACGCGAGGTCCCAGATCGATAGCTCCTGTCGAAGCTCGGCGCTGCGCGCCAGGACGGTGTTTTCGCTCCGCTCAGTGGACGACGGATCTGCGGACGGGCCCATCGAGTGTGCGCGACTCTACCACACGCTCGTCGCCCGTCTGGTCGTCGCCGTTAGCGCGGTCCGAAACCCTCGCGATATCCGATACGGAACCCGGCGCGATAGCCCGCCTGATACTGAGTCCGCGGTCCAACGCTCTCGTTGTAGCCTGCATCGGCTGTTTCGAGCTCTCGCTGGCCGTCGAGATCCCAGCGACCGCCGTTGATAGTCTTGTCCTCACGACCGGCCTGACGGCCGTCGGCCAAGCCGCGCTCGCGTCCGGCCCGATACGCCGGCGTGTCGACGATGTCGCGGCCCTGACGGTACTCTTGTTCGGTCAGCACGCCGTCGCCGTCGCCGTCCAGCGCGCGGAACTCGTCGACGCGACGCGTCCATTCACCGCTCGTGATCACGCCGTTGCTGTTGCGATCCAGCGTCGAGAACGCAGGTCGAGTGAACCCCTCGTCATCGAACTCGTTGTCAGGAAGCTCGCCGCGGACGATGACGCCGTCGTTGTTCCGGTCGAGCCGTTCGAAGGTGTCGCGATCGCCGCGCCATTCGGTACGCGAGATTGCGCCGTCGTTGTTGCGGTCGGTGCGATCGAACATCGCGTCGCGATCGTAGCGGCCGCGCTCGACCCAGATTTCATCGCCGGACAGCACGCCGTCGCGGTTGGTGTCGTGATTGCGAAACGACTGCGCGTTGCCGCGCCATTCTGAGCGCGTGATCACGCCGTCGCCGTCGGTATCCATTTCTCGGTACTGCATCTGGCGCTCGCGAAGTTGAGCCTGCCGCGCGTTATCCTGCTGGGCTTCGGCCGTGATTGGCGCGAGTGGAAAGAGCAGGGCGGCGACGACTATTTGCAGAGCCTTCATGCGATGCCTCCTGACCCTGTTATTGCCAGCCGCATGCCACATGGTCGGCCGCAGAAAACGGGCGTTTGTGTACACGCGCAGCCCAGCAGCGGGCGACTGATCGGAAGGTAGGAAGGTGACAGCCCGGCCGTTAGGGAGTCTGATCCCTACTCGCCCGGTGTACGGGGTGGGCGAGTAATGAACGCGTGGGCACCGAACCCACGCCGCGTGATGCCATAAACGTGACAGCAATCCGCCAGCTTGGGCGCGAAGTTGTCGTAGATGTGTGCGGTACGCCCCGATCCGGTGAGTAGCACGACTGTCTGACCCGTTCCGCCCCAGTCGAGCACTTCCAAGCGCCCGTCCTTGTCCACGGTGACGAAGCGGATGTCGTGGCCGGTCGGGTCCCTGTACGTGGAACTACGGCTCTGATGTGTCCAGATCGCCGAGGTGGACAATATGGCGGCTGCGACGACTCGTACGTAGGAATAGAGCACACGCATCGAAGGGTCCCGAATGATGGCGAAAGCCGGTCACGCGGGGTCCTGTGGCGCCGGCCGCAAGCGTTCGCGATGCGCCAGCGCCGCGAGAATCAGCTCGAGCTGTCCGGGACAGACTGGCAGGTCCGGCAACCTTGCCGGATCGACGAATGAGATCTCGCGGCCTTCGAAGCACTGAATCGGCTGCGACGGGTCGTAGTCGCCGTAGAACACGGTCGCCTTGCGCATGCTGCCGTCAGGGAGCCGGACCAGGCCCTCGCTGCCGATCGTGACCGTGTGTGAGAGTCGATAACCCGTCTCTTCGAAAACCTCGCGCACGAGCGCTTCGTCGAGTGTCTCTCCCGGTTCGAGCGCTCCGCCCACCGTGCTCCAGTGGTCGGGATACGTGCCATGGACGTCGCGGAGCTGAAGCAGAATCCAGCCACGGTGGTCGACGAGGAGGAGCCCGACGGACGGGGGTGTTGAGGGAGCCTGCATGACGGTGCCTGGGTCGCGCGCGCTCAAGGCGCCGACGGCTCGGGCCCGACGCAGGTGGGCCACTGTCGATAGATCGAAAGATCGTGCCGATACTCGGCTCGCTGCCGCGGCCGCTCGCGCTCATCCCAGGACACAGTCGCGACAAATGACGTGTCGTCGCGGCGTCCGAGCAGCGATTGGGCGGCGTCCCAGAAGATGCGCAGCTCGCGTCCCGGTCGAAGCACGCCGAGCTCAGCGAAGACTGGAAGAGTGCCGATCGAGGCGGAGCCGTCAGGACCGTGCAGCGGCCGCGAGAACTCGACACGGATCGTCGTCGCAACCGCGTCGCCGCAGTTGGCGAGCACGAGGTGCACGCGATCACGCTCGACGTCGATGTCGAGCACGACTTCTGCGGACCGGGTCGTCGCCGGCTTTTGCTCGCGGCCAGAGGTTGCGCGCCGGCGGCCGGAGTTTGCTAAAGAGCGTCGCGCCATCACCGGCCTACTCGACGTCGAGTCCTTCGTGGCAGATTTCGAGCGTCTCGATCGCGACTTCGTTAGCGGCAGCATTCAGCGCCGGGCCCGTCCACTTGCACGGCCAGCCGCGGCGAAAGTTGAATCGCATCACTTCCTGGCGGCTCTCGTCGAGCAATACGATTGTGCCGTCGGCGCGCTGCACCTGCCCGTCCAGAACCGACTTGATCCATTTCCAGAACCCGAGATCGCCGATCACACCGCGCTTGAGGGCTATATTCGTGAACTTCTTCAAGCCAGGCAGTTTCCGCACAGTGATGTCTTCCGATCCGTTGCGATATTCGATCGACGTGACTTCGACCTCGAGGCCGGAGACCTCGCTGAACGAACCACGCACGGTTTGACCGTCATCGAAAACGCCGTTGATGGTCACTCGGAAATTCGAACGTAGGTAAGGATCGTCGCGATACACGGCCATGACGTGCTCCTGATTCTCTCCGACTGTCGAGAGGAAACGTAACCGATCGACACAGGCAACCGCAACATCGCCGCAGCCCGGTAGCAATCGGGTGGTGATGGTAGGCTTGTCCCTCTGCCAAATACGCGATCGCGAGGGTCGACGGGCGACGATGTTGTGGTCAAAAAACAAAGTGTCAGCGCTGACTGTCGTGTGGTGCTGCCTCGCGACAGCGTTGTCCGTCACGGCAGGTCATCAATCGGCGGCAACGAGCGCCGTCCAAGCGGCCATCGACATTCCGTTCGAGTTCAAGACGCGCCAGCCAATCGTTCCTGTCAGCGTGAACGGTGGTCCGGCAGTGCCGTTCGTCGTGGACACCGGCGCATCGATCCACGTGGTCGATCGAGAGATTGCCCGAGCCGCCAACGCCGCAAAGGGGACGGCGGTGCAGATGAGCGGAGGCGGTCAGAGCGCGGTGGACGCGCAGTTCGTCGACGGCGTGACGTTTTCGGCGGCTGGCCGCTCGTGGCAAGGGCAGCGAGCTGCAATCGCCAGTCTCGGTTATCCGGACAAGAAGCACTTTGCGGGCTTGCTGGGCGCTCCGATCCTGATGCGCTACACCATAAGGTTCGCGTTCGAGACTCGGACGATGAGGTTGCTCGATCCGTCAACGTACACACCGCCATCCGGGGCGACACTGGTGCCGTTCGAGCTGCAGGAGAGCCTGCCAATCGTGCGCGTGATTCTCGACGCTGGCGGCGGGCCGGTCGAAGCAAGGCTGATGGTCGATACCGGAGCCAGCACGTTCATCGATCTCAACCGGCCATTCGTCGAAGCCCACCGGCTCGTCGAGATCATGCCCGGCGCGACGTCGGCGGATCGGCCGGCTGCGCTCGGCGGCACTGCGCCCTTTCTCTACGCGACCGCGCGCCGTGTCACGTTTGGCGGTATCGTGTTCGACCAGCCTCGCCTCGGCCTCTCGCGTGCCCTGACTGGCTCGAGTTCGCGCAGCGAGCGCGATGGCATCATCGGCAACGATCTCCTGCAGCAGTTCATCATGACCGTGGACTACAGCCGCCGCACGCTCGTCCTCGAGCGGCCCTGATCGAGAGCCAGCGTCTCCCGCGCCCGCCCAGAAACGGGAGATCGATTACCGAAATGACATTTCTGAAATTTCGGGCTTGCCGGCAGCAGATGCCAGCCGGCTGGCGGTCTCGATGTCCACTCTGCAGGGCGACTATGTATCCAGGAGGTAAAGCTAGTTGACGCGGCTACCGATAAGCCCATTGAGGACGCGTGGCAATTGTGTGCAGAGTGCCATTTCATGCAGTTGCGGCGCTCTGGGGCACATGGCCCGCTTTTTGGAGTGACCACGATTAGCTGCATCGGCTGACGACCAAAAGATCACCCTGTCAGCCGGCTGTTCAGCACCAAGAAAGGAGACCTCCGATGTGGGAGGGCTTCGACCCGGAGACACAGCGGCAGCTGGCAACGATCAAGGAGCTGACGGTCCTTCGTAGCCAGACGCCGAAACAGGAGTGGCCGTTGATCTTCATCGAGGAGCAGGCAGTGCTCTTCGTGGTGCGCGAATGGCCGAACGGCACGCTCACGGCCTACACCTGCACCGACGATCGCGATTCGTCACCCGGCACCGAGTAGAGCGCGCGACAAGCACGTTGCGCGCGCTCTAGACCTCGATGCCGTGCGTTTCGTCGACGCTTGTCTCAGGCCATCGAGGGACGCCGGCCTGCGGCAAACAGCTTGACCAGCACGAGTCCGGCCACGAAGCCGCCGATGTGAGCCATGTAGGCGACGCCGCCGCCTTCACTGGTCTGAGCAATCGACCCCGCCTGGCTGATCAACTGGATGACGATCCAGAAGCCGAGGACGACGATGGCTGGAACGGAAGCAACGCCTCCCCGCGTGAGCACCCGAACGCGGTTGTTCGGAAACATCAACAGGTAGCCGCCAAGTACCCCGCTGATTGCGCCTGACGCGCCGACACTCGGAATCGTTGAGCCGCCAGCGAACGCGATGTGAGCGAGGCCTGCGACGATGCCGCAGATCATGTAGAAGACGAGAAACCGGGCGCTCCCCATCGCGCGCTCGATGTTGTCGCCAAAAATCCACAAGTAGAGCATGTTGCCGCCGAGGTGCATCCATCCGCCGTGCAGGAACATGGACGTAATGAGCGTCGCCCAGAAGGGGAGTGGGATGAGTGGCGGCAGATCCTGGCCAACGCTGTACTCACGAGGGACAACGCCCCAGGCCGTGATAAAAGACTGCAGCGCGCCCTCCGAGCCTTGACCCAGTTCGAGAAAGAAGGCGAGAACGTTGAGGACGATTAGCGAAATCGTGACGATGGCTGGCCCACCGCCTGAACCGTTGTCCTCATCTCCAATGGGAAACATGATGCCCTCCGGTGCTGCCGCGAGCAATCCAAGTACCAGGACGCTACGATGCCTCGCGCCTGTTGGCGGTGTCAAAGATTAGCGACGAGCGTTCACGACTCGCATTCGTCGGCAGCCGTACAGTTGTGTGCGGGAATCGAAGGTCCGACGCCGTAACTCCGTGTAATTGAACAGGTACTGGGTTTGCTGCCGCATCGACCATTGCCCATGATTGTCCGCGTCGTTCTTGTGATGCTGGCGTTTGGCGCCACGGGTCTCTTGCCCTCGCCTGCCGATGCGTGTACCTGTGGCGGGTCCGGTACGCCCTGCGGTGCCGCCTGGAGTGCGGACGCGGTCTTTGTCGGCCACGTCGTGTCGATCGAGTCTTCGACGGTGCCTGCTGGCCCCATGCTCGGGCGCCGCACAGACCTCGCCGTCACCGAGGCATTCCGTGGTCTGCAGGTGTCGGAGCTATCGGTCTACACCGGTTATAGCGGCAGCGACTGCGGCTACCCGTTCGCGATGGGCGAGTCGTTCCTCGTCTACGCGCATCGAACCCCGGAAGGTCAGTTCACGACGAGCATCTGCACGCGCACTCGGCCAGTCGCAAAGGCCACCGAGGATCTCGCCTACCTCCGCTCGCTGGCGGAGATTCCACCGGGCATGGCCGCTCGTATCACCGGTCTGGTGCAGGTGTGGGATTGGTCAGCGCCTCCAGGCGCCCAGCCACGGTTCGTTGGTGGTGTCCATGTCTCGGCCACGGGCGAAGGCCGGACGTTCTCCACGCGCGCGGACGATCGTGGTGAGTTCGCGTTCAGTGGCTTGTCGCCAGGTAAATACGAGCTCACGGCAAAGCCGCCCGACGGCTATGACAGTGTCCCTCAGACCGTGGAGACCCACGATCCGCGAGGATGTGGGACGACGTTCGTCCTTCTGCGGTACGACGGTCGCGTCGCGGGCCGCGTCGTCGACAGCACGGGGACCGAGGTTCGGGGCCTGCCCGTGGAACTCGTGCCGGCGGCGGATATCGACAAGCCGGGTGGCAGTCGTAACAATCTTCGAGCCTGGACGGCGGCCGATGGAACGTTCGAGTTGCGGCACGTCTCGCCGGGCGAGTATGTGCTTGGCTTCAATTCGATCCGTGGATTCGATGGTCAGTTCACGTTCCCGCGGGCGTTCTATCCGGGCGTCGGGGACCCAGCCGCGGCAGGCAGAGTCGCCGTTGCCGTCGGGGCTCGTGTGCGCCTCCGCAACTTCGTCGTTCCGGAGACCATCAAGCTCGTCACAGTGAATGGGATCGTCGTTGATGAGGCGAATCGACCTGTGCGAGAAGCGACGGTGACGTTGACCGACAGCACCGAAGGCCCGAACCCCGTTGGGTCACCATTTCTGACCGGCGAAGATGGCCGGTTTACGTTCGCGCTGGTCCACGGCGGCAAGTACGAACTTCGCGCCAGGCGAAGTGTCACGATCGATGGTCGCACGCTCCAGCTCTACGGAAGCATCCTGCCGCTGAACATATCGTCTGTTACTCCGACATTGACCGTCGTGATGAAGCAGAGTCGAGACTACTGAAGCCATGCTGATGTGGAATGCGGCGTTCCTGTGTCTGCTCGCATTGGTAGAACCGCGAATGGGCATCGGACGCCAGACCACTCAACCAACGTCAGTGCCGACGCCTGGGGTCATCGTCGGGACGATCACCGACGAATCCGGTAAGCCTGTCGTGGGCGCTCGTGTTCAGGCGCTGGGCCGCAAGAAGAAGTGGGCAGGGGGATATTACGAGATTCCGACCGGCCCTCCCGACGACAGCGACGATCGAGGGCAATTCCGATTGCACTCGTTGCCGCCCGGTCAGTACGTCGTCTCAGCATTCATCGCGTCGCAGCCACCTGCGCCAGACTACCGTGAGGCGAATGAATACGTGCGCACCTACAACCCGCGCACGACGTCACTTGCCGACGCGCAGCCGATCGCTGTCGAGCCCGGTAAGGAGCACTCCGTCTCTGTCAGTCTTGCGCGCCTTCGACTGGTCTCGGTGCGCGGCATCGCAATGACAGCCGCAGGCCTCGCTGCGACGAATTTCGACGTCGCGTTGCGCGGCGGTGCCGCGACCGTAGGTTACACAGGTGTCAAGAGCGGTTACCTGACCACGATGGCCGCCACGACGCGCGTCGG
>AR_comb_assmDRAFT_10495158_pt1 | contig 15022 bp, 13 predicted proteins | sample ArasoioldDNA_FD_10543 | JGI IMG/M metagenome (IMG submission 10543) | reverse complement strand
TGCGCCTCCTCCTCCATGATCTCGATGTCCATGTCCCGGGTGATCCGGAACGGGTACACCCCGAGGATCTGCATCCCGGGGAAGAGCTGATCGAGGTTGGCGGAGATGAGCGCCTCGAGAGGAAGGAACTCACCCCGGACGTCGTCCGGAGAGTCGCTGAACCGCTCCAGCGGCACGAAGCGGGGAAGGATCTCCGGGACCTTCACCCGGGCGAAGCGGCGCTCGCCGCTCTCGGGATCCGCCGCCTCCACGGCCAGCGAGAGCGAGAGGTTGGAGATGAAGGGGAACGGGTGACCCGGGTCGACCGCCAGAGGCGTGAGCACGGGGAAGACGGACTCGCGAAAATACGCCTTGGCTCGTTCCTGCGTCGGCCTGGCGAGGGACTTCCAGTCCCGGATCCGGATGCCGTGCTCGGCGAGGGCGGGGAGCAGCTGCCGCTGGAGGAGGTCCATCGCGTCCTTCAGCAGCTTGCGGACCAGGTCGCGGATGCGCGCCAGCTGCTGGCGCGGCGTGAGGCCGTCGGGACTGCGCTCCGCCTCGGCCTGCTCCAGCTGTTCGTGCAGCCCCGCGACCCGGATCATGAAGAACTCGTCCAGGTTGGAGAAGGTGATCGCCAGGAACTTCAGGCGCTCCAGCAGCGGCCAGTGGGGATCCGCGGCCTCCTCCAGCACCCGCGCGTTGAAGGCCAGCCAGGAGAGCTCCCGGTTGAAGTAGAGCGAGGGCTCCTTCGAGTTGGGCCGGGCACCGGGAGCGGTGGGTTCGGGGCGGGTCATTGGGCTGGTCTTTCACTCCCTTCCCTGCCGGACAACAGTGACAAACGCGAGGCGGCAGCCTTCCAGTAGGCTCGGAATCCGCCAATGCGAGGGCTTCTCATCGTGACCTGCCTGGCCCTCGCCTGCGCCCACCAGGGTCCGCGTCCTCCGCCCCTCACCGGGTGGCGCGAGCTGCAGTCGTCCCATTTCAGGCTGCGGACCAATCTCCCCGAGGACTCCTCGCGGTCCACGCTGGAGAAGCTGGAGACGCTCCGCTGGTGGCTGCAGGCGGCCTGGTCGACGGGCGGGGATTCGCCGGGCACGACGGAGGCCATCGTCCTGAGCGATCCGGCGGAGCTCGCGGGCTTCACCCCGTCGCCGGGGATCGCCACCATCTCCCGTGATGGCCCGCTGCTGGTGACCGCCGGGCAGCCCGAAGGATTCCTCGGCGACCGCTCGCCCGCGGCGAACCTCCTCGCGCACGAGGTCGCCCACGAGCTCATCCGTCACCGCATGCCCGGCGCTCCGCGCTGGTTCCACGAGGGCCTGGCCGGCTATCTGGAGACGATTTTCGCGATCGACGATCGGCAGGTTCGCTTCGGGATCCTGCGGGCGGATCAGCTGTACTGGCGGCCGACGAACCTCGCGGGGCAGACGCAGATCGGTGCGACCGGGAACGCCGTTCCGCGGAACCTCCTCTCGCTCGAGGAGACCGAGTCCCGGCGATGGGAGAGCGCCACCCCGGGCGAGCTCAACGAGCTGTACCTCTCCGCGCGACTCTGGGTCGGCGTGCTCCGTACGCAGGAGCCCATGCGGATGCAGGCGCTCGAGGCCGCGCTCGCGGGTGGAGCCTCGTGGCGGCGTGCCTGGGCGGATCTGCGCAGCGGGCTCGACGTGGCCCGGCTCCAGGAGAAGGTCTTCTGGAGCACCCTGCAATCGGTGAACTTTCCCAACGAGGTGCGCACCGTCACTCCGCCCCCCGCGCACGCCGGCAGACCCGACGGCGATCGACTCCTCGCTCGGTGGGAGGTGCACCTCACCCTGGCCGATCTCTGGGAGATGGCCGCGCGGACCTCGGGTGGTCAGGCCCTCGCCCCGCGGGTGCGCCAGGAGCTCGACGCGGCCGCCGCCGACGCACCTGATGAGCCCCTCTCCCACATCCGGCTCGTCGAGCTGGAGCGCGACCCGGATGTCCGCCGCGAACGCGCCGAGGCGCTGGTCCAGCGGTTTCCCGGAAGCGCCGAGGCGCGGGTGCTCCTCGCCCGCGTGCTGCGCGACGATGGTGGTCCGGTCGAGGGTCGACGAGAAGCTGCCCTCGCTGCGGTCACGGCAGCCCCGAACAATGTCGACGCGCTGACGGCCCATGCGATCGAGGAAGTCCGGTCGGGAAATGCCGCCGGTGCGCTGAAGAGCGTGGCTCGCGCCGGGCAGCTCGAGCCCTGGAACCCGGCGGTCTTCGTCGCCCAGGCGCTGGTCCTTGGCTCGATCGGCCTGTGCCAGGACGCGGTCGACGCGGTGCAGCGCGCGCTGGACGTGCTCCCGGACAACCCCCCACCCGTCGACGTCCAGACGCTGGTCAGGGAGCGCCAGCGCATCGGCCAGAGCTGCGCGCGAGCCGGTCCCTGACCCAGCCGGTGTAGAGTACGGCCGCCGATGCGTGCCCTGGCCGACACCGTTCGTTCCCTGCCCACCGGCACGGCGCTGCTCGAGGACCCCATCGCCAACCGGGGCACCGCCTTCACCTCGGAGGAGCGGTTCCGGCTGCGCCTGGACGGCCTGCTGCCGCCGGTGGTGGAGACGCTCGAGCAGCAGTGTGCCCGCGCCTACGAGGCCTACCGACGGAAGGGCGAGGACCTCGAGCGCCACATCTATCTCCGGGCGCTGCAGGACAACAACGAGACGCTCTGTTACGCCGTCCTGGGGCGCCATCTCACGGAGATGGTTCCCGTGGTCTACACGCCGGTCGTCGCCCAGGCGTGCGCGCAGTTCTCGCAGATCTACCGCCGGCCGCGCGGGCTCTTCCTCCCCTATCCCATGGCCGACCGGCTGGAGCTGCTGCTCGAGAACCGCCCCTACCGGGAGGTCGAGGTCATCGTGGTCACCGACGGCGAGCGGGTGCTTGGCATCGGCGATCAGGGCACCGGCGGGATGGGCATCTCCATCGGCAAGCTCCAGCTCTACACGCTGTTCGGTGGCATCGAGCCCTCGCGCACCCTTCCCATCTGCCTCGACGTGGGCACCAACAACCCCGTGAAGCTGGCCGAGCCGGACTACCTCGGATGGCGTCACGAGCGAGTGGGCGGAGACGCCTACTTCGACTTCGTGGACCGGTTCGTGACCGCGGTGAAGCGCGTCCTTCCCGGCGTGCTGCTCCAGTGGGAGGACTTCTCCCGCGACCACGCCGCTCCTCTGCTGGAGCGGTACCGTGATCAGCTCTGCACCTTCAACGACGACATCCAGGGCACCGCCTCGGTGGTCGTCGCCGCGCTGACCGGCGCGCTGGGCGTCACCGGAGGACGGTTCCCCGACCAGCGCATCGTGATCGCCGGGGCAGGCAGCGCAGGAATCGGGCTGGCCACCTACCTCGTCCAGGTGATGCGCTCCGAGGGCCTCGGCGAGGCGGCGCAGCGGCAGATCTTCCTCGTGGATCGACAGGGGCTCCTCCACGACCGGATGCCCGACCTCACTCCCGGGCAGCGGGCCTATGCCCAGCCGTTCGAGGCGGTGTCAGGGTTCCGGCGTGACCCGTCCGGATGCATCCCTCTCGACGCCGTGCTCGAGGCGTCCGGGGCCACGGCGCTCCTCGGGGTCTCGGCCCAGTGCGGGTTGTTCGACGAGAAGGCGATCCGGACGATGGCCGCCAAGGTGGAGCGCCCGATCGTCTTTCCGCTCTCCAACCCCCGCGAGCGCTGCGAGGCCACTCCTCACGACCTGCTCCGCTGGACCGAGGGCCGCGCACTCATCGCCACCGGCAGCCCCTACGAGCCGGTGACCTACGCCGGAGTCACCCGCCGCATCGCGCAGTGCAACAACGTCTACATCTTTCCCGCGGTGGGCCTCGGCATCCTGGGCGTCGGCGCGCGACGGGTCACGGACGGCATGATGCTCGCCGCCGCACGCGCCCTGGGAGCACGCTCGCCGGCCCGGAAGGATCCCTCGGCTCCGCTGCTTCCGCCGCTGGAGGATCTCCTGGGCATCACCCAGGACATCGCCTTCACCGTCGCCCGCGAGGCCCAGGAGTCGGGCGTGGCACCCGCCAGCTCCGAGGATGCGGTCCGGACGGCCATCGGGACGCGCTTCTGGACCCCATCATACCGTCCGCTCCTCTAGAACCCGTCCTCCGGTGATAGGAGAGGCCCCGCGGTATAGGGGCGAACAGGAGGCCCGGGACAGATGGCGCACGGCACGACTGGAGAGAAGGCGGGGACGGTGATCGAGGGCGGGAAATACCGCATCGAGACCGACTCGATGGGCACGGTGCGGGTCCCGCACGAGCGGCTCTGGGGCGCGCAGACCCAGCGCTCGCTGCACCACTTCTCGATCGGCGAGGACCGGATGCCGCAGGCGGTGTACCGGGCCTACGGCATCGTGAAGAAGGCCGCGGCCAAGGTGAATGCCGAGCTGGGGCGCCTCCCGAAGGACAAGGCCGAGCTCATCGACCGCGCGGCCGACGAGGTGATCGCCGGCAAGCACACCCGGGAGTTCCCGCTCTACGTCTGGCAGACCGGCTCCGGCACCCAGTCGAACATGAACGTGAACGAGGTGATCGGCAACCGGGCCATCCAGCTCGCCGGCGGAACCCTGGGGACCCAGACGCCGGTGCACCCCAACGACCACGTGAACATGTCGCAGTCCTCGAACGACACCTTCCCCGCGGCGATGCACGTGGCGGTGGTGCTGGAGCTGGCCAACCACCTGATCCCCAGCATCGAGGCCCTGGTGAAGGAGCTGTGGACCAAGGCCCGCGAGTGGGTGGACGTGGTGAAGATCGGGCGCACCCATCTCCAGGACGCGACCCCGCTCACCGTGGGCCAGGAGTGGAGCGGCTACGCCGTCCAGGTGGAGGACGCGCTCTCCGAGGTGAAGCGAGCGATGGAGCGACTCTACCCGCTCGCCGCCGGGGGCACCGCGGTGGGGACGGGAATCACCGCCCCCGCAGACTTCGGCGAGCGGATCGCGAAGGAGATCGCCCGGCTCACCGGTCACCCCTTCGTCACCGCCCGGAACAAGTTCGCCGCCATCGGTTCGCTGGATCCGATGGTCAGCGTCAGCGCGGCGCTCCGCGGGCTCGCGGTCCCGTTGATCAAGATCGCCAACGACGTTCGCTGGCTGGGCTGCGGGCCGCGCGCCGGCTTCCACGAGCTCGTCCTGCCTGCCAACGAGCCCGGCTCCTCGATCATGCCCGGCAAGGTGAACCCCACCCAGGAAGAGGCGGTGGTGATGGTGGGAATCCAGGTGATCGGCAACGACACCGCGGTGGCCTTCGCCGGCTCGCAGGGCAACTTCGAGCTCAACGCGATGCGGCCGATCATCCTCAACAACGTGCTCCACTCCTCGACGATCCTGGCCGACGTCTGCGATCGGTGGCGGGAGCACAGCCTGGAGCAGATCACCCTCGACCGGAGCCGGATCGACAGGTACGTCGGCGAGTCGCTGATGCTGGTGACTGCCCTGAGCCCGGTGATCGGCTACGACAAGGCCGCGCACATCGCCCACGAGGCGCACCAGAAGGGGATGACCCTGCGCGAGGCCGCGCTGGCCTCGGGTCACGTCACCGCCGAGCAGTTCGACAAGGTGGTGGTGCCCCGGTCGATGGTGGGGAATCCGCGGAAGGACGTCGGGCTGGAATAGGGCGGCTTGACCTTCCGCGCTCAGCGGCCGGGTGGGACGACGACCACTCCCTCCTTCATGACGAAGGAGACGCGCTGCGTGGCGGTGATGTCCTTGAGCGGATCCTCCTTCATCCCCACCAGATCCGCGTAGGAGCCGGGGGCCACCGTGCCCAGCTCCGACTCCTTGCCCAGCAGCGTTGCCGCCACCACCGTCCCCGAGCGCAGCGCCTGCCAGGGGGTCATGCCGCGGTCGACGTAGCGCTTGAACTCCTCGGCCTGGTTGATCTTGTCCCAGTCGAAACCCCCGGCATCGGTGCCGAGCGCAATCGGAACCCCGGCGGCGAGCGCCCGGCGGAAGGACTCGTCCGCCGCCTTGCTCAGCGCGCTCCAGATGGGATTGGTCTTGCTCCGCGGCCCATCCACGAAGGCAGACACGGTCAGCGTCGGGCAGAGGTACACCTTCTTCTGGGCCATCTGCTTCGCCGTGGCGTCGTCGATGACGTCGCCATGCTCGATGGAGTCGACCCCCGCGGCGAGCGCGATGGCATGTCCGGTGGGAGTCATGCTGTGCGCGGCCACCTTCCGGTTCGTCCGGTGCGCCTGGTCGACGATCGCCTTCAGCTCCTCCTCGGTGAAGTTGGGCAGGCTGCGGATCTGCCCGTCGGCCCGCTTGAGGTAGGAGCGGTCGACGTAGACCTTGATCCAGTCGGCGCCGTGGGCGATCTGGTCCCGCACTGCCCGCCGGCAACCGTCGGCGCCGTCACAGAGCTGGACCCCCTTGGGCATGTCCAGCTCCCAGGAGTAGGTGGTGCCCCCGAGCCCGTAGGCCCCGGTGGGCGCCAGCGCCTTGGTGGCGACGAAGAGCCGCGGCCCGACGATGACTCGGTTCGATACCGCCTTCCGGAGGTCCACGTCGGCGAAGCCGGCACCCTCGTTGCCGATGTCCCGGAGAGTGGTGAACCCGTGCTCCAGCGCGATGCGCATGGCCCGCGTCGCCCTGAGGGCACGGTAAGGCAGCGATTCCTTGAGCAGCTGGTCGTCGTACTCCGCCGCCGTCGCATCGCCCTGGATCAGCACGTGGGTGTGGGCGTCGATGAACCCCGGTGACACGGAGAGGGCCGAGGCATCCACGACCTGGGCGCCGGCGGGGACGGAGTCGCCGACGGACTGGATGCGCCCATCCTGGACCACCACCACTGCCCCGGTGCGTACCTTCTGAGCGACCGGGTCCAGAAGCCGACCGGTCTTCACCGCGATGAGCGAAGCCTGCTGCCCGGACGCGACGCCACACACCAGCAGCGCCGCCCACACCACGATCCGCATGGGGTCCCTCCCCTCCTCGCCTCGAGGGGGCCGAGTGTGGCTCGTCCATCTCTCGACGGAAAGGAAAAGCCGGGAGTGCGCACCCAGCCTCGATGGTTCCTGGATCGATCATGCCTCCCACACAGTCGACCGGGTCTCGCTACTTCCTCTGCAAGCTCATCCCGCCCCGGGCCTCCTTTCCCCGGGACATGACTGCCGAGGAGCGCTCGGCGATGGAGGAGCACGTCCAGTACTGGACCGCCCGCATGGTCGAGGGGACCGCTCTCCTCTTCGGTCCAGTGCTCGATCCGGCGGGTCCCTGGGGCCTGGGAATCGTGCGCGTCGAGGACCAGACGGCCCTCCAGCGGCTACAGGAAGAAGACCCGGCGATCCGGGCTGGCATCGGGCTCCGCTACGAGGCGCTCCCGATGGCCCGGGTCATTGCCCCGCACGTCGAGGACTAGCCTCAACTGGCTCGACGATGCCCGAGCCGGTCGTCGGTTCACGCACAGCGACGGGATGGAGAGGTCGTCTGCCGGAAACATCGGAGGCCGCGGGCCTGGGCCGCGAGGGAGCGCCCGGGCAAGCTGGAGCGTCCGGGGGGAATGGAGTGGGCGGGATGACAGGGACCATCCTGGTGGTCGAGGACGACGCGGCTCAGCGTGAGCTGCTCTGTGAGCTGCTCGAGGAGCACGGGTATGCGTGCATCGGAGTCGAGGACGGCCGGCGCGCCCTGGAGGTGATCGCCACCGGGGCACGGGGCCCGGACGCGGTGGTGCTGGACATGGTGCTCCCCCGCCTCAACGGACACGAGTTTCTCCAGGAGCTCGACGCCCGCGGCGACCAGAACCTGGGCGTGGTGGTGGTGAGCGGCTTTGGACCGGTGTCACGATTCGCGGATCGATTGCCGCGGGTCCGGGCCGTGGTCCAGAAGCCGGTGGACGTCGATGCGCTGCTGCAGGCGCTCCGGAGCTGCGTCCATGACGACGCCGGCCCGAAGCCGAGGGGCTGATCGCTCCGGAGCATGGCTGCTGGGCGCGGGTGTGCGCCGGTCACGCACGCGCACTCCCTCGGCGGCGGAGTCCGGTCTCGCGTGACCCTGCCGGGCAACGTGGAGCGGCCCTAGACTTCCGAGCTCGATGATCCGCTCGCTCGCCACCCTCGCCGGACTCGTCCTGGGGCTCACGCTCTCCGGGTGCGGCCTCTTCGACCCGAGCGGCGACGGTGACGGACCGAGCCCCTCCGACCCGACCACGGACCTGGCGAGGGTGGCGCTCCAGGCGCACGATCAGGTCCGCAGCAGCGCGACGCCCACCCCTGCTCCCCCGCTCCCCGCGACGCAGTGGTCCGCCGAGGTGGAGGCAGTCGCGGCCCAGTGGGCAGCGCACTGCGTGTACCAGCACAACGCGGGCCGGGGGAACCTCGGGGAGAACATCGCCGCGAGCTCGCCGGGGCACTGGCCCAGCATCGCCGAGGTGGTGCAGGCCTGGGCCTCGGAAGCGGCGGACTACGACTACGCCTCGAACACCTGCGCGCAGGGCAAGGCCTGCGGCCACTACACGCAGATCGTCTGGCGGGACAGCACCCTCCTCGGGTGCGCCTATGCGCGCTGCACCACCAACTCGCCATTCAACGGCGTTCCCACCTGGGACTTCTGGGTCTGTGACTACAGCCCCCCCGGGAACTGGGTGGGCCAGCGGCCCTACTGATCGACGCATCGGGAGAGCCGACCTGCCGTAGCATGGCGGCCCCTCTTCACGCCGGAGGTCTCTCGGTGCGCTCGCTCTGCACGCTGCTGGTCCTCGCCGTCGCCTGTGCCGGAGGTTCCTCGTCGCCGCCTCCCCAGGCCGCCGCCAGTGCAGCGGCGAAAGCCCCGCCGGCGCCTGCAGTCCCGGCCTCCGTCGTCGCCATCGCCCAGGGAGCGCAGCTGTTCGACGACCTGGGGACCCACACTCGCCCGGTGGGGACCGCGTCCCCCGAGGCACAGCGCTACTTCGACCAGGGGCTGCGCCTGGCCTACGGCTTCAACCACGACGAGGCGACTCGTTCCTTCGCTCGCGCGGCGGAGCTCGACCCGGGCTGCGCGCCATGCTTCTGGGGCGTGGCCTGGACGCTGGGCCCCAACTACAACGTCCCCATGCTCCCGGACCGGGCGCAAGCGGCCTGGGACGCGCTGCAGGCCGCCCGCGAGCGCTCCGCCCGTGCCCGACCCGTGGAGCAGGCGCTGATCACGGCGCTGGTCTCACGCCACAAGGGCGCACAGCCGCTGGACCCACCGGCGCAGCAACCCCTCAACGAGGCGTTCGCCGCGGCGATGCGCGAGGTCGCCCGGACGTTCGCGGAGGACGACGACGTACAGGTCATCTTCGCCGAGTCGCTGATGGACGTGAACCCGTGGCACCTCTGGACCCTGGAGGGGAAGGCGGCACCGGGAACCGAGGAGATCGTCACCACCCTGGAGAAGGTGCTGGCGCGCAACACCGCGCACCCCGGCGCGAACCACTACTACATCCACGCGGTGGAGGCCTCCGCGAAGCCCGAGCAGGCAGTGCCCTCCGCGGAGCGGCTCGCCGCTCAGATGCCTGGCGCAGGGCACATCGTCCACATGCCGGCCCACATCTTCCAGCGGGTCGGCCGGTACGCCGATGCATCCGAGGCGAACCGCCGCGCAGTACGGGCCGACGAGGCCTACCTCTCCAGGACTCGGGCGCCCGGTTACTACCCGATGTACCTCGGACACAATCACGGCTTCCTCGCCTATTCGGCCTCGATGCTCGGGCGCTCGGAGGAGTCGCTCCGGGCTGCGCGAGAGGCCACCAAGGCGATCCCGCCGGGGATGCTGGACATGATGCCGGGGATGGACTTCTTCGCCGCCGAGCACCTGCTGGTCATGGTGCGGTTCGGGAAGTGGAAGGAGATCCTGGCCGAGCCCCGTCCACCCGAGAAGTACCCCACGCTCACCGGGCTCTGGCTCCACGCCCGCGGGATGGCCCTGGCCTCCACCGGGAAGTCGACCGAGGCCCTGGCGACGATGCGCGAGCTGCGCGCTCTGGCGACGAAGATCCCGCCCGAGGTACTGGCCGGCCAGAACCCCGCCTCGGCGATGTGCCGGCTGGGCGCGGACGCCATCGAGGCCCGGGTCGCCGAGCGATCCCGGAAGTGGAAGCCGGCGCTCGCCGCGTGGCAGCGGGCAGTGACCCAGGAGGACGGGTTCGCCTACAACGAGCCAGCCGACTGGTTCTATCCGATGCGCCACTACCTCGGCGCGGCCCTGCTGGACGCCCGGAAGCCGAGGGAGGCCGAAGCGGTGTTCCGCGAGGACCTGAAGCGCAACCCGGGCAACGGATGGGCGCTCTACGGGCTCACGGCCTCGCTCGCGGCGCAGGGAAAGAAGGACGAGGCCGCCGCCACGCGGAAGAAGTTCGAGGAGGCGTGGAAGCAGGCGGACATCACGCTCACCCGCGCTGCACTGTGAGCTGGCGCGGGAAGGTGAGAAGTCTGCTCCGGCCGGTCAGCGGCCGCCGGACATCAGCAGGGACAGTGCGACCGCCACCTCCGCGTCCGACCAGGTGGTGAGGATGGTGGGCAAGGTCACGCCGACCTGGATGGGATTGCCTCCGCAGCTCCGCGGGCCCACGTAGGCCTGGCCCTGGAAGCGGAGGTCGTAACCGCACTTGCCGAAGCCGCCGTTGATCCGCGACTTGCTGATGGTCACGGTCGAGGGCGTGCCGCCGATCAGGCCGTTCACCACCATCCCGTCCGGGCCCGGGGTCACCCTCAGGTTGAAGGGCGTCCTCCCGACGACTCCCTCTGCCCCATCCGAGGTGACCGTCAGGTTGACGTCGTGACGGAACGCCGTCCCGCGCCAGCCCGTGGGTCCGTTCTGGGCCGGGTAGCGGCCGAGGTTCACCTGGGCCCCCTGGATCCCGTTCGCGGTGATGAGGGCCACGATGGGCTCGCGGATCCCGGTGAGCACGAAGCGCCCGCTCTCTGGCATCGCCTGCGCCTCGGGGGGAAGCACGTCCGGAGGCGGAAGGGCCTCGTCGTGCGCACAGCCCGCGAGCAGACCGGCGATGACCACGAGCAGGGAGGGGACGACGGCGCGGCGCATGCAACGGACCTTAGCGACGGTCACGGCCGTCCACCACCGCATTGAGCACCACTCGCGTCAACCCGATGACCAGGGCGCCGAGAAACGCGGGAACGAAACCCTCGACCCGCAGCCCGAGCCCCAGCGAGCTCGCCACCGCACCCGTCACCCACAAGAGGATGGCGTTGATGACCAGGGCGAAGAGCCCGAGAGTCAGAAGTGTCACCGGCAGCGCCAGCAATCGGAGGACGCTTCCCAGCACCGCGTTCACCAGCCCGAACAGGAGCGCGACCAGCAGCAGCCCCGGAAGCGGCCCCTCGTAGCTGAGCCCGCTCACCAGCCGGGTGGCGACCCAGAAGGCGACGGCCGTCACCACCAGGTGCAGGAGAAAGCGCATGTCTCCTCCCACCCGGCGTGTCGGCCCCGGGTCGACCGGCGGTCAACCGCCGTCGGGTCGGGGGCTTAGCAGATCCCGCTCCTCGGGGTGGCGCTCGAGCCACTTCGCCACGAACGGACAGGTCACCACCAGCTTCATCCCGTTCTCGCGGGCCCAGGCGAAGGCGGCCTTGGCCAGCTTCCCACCGATTCCCTGCCCTGCCGCGGCGTCGGGGACCTCCGTATGCACGAGGTCGATGGTGCGCGTGTCGATGGGGCGATAGCCGAGCTCGGCGGTTCCGCCTGTCACGTCCAGGAAGAAGCGGCGGCGGTTGGGGTCGTGCTGAACGTCCATCGCGGGAGTCTCCTTGTCACCGGACGGTCGGACCGCACGAGCCCGGCGTCAACCCCGTGGCTCAGGAATGGGCCGGTATTCAGCGTCCGTGACGGCCCTCCCCGCCGCGGAACCGTGAAGCGCCGGCGGACGTCTCGCCCGAGGCGAGCGTGTCCAGACCCCGTCGCGCCTCGTTCTCCATGGCGCCTCGTGCATCCAGCTCCAGCGATTCGAGCATCGACAGCCGGTCGTTGCGCATGCAGGTCTGCGGGAGGGCCGCCAGCTCGCGGGCGAGCTCGAGCGCCGCTCGGAGCGCCTGGCCCTCGGGGACGACCCGGTTGACGAGCCCCATGGTCCAGGCCTCCTGCGCCTTGACCGGCCGACCGGTGAGGACCAGGTCCATTGCCCGGCCGAGACCGACGATCTGCGGCAGCCTCACCGTCCCGAGGTCGACCAGCGGTACGCCGAACCTCCGGCAGAACACGCCGAGGATCGCTTCCTCGGAGGCCACTCGCAGGTCGCACCACAGCGCCAGCTCCAGGCCGCCCGCGACTGCGTAGCCCTCGATGGCGGCGATGACCGGCTTGGTGAGCCGCATCCGGGTGGGCCCCATCGGCCCGTCGCCCTCGGGGCCCACCATGCGGAGCTCGCCCTCGGCGATGGCCTTGAGATCCGCCCCGCCGCAGAAGTGCCCGCCCGCGCCGGTGAGGATGCCCACCGACAGCGAGGGATTGCGGTCGAGCTCCCGGAACGCCGAGGCGAGCGCCGCGGCGGTGGCGGCGTCCACGGCGTTCCGGCGCTCCGGCCGGTCCAGGGTGACGACGAGAAGGCTGTCCTGCTGCTCGGTGCGGAGGCTCATGGCGGCGGCAGTGTCGCGCCGCGCCGCGAGCCAGGCAAAGCACCTGGCTCAGCCGAAGGTGTAGACCAGCTGGACCTGGGTGATGCTGTCGAAGGTTCTCAGGAAGATCTTCGAGTCCGGGCTCACCCCGGTCGGCAGCTGCGAGAGCTGTGGCTTGGCATCGTACCGTCCGGTCCAGCTCACGTTCAGCGAGAGGCGATCGTAGACCTGCGTGGTGAGGCCGACCAGGGTGTTCAGACGATGGTCCTGAAAGGCGGGGACGCCGTTCTCGCCGGGATCCGCGTTGGGAGCGTTGTCCTCGCGGTTGAGGTTGATCAGGTACTCGACCCCGGCATTGAGCTTGGTCGTCTTCGAGATCTGCCAGATGTACGCCAGTGCCGCTCGAAGGGAATGGATCGAGTACCCCACCGCGGCGTTCCCGGGGGTGTCGTAGGGCTGCAGGTAGGTGTAATCGTAACCGATCTCGCCGGTGAGGCTGTGGGCACCGGCCTTGACCAGCAGCGTGCTCAGGCCGACCTGTCCGCCGCCGAAGAGCTTCTTCCCCGCCGCGAAGTCGGAAGCGATGTTGCCCAGGACGTACACCGAGGTGTCTCCCGGGGCCCCCCGGTGGATGATCCACTGATCGAAGCGCGGGGTGACGTTCCACAGCCGCGCAGTCACCGACTCGGTCTCGATCAACTGGTCGAAGCTGGTGACCACCGGCAAGGTGCCGGGAGGCGACCCCGCTGGCGGTGGCGGGGCGAGATAGATGCGGGACTTGGCGTAGGCGTAGTTGGCGGTGAGCGAGTACCTCTGCCAGTCCGCGTCCCGGGTGATCTTCAGCCCCGCGCTGAGGCTCGTCGAGTCCGAGTTTCCGGCCAGCCAGAGCAGTCCCGCCTTCGCCTCCACCTGCCACCCGGTCTTCTTGGCCTCATCCTTCGGCTTGTCCGCGTAAGCGAAGGTCGGCGCGACGGTGGTGTCCTGGGCCAGCGCCGGCCCCGCGATGAGCACGGCGCAGAGCCCGGCCAGCAACGGTCGAATCACGATGAACCCCTCCTCAGAGGCGTGGCCCCTTAACGCAAAGCGCCTTGCCGCGGAACGACCGACGGGGCCGATGCTGAACACTTGAGCAGCACCCCAAAGGCCGACTAGCCTTCGGCCGCGGGATGCTCGAGGGGCTCAACGAGGCGCAGCGCGAGGCGGCGCTCCACGGAGACGGTCCGCTGCTGATCGTCGCCGGTGCCGGGACGGGGAAGACCACCACGCTCGCCCACCGGGTGGCGCAGCTCATCGCCCGGGGCGTGGGGCCGGAGCGCATCCTCCTCCTCACCTTCGCCCGCCGGGCCGCCGCCGAGCTCCTCCGCCGGGTGGACGCGCTCCTCGGCCGCGCTGCCCTGGACCGGCCCGCGTCCTCGCGAGTGTGGGGCGGGACCTTCCACTCCGTCGCCACCCGGCTACTGCGCCACCACGGGGAACGGATCGGCCTCCACCCGGGCTTCACCATTCACGACCGGGGCGACTCGGAGGACCTCCTGGAGGTGCTCCGGGCCGAGCTCGAGCTGGGGCGGGGAAAGCGGCGCTTCCCGCGCAAGGCTACCTGCCTCGACATCTACAGCCGGTGCGTCAATGCCCGCGCCCCGCTGGACGGTGTCCTGGCCCGTGCCTTTCCCTGGTGCACCGAGCAGGTCGACGGGCTGAAGCTCCTCTTCCGCACCTACGTGGACCGGAAGGCGGAGCAGCGGGTGCTGGACTACGACGACCTGCTCCTCTTCTTCCACGCGCTGCTCGGGACGGAGAGCGGGGGCGCGGCGGTGCGGGCGCAATTCGACCACGTCCTGGTGGACGAGTACCAGGACACCAACGCGCTCCAGGCGGAGCTGCTGGACCGGCTCTGCCCGGGCGGCCGAGGCCTCACCGTGGTGGGCGACGACGCCCAGGCCATCTACGGCTTTCGCGCGGCGACGGTGCGGAACATCCTCGATTTTTCCTCCCGTCACCAGGGAGCTCGAACGGTGGTCCTCGCCGAGAACTACCGGAGCACCCCCGAGCTGCTCCTGGCCACCAACCGGGTCATCGCCCAGGCCCGCGAGCGGCACCCGAAGGACCTCTGGTCGGGCGTGCCCTCCGGAGAGCGCCCGGAGCTGGTCACCTGCGCCGACGAGACGGAGCAAACAGAATACGTGCTCGCCCGCATCCTCGAGCGCCGCGAGCGAGGAGTGGACCTCCGGCGTCAGGCGGTCCTCTTCCGTGCGTCGCACCACAGCCTCCACCTCGAGGTGGAGCTCGGTCGCCGCGGCATCCCCTTTCACAAGTACGGCGGGCTGCGCTTCGTGGAGACGGCCCACGTGCGAGATCTGCTGGCCTTCCTCCGGCTCGTGGAGAACCCGCGCGATCTTCTGGCCGGCACGCGCGTGCTCGGATTGCTCCCCGGCGTCGGCGCACGGACGGCGCGCACGCTGCTCGAGCCGGTCCAGCGCACCGGGAGCTTCGGGAGCTGGG
>AR_comb_assmDRAFT_10127616_pt1 | contig 15022 bp, 11 predicted proteins | sample ArasoioldDNA_FD_10543 | JGI IMG/M metagenome (IMG submission 10543) | reverse complement strand
CCTTTCAAGGTTCCTATCCAGAGGTTTCCTTTTTTATCCTGGTAAAGTGACTGTATATAATTGTCGGGAAGAGAAGTAGTGTCCCCATTTTTGGAAAAATAGGTTTTCATACTTATGCCATCAAACCGGTTAAGTCCGTATGATGTGCCGATCCAAATAAAACCATATTTATCCTGGGAAATTGCACGTACTATACCGTCGCTGAGTCCATCATTTGTATTAAGAGACCTAAAGTAAAATGAAGATACCTGTTCATTTGAAGAAAGTTGAACAATCATCAAAAGGACTATGGCAAAGGCTTTTTTCATTCTCATCAAACGCAGACGGGTTGTAAATTCCAGAGGATGATTCGCTGTCTGAAATTAAAAAACATTAAAGCCAAACCAAAATGTAAATAGGGAAGTGTAGCAAATCCGAATTGAGCCGTATTCAAGTCGAAGTCTATACAAAAACAAAAAGGCCCGTTTCCATAAACAGGCCCGCCATTCTCACCATCCCTAGAATATCGAAGGAGAAACAAGGAATAATGAACGTCGAAGTCACCTTATCATTGTACAGTTCTCTAATTTCCTGGTGAATATTCTACGCCTACATTTGCTTCATCTTAAATCATGCAGATTGGCTCCTATAGTTCGCGGCTTTTATCATGGTATCTGAAAGTGTCCTGTAACAACTGCTCCACGCCTCTTCCACGTCTGGCGTCCAATCCACACCCAAACCCTGCTTTAAAGTCCAGATAAGGGTGCGACCTATCGCCTTGTAATGTTCCGGCCTTGCGCCATACTTTACATGTCTTATGGCAAGCTGTTCTATGTCCTCGGTAATTTCATCCAGTCTATCCAACCTGCCGACAATCACACTCAGCATGTCGATAAGTTTTCTTGATTGCACGTCACGCGACGTTTTGAACATGTGCTTCACATGGGGCACCTCCAGAAATAATTTGCTGTAAAAAACATCTCCGATGAGAACCGGATCAATGTCGCGAAACACCTTCCAGCTTTTCTTAACCAGTGCTATTTGCTCCGCTGTCATAACTACTATTTTCAGATCGTTGACCGGTCCCAAAATTGCGCACATCTGGTCTAAACCGGGAATTTAAGTGGCCGAAGTGTAGCAAATTCCCATTGAAGCGTTTTCATTTTCCTTCCGCGGCCCCATCTATCGACTAACGACCGTACACTCAATCCTGTTTCCGATCAGGCTGCGTCGGCTGTATACTCCGCGGCATTGATCATAGCCGTTGCCAATGTTGAGTAACAATCAGCCCACGCTTCTTTCAGTTCCAGGTTCCAATCTTGGCCCAACCCCTTTTCTAACGTCCAAAGCAATGCATTACCTACAACAGTATAGTGCTCTTCCTTTACTCCATAGGTAGTGTGACGTCTTGCCAGTTTTCCAACTTCGCCAATTACGTCTTCTAAGCGGTCGAGTTTGCTAATAACGTAGCTCAACATCGTTAAAACTTTTTTCGATTGTTCTGGTATTGGCCTGCTAAACATTTCGCGCGCTTGTGGGGCTATTTCGAATATTTTACCGTAAAAAAGGTCGCCGACAACCACAGGATCTATCGCACTAACCTTAGCCCAGGATAACCTGATTAAATTGATTTGATGAGAGGTCATGGAATTTAGTTTAAAGTTTTAAAATGGTCTCAAAGATGTGGTGAATCAAAAGCGAATGCAACTAAAAGCAGGCGAGACGTAGTGGAATTAAGTTAAAACGTCTGAAATGACAAATAAATAAATCCTCGCGCATCGTGAAACACTTCGCAGACGTTGATGTGATCAATTCATGATTCACCTCCAGCAAGATCAAACGAATAACTGCACCTAAAATTTATTTCAGCACGCTTCGATTTAGCACAAATACATGCAAGCATCATAAATTTTTATTCCGCGAGGTTGATCTGCAATTTTGAGCTCGACATCAAAAAACCGTCTCTCACTCAAAACAGCTTATTATGAAAAAGTTTTTTCTGCTTTGTACAACAGTTATCATCTTCTCCGTGATGCAAGCGCAACAGGGGGTTGCTATCAATACTGATGGAAGTAATGCAGATAACAGTGCATTGCTCGATATTAAATCATCTTCAAAGGGAATTTTGATACCGAGAGTGACATCCGCTCAAAAAACTGGAATTGCATTTCCAGCAACAGGCCTGCTAGTGTACCAAACAGATAACACTGCAGGATTTTACTATTTCAACGGAAGTACATGGACTCCTTTGTCTTCATCAGCGCAAGGCCCGCTCAGCGGTTGGGCTACGACAGGAAATACAGGTACAGATTCAAGCGTCAACTTTATCGGAACGGCCGATAATAATCCGTTAGTTGGCAAAGTAAATGGCGAACAGGTTTTTCGCTTCTCTGGAAAAATGCAGAATACCATTGCAGGTTACCAGTCGGGGAAAGGTAACACCGCTAATTACAACACCTTTTATGGTTACCAGGCCGGCGCTGCAAATACTATTGGAGATGGCAATCTATTTCTCGGGCATCTTTCCGGCGTCGCAAACACATCGGGAAGACAAAATGTTTTCATCGGCGCTTACAGTGGAGTCAACAACACTACCGGCGGCTATAATCAATTTTTAGGCTTTCAATCGGGCCAGTATAATACAACCGGATCGGAAAATACTTTTATTGGCTATCAGTCGGGACAGTCAAATACCAGTGGCTACCAGAATCATTTCAGTGGCATGTACAGCGGCAATTCTAATTCTTCCGGTTATCAAAATCATTTTGACGGATTCAAAGCTGGGGCATTCAATAGTATCGGTAATCAAAATCATTTTAGCGGATATTTCGCGGGCTTTCATAATTCCACCGCGAATGGAAACCAGTTCATCGGTTTCGAATCGGGTTATAACAATACGACTGGGGCCGCGAACTTGTTTGTTGGGAATATGGCAGGCTACTCAAACACAATAGCAAACAATAATCACTTTATTGGAAATGCTGCAGGATTTAGTAATACAACCGGGACTGGCAATCACTTTGAAGGAGACGAGGCAGGTTATTCAAACACCAGCGGTTCCAATAATTATTTCAGCGGGTACTTTGCAGGTTTTGCCAACACATATGGCTCAAATAATTTGTTCCTCGGGAATAGCGCGGGTATGTCGAATACCTCGGCACAATACAATATGTTTATCGGAAATCAAGCTGGTCGCAACACATCAGTAGGACCCGACAACACGTTCATAGGTTCCCATGCAGGCTATTCCAACACGACAGGTGGGTTCAACTATTTCACTGGTCACGGCGCAGGGTATCATAATCTCACGGGAAGCTACAACACCATGATCGGTTACTACGCCGGTTACCAAAACACAGCTGGTAATGGCAATGTAATGATCGGTCATATGGCTGGATACAATGAAACCGGGAACAATAAACTTTACATCAGCAATTCATCCACAACAACTCCGCTGATCTATGGCCAGTTTGATGACCCACAATTGACGGTTTGCGGGACTTTTGGCGTATGGAAAGCACCGAATAGTTATGACCCGGTGATGTTTCGGCTGACAAATGCGGGCGATGTAGTCGTTAGCTACACCGATAGGACCCAGCATAATGAGTGGCAGACGATGGCAACCAGTGCTGCAACGCCTGGACAGTCCTTGTTTACCTTTTTATATTCAGCCAATCCGGTTGGAAAAATATTCGAACTACACGGGGACGGGAACGCCCAATTATCGGGCTCACTCAGCCAGGCCTCGGACGTAAGATTTAAAACCGATATCTCTACTTTAAGTGGATCCTTGGACAAAGTAAAGCAATTGAGAGGTGTAACCTTCAATTGGAAGGATAAAACAAAAGATTCTACGCAGCAGATCGGGTTTATTGCCCAGGAAGTGGAAGAAATTTTCCCGCAGCTTGTAAAGACTGACAAAGCGGGAATGAAGTCGGTTGCCTATTCAAACATTACTGCGGTTCTTGTAGAAGCTATAAAAGAACAGGAGCACCAAATCGACGAGTTGAAAAAACAAATTGAAGAGCTAAAGAAAAGATAGTCGTCGCCATTCTTTCACTAGCATCAACCGTTTGATAAGTCTGGTGGCAAAACAGTGTGGCGAGATATTAACTTGCCCACAGACTTAGGGACGGACTAATAAAACGCAGGAGCATTTCTTAAACACGGATTATGAAAAAGTTTCTTCTTCTGTACAAAATTCTGTTTGTAAGTCTGCCGGCATTTGCCCAACTTAATATTTCCCCCGGAACAGAGTGGGTAAATACCGGAAACGTGACAATAAATCTAACCAACCTGGATATGATCAATAACGGAAATTTTAACGCTGGTGTGAGCACGATGAAGTTTACCGGAACCACCGACAACAAGATTGGCGGCAGCTCAGCAATTTCCTTTTATCAAATTGAAATTGCAAAAAGCCCCACCAGTAAGGTTGCTCTTTTATCACAAATCAGCGTTGGAAGCCAGGTATATTTTACGACGGGTTTTTTGGATTTGAACCAGCAAAATTTGTTGTTAGGCCCAGGCGCAACTTTAACTAACGAAGGCGAAAACACTCGGATGATTGCACCGAATGGCGGAGAAGCAATGATCACCGTAAATCTCAATGCGCCCAATGCAGTGAACGCAGGCAACCTGGGCGCAATTATCACCACTGCTGCCAATCTTGGAACAGTGACCATAAAGAGGGGACATATCGCTCAATCGGGTGTTGGACTTACTGGCAGCATTCTTAGGTATTACTCTATCGCTCCCCAGGCAAACATTGCGTTAAATGCAACAATAAGATTAAAATATTTCGATGCGGAAAAAAATGGAAGAGACGAAAACAATTTTGTGGTGTTTCAAAGTGATGATGATGGAAATACATGGACGAACCAATCGCAGACCGTTCGAAACGCTTCCTCCGATTTTGTCGAAAAATCAGGAATGAATACTCTATCGAAATTTACCCTTTCCGATAATACAGTGATCGCTAACTGTTCTGCGACGGGGGTTATTCTTTCAGTAAAGGGAGGCAAGCAAAATAATGTGAACGTAAACTGGTCAACCGCCACTGAAAGCAACAACCAGGGGTTCGCTGTAGAAAGGAAATTGAAGGGTGAGCCTGACTTCACTCAAATTGCGTTTGTAAATAGCCAGGCTCCCACGGGGAATAGTGTGACTCCGCTCACCTACAGTTACATTGATATCAATTCCTCACTTGATACTTCTTATTACCGTTTGAAAAGCGTTGCGCTTAATGCAAGCACATGCTATTCAGATGTCAAAGCATTTGCGCCCAAGGGTGGTGGGAAAAAAGGACTCAACATTATCAACACGGATACTGTACAAACCGTTGCTGCTACTCTGAATTTATCAAATAAACAAACAGACATGATACCTAAACTTACCGTAGGTCCTAATCCCAACAATGGTAATTTCTGGTTCGTCGTAAATGGAATCGAACGCGAAACTTTCGCGTCGCTTTACACAATGGACGGAAAGATATTAAAGCAATTCCGCGTAATGAATCTTCAGCAACAACAGGTCACGGGCTTAAAGAGTGGCATTTATATTCTGAAGGTCGAAGGTTTGAAGTCATTCAGAGTGGTCGTGCAGACCGATGGAAGTGCGGCGCTCAATTTTCCTGTAATCAATTTGTCTTCTATAAAGAACTAGCATATACTCCAGATTAATTTCCCTTCTCAATCACTTCGAAAAAAAACATCCCGACGGTCAAACGTCGGGATGTTTCGTTTATCGTTTCGTCGTAGAGACAAGGCATGTCTTGTCTCTACAGGGGCATGCCTTGTCTCTATACCGTTGCGCCGATCATTGCGTTCGCTAATACGCCGTAACACTTTGCCCACGCATCTTGTATTTCCTGGTTCCATTCTCTGCCCAAGCCGACCTTTAATGTCCAGATCAGAGCTTCACCTACCGGGGCATAATGTTCCTGTTTCACTCCATACCCTTCGTGACGTTTAGCCATCGCAATAATGTCCTCCGTAAGTTCATCCAGTTGGTCAAGGCGCGTCACGATTGTGTTGAGCATGTCCACCAATTTTTTGTATTGTGCATCCATTTCGACAGGAAACATCTTTCTTAGCGCAGGTCGTTCAAAAAACAACTTGCTATAAAAGGCATCGCCAATCACCACGGGATCGATGTTGCGTAACCTGGCCCAACTTTTTTTTACGGCTGAAATCTCGTCGTCCGTCAGCATACTATAAAGGTAATGTGTACTTGTTATATTACACCACACCACTTTTTGAAGGATCACGGAGGTACGTGAGTCGTCAGTCGTGAGTAAGGAGTGTCGACTTACGATTCACGAAGGCATAAGGCCTAAACCCCATCCCTTAAAGAGGCGATTTTGAAATCTCCGGCACTTGTTGCATTTCATACAGCAGCGAGATTAGCAAGTTAGAGGGTGTTCGAAAGCGCCCCTTTAGGGAATGGGGGCATTATAGTTTGTTGGCACTCACGTCTCACGTTTCACGTTTCACGTCTCACGTCATTTCAGCGCAGCCATCACCTCTTCTTTTCTTCTTCGACTGACTTCAACTCTCGAATTATCTTTTAACACAACAAATCCATCATGGTCTATGAATGAAATGAATTTCCGGTTTACTAGATGGCTCTTATGCGTCCGGATAAAATTATGGGGAGAAAGTAGTCCGTCGTACTCGCCCAGCGTTTTTGAAATCAGGTACGTGCGATTGTTTACTGCGAAAAACTTTGTGTAATTACCCAAAGATTCACAATGAATAATTTCATTAGGCAGCAAAAAATGAACACCTTCTTTTGTGGGCAAAGCCAGGCGAAATTCGTCCGGGGAGGGCGCCTGGATGTTGTGCATAATGTTTTTCAGTAATTCAAATTGTTCCTTATAATCCTTATTCCCCTCGAGAAATCGACGGACACATCCCTGCAGTTCCTCGATGTCGATCGGTTTTAGTAAATAATCAAACGCACTGAATCGAATTGCCTGGATGGCATACTCGTTGTAAGCCGTCGTGAAAATGATCTTGAAGTTTTTATTTGGCATCTTTTCGAGCAACTCAAAACCATTCAGGTGCGGCATTTGAATGTCAAGAAACACCAATGCCGGTTGGAAATTGTGAATGACGTCGGCAGCTTTACGCGAGTCATTGCAAACCATCACCTGGTCGATTTCCGGTATCGCCTTCTGGATCATCAATCGCAGAGAGTCGGTTGCCCTCTCTTCATCGTCAATCAATAAAACTTTAAGCATAGCAATTAGTTTTGAATGGGAAAATTGATTTCTACGCGTGTGCCCACCGCCTGGTCCGCTTCGTCGTACAAGTCTGTTATGATAAGAGAACCTTCGCTACCCTCCTTGTTACGAATGCTTTTAAGTCTCTCCATGGACACTTTTATTCCCTTGCTTATATGGCTGCGCTCCTGTCCATTTGCTTTTTTTGTTTCTTCGGATCTCCTTCGGCCAACGCCATTGTCTTCAATTACGCATCGCAAAAAGTTTCCTGTTTCAGAAAAACGGATACGCAAATTGCGATCACCTTCTTTATGCATTAACCCATGCCAAATGGCGTTTTCTACAAACGGTTGAATAAGCAACGTGGGGATCTTTATCTCATCCTCATCGATTTCGTTATCACACTCTATATTGTAATGAAATGAGTCCTTGAATCGACGAGCCTCCAGTTCGATATACAAGTTGAGGATTTCCAGTTCTTCCTTTAGCGTGACGGTTTCTTTGTCACTGTGTATTAAAATTGCACGCAGCAATTTCGAGAAGCGTGACAGAAACCTGGTGGCAACCAATTCTTCGTTCGCCAGGATCATTTGCTGTATCGAGTTGAGAGCATTGAACAGAAAATGAGGGTTCATTTGTAAACGAAGGCTCTGCAACCTCGACTCCGCAACTTTTTGTTTGTTTTGCAACACTTCCATTTTTGCCTTTTGTTTTTCCTCTTCTGCTTTGGCCCGCTGTATTTGGTTTGCACACAAAACCGCAATCGTTGAAAGAATATTTAGATGCTTTTCGTTAAAAAAATTCTTTTTTGAATGTTCGCTGTCAATCACACCAATTACTTTTTCATCCGCGCTTAGCGGTACGGCCACTTCCGAGTACCGTCTCAGATCATCTACGATGTATCTTGGGTCTAATTCAGTGTTGGTTATTAATTCGGATTTACCGGTTTTGGCAACAGTGCCGACGATTCCCTGCCCAACCGGTATCTCGATGGGAGCGGAAATAGTGAAATCTCTTGCTAACTTTGGACCGTACGCGGCCTTTTGCACCAATACATTTCTCTCCTCATCCAAAAGGTAGATGACGCAATCCTCAAACTTTAATTTGCTGATGCAATTCTTGGCAACGTCCCACAAAACATCATCAATTTTTTGATAGCTGTTAATGCGCGAAGCGAAATAGTTAATGACTGTTTGCGTTTCCAATTCTTCACGCTGCTCAATTTGTTTTTTCCGGTAGAAATTGATCACTGCCCACACCAGGCTAAGGCCAATAAGAAAACCAAGCAACTTAAACCACGTGCGGTCAATAAGCGGCTTTTCAATGTCGATGGTCACACTATTGTTCGCATCCTTCCATACCCTGTTGTCATTACTCACGCGAAGCCTGAAAGTGTATTTCCCGGGGGGAAGTGAACTATATCGAACCGGGTTCTGATCGGTGACTTTTATCCACTCCTTGTCAAGCCCATCCAACTTATATTCATAATAGGTTCTCTTGTTCCTGCTATAATCGATCGAAGAAAAATAAAAGGTCACATAGTTGTCGGTAGGTACTAAATTGAAACTTGCATTTTGTCCAACGCTTGACACGATATTCCTGGATTCAAGTCTGGTAATGGTAGCGTTTAAATTTATTTTTTCTTTGAACAAATCATCAGGAAATAAGTACTGCAAGCCTCTTGGCGTGCTAAGAATAAACTCACCATTTGAATTTTGATAGTAAGAATTAATGACGAAACCATATATGCTCAACCCGTAACGTTCGTCAAAGGCGGTGACGCTGGCGTCCTTAATATCATAACACGCCAGGCCGATGTCATTCCCTATCCACATGCGGTCCTCGTTGTCAGGTAACAACGCTTCTGCCCGGGGAGAGAGCAGCCCATCCTTTGTGGTGATCGTCTTTGTTATTCCATTGCTTAAGAAAATGTTTACTCCGTTGTCCGTGCCAATGTATAAATTATTAAACCTGTCCTTATTGATAGCAATAATATTGTTACTGAGCATTCCGTTTGTCTTATCATGAACGGTTAGTCCTCTTGTTGCCAGGTTATACTCCCATGCTCCCCTGCCGGAGGTAGCCACAAAAATATTGGTTGAATCGGGGCGATAGAAAGTGAGGCAGCTGGTCTGATTCAGATTCGCAAGCGGAGTACCTTCAAAATTATCGACCTGGAAATTGTGCGTGTTGATCCGGCAAATACCGTTTGAACCGCTGGCCCACATATAACCATCCGCGGACAAACGCATACAATAGATGGTCTTTTGATTGAGGCAATTCGGTACTGGGCATCCTACTTTGATGTGCTGAACAAACCTGTCATTTTTATCGATAATAAATATACCCTGGGTAACCGTCGCAATCCAAACTCTTTTTTTATCATCAAGCGCGAGAGCTGAAACTTCTTCTTCCTTCAATGGCTCTTTGCTCAAGGCGATAAAATCCAGGAACTGGCTTTTATCTGCGCTCCGTTTCCATTTAATCACACCATTCGTAGACGTTCCCAGGTAATAAGTGTCGTTGTCATTTGTGCCAATCCCGATTATATACCCGTCATAGCTGCGCCCTTGTGAATCGTGGAAGGTGTTTTGATTTCCAATTATGTCGTTATTCTTGAAATAATTCACGCCATTTCCATTAATGCTTAAAAACACCCAGCCGTTGTTATCCGCAACTATATGAAGAGGCCGGTTATTAGAAAGTGTAGAGTTATCAAAGGTCTCATGTCGATAAAGGCGAATTTTATTCGATGCTTTGCTGTAGATATAAGCTCCACTGTTGAACGTGGTCAGTACAAACTGATCGTCATTTATTTTCCTCGCATTGGTAAAAAAGGCTTGCACCTTATGTCCAAACTGATCAGTCATGTTTTCAAAAGGATAAGACACTTGCCCGGTGATCAAATTTATCACCATCAACTTCTGGGTAGATATTTGCGCGGCAAGGATTTCGTCGGGAGCCCATTTTGTAAAGTAGTTCAAATCGGTAAACAAATATTTATCAATCCTGCGCGCGTTGAAATCGATTTTGTACACACCCTCGTTCCTCACCATTATGTAGCTGTTATCGTCAAAAGGTTCTATGTGCCTGAAAGGTGTCGACTGCAACGAATCGAATCCGGGAATTTTAATTTGATAAAAATGGGTGCCGCTGAGGGAGTCGTTGACGCCAATTCGTTCTTTTTCATTGAGGGCAAATAAACCTTTGCGGGTGAGTAGCACGGCTCCTGAAGATTGCGTTTTCAAAATCCATCTTGCTGGAACAGGCTCGCCGTTGAGGTATAAACTGATCTTGTGAAACTGTCGTTGTTCATCGAGCAACGTCACATTTCCATTCTCAGTTAATATCCAAAGCCGATTTTTTTCATCGCAGACGATGTGTCTTATAACGCTGCTTCGCAGCTGCGGATATTCATTGCTATAAAATCGTGTAACCGTCGTGCCATTAAACATGTTCAGGCCGTTTCCGGTCGCAATCCACAAAAATCCTGATTTGTCTATACACAAGCCGTTTACATAATTATAGGAAAGGCCATTGGCAGCATTAAGTTGATAAAAGGCTATGCTCGATGTGGTCGGTCTCTGCGAAAAAACCGGTAAGGGGAAAAACAAAGCAAGGCCCACGACCAGTTCAGCTGCAACTCGTATCGTGAATTTAAATCGCATACCTTCCTTAAAAATAGATCATTAATATGAAGGTTGTAAGTAGTGCGCGCCCGGATTATTCTACGGTCGCTCCTACTTATTGAACGGTACTTCCGAGGAGGCGCAAGTGCCGCTTGACAAATCGACCTAACCTCGCCGACGAAGCAATCTCCGTCAGCAAACCGATTGGACACTTATAAATGGTTGTAAACAATCTACCACGCAGGCATTGCGACCGGTGTTGACCCTGATGGAAACACTTCGTTGCCGAAATACTACCGTTTGCTAAACAACACACCCCATTCGCCAAAGGAAAAAATATTTAGCTCTGATACGGTCATATATTGCATCAAGGAAAAAGGAAACAAAGGTTCACGATGAGAATAAAAAAGGAAACAATAATAGACGCGTTGATGTTCATTTTATTAGCAACGACGATTCTTCTTTTGTCCTTCTTGATTTAAAATAACAAAACATTTTGGCTTGGGGACGGTTTCTAAGCTGCATCGTTGGGTGCGGCTTTTTTCTTTTAGCGAAGTGTCCATCGTTGAGTCGATAGTCATTAGTCGTTAGTCAATAGTGCTCCAGATATGATTACGGCTTTGGAGATCGATTTGTTGTAATGTTGTTATGTAACGAACTGTATAGCACTATTGAACGACAGTTGCGACGCTCCCTTCAGCTGATGGTAATTCTGCTGATCAGGGTTTGCACGGCGCTAAAAGCGTATCACTGACTTGTGCTAATCCTTTGAACCGCTGATTGATCAATATTGACACCGCATTGCTGGGCAGCGGGACGGTCGCACAAGAGTGCGACGCAACGGAAGCCCAATAGTAGTATCTAAGCTGGGCACATAATAACCTTTCACCTCCTTTACCAAAAGCGGCTGGTAGGGAAAAGACCACCATTCGATAGATCAAACCTGCATTTCGGCAGAAGAAGAAATGCCGACTGTTGTGGGCGCTCTAACTTGCAAACAAATCGGAATAAAAAATCAGTTATGAGGAAGAGAGTCACACAAAAGATAAATAAGGATACAACAACTGATATCGTGCTGATGTTGTTACTTGTCGTCGCGATTTCAATTCTGTCTTATATCGAATTTACTACGTCTTAATATCGCACCAGTTCCATCAAAGGATCTCTTTGTGTTGAGGTTAGCAAACAAAAAGCCCATTAACAAAATGGGCTGTTCTGATCGCAGGTTATATGTTGAGTCAACTATAAATTATATAAGGCCGTTACATCGCTCGCGGAAAGTGTGCGGCTGTAAAAACGAAGATCATCGATGTATCCTTTCCAATAATTTCCCAGCCAATTGAAGCCCAAGTAATATTTTACGGTTTGAGGTACAATAGAGCCTGTAGCCGGATAATTATTCCTCAGCACGCCATCTATATAAAGTTTTACGTAAGCCCCATCATAACTTACCACCACATGGTGCCATGCATTGCTCACCGTACTTCCAATTTGTGTTCCCAATGAGCCGTCATTATCAACTTCTACGGTACCAATAAACATGTTCTGCACCTGGAAAAGATGAGGCCCTACACCATAGCTGGTAATCATACTCACAGAGGGACGAACGGTGCTATATTTCACCCACGCAGCAACAGTTGTATTTGTCTGTTGTGGGACGTTCGCAATCGTGAGACCATAGGTGCTGTCAAATGCGATTGCACTTTTCGTATTACCTTTTCTGTCTGTACCAAATGAGTACCATCTCTTATTGGAAACGGCGTTAGGAAGTTTGCCACCTTGCTCCGCCAGTGTATTGTCGAAAGTGTATAACCCCGCAAGTTTATACGTAATGGGATTATACCTGGTTTCTGAAACACTAACAGCTGCATTTGTTTGTTCCATTGTTGGCGTTTCCGGTGCTATTACACTCTTGTCTTTCTGACAAGAGAAGAGGGCGATCACAGAGAAGATGACGGTCGTAAGTAAGATTTGCTTTTTCATTTTTTATTTTTTTTTTGTTGTTTAATTGATCACGAAAATATTGGTCGGAGTTCCCTGAATCGGATTTTTGTTATCGCGAGGTTGTTCTTAATTAGTTTGCGGGAAAGTGTTTTTAATGTTGAAGTCCTTGTAGCAGATTGTTTGATTGTTTAATTGTTAGATGGTTGTTCTTCGAATTGCGCATGTATCGCTGGAAGCGGCGATTGTTTGATTGTTGGATGGTTCGATTGTTTTTCTTTGGTTGTGCATGCATCGCTGGAATCTGAACCCGAGGGCTCTCAAACAATTAAGCCATCAAACAATCTCCCAAGCCAGTCTCGACCCTTCAGTTAAACGAAACAAAAAAGCTGTCCATAAGACAGCTTTAAAACCAAATTGTAGTACTCTTCTCAAAAAACTGCCAGCTGAGCTACTTCTGCAGGAGAAAGCACTCTATCATAAAAACGCAAATCATCCAGGGCACCTTTCCAATAAAAGCCGTAGTCAGTGCCAAGCAGGTAATTATCAAGCGCAGGAAAAGGACCTGTACCTGCAGGTGTAGGTTTCGATCCGATAAGAACGCCGTCAATATAATATCTCAGTTCACTATTGTTACGCGTTACCGCCATGTGATGCCAATGCTTATCGACATCCGAAGATGAGTTAACGTCTTGGTTAATGCCCAGAAGACCAGTATAGTAGCTGGCATTGAACCAACCACCGACTTGTTGAATGCGAAACGACGTAGCACTAGCTACAGAACTCAGCCAACCAGGACTTGGAAGTGTATCATGTTTTATCCAAAATGATATGGAGGCACCGTCCGGTGTGCATGGAACGTCTAATATATTCACCCCATATGCTGCATTGAAATAGATGGCCCGATTGGACACGTCATGTCTGTCCGTGGTAAACAGCACGCGACGAACTGTTGAAGTTCCATCTGCAAGATGATTGGTAGTGTCTCTTAGAGTGTTATTAAACTCAAAGCGACCGAGCAGACCTTTGTTCAAGTTAAATGAACCTCCGCCACCCCCTTTTTGCGAATTAGCGTCGACTACCATTTCGTTGGGATTGTCTACGGGCGTTCCAATTTTTTCTTTTGTGCAGGAAAATAAAATACCGGCGATGATCGCTGCGGTAAATAAAAATTGCTTTTTCATTGTTTAAATTTTTTTTTTGTGTTGTTTTAATTGGCCGCGAAACTATGTGTCGGAATTTTTAGAAATCGTCTTTTATTAGTACGAGGTATGTTTTGATTATTCTGCGGAGAAACTTTTTTGTTGACGACGTAAAACAAAAACAGCCCGCATAAATGCAGGCTGTTACATCGCATGAATGTTTTCCATCAATCTTACTTGTTATACAGAGCTGTCACATCGCTGGCGGTAAGTGTGCGACTGTAAAACCGGAGTTCATCAACATAACCTTTCCAGTTTCTTCCAAAAAGATCACGGCCAACAATGTATTTTACCGTTGTTGGTGAAATCGTTCCAACTTTGGCATAGGTACTTTTTAATACCCCGTCAAGATAGACCTTGATCGAAGTCCCATCATAGGTTACTGCAATGTGGTGCCATTTGCTATCAGCAACAACGCCCATTCCGTCGCCAAAAGAACCATAGGTATCTATTTCCACTGCACCTATAAGTTTATCCTGATTTTGACCAACAATTGGACCCGTCCCATCTGGGCCAAATATCCTCAATGAAAGTTGCATTGGATTGACATATTTAACCCAGGCAGAAACTGAAGTGTTTGTTTGCTGTGGCACATTGTAGATGTTGAGACCATAAGTACTGTCAAAATACATCGCGCTCTTAAGATTTCCCTTTCTGTCTGTACCAAAAATATAAGCCCGGCTCGTAGGCACAGCATCCGCCAGCTGACTTGTTTTGTCATGCAAATTGCCATCAAAAGCAAACCAACCTTCCAGGTTTACACTCAATGGGTCGAGAACGATCGGCTTACCACTGCGCTCTGCATTATCGGGGTTGTTTGTTGATTGTGTTTCGACTCCTTCCTTAGTACAGGAAAATAAAATACCGGAGATTATTACTGCGGTAAACAAAAATTGCTTTTTCATTGTTTTAATTTTTTTTGTTTTTAATAGAGTGTGAAAATATTTTCAGCAGCATTAGTTATCACGCAAATCCTATTCAACGGAATTCGTCATTTAGTTTTCGGCAACAAGGTCATCAGTTGAATATGGTTGAATGTGGTTGAA
>AR_comb_assmDRAFT_10693282_pt1 | contig 15023 bp, 16 predicted proteins | sample ArasoioldDNA_FD_10543 | JGI IMG/M metagenome (IMG submission 10543) | reverse complement strand
TCAAAAACTTTCTGGACGGTAATAGGACATTGGACGGTAAGGAACGGGGACGAGTTTGCCTTAGTCAATCAACTTTCTGAATCAAAAATATATCCACATTGTAATGTTAACAAGAGCACTATTGACCGATTTTTTGTTTATGGTTTTTACTGATCAAATCGTAAACCTTCTTTTTTTTCATCGTGAGTTTTCGCATCGTGAATGTGGTTGGTACTTTCCACAGTGGGTAAATTACGTAGTTATACTATAGAATAATCAACAGGATTTTTTCAATTTGCACCGCAAAAGCAACAATAAAAAGAACTAACCATTCGTTTTTATACCAATTAATATCCCATGAAGAATCTCGACCCAAACACTGTTATCAAGGTAGCTATTGCCGATGATCACGCTCTTTTCCGTACAGGAGTAAAAACTTCCTTATCAGCACGCAAAGACATTCAGATGGTTGCAGAAGCGGAAAACGGCATGCAACTGCTCAACCTGCTTAAGCACATTCAGCCCGATGTAGTTTTACTGGACATCCAAATGCCAATCATGGATGGGTTGACCACCCTGCCCGAGATCAAGAGGCTGTACCCAGGCATTAAAGTAATTATGCTTTCGATGCACAACGATCATTCGATGATCAGTCGCATGATGGAAATAGGGGCAAACTCTTATCTGACGAAAGAATCCGATTCAGAGACTATTTACCAGGCAATAAAAACCTGTTACCAGCAGGAATTCTTTTTCAATGACCTTACCAATAAAGCGCTGCTCAACGGCCTTCGCACAAAAAGAGTCGACAATAATGCGATACATGATGTGCAGCTGACTGAAAAAGAAATCATCATACTTAAATTAATGTGCGAGGAAAAAAGCACCAAGGAGATCGCCGACATCGTTGATCTCAGTCCCCGCACAGTCGAAGCTATTCGCGATAAATTAAAAACGAAAACAGGGACCAAATCCATGGCTGGCCTTGTCATGTTTGCCGTGAAGGCCGGAATTGTAGAACAGCCTCATTAACCAATACTTTTCATGCTTGCCTAAAAGGCCATTCCGACTTCGGGATGGCTTTTGTTTTTACATTTAGTGATGGAATTTATTAATGTGAATGGAAAAACCCTTACCCGGGACAAGGCATTTATCAAAACAGATAATCACTCCTACCGCTACGGGGATGGATTATTTGAAACGATGAAGATAAAAGACGAAACGGTCCTGCTAAGAGATCTCCACTTTGAAAGGTTGTTTGCAAGCCTTGCCATCTTAAAAATTGCAATTCCAAAATTTTTTACCCCTCAAAACCTGGAAAAAGAAATAATTGATCTCTGTAAAAAAAATAAATGTGAACAATATGGGAGAATAAGGCTATCTGTATCACGCGGCAGTGGCGGGCTATCTGATGTGGATGAAAGCTTTCAATGGGTGACGGAATGCTGGCCATTGAATATGAGAGCAAGCAAACTAAACGAGAACGGGCTGATAATAGATCTGTTTCCCGATGCAAAAAAGAGCTGTGATGCTTTCTCAAACCTGAAATCTGCAAGTCATTTACCATATGTGATGGCTTCGCTATATGCTAAGGAAAATAACCTCGACGATTGCCTCCTCCAAAACAGCTATGGCAGAATTTGCGATTCAAGCATCGCAAATGTTTTCTGGATAAAGGATAGAAATGTTTTTACACCTCCGTTGAGCGAGGGTTGCATTGCAGGAGTGATGAGAAGACACCTAATGCTGGCGCTGCAAGCTGGGAGCTATTCGCTGCAAGAAAAGGCTTGTGAACTGAGCAACCTGGAAGATGCGGATGAGATTTTCTTTACCAACGCGATCCAGGGAATACGATGGGTGAATCAGTTTAGAAACAAATTCTATATTAATGGTCTCGTCCAGCATATCGGTGAATTTGTTTTCAAGGCGTATTAACTCACTCGGTCGCGACATTCCTTGGGTCAAGATCTTTGTTATCGGAGTTTCAGAACCTCATTGTGAACATTGCTTTTAATTCGAATGTCTAAGCTGAGTAATGCAAGGGCGTTCGCTACATGAGTCCTAAGATTGTGATGGGCTACATGAAAACCAGAGGGTCAATGGGTAGCCTTTTTCTTTTCTTCCTCCAACTTCTTTTCTGCCTCGTTGTGCAACTCATGTAACCATACCTGAAACCCAATGGGATCAACGTAGGGGTTGCCGTCTCCAGGCTTTCGCTGTCTTAGGCGCACTTGTCGTTCAAAGATTTTGCCTTGGCCTGGGTGATTGGTGATGTTCACCTGGATATCTTCCATGTGCAACAGGCGATCCACACTCTGGAGGTACATTTGCGTCTGTTTAATGCCACTGAAATTTAACCCCACGCCGCCAAATAGAAAGGCCTTATAGGTGTTGCTTCCCTCGCGCACAGGAAAAGTCATGGACAGTACACCCAGCGTATGGCCAGGCGTGACAAAAAACGCCATTGTCATGTTGCCTAATGTAAGCGAATCACCATCCCCAATAACGAGATCGCGTTTCAGGTGAACACGGTGGCTTACATATTCATTCTGCACTTTTCCTTCCGCCATCAGCCAATCGGGTCCTGTCATTCCTATGCGGGCATGTGTTAGTCTTTGAAGTGTATCGGCTCCTTCGTAATGATCATAATGTCCGTGCGTACAAAGAATATATTTTACTTGTCGGGGATCAAAGCCTAACGTATGGAGTGATTGAAGTATGTCTTTGGTATAGTTTCCATACAGTGCATCGATCAAAATCAACCCATCGCTTGTCGTCAATAGGTACGCACTGACCAAGTCGTTGCCAACATAATAAAGATTATCAAATAATTTGAAAGGCGCAACTGTCTTTGCTGAGTCATCTTGACCATATTGGCTACAACCAAACAGGGCTATGCTGCAAAAAGTAATGAAAGGAAAAACGGCCTTTTTCATTGCACTTGGGTGAAGAACTCCTAAAACGAAACTACAGAAAATGCACTTTACCTGACAGTTTCGATGTCCAAGGGCTAGGTGTCCTACCAAAATTAAATTTCAAAATACAGTTCTAATTGACGATCGCTTCTTACTCGTTCACACCTCGGAATGATCATAGAAGTGTAAAATTGACACGACCTGTTTGAAATCTGCACTTATCGCACTACTTTAGGAAAGAATTTTCATAGGATAAGGTTTAATGGTTAATGGTTTTTGATTAGGCCTCCGCCCAGCGGAGGTTTTTGTATAATTTACTGGTTTGAATTGATCCTAATTGTAACAACTTCAAGGCAGCACGAGATGCTGCCTTGAAGTTTGTGCCGAAAAGCAATTTATTTACTGGGCAGGGACCAATTTAAAAACTTTTCCAGTGCTGCCCGCGGGCCCAAGTATACTGGATACAGTCAGATAAACTTCTCCCTGCAAATCTTTACCGAAACCTTTCAGATAATAACCAATATCGTTGGGATGGCTCGCAAGTTGAATTTCCTGGTAATCCCATGGACCGGCGCCTGCCGGATTAGCAATAAACAATTCCCCGTTGGCCGTCGTCGGTGTTTGTGAGAAAGTACCGAAGATATATTTGCCATGAAAACCGGGTATGCTATTTCCACGGTAAACCTCTCCCGCGATTATGGTAGTCGCCCTTCCGCCTTCAGGATTCAACCAATTATTTACCTGGATCACCGGGTCAATCAGTCGATTACCAAGGGGATCTACATTGGGACAATCCTCCACTTCTAAAAACTCATTAGCAGCATTAAAACACTCATCGCCTTCTTTTACGTTCCAACCATAGTTATTCCCTTTTTCCACCACGTCTATTTCCTCATACCTGGATTGCCCCGCGTCCATCGAGATCAATCGGCGTGACCCACCCATGTCGAATGAAAAGCGAAAAGGATTTCGGAAACCATAAGCATAGATTTCATCTCTACCAGTTTTGCCGACAAAAGGATTGTCAGAAGGAATGCTGTAGGCCTTGCCGTCACTGGTGCTGTTAATATCAATACGCAGAATGTTACCCAGTAAATTTTGCTCAATGTCCTGGGCGTTTCCTCCAGCATTGAATGCGTACCAATCTTCCACATGACCGGGACCGATGTCGTTTTTGTTGCCACCATCACCAATTGAAATATAGAGGTAACCATCTGCTCCAAAAGCAATGGTGCCTCCGTTGTGATTAAACTGCGGATGCGGTTCTTCCAATATTATTCTTTCCGAATTCATGTCAGCCACATTTGCATTGGAAGAAGAAGCAAGGAACTCTGAGATCCTGGTGGTGTTGTTCCATACCTTGGGAAGCCCTGTGTTTCCCGCATCGGTAGTAGGACCGCCGGGCGGCGGGGGTGCCGTATAGAACAAATAAAATTTTCGATTGCTCGCATAATTTGGATGAAACGCAAGACCTAAAAGGCCGCGCTCGTCATAGCCGGGCATCAAAGAAATCATTCTGCTGGCGATATCTATGAAAGGAGTGGCGATCTTATTGCCCGCCTTGTCAATTATCCAGATTTTTCCGACCTGGTCAATCACAAATAATCGCTCGCTACCAGGCTCAGCAACTACTCCAACCGGTGAAGTAAAATTGTCCGCCACCATTTGCAGGTCAACACTCTTTAACCTGTTCATTGCCTGCGCAGCTATCGCATCGTCGGATGCTTTAGGTTCACTAACAGATTTGCGACAGCTTAGTGTGAGTACTACCGAGAACAAAAGAAACACGGATGTGCCTGCTAAAACAATTTTGCGCGCTGATTGCTTCAAATTCACTCTCATAACTTATGTATTTAAGATTAAGGAAATACTTGGAAAGTGCTTGGAGTTAATCAGGCATTTTACAGCTGCATTGCAGCATTCTCCCTCGATGGGAAGGAATAATTATTTTTTTAGTATCGGAGATTTATTCAGAAAGGTTGTCGCAAATTTTAAGTGGCTAATTCTTTGATGTGAAAATCCTTTAATTATGTCATTGAGTTGACAAAAACAGCAGCAGGAACGTTTCGTGTCAGAACTGTTGAGCACGCTCAGCCTTTCGACATTTGTAATTATGCCGTTGGACAATCGCCGGTTAGACTACAAACATTTAAACCAATAAGCAACTAAACCAATAAACAATTAAATTAATAAACAAGTAAAATATGCTTGCAGGTCACAACGCAATTAGGTCTAGGGATGGTGAGAATTTGTTCTGCGAAGCATTTCAGATTGGATTCGGAGGAGAATCTTTTTGTAAAGCTGAGATTGTTTACTACCGAAGTGTCCGGTGCGGAGCAATTTAGTAAGTTGCCTTGTCTTCCTGGCAAGAAGATCAATTAGCTGTGAATTCTTTAAAGTCGACAATCGGTACATAATTCGTCGCGCTCTTCATTTATGTAGTATCCGCGGAGGGTCTTTAAGAGTTACAAGAATCGTGCAACTGTTTGCCATAAAACTATGTATGCACTCCTGCACATGAAATCGATTGAATTTTCGGTTAGTTGGAGACAAAATTCCATGGTTAAGTATCGACCAGGCGTTTGAACGTTGGATGCCGCATAATCCCGAACCTGTCCAGCTCAAGGTATTGCACCTCACATTTGAGTTCTGGCTTTAACCAAACGATCTGGGGATTTTTTATCGGGTTTCGAAAAGGAGAACTCCTGTTGACGTTTGGTACCGGCGAGAATATGGGCTTGTTTGTTGTTTTTGATTCAAGCACTTTTTTCAATGTTTGCTGACCTACTCCGGCCGCGACCAAGCCAATGTATTTATATGAATCGTCAATTTTGCGCCCGATGATTAGCGATGAAAAGGCGTTTTTATCTTTGTCGAGCAAATAGCCGGCAATCACCGCTTTCACTTGCTGTCCCGTTTTTATTTTCAACCATTGATTGGTCCTGTAACCCGGCGAATAAATGCTTTGCTTATGCTTCGCCACGATTCCTTCCACCCGGTGCTCTTGCACCATGTCAAAGAGCTCTATCCCCTTTTCGTTGACGTGATCGCTAAATCTTACCGTTTCAGATTTTGCAATTATGGATTTCAGGATATTTCTCCGCTGATATAAGGGAAGTTCCAACACATTTCGACCCTTATACCACAGCAGGTCAAAAACGTAGAAAACAAGAAGGCCGGTTCGCTCGGCTGAGATGATGTTACTGAAATTCGGCGAACCATCCTGATCCAACATCACCACCTCGCCATCCAGAACAGCATTGAGTTTCATTCGCTCCAGCTCATGCTTAATTGCAGAAAACTTTTTGTTGAAGCTTTTGTGATTCTTTGAGAAGAGGTCCACCTGGTCGCCAAAGCAATAGGCAACGGTACGAAACCCGTCCCATTTGATCTCATATTGCCAGTCCTTATCATTGAATGGCTGATTGACCAAACTAAAAGCCATTGGCACAATGTTCCGGGGCATTGAACATTTTGGGCAGTTCTGAAGAATCCTTTCTACTTGCGTGGAGCTTCTTTCTTTCACAAAAGGTATAACAAAAACAATTCTTAATGGTTGTTTTCTGAACCCTGACTAAGATAATTAATTGTATTAATTGTTGAGTACGTACGTAGAGTCCGCACTGGAAAAATTTCTCTCAGCACAGGAACAAATGCAAAATGTAAAATTCAAAATTGATCTTCTCGATGTCGGGCAGGTAATCAGCGTTTAGCGCGACGATCATGGGAAGCGCTGATTAACGAACTCTTACGAAACAAAAAGTTCGCACGACACAGGTTGAGTAACGATTCTTTCTATCGCCCGATAGGTTCTGAACAAGGTCTCGATTGCAGCCTTCCCCGTTTTGCCCAGGTCGATGGAGTATTTATTTACATACAACTCGATATGCTGTCGCATCACATCTTCATTCATTTCCTGGGAGTGCTTCTTTACGAAGTCAGGTATTGAGGGATATTGTGCGTAGGCGAATTCAATACTCTTTTTCACTAGGCCATCTATTTTTCGAACCGTTTCATTGTCGATGTTCCTTTTGATCGCAATTGCACCCAAAGGAATCGGCAAGTTCATCTTCTGCTCCCAGTATTCACCGAGGTCAATTTGTTTGTACAACCCTTTTTGCTGGTAAGTAAAGCGGTTTTCATGAATGATCACCCCAAGCTCCGTCTCGGCAGTGAGCACCGCGTTTTCTATTTCTGAGAATATCATCGGTTTGGTGTGCATTGCTTTCGGAAATGCAAAATTCAACAGGAGATTGGCGGTCGTATTTTTCCCGGGAATGGCGATGGTTGATTCCTCGATCGCGTCCTTTGAGTACGCTTTGTTTTTTTTGGAAATCACGAGCGGTCCAACGCCCTTTCCTAAAGCACTGCCTGCATTTAAAAGAATATACTTTTCTGTCGATTGAAAAAATGCGGGGAAACTAAGCTTCGTAATGTCAAGCTTTCCTTGCAACGCACACTGGTTGAGTGTTTCCACATCCTCCAGCACAACATCAAATCCAAAGCTTCCGGTATCAATTTTTTTATTGACCATGGCATCGAAAATGAACGTGTCGTTTGGACAGGGGGAGAATCCGAGGGTGAAGTTCAAGGGTTTGTTTATTTGTTTATTAGTTTATTCGTTTATTGGTTCGCGCCGCCAGCTCTGCTTCGTCTGGATTTATAATCCATAAATCACTATTCACCATTGACCATTCACAATTCTTCAACCAGTTGAATGAGCTCTTTATTGAGATTGACAATCGACTCCTTCATGCTCCAGTTTTTTTTATTTCTTTCTGTTATATAATTTGAAATGCCTCTCAGTTGAATAAAGGGAATTTTTTCCATAAGGCAGGTGTAATGCAGGGCTGCTCCTTCCATGGATTCAGTCACCGGCCTGAAGACATCTTTGTAAAATGTTACTCTTTCATCTGAAGTGGTAATTTCATTAACTGAGATAGCCTTTACTTTTTTCAGCTTTGTTTTTTCCAGTATATCATGATTGTTCACAAGCCATCCTTTGGTGAATGGAAACTGGTCATGAGGAATCAACTCGAGATCAAAAAGAGTTTTTAGTTTGTTTAGCTCTATTACACTCTGGTCCGCAATGGCTTCTTTTTTTATCACCACCACTTCGCCCAGGTCCATGTTTTCATCAAAACAGCCTGCAACACCGGCCTGGATGACAAACTCCGGCTTCTTTAAGTTTATTTGCTTCAACAGGTGATACGTGGCAGCAGTGAGTCCAATGCCGGTAATAAGTATATCTATGTTCTGTGCTCTTTTCGTATTGCGGTAGTATTCAAAAAAGGGCTCTATTTCCTTAGCCGTTGCGGCAATTAATAAGATATCCATAACGGGAGAACAAAGTTATCGATTCGTCCTTATCAGTTTTCATTTGTTCTTAACTTTGCCCGCTTATGGTTTACCTGACGAGAATGGAACATTTCAATGCGGCACACAAACTGTACAATCCTTCATGGACGAAGGAGAAAAATGACGAGGTATTTGGAAAATGCGCGAACGATAACTGGCATGGACACAACTATGATCTTTTTGTAACAGTAAAAGGTGAGCCTGATGCCGATACTGGTTTTTTATTTGATGTAAAAAAGCTGAGCGTGATTATTAAGGAATGCGTGATTGAGAAAGTCGATCATAAAAACCTGAACCTTGATGTTGATTTTATGAAAGGAAAAATGTGCAGTTCAGAAAATCTTGCTGTAGGAATCTGGCAGCAGCTTGAGCAACATTTGCCCTCCAATGTCCGGTTACATTCCATTAAGCTCTATGAAACTCCGAGAATATATGTCGAATATTTTGGAGAAAGATGACTTGGATTTATGGTGACGCGATTTCAGGCGGCGGCGAACTCAATAATTTATCATTGACGCGTCGTGCCCGTTGTGTCACCTTTGTGCACTTCGTGACCTGAGCAAATGGTCACAAAGGGCACCCCGGGGAGCCTAGGAACACAACGTAATTCTCATCCGACGCAACCGATTTTAATTTTTTGCGTTATGAGACATTAGAATACCATCGTTTCGGCTATGCGACTTAGCGTAATTTTGTAATTTAAAATATGGGTGAAAGAGTATCTGTTTTCAGGAAGGAGCATTTCAATGCCGCTCATCGTTTGTACAATGAAGCATGGGATAATGCGCGTAATGAAAAAGTCTTTGGCAAATGCGCGTTGCCAAATTACCACGGGCACAATTATGAAATGGAAGTCAAAGTAACAGGTGAACCGGATAAAGACACAGGGTATGTCATTGATTTGAAATTTTTATCGGAACTGATCAGGAGAGAGGTGGTTCAGAAATTCGATCATAAGAATTTGAATCTTGATACTGCAGAATTCCGGGATTTGAACCCTACAGCTGAAAACATTGTTATAGTAATCTATAAATTATTGAGGCCACATATTGATAGTCGGTTTGACCTGGGAGTGAGGTTGTATGAGACACCTCGAAATTTTGTGGAGTATCCGGGTTAAGGTCTAAAGCGTAGTGGTTTAATTGTTTAATGGTTTAATCGTTTAAGGGCTGATCATCAGAAAAGTAACGGAAAGATTGTAACCATAAAGCAATTTAGCAATCTAACAATGTAACAATATAATTAATATGGCATACAAAAGAACTGAGCAGTACGAAGACAAGATCACTTCAGGCCTCATCGAAAGTTACAGGGAAGCTCTAACTCTACTCGGTGAAAACCCGAACCGGGAGGGCTTGTTAAGGACGCCAGAGCGCCTGGCAAAGGCGATGCAATTCATGACGCAGGGGTATAGTATAGATCCAAAAGTGATTCTTAACTCAGCCAAATTTCATGAAGAAATGAGTGAGATGATCCTGGTAAAGGACATTGAACTATATAGCATGTGCGAACATCACATCCTTCCATTTTTTGGCAAGGCACATGTGGCCTATATACCCAACGGATGGATCACTGGACTGAGCAAGATTGCAAGAGTTGTGGATGTTTACGCGAGACGCCTGCAGGTGCAGGAAAGGTTAACGACCCAGATCCTGCAGGCCATTAAGGAGACGCTTAATCCATTGGGCGTGGCTGTAGTAATTGAAGCTCAGCATTTATGTATGATGATGCGTGGCGTCCAGAAACAAAATTCAGTGACAACTACGTCAGCTTTTGACGGTGAGTTTATGAAAAATGCCACTCGCAGTGAGTTTTTGAAGCTGATTTCGTCGAAGTTGTCTTAGGGTTTGGTTATTGGTTTATCCGTTTATTGGGTTAATGGTTTATTGGTTTATTTGTAAGTTGCGCTTGTAAAGAATGCGCGCATGTTCACTCTTAATGGTTTTGTTTTTACAGCTCCATTTTGGAAACAGTTCCCTAAATTCAAAGGGAAGACTAGTAAACTGGCAGACGAACAGGCCGTAAACCAATAAACCAATAAACGACTAAACCTTCCAATGAAGCACGCTTATGTTTTTCCGGGACAGGGTTCCCAGTTTCCCGGGATGGGCCTGGAACACTATCAAAACAGTGCCTTCTCAAAAAAATTATTTGAGCAGGCTAATGATGTTCTGGGATTCCGCATTTCAGATATCATGTTTCGCGGCACTGAGGATGACCTCAAACAAACGAAGGTGACACAGCCCGCGATTTTTCTCCATTCTATTATTGTCTACAGGAGTATTGAAAATGCAAAGCCAGATATGGTGGCCGGCCATTCTCTTGGTGAATTTTCTGCGCTGGTTGTAAACGGCACATTAAGCTTTGAGAATGCACTGAATCTTGTTTCCATCAGGGCAAAGGCCATGCAAAAAGCTTGCGAGTTAAATCCATCCACTATGGCTGCTGTGCTGGGATTGGCTGACGAAAAAGTGGAATCAATTTGCGAACAAGTGCAAAAAGAAACGAATGAAGTTGTTGTTGCTGCTAACTATAATTGTCCCGGCCAGTTGGTTATAAGCGGATCATTGAGGGGGATCGAAGTAGCGTGTGAACGAATGAAGGCAGCCGGAGCAAAGCGAGCAATGGTGCTTCCTGTTGGCGGCGCGTTTCATTCACCACTGATGAAACCAGCAAGGGAGGAATTGCAGGCGGCTATCGAATCAACGAGATTTCATACACCTGTTTGCCCGGTCTATCAAAACTCAATTGCCAAAGCCGTAATGGATGGTAAAGAAATCAAAACAAACTTAATAGACCAGTTGACAAGCCCCGTGAGATGGACCCAAAGCGTACAGGCCATGATCACTGATGGTGCATCTACCTTCACTGAAGCGGGCCCCGGTAAAATATTGCAGGGACTGATTCTCAAGATCAACAAACAAATGACGGTGCAGGGCGTGAGTTAAAAAGCTTTAAATTTGAAGTATAGCCGAGCCAGCCAGCTCGGCTTTTGCATTAGCAATTTTACTAGGCTATTTTTTGATGTCATTGAATATGATAAATTGTTCAAAGGAACATTTTGAAAAACACTAAAACCATTTTTATGAGAAAACTTATACTCCTTTCAATGGCCCTGGTTTCATGCATCGCTTACGGTCAAAAAAAAATACGTTGTGGTTCCGATGATGTTATTCGGCAACAAATGGCCGTAGACCCAATTTTTGCTAAGAAAGTAAATGATGCAAGGAAAAACGTGGGCAATTATCAAAGAGGGAATAATGAGCGGGGTAAACCGATTCCTATCACCATTCCTGTTGTGGTGCACGTTGTGTATTATACACCTGAAGAAAATATTCCTGACGAGCAGGTACAATCACAAATAGATGTGCTGAATGAAGACTTTACTGCAAGCAACTCTGATTACAATGGATATGATGCTGGTTACAAATCCGTCAAGGGAGACTTTGATATACGGTATTGCCTGGCGCAGATTGTTCGTCGGCAGACCAATCACAAATCGTTCCCGCTTAATGATGCCATGAAGTTTACAAGAAAAGGAGGAAGCGATGCCATCGATCCCCAACATGTTCTAAATATTTGGGTTTGCGACATTGGTGATATATACCTCGGTTATGCGTATCTACCCGGTACCATCAGTCCTGAACGTTTTGGAGTTGTGTGCCATTACAAAGCTTTTGGCAGCGGATCACAATATAAGCTGTTTACGAACTATAATCTTGGACGCACGGTTACTCATGAAATTGGCCATTGTCTGGGCCTTGAACATATTTGGGGAGATGCTGTCTGCGGCGATGATTTTGTTGATGATACGCCATTACAAGACGGGCCTAATTCTGGATGCCCGCCAGAGGGTCTTCGTAGTACCTGTACAGGCAACCCGCTTGAAATGTGGATGAACTACATGGATTACACCTATGACCGGTGCATGTATTTTTTTACTGATGGCCAGGACGGTAGGGCAACTTTCTTTCTTGACACCGATCCGCAATTGCAATCTATTATCAATTCGCCGTGCAGCAGCACTGCGAGAAATAGCACTCAGGCTTCACCGTCCGGTAGTACGATGAGTAACTCGGCCAGAAGAATGTCAAAAGGAGAGGTTGGCGTATATCCCTCCATTACTAGTGGCTTGGTCACCATTGATCTCAATGCTCAAAGAGGCGGAGCCGTTGCCATGAACATTTACAACCAGGCAGGCGCAATCGTCATGAAAAAACAAATTTCCGTTGTGGAAGGAATGAATACAAAGACCATTGACTTAACCCGGTTGCAGAATGGGGTTTATCTGTTGCAACTAGGGCAGAACAACGTGACGTCGGTGAAGAAATTGATTGTTCAACACTAGTGTTTATTAGTTTATTGGTTTATTCGTTTACTGCCTGCCAGGTTTGTTCCTGCATGTGAAGCTTACACATAGACCAATAGACTAATAGACCAATAAACTAAATAAATCATTAAATCACTATGCTGCAATTCACCCATCCCTGGTCAAAATCTGCTTTGTATTTTTTATAGAAATTGATTGCGGTTTCATTCCAGTCTAACACCTGCCAAACCATGCGATGAAATTTTTTTTCTTTTGCTTCCTCAATTAACCGATCGAACAACAGTTTGCCAATTCCCTTACCTCTCATAGCATCAGTGACTATAATATCTTCCAGGTACATCGCTTGTCCCTTCCAGGTTGAGTAGCGAATATAATAAAGTGCAAATCCCGCGATCTCATTGTCCGCCTCCGCAACGAACGCCCACCATACCGGTTTTTCCCCAAAGCCGCTCTCAATAAAATGATCAAGAGTTACCGTCACCTGGTTGGGCGCCCGTTCATAAGTTGCCAACTCCTGCACGAGTTCAAGCAGTCGTGGGCAATCCTCTTTTACGGCTCTCCTTATGTTTATGTTCAATGGTTTATTTGTTTATTAGTTTATTGGCTTTATTCGGAGTTCATTATTCCTTGTTCCTTGTTCATTATTCTTTGTCCTTGATTTTTCATTATTCATTCTTCCTCGCTCCCGGTCCTTTCACAAACCTTCCCGGTTTCGCTCCCGTGTGTTCTCCATCTTTTATTACCTGCGCGCCATTTACAAATACATGCACTACGCCTTCGGCGTACTGGTGGGGTTTTGCAAATGTTGCATTATCTTTTACCGTGGCAGGATCGAACACGACCACGTCTGCATAGTTGCCCACTTTCAGTTCACCACGCTTTTGAAGTTTCATATTCGTGGCTGGTAATTTGGAAAGCTTGCGAACAGCTTCCTGCACCGATAAAACTTTTTCATCTCTTGAAAACTTTCCAAGCACGCGGATAAAACTTCCATAAGCCCGTGGATGAGGATTTGTTTTTAAAAACACACCTTCTGGCGCCTGCGATTCGGCATCAGAGCAAAAGCTTACCCAGGGCAGCGCAACTTCTTTTTTTACATTATTTGAATCCATCGAGAAATATGAAACACCAATCCTCGTGCTGTCCTCTACAATTAAATCCATTGCGGTTTCTTCCGGTGTGGTCCCTCTTATTTGCGCTACCTCTGCCAACGTTTTTCCAATATACTTGCGAAGAGAATCTGTTCTGAATGCAAGCAATAATACCCCGTTTGCACCGCCCGCTCCGTAATAAGTGTTTTCCCAATCCTGGGCATCCGTGTTCATTGCCCTTTTCATTTTTGCCCTTATCGCCGGGTCCTGCAATCGCTGCCATAGTTTATCAAATCCTCCGTCCTGTAACGAAGGAGGAAACGCCGCTGTCAATCCTGTCGCACTTGCGTTATACGTGTACATGTCAGCCGTGATTTTTAATCCGTCGTTTCTTGCCTTGTCAACCATTTTTACAAGGCTGTCAATCTTCCACCAGTTATCTTTTCCTGCTGCTTTTAGGTGATATATTTCGGCGGGAATATTTGCCTGCTTTGCAATGGTCAGGAGTTCGTCGACGGCTTCAAACAATTTGTTGCCCTCGTTTCGCATGTGAGAAATGTACATGCCATTATATTTTGAGGCTTCTTTGCACAGTTCAATCAATTCATTCGTCTTTGCAAAAAATGCTGGTGGGTAAATCAATGAAGAACCAACCCCCAATGCGCCTTCTTCCATCGCCTGACGCACCAACAGTTTCATGCTGTCAAGTTCAGTCGGGGTAGGGTCGCGATCATCTTCGCCAATAACATAGGTTCGAACCGTGGTTGCGCCAACGAAAGATGCAACATTACAGGAAATACCTTTTTTCTCCAACCACCTTAAATATTCGCCAAGGGTGGTCCATTCAACGCTGTATTTTATGTCGGTCTGTCCTTTCTTTAGCAGTTCTTTCATTCTCGGGTTAAGCGGACCCATACTTTCGCCTTCACCCATTACTTCAAGCGTCACTCCTTCACGCAACTCCCCCTGTGAGCGACCATCTTCAATCAGTGATTCATTTGACCAGCTTAGCATATTAATGAAACCCGGCGCGATAGCCATCCCCTTTGTATCAATTTCATTTTTTGCAGATGCTTTTGAGAGATCACCAATAAATGCAATGGTGTCTGCAGTAATCGCAATATCTGCCTTATATGGTTCGCCACCATTCCCGTCGTAGATCAGCCCGTTGCGAAGGATCGTATCATACTCAGCCTTTTGTGTACAGGAAAAGAATAAAACTGTCAGGATTAGTAGAACGAGGATTTTTCTCATAATGTAGTTTTAGAAGCGTCGGCAAAAATAAATAACAGAACTAATCTATACATGAAAATTTGTTAAGCAAACCCTCGAACGGAAGAAAATAACGTG
>AR_comb_assmDRAFT_10407308_pt1 | contig 15024 bp, 12 predicted proteins | sample ArasoioldDNA_FD_10543 | JGI IMG/M metagenome (IMG submission 10543) | reverse complement strand
TTTGTGGGGAAGGTCGGCAGTTGGAGAGTGATCCATCGTTCCTGGAGCTCAGGAAGAAACACGCCGAGTTTCATATCGCCGCCGCTACGCTTGTTCGAAAAATGAATGCGGGGGAATCAGTTGGCGAGGAGCTTGAGGTGGGGTCGCGAAGTGAATTTTCTAAAGCGACGGCGGCCGTAGTGAACGTGCTCGCAAAGTTGAAGAAAGAGATTAAATAACACCGATTACTCCGGTGGCGACTGTGTCAAATGGCGTGGTGCGCGCGTTCAACAGGGAAGCTCGGGTTCCAGAAAAACATTGCTTTCGTCCTCGGTTGCCATAAGGCCTTCCGGCAATGTGCCCCGATTGTACTCCGCCATCCGGTTTTTCCACTTCAAGAAGTCGGTAATGCTTTGGGGCTCGATTCTTACTTCGACTCGGCGCAGGCTGGCCAATAGAAGATTCATCTCGCAGCGGAAGCCCGCGGCCGTACGCAGATTCTTGGCCGATGCATGTACCAAGTCGATCAGACCGCGTCGGTATTCCAGTAGCCCCCAGCCCGCGGGCAGTTCCCCAACTTTCACCAGCCCGCTTGGCGTCAGGTAGAACCGTTCGCTGCCGACCCCTTTTTCGGGCTTTTGTCGAAATGGTTTTTCCCGGTCCGCCAGGAAATCGTTTCGAGTCACTTTGCATTCGATAAGTACAGAGTGACACGCCTGCTTCCACCCGATCGCATCCGGCATTTCGCCGCTGACACAAGCCTGCTCCGACAATACGACCCCACAGCGGTACGACCGAAGCCAACGTACAGCCCTCTCCACCAATTTCGTATGAGTCATGATGTAGGAAGTTCTAACGCGATCCGGGTGTGCAAGAAAGTGCCTGTATAGCTTCCTTGCAGGGAGTTCACCTGGACGCGAGTACCGGCCTGAGTGGCTTCACCAGCACCGGCCGACCCAGCACGCGTTCAAGAAGATATCGCTCTGCAGCCACTGCCTGCGCCGTCGGAGTTCCTTCTCTGTATCCCTCGGCACCGATAACCAGCGCCTCATGCTTTCCCATGGCAGGTGGTTTCCGCAGAAATCCGTTGACGCGTTCGGTGATTCTTTTCTGGTTTGTGTGATTTTCCAGACTTACCTTGCGGACTTGCCCGTCGTGCGCCGAGTCGAGCGAATTCGCGAGCCGCAGAATTGCCGAAAGTCGAATAATGATCCTCTGCTCCTCCGCCAGGAGATCGCGGAGTGCCTTATGACTCGGCGCCGGAAGCGCTCCACAATGAAAGCGAGCTACCACTGCAGCCCGCCGCATATCCCCCTCATCCCAACCCAGAGGCACACCGTGTTTCTTGATGAGTACTTGCGACTCCTTGTGATGACCTTTATTGCCCTGCGACTTGCCGACATCGTGAAGCAGTGCTGCTGCGTACAGGCACGCTCGGGGATTACTCCCATTGGCCGTACCATCGGGAACGACCATCATTCCCACGCCGTTCAGCCCGTCATAAAGTTGCAAAGAGAGACGCGCTACTCGTTCAGAATGCGCAAAGTCCGGATCGAGTGCTTTTGCCCATAGCTTCATGCGGCGCGTGGCGATTTCCTGAACTTGCTTGCCCTGTGGAAGCCCGCCTCGCCACACATTCCAGAGCGATTCCGGCCCTGTCGTCCGCTGTCGATATTCATCAACTCTCTTTTGCCGCTCCTCTACGATCCGCTCATGCCATGCGTTTCTCGAGTTTTCATCGGCGAAGACCTTGCAGGAAATCGCGGTTGCCCACAGCACATCCAGATCGTGGACCTCACCGAGCAAGTCCTGGAGATGCTTTAGATCATTGCTCCATGACTTGTGTTCCTCGGGCAGGAAATTCTCCACAATGTAGCGGAACCGTTTGATACCGATACGCAACGTGTGCAGCGCAACCTGTGAGCGGTTGCGCAGGGCGATCTTGTGAAGCTCGCGAGCCGCGGTCCATCGCTCGAGCGCCAGGTGTTTATACACGGTACTGCCCGGTCGTATCCGCGCCGCTCGATGAGGTAGCGACTTTGCCCACTGGCGCCATTGTTTCCGGTCAAAGCTCTCCAGAACCGCTCGCGCTTCGTGTTTGTGTTGTGCCTCTCGCGATTTAAGAATCTTGATCAGAACATGTCCGGGATCTTCCCATGCGCTTGGACTGTTCAGCCCCGGCTGTGACGCAGGCGCGATTTCGCCTTCTGGCGTCGCTGCTTCCACGGAACGACTTGGCGGCTCCGGCGCCTTCACCTTCACGTCTAGTTCTTCGATCCAGTCCATCATGATCTGGACGTCGCGCAGCGCACCCAGCTGCTGGAATAACTGCTTTCCAGCCTTCTTCATGTCTTTCCAGTTGCGGTCAGGATCCATCGCCATCATGCCATCGGCCATCGAACGACATCGACGTAACGAGACGCGCAGATCGTGTACGGGATCGGCGCTAAAATCGGCGGCGACGTTGTCGCATTCGTCCAGCACTCGCAGCATCCAGTAACGCAGTCCGGTTGTTTTGTTTACAGGTTTCAAAAGCTCCTTCCGGGATGGACCTCGTTTGTCGATATTCTACTGAAGTTGACCCTCAGGCACGCATTTTGATCGTCGATCGCGTCTGAAATCTGCGATGGGGAACGTTTTTCGACGGTCCGCACATCTCGCGGTGGAGAAATCTGCAGGAGTGTCAGACTTAACGCTGACAAAGAAGATCGCGAAGCGATAAGATGACCCACGGGCGTTCAGGAGGCACTATGAGCAAGGAGATTTCCCGGCGGGAATTTCTGGAAAACATCGGGCTTGGAACCGCGGCCGGAACAGGTCTTTTGCTGCTGAAAGATGTCGCCGGAGCCCAATGGCCTTCGAATGTTCTCCCCTCCCGCCCTCTGGGACGTACGGGCGCCAAGGTCTCCATTCTTGCGTTTGGATGTGGCAGCCGATTCCTGATGTACAAGGATGAAGAAACGGCCCTGGGCATCCTCAATCACGCCATCGACCTTGGCATCACGTACCTCGACACCGCCTACGCTTACGGGGACGGCGAGAGTGAGACGCGCGTCGGAAAGGTCATGGCGAAGCGCCGCAAGGACGTCTGGCTTGCCACCAAAATTCCCGATCGTACGCGAGATGAATTCCTGCGCCGCCTCGAAGCAAGTCTGAAGCGTTTGCAGACCGATCATGTCGATCTGGTCCATATCCACAGTCTTGGCCACCCCGAAGACCTCGCAAAGATCGAAGCCAAAGATGGAGCCCTCAAAGGACTGATGGAAGCTCGCGAGCAGAAAATGGCGCGCTTCGCCGGCATGACTAGCCACACCGACGGGGAAGTGATGGCGACAGCCATCCAGCGCCACGACCTCGACTGCGTCCAGATGGCCCTAAACGCATCCCGCAATGGACGTTTTGAAGAACTCGCATTGCCCGCCGCTAATGCCAAGAACCTGGGCGTAATCGCCATGAAGGTGACCGGTCAGGAATTCCTGGTCGGCGAAGGTACGGGGAAAGCCGAAATGGATTCCTTGCTCCGCTATTCGATGAGCCTCCCGGTAACCACGGCTGTAGTGGGAATGCCGAAACCGGAAATGCTGAGTCACAATGTCGAGATCGCGCGAGCCTTCTCGCCTCTTACGGATCAGGAGAAGAGCAGTCTCAGGCAGCGGCTGGGATCTGCCAGGGAAGGATTAGAAAAACGTCTGGTTGGGCACCTGGACGGGCCAACATCGAATCCGGATATCTTCATGGCATAAATTTGCCGGGGCATGAGACTCTCCGCGTGCTGAATAGGCCGCAGTTCATAGCCCCGTAAACTTAACCAGCGCCACCAGGTATCCCGCAATCGCCACAATCCCGTGGGTACGGATTGCGCGATGCGATGCTGGCCAGGGAAACATCAAAATTCCATACAACGGCATCAGCTTATTTGGCCAGATTAGCCCGGCTATTCCGAAGACAAGATTCAATTGCACAACAAGACAGACAAATAGGTTTTCCATCGGGACACTGAGGGGGAACGCTGATTTTATTACGAAATCCAGCGGATGGAAAAGAGGAATCTCGCCTCGAACCGCAAGTCTGACAGGGACTTTGGCCTGTTGCTGCGGTTTTAGTCCGCTCGGCCGTGCACAATCGTAACCAGCACCCCAGTCAGAATCCGCATCAGAATTGAATAATGCGGAGCGTATTTATTCCGGCAAGTCTCTTTGTGCTCAGCTTCGCTGTCTGCACAGGGCTCGCGCAGGAAACCGCTCAACCTCATTCGATTCCGACTCCCACGACCAGTGGTCGACACAAGAGCCGCTCGCATAAGAAAACTCTGAACTCTGAAGATCGCTCTACTGTCATCGCGGTTGCTTTGGACTCCAAGGCGCCTCGCCGAGCTGAACGCGACTGTTCCCATCTAGTGCACTCGATTTACCAGAAAGCCGGGTTTCCTTATACGTACGCTGATTCCGATGATCTCTACGACGGCATTGAAGGGTTCCAGCGCGTATCAAAACCTCAGTCGGCAGACCTCGTCGTTTGGCACGGCCACGTAGGAATCGTGACTCAGCCGTCGCATCATGCGTTCTTCAGTTTCCTCAGTCGAGGGCCCGGTATCGACGACTACCAGAGTCGCTATTGGCGCAGTCGGGGACAGCCCAGATTCTATCGATACGTAAAGAATCATCCTTGCGATGGATGTGTGCTCGCCAACCGCCAGAGCCAGTAAGGTAAAACGCCAAACTCCCAGAATCGATGCCTCAACGCCCGCCCGAACGTAAGGGACAATTACCTCCGTAACGTTTAAGGCCTTACCTTTTCGTCTTACCCTTGAAGTGCAAGTCTGCGATTCGAGGAGCTCTCTATCTCCGGCACAGATACATCTCAAGGAGCGCGTGCGGCTTCGGCGCGGGCGTTTGTCCATAGCCTGAACATCCTTATCAAGTACGCGCGGATGTACGGCTACGATCACAAGCGCACCGAAGCGCAATTTGAAACCACGTGGAACGAACTGCATGCGGCTCTTCCGGGCGGAGGCTTTCTGTTGGGCGTTTCCGACAACAAGCTGCTTCTCGACGGCATTCCCCTCGAATCTGGCCAGGCTGAGAAAAGCTTCGCGACACTACTGACTACCGCTGGTCTCGCCAGCCTCCATTTTTCCAAGGACGTCACGGAAGAAGACTTCGTCCGCCTGGTCCGCGCATTCACAGTTGCCGGCTCGAAGGCAACGGACGTTGCCAAACAAATCAAGGAAGCCCTCGGTGCCGCGAAGAATAGCTCCATTAAGATTAATGAAGTGAAGTTCGTCGCCGCCGATCCCCTAACGGGTGACGTCAGCATTGCGGCCCAAATCGCCGCTCAGACCCTCGGTCCTGAGTTCAAGCAATGGTTGAATGATCCACAAAAACTCCTGCAATTGATTGCCGCCGCAGAAGGCGCAAACTCGGGAGGCGGCAAGTCTGGCGATGGCACGCCGATGGTGCCACTCGGTAGCGTACCGAATCTCCCGATGGGGAAAGGTGGCGGAAGCGGCATTGGAACCGGCGGCGGAGCCGGTACGGGCGGTGGAACAGGTGCCGGGGTTGCCCCGGCATGGACCGGTGGGATGGTCCCGCTGCAGGAGCAGGAAGTTATTCAGGCCATCCGCCTGCTGACGCGCTTCGGCCAAGTACAGCAAGATCCGACCGTCAAAGAAGAAGACCTGCAAAAGGAACTGACTCAAACCGATCCCAATACTCGGTTGAACCTGCAGCAACTGCTCGGAAGCTTGGCCGCCAAAGCCTCATCTGCGGACGAAGAAGACACGCCGCTGTTGATGAAGGCTGCCGAGCATATGGCGATTCGATTCGCCCTCGAGCGCTATCAGAAGGGCGAGGTCAAGGTAAATGCCGTCCACCAGATGATGGAGCACATGAGCCGTCAGATGGACTCGTTGCGCCAGATTCTGAAGCTGCAGGAAGAAAAGATGAGCAAGGCCGGGATTCTGGTCGAGTCCCATGCCGACATCCTGGATCGCATGTTCTGGGCCGAAGTGCCCGAGGCCGGCAAGAAGAGTGTCCTACTGTCCCACGAGGCACCTTGTGTTCCTCCGCGCAACTTGCGGCAATTCGTCGAGGTACTCCTGGAGCGCGACGACAAGCAACTTGCTTCCGACATCCTTAACAATTACTCAAGTTGCCTTGCCGCGAAAGATCTGGAACCGCGTCGCCGAACTGCGATCGGCTTGAGCCAGATTGCAGATCTATATGCTCGTTTGGGCGGCCAGCCAATGGCGCAGGCCGTGCGCAAACTGAGCGAACAGATCATCGCCGAGAAAGACGCCGAGATGCAGAGCCTGCTCAGCGCCGCTTTCGTCCGGTTGAGCCAGGAATCGTCCGCCGCTAAGAACTACGCCGCCATCAACGAGGTTTGCGCTGGCATGGAACTGATCAGCGTGGAGCGCCCTGTCCTGATGAACGATCTCAGGCCGCGCGTCGGCGTCGAGAATCGCTTGCCAGAGTTTATCGAAGAAGCCATTCGCGTAGAAACCGTGCCCGAAGATCTGCTGGCGGTTCTACGCCGCACCAGCCAGGCCGGCGCCGAACATCTTGCTGATCGTTTCTTCCGCTGCATGCGGCGCGATGAATGTGACAACATGATCGAGCTTGTGAAGAACCTGGGCTCGCCTGTTCTGCTGCAGTTGCGCGAGATTCTCCGTACCGGTCAACCACGTCAGGCTTCTGGAGCTGTGGGACTTGTAAGCCGGCTCGACGTCAGTACTCTGCTTGAACTGCTTCCCGTTCGCTTGCCCGAGTGGAACCGCTTCTATCACGACATTGTGGTCCGGCAGATTGCTTACGGAGCCGCTGCTGATCGAGGACGCACACTCCTCGAACTGGCCGAGGTTCTGGATCCCGTCGTTCTGCCTGAAGCCGTCGACGAAATCGGCATGAGCGGCGATATGACTGCTGTTCCCCCACTGATTGCCATGGCGCGGCCCGGGGACGCAGCCTCTCGTTCTCCCTACGTCCAGTTGAAGGCCATCGAATCTCTCGGCCGCCTGAAGGACGCAGAATCCGTCAACACCCTGCGGGAGATCGTTGAGGCCAAGAAGACTTTCGGATGGGTGTATCACCGCGAGTTGCGAATCGCAGCGGCTCAGGCCCTGTCCAAGACTGATCCTCGCTATAGTTCGCAGGTGATGTCCGACAGCGGCCTGGAACCGGCTGAATTAGCGATCGCGCCTCTCGATATGGCTCCTGCCTGTCCCTGGGTTCGGCAGCGGCGTTATGAACGCCTCGTACTGGCCAAGACCGTGACCGGGACCATTGGTAGTTCCTGGGGCAAGTCGAAGATCATGATCCGCGAGTTGAGTCTCGGCGGCGGTATGGGCACGAAGGAAGACAATCTCCGTATCGGCAGCGAAGCCGATCTGGAAATCTCAGTCGGCATGCGTGCCAAGATTCGCGCCCACGTGCTGCTGCGCCGAGCCCGTGTCAACGAAGTCGGATTCGAGATCGTCAATACCGACCTCGAGAGCCGCTACAAACTCCGCCGCCTGCTGGTTGAGGCTTTGAATGCAGCTCCGCAAAACAAAGGCCAGGAGTGGGCTGGTGAGCGAAAGATCTAGCGCAGTTACTTACTCAAGAAAAAAGCCTCTGCTTTCGCAGAGGCTTTGTCATTTCGAAGCTCGCATCGGCTACTTCACGACTTTCACAAAGATAATCAGGAACGTAAACAGCACCAGGGACTCGATGAACGCCAGTCCGACGAACAAGGCGATCTGAATTCCAGGACGGGCTGCGGGATTGCGGGCCAACCCTTCGCAGGCGGCAGAAGCCACGCGACCTTGGCCGAGCGCGGCCAGGGCAGCGGCGAACGCCATAGCGAAGCCGGAGGTAATGGCGACCCAGTTGGTGCCGCCGGAAGCGGCTGCTTCATTGCCTTGGGCGAAGGCCGGCATCGCAAACAGCGAGAAGGCCATCAGAGTGAGTATCAGGAATACAACCTTGCGCATTTGTGTGTCTCCTTGGAATTTCCGCCAGGAGGTGGTTGACGTCATCCTCGTGCAGACGCCCTCACACTGGAAGAAACTTATAAAGCCGAATAAAAATCAATGCTCGTGCGCTGTCGCCTCGCCCAGGTAGACGCAGGCCAGGATCACGAAAATATAAGTCTGAATCAACGCCACGCCGATATGAAGCCCTTGGAAAATGATCGGCACTCCAATCGGTACCAGAGAAAAGAACACCAGCGTGACCATCTCGCCCGCAAACATGTTTGCATAGAGACGAACTGTCAGCGAGAGCAGCCGGGCACAATGACTGAAGATCTCAATCGGCACCATCAGAATTGCAAGCCACCACACCGGTCCCATGAAGTGCTTGAAATACCCGAGGCCGTTTGCCCGCAATCCCTGATAGTGATAGTAAAACCACGTCAGTAACGCGCACCCGAGTGGCACAATCGGCACGGCGGTCGGCGATTCAAAGCTGGGAATGAGGCCGAGCAGATTGCACGTCAGAATAAAGAGCCCTAAGGTCACGAGATACGCGTGAAAGGCGTGGTAATGGTGGCCGATGATCTCGTCCCCCATGTTTCCGAAAAAGCCCTCGATTCCTTCCATGGCATGCTGCAGACCGCCCGGATTGTCCACGGAAAGACGTAGCCGCACCGCAATGAAGAAGGTGATCAGGATCAGCGCCACCATGACTTCCATGGCGAAGGAGTTCGAGATCGGCGTGGCTGGATGCCTGGGGTGAATTCCCAATGCTTCTAGCAGAGCGAGTACCACTCCGCCAAAAGCGCGGTTCAGCAGCGCGGTAAACCAGAGTTGCTCCATTCAGAGTCCTGATTACAAGTGCTTTTTGGTCAGTACCCACGCCGCACAGCGGAGTAGGCTTCAAATCCCGCTTCCGTCAGCATGGCCGCCACTGGCGTGCACAGACCAAATATAAATCCTCGGAATGCCTGAGACGAACTGGTGAATATAACATAGGCGGCAGCTCCCGCCAAAAGGTAGCGCAAGAAGAATCCATGAACCAGAGCAAACCCGCGCTCCGGATGATGAGTGTCGACGATCCGTCTTGCAAGCTTTTCAACCGCCTGATTTAGCGACCGAAAGCTAAAGTAAGACATCAATGCGCCGGCGGCATAGCCGATGGCGAGAATCCAGCCGTAGCGCCAAGCAGCGACCGCCGTGAATGCGCCCCCCAGGATCAACACGAAGCGCATCATCCGACTGATGGCGGAGGCAAAGAAATGCTCCGCCTCTGGACTCGGTGGTGCCACCTCGGGTGGGGTATTCGGCGATCCCTCAGTCATTCTTGTTCCGCCCCAAGGCCGCTGCCCTGCGTATCATCTGGACGAATCCCACGACTGCACCAAAAATAACTCCCGCAATGTACATCCAGTGAAGGTGTAGCCAGCGGTCCGCCAACTTGCCGAGGATGTAGCCGAGGAAGACCGCGGCAGGAATGATGAATCCGATCTCGCTGTAGCGAGCCGCGGAAACAAGGGGATTGGACTTGCGGTCAGGGTCTGTAGCCACGATACCGATTCTAAACCCACATAGGGACAGCCGCTCAGCTTGCCCTGAGCGAAGTCGAAGGGGGGTGTCGAGCGAACGAAGCGAGCCCTAGACCACGGATCGCGAGGGAACTCAATCAATGAATCTATTCCGAAAAGGACTCGGATTTCGGTGTAGACAGTTACCGCAGACTAGCCACATTTGTATTCTTCGCAATGCCGAGTGCCCAGTTCACCCACTGAATGAACCGGTCCGGCATGATTCCGATATACAAGGTAGCTAATCCCGTTATGGCCAAAGCAGCGCGCATCGCCAGACTGACGGGAAGCTTCTCCTCGCCCTTCTCCGGCTGTCGCATGAACATGGCGTTCGCGATCTTCAGGTAGTAATAAAGGCCGAACACAGAGTAGAGCACGCCGAACGCAGCAAGCACGTAGTGCTTGGATTCGATCAGGCTCAGGAAGATAAAGTACTTGCCCCAGAATCCTGCCAAGGGCGGAATTCCGGCTAGCGACAGCATGAACACCAACATCAGCACGGCTTCCACCGGAGCCCGGGAGTAAAGGCCGTTCAGGTCGTCTAGATCGTCGCCGGCGATATTTCGATGCCGCAGCGATGTGATCACCGCAAACGCGCCGATATTCATGAACGTGTACACCAGCAGATAAACCAGAATCCCTTTCACCGCGTCGAAGAACGGTGCGCTCGGAAAGTTCGCCGACGAGAGCACAACCATGGCCAGCAGCATGTATCCGACATGCGCGATGGATGAATATGCCAGAAGTCGTTTCGTGTTCGTCTGCGTCAGCGCCGCGAAGTTGGCTCCCGTCATGGTCGCGACTGAAACAAATACCAGCAGCGGTCCCCAGGTAGCGCGCATGGGGAACAATCCCCACAGCAGGATTCGCAGCAGCATCGCCCATCCGGCGGCCTTTACGGCAACAGACATGAAGCCCGTAATGCTAGTCGGTGCGCCCTCATAAGCATCCGGCGCCCACTGGTGAAAGGGAATCGCGGCAATCTTGAACAATAGTCCGGTGATGGTCGTAATCAGGGCGACGATGGCAATCGGGCGGTACTGCGGATCAAGGATGCGACGGCCCATCTCTTGGCTGATGACGGCCAGCGTCGTGCTACCCGTCAAGCCGTAAAGCAGCGACAATCCATAAGCGAAGATTCCCGAAGAAAACGCTCCCAACAGAAGATACTTGAGAGCCGCTTCGTTCGATCTTCGATCCCGCCGCAGGAATCCCACCAGAACATAAGTGGAAATCGCCATCAGTTCCAGACCGATAAAGATCAGCACGATGTCGAACCCTGCCGCCATGCACATCATGCCAGCCACAGAGAGCAGCATGAGAGCATAGTACTCGCCGTGATTCTCGTGCTCAGTCTCGAGATAACGAACGGAAATCAGGATGGCAATCGCCGTGCCCGCAAGGAATAGATAAAAGAAGTAGATCGAGAACCGGTCGATCAGCATGGTATTGAGCATGCCGAAGGAGCGCGGTGTATCTCCCAACCACAACTGAATCTTGTAAACGCCCGCGGCGGAAAAACATACTCCGACAAACGCTGTCACGGCATTCAACCACTTCATGTCCTGCGGGAGCATGAAGTCAATCAGCAGGATGCCGAGCGCGAACAGCGTCAGCAGCGTGATCGGAAGCGCGAGCAGATAATCGGTCCAGACCACTAGTTCTTCCCCTTTGGCGGCGGTACAGTCGCGGGTGCTACGTGTGCTCCCGGATGAGCAGCGGTCGTGGCCTGTGGACTTGCCATCTCTGGACTCGTCACAGTTGGAGTTGTTGGGATCTCAGCGGGGGCCGCAACGCTGGCCGTAGCTTCAGCCTTCGGCGTCTCCCGGTTCATCGTCGCCACCAGATTGTTCACGGGTTGCTCGAGTATCTGGAAGAACGGCTTGGGATACAGACCAATCCAGAACGCCATGATGATCAGCGGCACGAACGTCGCGACTTCGCGCGGCGTCAGGTCGTGGAGCTTTTCATTTTTCGGATTCGTCACCGTCCCGAAGAACACTCGCTGGTAAAGCCACAGCAGATACGCGGCAGCCAGCACAACTCCCGGCACGGCCCATGCCGTCCAGAAATACCCGGAGTGTCCGGCGATCTCTTTCTGCAGGAACGTCCCGCCCAGAATCGTGAACTCGCCCACGAATCCGTTGAGCAGAGGCAGACCCATCGATGAAAGGAACATGATCATCGTGATCGTGGCGTACACCGGCATCACATTCGAGATGCCGCCGTACTCGGAAATCTCTCGCGTGTGCCGCCGTTCATACAGGATGCCCACAATCAAGAACAGCGCGCCGGTGGAAATTCCGTGGTTGATCTGTTGCAGCACCGAACCGCTCAATCCCAGCGGCGACAGCGCGAAAATTCCCAATGTGCAGAAGCCCAGGTGACTCACCGAGGAGTACGCCACCAGCTTCTTCATATCCTTCTGCATGAGCGAAACGAGTGCGCCGTAAATGATTGCGATGATGGACAGCACCATCACCCAGAATCTCGTCGGTCCGTTCTTCAGCACGTCAGGGAAGAAGGGAAGTGAGAAGCGAATGAATCCGTACGTCCCCATCTTCAGCAGAACGCCCGCCAATATGACGGATCCTGCGGTTGGCGCCTCCACGTGCGCATCCGGCAGCCAGGTGTGGAACGGGAACATCGGTACTTTGATGGCGAACGCGAAGAAGAAGCTCAGAAACAGCAGCGTGGCAGCGTATGGACCGTAATCGGTGTAGATCTGTGGCGCCGTCTTATACAGAGCCTCGAGGCCGAATGTGTAAACGCCCGTGACCGCATGATGATGGAAGTACAGAAACAGAATCCCCAGCAGCATCAGCACGGAACCGGCCAAGGTATAAAGGAAGAACTTGATCGCGGCATATAGTTTCCGCGGCCCGCCCCAGATCCCGATCAGTAGATACATCGGCACAAGCATCGCTTCCCAGAACACAAAGAAAAGGAAGAAATCCAGCGCCATGAAAACGCCCAGCATTCCCGTCTGCAAAATCAAAAACCAGACGTAATATTCCTTCACGCGATTCTCAATCGCAGTCCACGACGAAAGAATCGAAATCCAGCCCAGCAGCGTCGTCAGCATGATGAGCAGGAACGAAATGCCGTCGATGCCGAGTACATAACCCGCGCCGATAGAGGGGATCCAGTTATTGGCCGTGCCCTCAATAAATTTGAACGGAGCCGGATCGCCGCTCGTCACCTTTTCCCAGAACATTGGAACCAGCGGCAGCGAGATCAGGAACCCGCCGAGCGCGAAGATGTTCGCGATCCAGCGAATCGCGTCCTTGTTCTCCTTGGGGACGAACAAGAGCAGGAGCGCGCCCACCAGCGGCGTGAAGAGAATGATGGACAGAATGTGATTTTCCATGAAAGCTCTTAGCCTTTAGCTCTTAGCAATGAGCGGCGAGCAATGAGCAACCTTCTTTTGCTCGCTCATTGCTCATAGCTCATCGCTCCTCAGTGATACACGTAATAAAACACAAACCCAACCAGCCCAGCGGTCATGACCAGCGCATACCACTGCACCAGTCCCCACTCCAGCAAGCGCGTGGGATAGCTCAGCATGCGTGCCAGGATTGGCGGGCCATTCACCCCGATGCCATCGATGATCCACTTGTCCCACCAACTTGAGATCGACGCCGTCAGGCGCGTAATCCATCCGGCCGCATTCACCGCGCCATCGACTACGTTGGCATCGAACCAGGAACTGGCTTCGCCCAGACCCATGGCACCAAGCCGCACGCCACCGAGCTTTCGCCGCCCAGTGAATACATAGTCGTAACCTTCGTCAACGTAGTACTTGTTCAGCAGCGTGTCGTAGACCGGAGTAGCGGCCGACGCGATTGGCTCGACGTAGCCCTTTTCCGCATTCTTGTATGAGCGGCCTGCGAAGAACCATCCACCGAACGCCACGGCGATAGAAGCAGCCATCAACCCGTATTCGAGGCCTTTCGAGCCTTCTTCCGCAGGTTCCCCTCCCTCGGCGTGACTGGCGAAGACCGGCTCCAGATAATGTTCGAAACGATTCGAGCCACCGAGGCTTGTTGGCCAACCCAGCCAGCCGGCAGTGATCGAGAAGAATGCCAAAATCATCAGCGGCACCGTCATCGACTTCGGTGACTCGTGAATGTGATGCTCGACCTCGTGGCTCGTGACTCGCGAGGGACTCCAGAATGTCAGATACATCAGGCGAAACATGTAGAACGCGGTCATGATTGCAGTCACGAATCCGATCGCCCATAGCACGGGGCTGTACTGCCACGCCCGCCACAGAATTTCGTCCTTAGAGAAAAAGCCCGCCAGAATGGGAATGCCCGTGATCGCCAGAGTCGCGATGAACATGGTCCGGAACGTGACCGGAATTTTGCCCGATAGCGCACCCATGTTGCGCATATCTTGCTCGCCCGACATGGCATGAATCACAGACCCCGCCCCCAGGAAGAGCAGGGCTTTGAAGAATGCATGTGTAAAGACGTGGAACACGCCGGCGGCGAAGGCCCCCACTCCGAGCGCCAAAAACATATATCCCAACTGCGATACGGTCGAGTACGCCAAGACGCGTTTGATGTCGTTCTGCACCAGACCAATCGAAGCGGCGAATATCGCTGTCAGCGCACCAACGATCGCGACAGTCTTCATCGACGTCGGCGCCAGCACGAACAGCGCATTCGACCGCGCCACCATATAAACACCCGCCGTCACCATGGTCGCGGCATGGATGAGTGCGCTGACCGGTGTTGGGCCTTCCATAGCGTCGGGTAGCCACACATAAAGAGGAAGCTGTGCCGACTTCCCGCAGGCGCCGACGAACAGAAGAAGAGTCGCCGCCGTGATAAACGGATCGCCCTTGTGGAATAGCCCCGACCGCGCAGCGGCATTCACATCGATATAGCGCAACGATCCCATGTACCAGGCGATGAAGAACATCCCCAGGATGAAGCCAGCATCCCCGATGCGGTTAACGATGAACGCCTTATTCGCCGCGTCACTCGCTGACTTTCGCTGAAAGTAGAACCCGATCAGCAGATACGAGCACAACCCAACGCCCTCCCAGCCAACGAACATCAGCACGTAGTTGTTCGCCAGGATAAGCGTGAGCATGGAGAACATGAACAGATTCAGATACCCGAAGAAGCGGTAATATCCGCTTTCATGCTCCATGTACCCGGTGGAATAAATATGAATGAGCATCCCGACTCCGGTCACAAAGAGGAGCCAGATGCTGGAAAGGGGATCGAGCAGAAGTCTAGCGTCAACCTGGAAATTAGCCGGAGTGCCGTCGTGCGTCGAATACGTAAAGTGTCCGGTCCCGGTACCGAGCCAGGTGTATCCGATGCTTTCGTAGGGTTGATGATCGTGGGCATCGGCCCAGGCGTTGTACTGCAGAACCGCCCCGCACGCGATCAAAAACGCCAGCGCGACAGCACCAACGCATACCGCACTGACCGTCTGCTTCGTCAGCTTGCGGCCGAAAAAGAACATGATCGCCGCGCCCAACGCCGGCAGCAACGGAATCAGATA
>AR_comb_assmDRAFT_10069216_pt1 | contig 15025 bp, 11 predicted proteins | sample ArasoioldDNA_FD_10543 | JGI IMG/M metagenome (IMG submission 10543) | reverse complement strand
ACTGTACGTTTCATGTCGATCTCCACGAACCCAGCCGACGATGCTGTCTCACATCTTACCGGTTTGACAACTGACTGGGTTATTTCAGGTCGGCCGTGGGGCCGGAAAGATCTCGCGCCAGGCAGGAGGAGGAAACGCAACCGCCGGACGCCGAATGCGTGAGTGGAGTTCAGACGTGCGGCGAGCCGGAGTCAAATGTCCGCAGGGATGACTGCTCGACCGCGCAATTCGCCGCCCGACGTCGGGCGACGGCCCGATAGACACGGTTGCCCACCGATGGCACGCCGGGCAGGTAGAGGAGCGGCAAGATCGGCCAGGCTGCGGGGAGCGCCCGCGCCATCGCGCGGTAGGCCCCGAATCCGAGTTCCACCTTGCCTCGCGGGGTCACGACGTGCATCTCGTCGAGGCATGCTTCGCGCGACAGCGTAGGATGGCGGGCCGCGACGGCTGGCCAGCAGCGTGCGACATCGAGCACGTCGATCCGGTCGAAAATGTCGAGCCGCCGGACGACCTGGACGGTGCGCTGGCACAGGCCGCAGCTGCCGTCGAAGAGCATGAGATATCGCGCGCTCGACCGCGAGGTCGCCCACGCGAGGATCGCCGTCCACGGCACCCAGAACGCGAAGGCCGTCAGGAATCCGCCGAACGTCGGCCCCATTAGGATCCGGATTCCGACGATCATCGCGAATGCGGCGGGCACGAGGACGGCGCGCGGGACCCGGCCCAGCAGCGCCAGCGGAAACAACGTCTCGGTCGCCAGCGACACGAGGGCCAGCGCCTTGGAAGCGAGCGGAGAGGAGGCGATCCAGAGCCCCCACGGCCCGATCGGATCGGCGTCCGATACGTGGTAGTGCGCCTTTGTGAGCACGATTGCGAGATTGTTGGAGGCGAACCATGCGAGCCCGCCATGCCGGAGCTTGGAAAGACCGGCAGCGAAAAACACGAGCGACATCGCTACCCACACGAGCCGGACCGGCCAGGTGTATTCGGGTCCCGCCGCTGGCCTGATTCCACGACGCCCATCGAGTGAGACGCTATCGCCCGCCCGCGAGCACGCGATGATCAGGAACACGAAGACGAGCAGCGCGTCGAAGTGGTACGTGTGACCGAAGTTGTGAGGGAGCCCGAACAGGTACGTGCCGAGCACAAAGGCCACGATCGCGGCGGGACGCGTGAACAGCCCCACGGCCGCGAGCAGCAGCGAGCTGCGGAACAGGACCTGAAGGATCGACAGAGTCGCTGGTGACGCCGGTCCGAGGCCGAGGACGCGAAAGAGCCAGATCGGCTGCCAGAACACGCGGTCTACGGCGCCCCATCCGGCGAAATCCTCACTCGCGTACACGAGGAAAAGCGTGCCGAAGAAGAACGCACGCGCCAAACCGAGCGCTTCCGGCGGCGACGGCGCGAACCAGAAATGGAGCCAAGCGCGACCCGCTCGTGTCACGAGCCCCGGCCGGACAGTCGCACTGGGATTCATCGGTCGTTTCCTGTCGGCCGGTACTCCGCCAGGAGCAGGCGCGAGTCCGGATGGGTATCAGTTGACTCGCCCGGTGTCAGTTTCCAGCGCAAGTCGTACAGGCGGAGCGCGGCCACGTCTCCTCGAGGGACCACGCGCGAGGCGACCCGCCCGTACGTATCCGCGAGGACCGTCTGCAGCGCGCTGTTGTTCTGTCGCATGCCGATGAGCGACGTCGACAGCCGACATTGGTCGAACGGTTGGAGCAAGGCAGTATCGAGAAGCGGCACCTCGTTCCCGCTCCTGCTGACCGTGAAAATTCGAAGCGTGCGGTGCGACCAGTCGCGTTCCACCGACGAGAACATCGGGTACTGCGAGAACGGCCAGTGCTCCCGGTCGCGGGCGATGTCCCAGAGGGACCCGCCCACGATCAGCGCCATGAGCGCATGCACGAGGACGAAGCGCGCCGGCCGCATCGTGACGTCGTCGTGAGCGCCGGCGCCGTTCGTCGCGTCATGCCCGACAATCCGAAGACGGCGCTCGGCGATGTATCCCAGAAGGTGACGCACTTCCATTTCGCGCGCGAGTCTCGCGCCGCGATCGCGCGAGGCCCACGCGCGCATCCATTGGAGCGATGCCTCTGCCAGCTCGCGCCACAGGAACGCCGGCAACCCGAAGGCCATACGCTGTGGCGACACCACCGGGCGCAGGCTACCGTCCGGTCTCGTTCTCTCGCGCAGCGCCATCCGCGCGCACATCCGCCCGTGCTGCAGATGCCACCAGCGGTGATATCGCGTTCGCATGCGGCTTTCTGGCACCATCGTGTGCACGATGAGCCCGGGAAGGTAACGGGCCCGTCCGCCGGCCGCCCAGAACCGCAGCTGAAGCTCGTGATCCTGCGACCGTGGAAAGTCGGGGGAGAACACACCGATGCGGTCGAACACCTCTCGGCGGAACGCCATGTTCGACGTAAGCAGGCACTTCGGCCGGTCAGCCGTGATGACGAACGGTTCGCCGCCATAATCCGTGACCGAGAGGGGACTCCAGTGGCGCCGATCGAGCCAGCGGGGCGGCAGCGACGCCCACATCGGGAGAACCGGTCCGCCGATGCAGTCGACGCGATCGTCTGCGCGGAACGCTTGCACGATACGGCTGACCCAGTCCGGCGCCACGCAAATGTCGTCGTCCGTGAACGCGACGATGCGGCCGCGCGCTGCGGCGATGCCAGCATTGCGCCCGTACGACACACCCTTCCGCGGCTCGCGCAGCGCCGTGATTGGAATCCTGCCGCCGACAAATTCGGCCAGCACGGCCGATGTGTCATCGGTTGAGTTGTTGTCGACACCAACGATCTCGTAGCTCGACGGGTCCACGCACTGTCGCAAGAGCGCGTGGAGGCAGGGCCTCAACAGGTGAGCACGGTTATGTGTGCTAACGACAACCGAGACGTCGGGCACGTGAGCGTCGGCGTCGACAGGCACGCAGTGACAAGAACAAGCACAGGATGTACCGCTGAACTGACAGGAATCGGCTACCAGCTGCGAAGCTGGACAACTCGCGGAAGTCGAGCATGGACGGGCCGAACCACAGGTGTCCGCGCGTTGACAACCACGCAGCTAGCTCTTCGGTCGAAAAACGAATGACGTCTTTTTTGACACACGCGAGAATGCGATCCAGTCAACGTCTCATCAACATCCCGCGAGCCTCATGAATATTCGGCAGGTTGATGAGCCGGCGGACTCCTCGTCCCGCGACCTGCTGCGGCCGAGCGCTTCAGTACGAGCGCGCGTAAGCGAGGATCCCGAGCTTCTAACGCCCGGCCCGAAACGTGAAGGCACGGCGAGTGCAAGCGGCGGGTAGCTTTGTTTTCGAGGACTGAATGACGCGAACCGCGTTCCGAACGATGCTGGAAGAAATTCTCTCGGTCCCCGCCGGGTCGCTGCAGGACTCCGACACGCGCGAAACGGTGGAGGACTGGTCTTCTCTCGTGGACGTGCAGATCATGACGGTCATGGGAAGCGAGCTGGCGCTCGACGAGGACCCCGAGCTCATTTCGTTTGATAGCGTTGGCGAGCTGCTGGATGAGCTGGAACAACGCGGCGCATTCACAAGCTGACAATCGACTTCATGTTCGACTCGATTCACGCTGTCGGCTTCGTCACACGCGGCCTGATTCGACGCGACGCACGCCCCTAATCCCCACGGCTGGCACGAGGACTGCACGCCACGATTTGCTGTCCTTCATGACAACCCTCTCACAGCGGGCCAAGTCACAGGCGCTCCGTGCCATGAGGGTTACCGGCGCGTTTCGCTCGATCCGGGACAGTGGCTGGCGTGGCCGTCGACTGCTCATTCTCGGCTACCACGGTGTGGCGCTGGAGGACGAGCACGAATGGGATCGCAACTTGTACCTCTCGCAGCCGCAGCTTGAATCGCAGCTGCTGACGCTGTGCAGCGCGGGCTGCACGGTGCTGCCACTGGGAGAAGCCCTCGTGGCGCTCGAAGATGGCCGCCTTCCGCCGCGCAGCGTCGCGATCACGTTTGACGACGGAACACATGACTTTCATGAACGCGCGTTTCCGATCTTGCAATCCCTCGGGCTTCCCGTCACGGTCTATCTCACGACGTACTATTGCGATTACGAGGCACCGGTCTTCAAGCCCACGTGCAATTATTTGCTGTGGAAGGCCCGCGATCGGACGGTCGCGCTCACCGACATCACCGGCAGCCACGAATCATTCGATCTTCGCACGCCCGACGGACGTATGCAGGCTTTGGCCGCGTTGATTCAACTGACCGATCGCCAGCACTACTCCGGCGCGGACAAACAGCACATGGTCGAGCGCCTCGCTGCGGCGCTCCGGATTGACTTCGGCCGCCTGATGACACGACGGATACTTCAAATCATGCGACCCTCATCCGTACAACAGCTCGCCGCCGCGGGTGTCGACTTTCAGCTCCATACGCACCGCCATACCGCACCGGTCCAGCGTGATTTGTTCATCAAAGAGATCGAAGACAACCGAACGCGGATTCAGCAGCTGACCGGGAAACGTCCGTCACACTTCTGCTACCCAAGTGGAAATTATCGAGACGAGTTCCTCACATGGTTGGAGGAGGCGCAGGTCGTCAGCGCCGTCACGTGTGATCCCGGGCTCGTGAACACCACGTCACATCGTCTTCTGCTGCCTCGCTTCGTATCTGCCGCAGGCGTGTCTCCGCTCGTGTTGGAGGCGTGGCTCACAGGTGCTGCGGACTGGCTACCCCGACAACGAACCTATGCCTACCGTTGAAGAGACGGAGCAGCAATGCCGGCTGGCCCTGACGGAGCCGGCGTTCGCCGCCATCGCATCCGCACTGGCTCGCCGTGGCTCGAGCCTTGATCGGTGCGTGACGTATGTCTCTGGTGTGACGGGGCGGCCCGAGACAGTGCAGCCGCTCGCGGCAATCAAGGCGGACCTCGAATGCTCCGGTCTCGACCTGGCGGATGCGCGGTTCGAACGGTACGTGCTCACTTCTGCTGCTCTTCGTTCGATCGAGCGGTTAGATCAGGCTCCTCTGAGCGCGTCAGTCAAAGCGCTCTGTTGCGATCTGTACGCCAGGCTCCCCCAACGACGCTCTCGGCTCGACCTGGCGCACCACAGTTTCGTCGAGCTCAGCAAGATCGCGACGTTGCGCCGGTTCCCGGCCGGCCAGTTCGATTGGGAACCAAGCGGACTGCCCCGGTCGTGGCTCCCGAAGATCCGCCCGATGCCGGCCTTGTATCGGACATTGCACGTGATCGCGACTCGCATGCGCCGCTTCGGGCCCGCGTTCTTCATCCACACGGGAGTGGGCGGCAAGAATTATGTGCTCCTCGAGCGCGAAGCGGAACGATCGTACTACCGCATGGCGCAGTCGATGGCGCTGCAGCCGCGCACGATCGGCTTGATCACTGCATCGTGGCTGTTCTCGCCCGACACGTTCGCGATCAGCCCGCATCTCGCGTGGTTGAACCGGGTCTTTCGTGAGAACGGCGCAGTGCTCGCCACCATGGGTCCTGCCGATCCCGATTGCGGTGTGCTGCATCGCAGTCCCGAGCGGAAGCGCGCGTACGACGAAGGACGACTCAAGCCAACGCTCGGTCTCGTGATCTGGCCGAGGGACGAGATGCTCGCCTGGGCCGGAACCCGGCGTGATCTGGAACATTGATGGCCAGCGTGCCCACCGCCCCCGCGGCGATTTCGGCGACATTGGCGGCCCGCGATGGAGGCGCGCGGCTGCAGGCTGCCGAAGCCATTCTCGAGCGCCTGGAACAGATCGCGGATCGTGATACGAACCGGATCCTGTTCGACTCTTGCGACGCGCTGCTCGACGCATTGCCGCGTGAAGACATGAGCACGCTGGATCGGTGGCTCACCAGCCGGCATCCGGCGTCTCGGCCCTCGCTGTATATGCGGGCGAGGCTCTCTCAAGCGGCGGGGCACCTGTCCGCTGCTGCCGGGCATTGGGATGCGCTCTTTCGCGGAACGCCACCGACGGACGTCAACGTCCTTCTCCAGTACGCGCGCGTTCTTGCAGATGTGGGGCGGTTCGGCGACGCGGCCGAACGTCTCCGACAAGCACTGCACTGCCGAACAACCTACTCGTTCTACCCGCGTGTCCGCGCGCTCCTGGACCGGATCTGGCGAGAAGCTCCTCCCACGTATCGTCAGGCTCGCATCGCGGTCATCGGGTCGAGCACCACCAGCATCCTCGTACAGGTGCTGCGGGCACTGTGCTTCCGCGATGGGGTGAACGCCGTGTTCTACGAAGGGCCTTACGGCGCATATCGCCAGGAGATTCTCGATCGCGAGAGCGGCCTCTATCGCTTCGAGCCGAGCATGGCGTTCTTGCTGACAAACTGGCGCGATCTCCAACTGCCGCCTGCCGTCGACGACGAGGCCGCGGCCGTCAACGCGGCTGTCGGCGAGCACACGGCCGCCTGGCAGACACTCAACGGCATCGCAGGGTGCCACATCGTTCAACACGGGTTCGATCTGCCTGCGGAAGAGAGCTATGACGAGCTCGCCACTCGACCGGGCGGGCGAACGCGTGTGATCCGGTTGATAAACCTGGCGCTGATGGCGCACGCGCCCCGGTATGTTTCCGTGCTCGATGCTGAAGCCGTGCAGGCGGAGGTCGGACGCAAATACTGGCACAGTGCAACGCAGTGGTCCACGGCGAGGCAACACCCGGCTCCCGACGCGGTGCCGGCCCTCGCCGAGTCGCAGATGGCACACGTGCGCGCCGTGCTTGGGCTCGCGAAGAAGATTGTGGTCTGCGACCTCGACAATACCTTGTGGGGCGGCGTCATCGGTGAGGACGGCCTGACGGGGATCACGTTGGGCCCAGGGTCCCCTGCCGGTGAGGCGTACCTGGCCTTGCAAGAGTATCTGCTCGAGCTGAAACAGCGCGGCGTCCTGCTCGCGATCTGTTCAAAGAACAATCCGGACGATGCGCGACTGCCGTTCACCGAACATCCTCATACCCGGCTACGCCTGAACGACTTCGCGGCCTTCGTCGCGAACTGGTCCGACAAGGTCGAGAACATGCGCGCCATTGCCGCGGAGCTCTCTCTGGGGCTCGACAGCTTCGTATTTCTCGACGACAACCCCGTCGAGCGCGCGTGGGTTCGCTCACAGCTTCCGGAGGTGCTCGCGGTCGAACTCGGCTCCACGCCGTTCGGGTACGTACGCGACCTCGATCGCGGGCGTTATTTTCAGACCGCCGGTCTGTCGGACGAGGATCGCGGCCGAAGCGAGATGTACCAACAGAGCGCCTCGCGACGGGCGCTTCGTAGCGCCCATGGATCGCTGGATGAATTCCTCGAGCAGCTCGACATGCGCGCGGCGGCGGTCAACATCACGACCGGGAACATTGGCCGCATTACACAGCTGGTCAACAAGACCAATCAATTCAACTTGACCACTCGCCGCTATACGGACTCCCAGATTGCACGTATGGCCGCGGATCCGGACGGATGGGCGCGAGCGTTCCACCTCGCCGATCGCTTTGGTGATTACGGTCTGATCGGCGTGCTCGTCTGCATCCGCAGCGCGCCTGACAGCTGGGAGGTCGATACATGGCTCATGAGCTGCCGCGTCCTGGGCCGGCGCATGGAGCACTTCATGTTCGATCAGCTGTGTGAAGCCGCGCGCTCGGCGGGCATCGCCTCGATCGTGGGAATGTATCGGCCTACGGCAAAGAACACGCAGGTGGCCGATCTGTTCACGCGTCTGGGATTTCGATTGACGGCAGAACAGCCGGACGAAATGCGCTACGTGTTCGACATCACATCAAACGCGTTCGCGCACGACGCACAAGGCTCAACGCGTCGCCATATTCGATCGGAACCACCGGCGCGGATCTGAGTTGTTGTGCGGTCGGTGTGAGATGGATACGCGAGAGTGGTCAAGCACCTCCATCAGGTCAAACGGGTCGTCTGTTTCGGTTTCTTCAGCTGCGGAACAAAATGCATCGAAGTCTAAACAGGGAAAGAAAGTCATGACTTCCGCCAAGGCTGTAGTCCGATCGTTGATCGAAAACAGAGTTGGCAGCAGCTGGTTCTTAGGACGAGCACAGAACCATTCCGATCGAGCTCTACGCCATTCTTTGTTGGGGGCGTTCGACCATGTTGCCAAGACGGTGCGTTGCGAGCACTTCAGGCGCGAAATGCTGGTCATGGTCGATTACATTCTGTCCCAGGCACCGGACGGGCCTCTTGTTGAATGTGGGTGCTACCTCGGGGGGAGTTCCGCCAAACTGAGCCTTGTTGCACGAGCGACTGGACGCCGGCTCTACGTCTGCGACAGTTTCGAAGGCCTTCCGGCAGTCTCAAAGACGGAAGCTTCTTACCGGTCCATTGCCGCGGATCGCAATGCATTCGGCCAGGGCCAGTACAGCGCGCAGCTCGACTTGGTAAAGAGCAATGTCGAGCGCGCAGGTGGCGATCTCTCGGTTTGCGATTTCGTAAAGGGATTTTTTTGCGACACGCTGCCCCAACTCTCCATAGCGCCGGCGTTCATCTTCAGCGATGCGGATCTCATCTCGTCGACACGTGACGTACTGAAGAACCTGTGGCCCAAGCTGAAACCGGGAGGCCGGTTCTACACCCACGACGCGAACCTTCCTGATCTCGTCTATGGCATTCTCGATCCGGAATACTGGACGAAAGAAGTCGGCATGTACCCACCGGTGATATTTGGCGCCGGTTATGGCTGTGGGTTGTTCGCGGGAGGCATCGCCTATTGCGAGAAGAGATAAGGCACGCGGATTCCGTCGTCTTCGCGAGAAACCCGATCGATCAGGATGCGCGTGAGGCCAGACGCGAGGGGTGGTGAGGAACTCCGCACTGCGCGAAGCGATTCGGCCGGGAGCTGTTCAACGCTTGCGAGGCGATTCGACGTTACCAGGCCGTACACGCAAGCGAATGAACACCGCAGTGTCTGCGCGAAGCGCATTTTGCTCTGGCGCGCCGCGGCCAACTTTGGTATAAGCGAGCGCAGACTCCAACTCATTCGACGACATGCAGCTATCCGACTCGTCGATCGCAGTCAACCCGACAGCGTGGGACTGGCTGCTCGAAATCTCCCTTCGCCTTGATCTCATAGTCGAGGTGATTGACCCGCGAGATACCACGCTTCTTCCTCTCGGTCCGGTGGACGGTGCTGCCGAACTCCGACGGCTGTTGACGGCGGGCGAGCCGTCGGTGACTGCGACGCAGGCGGAGGCTCGGCGCTCGGGCGGCCCGACGACGATGGCGCTCGCCGGGTTTCAAGCCCTCGGGTTCGGCCTGCCGTCCGGCACGCTGCTCGTGGTCGCGCGCGAGTTGAACGAGGCGGCCGGCCGCGAGCGGATCGCGGAAGATCGACTTGATCTCGAGAGGGCCGGGGCGTGGCTGCTCGGCGCGATTCAGACAAACCTCTCCGCACCGCCGAATGCCATCAACCCGGAGTTGTATCGCCTTTCTTCACTCAAGCGGATACTTGGCGACACCGGATCGCGGGAGTCGGCTCGCAAGGTAGTAGGCGCTTTCGTGGAAGCGCTCAGCGTGTGGGACGGGCTGCGGGTGCGCTGCTACGCCGCGGGTGCGGACGGAGGGTTTTTTCACTTCGTTTCCCCGGTAGGGGCGGCCGTATCCGACGTGCCCGGCGGGTTCGACGCGGGCTTCTGTGTCGACACCGATCGCCTCGTCCGCCTTGATCGCGAGGCAGCCGACGATCTCGGACTGGCCGCCGACCCGGGCGACGTGCTGATGCTCCAGGTGTTCGCTGGCGCCGTTCCCGGCTGGCTGCTGTTCTTCTCCGGCGCCGTCGACGGTGCGGCGCAGGCGCGCCTGACGGTTTATGCCGATCTGCTGCTGGAATCGCTCGACGCCGTGCGCGAACGAGCGATCCAGCGGGCGACTGGCGCCGTTCTGAAGGAAGCGACGGCGCGGAATGGGACGCTGGAGGCATCTGTCGACGCTGTCTTGCGAAAAATCGCGGCTGCCGCCGGAGGAGAGACCTCGGTGCTGACCGTGACGACCGTGACCGGCATGCGAGCCCTGACGGTCGGCGACCAGCCGGCGATCGATACGCAGCAGATGGTTGTGACATCGGCGGATGCAGCCAGCGTCATGGCCATCACCCTCGGTCGATCGCGGCGGTTTCCCTTCATGGCCTTCGAGCGCGAGATCGCGGCAGCCGCAGCCGCAGTGCTGCATCCCTGGATTCGGGCCTCGTTGCTCGGGGCCGGTGAGAACGAGCGCCGCCGTGGGTTCCGGTCGCTCGACAGTTTGTTCGACCGCATCGCCGACCGGACCGTCGGTGCGGGACAGGAGGCCTCGGTCATCGTCGTGTCCGTCGATCCGGCTGCGATCCCCCCGGGACTCCTGCAGTCGTGGCTGGGTGACATCCGCATCCAGCTGCGTGGCAGCGATTTCGCCGGCATGCTGAGTGACAGCGAGATCGCCGTTCTGCTCTGCGACGCGTCGGCCGATCAGGCGTCGGTCGTCTCGGCCCGCCTCAAAGATCTCCTGCGAACCGACGGAAGCACAGGCGCTCTTCGGCCCTTCTTCAGTGCGACGACGAGTTCCCCGCAATCGCGGTTCGAGGGTTCGCTCGTCGGAGCCGCGCGCGCCGCCGCTCGCATTCACTAGTTCGCGGGTCGCGACCGCGACTCACGACAGGCACTTGTACTCTTCATTTCCTTCGTGCACAATGGACTCGTCTCTTCATCCGACAGCGACATGCCAGCCCGCCGGCTCGGCGATCTGCAAGGCGAGGACGTTGATGCCATGAGCGTCGCCCACGATCTCATCATCGACCAGTTGTCATCCACCGCCGACGGAAGCCCGCACCTGGCTACGTGGTACGCGCAGGGACATTCCGACGCGCTCGGCGATCGTCTGCTGATGTTCGACAACACCAGCGCGCCGTCGTGGGAGATCCTCAGGTTCAAACCCGCGCTCGCGCGCGACTACCGGTTTGAGGCAGGGCTTCGAGAGCGGATGAAGCAGCTCGCCTCGTTCGACCATCCGGCATTCCCATTGGTCCGACCGCTCAAGGGCCTCGGCCACGAGGACGGGCTGGCCGCGGTTTCGACCTACTCGCCCGGCCTTCGCCTCTCCGAGGCGATGAAGAAGCCGAGAAGCGCGGCGTTTGCCATCCGGCTGCTCCGCCAGCTGGCGCCCGGGCTGGCCGCGCTGCAGGAACACGCACCCGGGATCTTTCACGGCGTCCTCGAGGCGGATCGGATTGTCGTCACCGCCGAGGGCCGGCTGACTGTTCGCGAGCACATGGTGGGCGCTGCGATTGCCGGTCTCGAGATGTCCCCCGAAAAGCTGTGGGAGGACTTCCACGTCGTCGCGCCAGCGGCGGCGGCGCCTGGGACCATCGCGGAGTTTGGCGGGACCGCGGCGAAGTTCGGCGCGCAAACCGACGTCGTCCAGATGGCCCTGCTCGTGGTGTCGCTCATGGCGGGACATCCGATCGGCCCGGACGAGTATCCCGGCCGGATCGAGGGCCTGCTTCAGGAGTTTGGCGCGCGCAGCAGCAAGCGGGAACTCTTCTTCTTCCATTCGCTTCGATACTGGATTGAGCGAGCGCTGCAACTGGATGAATACAGCTTCGAGACGGCTCGTGAAGCCAGCGATGCGCTAGCGGATCTGCGCGAGGAGCCTGACCTTCACGACGATTTCGCGGCGGCGGCTCCTGCGGCGCACTACGTGCCTGGCCGTGCGATTTCGCCGGCGCGGGAGTTTGAGCCGAACGACGTCAACACCACGAACGAGTTCCCGATGCCAGGGCGGCCGCGGTTGGTCTCGACGGCTCGTCCCGATTCGTTTGAAGCGTCGATTACGGACGCGACTGAAATCGGGGATCACGAGCCCGCAATTGCGGATCAGACCGAGGCCGGCAACGATGCCCCGTCGCGGCGCCGGATGGCGCGGCGGATAGCCTGGGTGGCGGCTGGTGCCGCCGCAGTCGGACTGCTGGCGCTGGGCGAGGCAATCTTCATCGGCCGCCTGCTCTACTTGCCGGAAGCCGTGGCTCCGCCGGTGCCGCCTGCCGCCGCTGAATCGGCGTTTCGGATTCTTCCGGCCGGGGGCCTCTCACCGACCGATGTGAAAGCCTCTGAAGACTCGGCAGCCGAGCCCACGGGCACTTCGATGAAGGCCACCAGCACGACACCGGCAACGCTGTCGGGTACGGCCTCTCAGCGCAACGGTGGATTCCGCTTGTCGTCGACCATCGAGCTGCACGTCCTGGACGGCGAGCGGGTGCTCGGCTCGAGCGGAGACGGCCCGATCGTCGCGGCGGCGGGGCGGCACGAGTTCGACTTCGTGAACAGCGCGATCGGCTACCGGACGCGGCGGGTCGTCGAGATCAAGGCCGGACAGATCACGTCAATGACGATGACGGTACCGAACGGCACGCTCAACATCAATGCCGTCCCGTGGGCCGGTGTCTGGATTGACGGCAATTCCTTCGGCGACACGCCCCTCGGCAACCTCTCCATCGCGCCGGGTGAGCATGACATTGTTTTCCGTCATCCGCAGCTGGGCGAGCGGCACGAAAAGGCGATCGTACGTGCAGATCGTCCGACACGTGTGACCGTCAATCTGCAGCAGCCGTAGGCGTTCCCGGCCGGCCTAGGTTGGCGGGAAGCGGACGAGCAGGGCGCGCCCGGACGGCGTGCTTCGCCCGCCGGTCGGTTCGATCGTGACCTCGGCGCCGAGGACTGGGCCGATAACCTTCGGTGGATTGTCGGTGACGAGCGTTGCGCGTCCAGAACCGTCAGGAACAAAGACGCCCGCGCTGACGGGATCGCCAGCGGTCTTCAGCCAAAGCTGATAGATCGTTTCCGGAGGCGCGGCCGGAAGGCGCGACGCGCTCATCACGAGCCCTCGCGTCCGGCTCCACAGTACCTGCGCCGAGGATCGATCCACGGACGCCATCCCGCCGGTCAGACTGAAGCGAATCAGATCGGGAGCGGTGAGAATCGCGCCGACCGTTTCGGCTCGCTGTGCCGAATTGCGGGCAGCGGCGATCTCACGGTTCGCGTCCTCCCGCGCCGCCACGACTTCCTGGTTGGCGAGTTGGGCGGCCGACGCCGCCTGGCGCTCGGCTGCGGCTGCGCGCATCCCCGCGTCGTTCAGCCTGGTCTCGATCCGCCGTTCCATGATGAAAAACACAACCGCTGCCGCTGCCACCAGCGTTCCGCCAAGTAACCACGTGCGGCGCCGCAACGGGTGAGCGTCGTGACTCGCCGTCAGCTCGTCCTCGGTGAACGGCTCGGAGTCGACCACCGACTCGAGAACGCGCGGGTGAGTGCGATCGGATGCTGCCGCCGGTTCGCCAGCGTCAGGAGCCGCCGAGGCGTCACCGCGATCGCCTGCGCTCCGCCGAAGCTCGTCGTGGAGGTGCACGATCCGATCGAGCGGCCAGGCCGTAGCCGGCCCCTGTGTCGTCAACGCGGTGGACGTGCTGGCGCGCAGATCGGCGACCAGTGTCTGGAGAGCGCGCGACAGATCGGTCAGATGCAGGTGGACGTCCGCCTGGATGGCCTCGAGCCGCGATCCGGCCTGGTCGAGGCTTTGAACGGACTGGGCCGCGGACGCACAGATCTCACTGAGGCTTGCGGCCTGAGCCTGCAGCTGTTTGAGGGGTTCCTCGTGCAGTCGCCGGAGCGCCACGGCCTCCCGATCGAGCGCCTCCTCGATCGTTCGCATCCGCTGCGCGACATCGGCGGCATTGGCGCGCTCCCCTACGCCTACGCCGTCGGCCTGCTGCCACTGATGGAGCGCGAGGCTGAACCGATCCAGCTGCGCCTCGAAACGTGCGAAACGCTGATCGAGATCGGGATTGTCGTGACTCATCGCGAGCCTGTGGTCCGGATGATACACAAAAACCCGCACGACGTACAGACTGCGCCTTGACTTTGTGAATAGACGTACTAGGATGATTTCGCAGCCCAACTGCCAATTGCAGTGAATCTCACCGAGGTGCAGCGATGACCATCAGTCGAGCGGCCGGTGTTGTAGCGGCGGTCCTCGGAGCCTGGATGGTCGCACCAGCTACAGCCTCAGCTCCGAAAGCAGCGGATCAGGATGCTCTAGTGCAAGCCAAGGCGCTATACACGGCCGCGGCCTACGACGAAGCATTAGCTCTGCTCAGCCAGCTCGATGGCGACCCGGCATCAGGCGGCGTCGAGGCCAAGCAGTATCGGGCGTTCTGTCTCCTTGCGCTCGGCCGGCCCGAGGACGCACGAATCGTGATCCAGCAGATCGTCGAGACGAACCCGGCATATCAGCCGCCCGAAGCGCAGGTTTCGCCACGGCTGCTGGATGCCTTTCGCGAAGTCCGACGCAAAGTGTTGCCCTCGATCGTGCGCCAGTCGTACGCCGAAGCAAAAAGCGCGTTCGAGCGCAAGGACTTCGAAGTCGCGGGACGCGGTTTCACAGGCGTTGTCACGTTGCTCGAAGACGGGGACGTCAAAGGGGCGAATGAGCTGCAGGACCTGCGCATCCTGTCAAACGGCTTCCTCGAGCTGATCAACGCGCTACCAAAAGCCAATCTCGTTCTGGCTGCCGCGCCAGAGCCAGCAGGGCCGCCAGCCGCGCCACCATCCCCGATCCCTGACACGTCAAGTATTTTCGACGTTGGCAATGTCGACGTGTCGCCGCCCGTGGCGCTCTCGCAAACGGTCCCGCCATGGAATCCGTCGCGGCGCAATCTGCCGGCGTCCGAGGGGATCATGATTCTCGTCGTCGACGAGCACGGCGATGTGACGTCGGTGAGCATGCAGGGGATCAGCGATCCGGCGTACGCCTCACTGTTGCGGCGCGCAGCCAGCCGCTGGAAATATCAGCCAGCCACCAGGAACGGCGTGCCGGTCAAATATCGGCGGGTTGTCGCCCTCCATCTGAACCCGGCGGCCGCCGGCGGCCCGACTCGATAGGGCGCCGCTTAAGCAGGGCACGGTGTCTCGCACAAGGTGCGAGACGCGGGCCCTGCAGGACTCGAACCTGCGACCTCCTGGTTCGTAGCCAGACGCTCTATCCAA
>AR_comb_assmDRAFT_10121170_pt1 | contig 15027 bp, 15 predicted proteins | sample ArasoioldDNA_FD_10543 | JGI IMG/M metagenome (IMG submission 10543) | reverse complement strand
TCGCCGCAACCGTGCCCGCCAGCGCGCCCACGGCCGCGTACGGCACGGTCACTGCAGCGCCGCGATCACGAGGTTCACGATCACGCCAGCGGACAGCGCGATCGCCAACCCGGCCGCCGCGGCAACCAGGCCATTACGGGCCTCGGCCTGCCGCGAGGGGTTGCCGGAGCTCATCGTCCAGCGCAGCCCGTTCACCGCCATGAACAACACCGCGACGCTGGCGGCGATCGCCGTCACGTAACTGGTCAGCTTGCTCGCGAAGCTCTTGACCTCCGCGATCCCGCCCGCTGCGGCACACGCCCACGTTGACTGCTCGAGCAGCACCAGCAACGCCATCGCCACGACCACCACTGCCGACACGCACCCCCGACGGCGATCCCAACGCAACTGCCCCAACTCGCTACGCCCACCGCTCCTACGGCCCGCGCACGTCCCGCCCCACCGGCCTCGCTCCGGCCTCTTGCGCGAATCTCGGCCCGACGTCCCGGTCCCGTTCTCGCCCTCGCCTCGACCGTCGTCCCGGCCGCCTCGCTCGTCCCGCTCGCTGCTCTTGATCTTCCCTCTCCCTTGTTTTTTGATCTTGTTGTAGGTCTTGGTCTGTTGCTGCCTTGCTCCTTCTCCTGACCTGTCTTCTGCTGTCTGCTTGCCTGTTGGGGTCCCCCTCCCTCCCTTGCTCCGTCGCTTCCGTACCTCCGCCTCCGCTGCACCCCCGCTCTCTCGTCTCTTCTGTGTCCTGACGAGGGAGTGGGACCAGGTGGGGGGTGCGCCTTTGGCCCCCCACCTGGTCCCACGACCGACCCACATGGGCAAAGCCGCAGGTCAGCGGGGGTGCAGCGGAGGCGGAGGCAGCTCAGGGGATCCCGTGTGGGGTCCCGCGACCCCCTGGGCACCCACGCGGGTGCCCTGCAACCGAGATTCCGGTTGGGGTTCCGGCGTCTGATCCGGCTCTCGAGGTGCGTTGGGACGCACGGCTTCGCCCGCTGGTAGCGGCCATCGCCGCGGCCGAGGTGCCGCCGGTCGCTGCGGCGGCAATCGTGGTCACGACGCGCCGACCGGTGCTGGTCGTGCGCCGCACGCGGTGGGACAGCTCGGAGCCCTCGACGCCGACGGCGGCGCCGGCGATCCAGGTTGGGAGCTTGCCCATCAGCGCGAGGACCGCGACACCGGACAGGGCACCGACCAGGCCGGTCTGGTCGGAGGAGAACATCGCGACGTAGGTGCCGAGGAGCACCGCGTTGGCGACCGGCAGGAAGACGGTGGCGAGCTGCAATCGCCACCACAGCCGCACGAGTCCTTCGCCGCCGGGCAGGATCGCGAAACCCATCACGACCGGGGCGAGAACTATGAGCAGCCACAGCGTCGCCCACCGGGCGAGGCCGACCATGACGAGCCCGACGAGCAGCACCACCCCAACGGTCGCGGTAACCAGTAACGCGAGCTGTGCGCCCGGGTCGCCGGTGACGGTACGGCTCAGTGTCGTCCACAGCGGGTTGTGGTCGGTGGCGAAGCCTTCGCCGATGAAGGCGTGTACGAGCCTGTTCGCGAGGTTCACCTCGAGCGCGACCAGCGGCAGCGAGATCGCCGCGGTCAACAGACAGGCTGTGAGCCGGGTTCCGACGGCTTCTCGGGCGGAGTGCCCGAGCCGGGTATCGCCGGGGATGATCGCTAGCCCCGCCAGCGTCACGAGCAACCCGGCGCAGGCGGTGAGCACCGCCAGGGCGGTCAGCCAGTACGCGCGCAACGTGGGCTCGGCCAGCAAGTCTGGGGTGCTCAGCACGTACCGGGCGACTGGTGCGGCGAGCTGGCTCAGGAAGTCCTGCGTCAGCGCCCGGAGCAGGTCCTTCACTGCATCAACCAGCTGGCCACCGACGAAGGATCCGACCCCATCCAAGGGGTTCGGCAGATCCACACCAGCGGGGACCGGAAGGGCCGCGCGATTCGCTACGCCGGCTGTGGTCGTCAGGTGCGCGGCAGGCACGTCGATCAGGCCGGCGGCCGGGAGCAGGCCACTGAGGGATCCGGTGATGGCCGCCTCCTGATCGGATCCGCCGACCTGCCGTCGTGGCCTGCCGCGCACCCAGCACCTTCACGCCGCGGGATGCCAAAACCGGGACCACCCGGTCGACCTTCACGGCAACCTCTGGCCGGCTCACCGGAACCTCGCGAGCCCCTCCCCGGCGCGGTGCGTGTCCGGTGAACCAGCGGGGAAGCGACACCGGCACGGTTCCGGGCCGAACCGCTCCACCCGAGAGCGGCAGGATCCCTCAGGAGCCTTATGCCCACAACCCGCGAACCAACCCTCGACCTGCCCAGACCGCAGGTCTCTCGAGCCAGCCGTCGCTCCGACCCGACGCGGCCGTGCCCGCCCAACACCTTCAGCACGGCACCCATCCAGCGACTGCTGCAACACCGCGCGGCCGAGCACAACCTCAGCCTCCTCGAGCTCGCCGACGTGCTGCGCGTGCCGCACCGCACCCTGGTCCGGGTGCTGTCCCGCCCGCAGCTGCGCTGGGACACCGCCGACCGTCTCGCTGTCGCCCTCGGCCACCACCCAGGAGAGCTGTGGCCGACCTGGCACCCCAGCACCCGCCAGGAGCAGGCATGACCGAGCAGCGTCACGCAATCGGGCTCGAGCCGACGGTGCCACCGCGCGTGCTCACCGTCGACGAGGCCGCCAAGATCCTGCGGATCAGCCGGAGCCTGGCCTTCGCCGCCATCCACGCCGGTGACATCCCACACGTGCGGATCGGCCGGCGGATCCTGGTGCCCGCACACCGGCTCCGCGAACTCCTCGGCGACGACACCGACGCCCAATCGCCCGAAGTCCTGTCGGATCCGATCAGGCCGCAGCAGCACCGGGCGGGCACCATCGAGGACTCGCGGCAGGCGGCGCTCCGTGCGCTGTCCGCGTCGCTCGAAGCTCTCATCGCCGATCGCGAGAACACGTAGCCCACGGGCGATCAGTCGTGAGCCTGCAGCCAGTAGGCAAACGCCGGTGCCTCGCCCCCAGCCGTACCCGCTTGTCCACAGGGGCCGCCGCAGGCAGCTGCCGCTCTGGCCACACTGCGCGCCCGCACCCACGTCGGCGCTTCGCTCATCGACCCACAAGCCGGTCAGGGAGAAGGGCAGCACCGACCACAACGACCGCACAAGCGACGTCCAGCAGATCGGAGACAGCATGAACATTGACCCAGGCGACGGACGCATCGTCGTCCGCGACCTCACCAAGACCTACGCCGGCACCCACGTGGTGGACCGGCTCAGCTTCACGGTCGAACCCGGCTGCATCACCGGGTTCCTCGGACCCAACGGGGCCGGTAAGACCACGACCCTGCGGATGGCCCTCGGCCTGACCCGTCCCTCCTCGGGTGTGGTCACCGTCAATGGCGTCCCCTACGCCCAGCTTCGTGAACCGCTGCGCACGGTCGGGGCGGCGATGGAAGCGAACTGCTTCCACCCGGCCCGCACCGGCCGCAACCACCTGCGGGTGTTGTGCGCGGCAGCCGAGTTGCCGGACCGGCGAGCCGATGAGGTCCTCGACCTCGTCGGGCTCAGTGCCGCCGCACGGCTCAAGGTCCGGCACTACTCCCTAGGCATGCGGCAGCGGCTCGCCATCGCCACCGCACTGCTCGGTGACCCCCGCATCCTGATCCTCGACGAACCCACCAACGGCCTGGACCCCGAGGGCATCCGGTGGCTGCGGACCCTGCTGCGGCACCTGGTCGACCAAGGCCGCACCGTGCTCATCTCCAGCCACCAACTGGGCGAGATGCAAGACGTCGCCGACCGCGTCGTGATCATCAACCGCGGACAGCTGGTGCGCGCCGGCGGCCTGCACGAGCTGACCAGCGACACCGACCGGGTCATCGTGCACAGCCCCGACGCCGACCGGCTCGCCGCCGCCCTCGGTGGCCGCCACGTCGAACGCCCTGATCGCAGCACCTTGCGCGTGCACAACGTGGCCGCCGCGCAGGTCGGGCAACTCGCGCTGCGTGAGGGCATCGAACTGCACCAGCTCCGCGACGAACCGTTCGACCTCGAAGAACTCTTCTTCGCCCTCACTAGCGGCGAGCACACCGGACAGGAGCCACGATGATCCACCTCATGCACGCCGAAGCCCGCAAGCTGTTCAGCACCCGGACCTGGATCTGTCTCCTGCTGACAGCCATCAGCCTGACCCTGCTGAGCCTGACCGTCGTCATCACCAGCACACCCCAGGGCGCAGGACCCGCCGTTCCCGGCCGCGATCTCCTCACCCCCGCAACCGGAGGCTTGGCCACGATCCCACTGTTCCTCCTGGGACTCCTCGCCATCACCAACGAACACCGGCACCAGACGATCACCCCGACCCTACTGACGACCCCCTCGCCGCGGCGCGTCCTGACCGCCAAAGCCCTCACCTGCGCGCTGCTCGGCGCCGGCTACGCCCTGACCGCCATCGCGCTGCAACTCGCCGTCGCGCTGCCCTGGCTCGCAGCCCGGCACAACCACCTCCAACTGGCCGGCACCGCAACGACCGCCGTGGCCTGCCTGGCTGTGCTGGCCTTGCTCACTGTCCTCGGCATGGGCTTGGGATCGCTGTTGCGCAACCAGGCCCTTGCCTTGACCCTCGGCGTGCTGTTCCTCACCGTCATCGGCAACGCCGTTCTTCTGATCCCCATGGCCAAGTACGCCTACCCCTACCTGCCACCCGCCGCGGTTAGCGCCCTCCTCACCCCCGCCGATGCGGATCACACCATCAACGACGTGCACCTCCTTGGCCCGGCATCGGGGACATTCACCTTGTTCTTGTGGGCAGCCGGCAGCACCGCGCTCGGCTCCCTCACCCAGCGGCGCGAGAGCACGTGAACACCGGTGCGCACCGCCGCAGGGATGACGCGGCGACCGCTCAGAACGACCCTCCATGACACGTTTCGGCGGTCGGTTGTGACGCCCATCCGCGAACGCGCCCGGACAGATCGGCAGCGCTCGCCTCCCCGAGCAGCAGGCGGCGACCGGGGCACGTTCAGCAGCCCGACACCTCTCCATGACCGCGACCGTGCGCGCGGCACGCCCCAACAACGCCACCAGATGACCCCGCCACGGACATGGGCACGCGCGGAGCAGCCGTGGAAGTCAGGCTGGGCGCGGCCCAGGCCCGCCGAGCGGCCTGACACCAACGAACACGTCGTCGAGGTTGGGGCTACAGCTCGGGAGACTCGAGCTCGACCGCAGGGGTCACACGCACGACTTCCTCGTGGGGCACAACTACGGGACGCCCGACGAAGCCGCTGCGAACCACCAGCACGTCGGGGAGCACCTCCACGGTGCCCACGAACCAGTCGTCCTCGGTTTCGACGACCAGCAACTCCCCGTCGGCCAGCCATCCCATGCGCAGATCGTCGCAGCCGCGTGGCGTCAGCCTGGTCCGCCACGCCCGAAGCGCCCTGCCCGACGATCACCAATTTCTCGAGTCCACACACTTGTCTCTTCGAGACTCGTGGGGCGGGCCTGACGGCGAGAGGGCCGAGGCGGCCAGCCGCAGACCGTTCAATGCCTTAGGTTCAGGCGCCGATGCGGTGCGACCCGGACTGAAGGAACTTGCGATGTGGTCAGACAATGAGACTGACGTCGATTTTCTCAACTTCGACGGGGTCGCCAAGACTGTCGCGTCGCTCGTCATTGAGGCAAATGGTCAGCCCATCTCCATTGGTGTCTCCGGCGCGTGGGGCGTCGGCAAGTCCTCCATGATTCGGCTGACCCAAACAGTGCTCAGGGCGCATGAACCCGGGGACGGCCAGAGACATTTCGTGTTCGTGGAGTTCAACGCCTGGCTGTATCAGGGCTATGACGATGCCCGTGCGGCGCTGCTTGATGTCATCGCCACGAAGCTCACCGAAGAGGCCGAAACACGGCAGACCGGCCTGGACAAGGTTGCCAACTTCCTGAAGCGCGTGCGCTGGTTGAGGGTTGCGAAGCTCATCGCGGCGCCAGCAGCCGCAATGGCGCTCGGTGTTCCACCCATCGGCCTGCTGGGAGGTCTGGGCAGTTTCACTAAGAAGGCGTTGACTGGCGACGCCACCGGCAAGGAACTAGAGGAAGCCGACAAGCAGGCTGGCGAACTTGGCGGAGTGCTGGGCGAACTGCTCGCGCCTGAGGCCGACACGTCGCCGCCCAAGGAGATCCAGGCGCTCAGGGACTCCTTCGAGGAGGTCCTTGACGCACTCAACGTGACTCTGGTTGTGCTTATCGATGATCTAGATCGTTGCCTACCCGAGACCACCATCTCGACTCTGGAAGCCATCCGGCTTTTCCTCTTCTTGGAGAACACCGCATTCGTCATCGCTGCGGACGACGAGATGATCAAGTTCGCTGTGGCCAAGCACTTCGAGGGGCTTGACGACAGAAAGCTCGTCACGAACTACTTCGACAAGCTCATCCAGGTTCCGATCAAGGTGCCGTCTTTGGGGACCCAGGAAGTTCGCGCCTACATGATGATGCTGTTCGTAGGCAGTAGCGACCTCTCGAAGCCAGAGCGAGACCGGATCCACGAGGCAGTAGCTGGCCAGCTGCGCAAGAGCTGGCAAGGTGCCCGCGTCGACCGCGGCTTCATCCAGAGTTTGGGCATAGACCTGTCTCCAGATCTGATCGCCAGGCTCGACATGGCGGAGCGACTCGCACCTCTCATGGCCACCGCGTCTGGCATCTTGGGCAACCCGCGGCTCGTCAAGCGGTTCATGAACGCACTTTCCATCAGGATGACGATCTCCACGTTGCAGGGCGTGGGAGTCAACGAAGCTGTCTTGGCCAAGCTCCTCCTCTTCGAACGGCTCGCTCCGCCCGCCGCATACTCCGCGCTGACGACGGCGGTCACCGCAAGCGAAAGTGGACATGCGTCATTCCTGGTCGATCTAGAGGCGGCAGCCATCGCGGGTGAGCCCGCCAGCGCTGATGGGCCATGGAGCGACCCGTTCGTTTGGGAGTGGCTCGGACTCCCTCCCAGTCTCGGCACCGAGGATCTTCGCGGTGCCCTATACGTGAGTCGAGAACACGCACCCGTCGTTTACCCAGAGGACCGCCTGTCTTCGCTTGCAGCCGATGTGCTCAAGGCCTTGCTTGAATCCCCCGCGATGGGCTCGAACATGGCTGGTCAGCTCGGCGAGCTAGCTCATGTCGAAACTGCTCTCATCATGCAGCGGCTCCTGGATCGCGCCCGGCAGGAACAAGAGTGGGGCTCACCACCGATTCTCGACGCCTGCATCACTCTGGCGAGACTCGATGCGTCGCACGGCGATCTCCTCGCATCTTTTCTGCTGGAGCGGCCGGTGGCTCAGATCCAGGCAAGCATCGTCCCAAAGATCGGAGACGAGGCTTGGTCAGCCAAGGTTTTCGATGGCTGGGAGGCAAGCGACGTCGGGGCCCCGGTGAAGGCGGCAATCAAGCTTCGGAGGGATCGTGGGAACCTCGCAAAGTAGTGCGGGACCCGCTGGAGGCGCCTCCCTGGTGCCACCTTGGGCGGACGCACCCCCAACGGAACCTGACGAACAATCAAGTCCTGACTCCCCGGTTCCAGCGGTGCCGGATCAACCCGTGGCTGAGCCTGCCAGATTTCGCAACGCACGCCGCCAGCTCGGCCGGTTCGCGCAGAGTGGTGACCCGTCAGCTCTCGCCCGCGCAGTGGGCCACTACGTAGCGACGGGCTATGGGGGAGCAACCACTCTCAGCCGACGCCTCGGCTCGACGTCGCGCGCAGCAGGCAATCTCGGCGGCATTGTCTCCACCGGTCAGGCGCCCGACGGAACCGACTTACGAGACTGGGTCTTACGAACTGGGGCCGATGCCGATTCCGTGATGGACGCAATCGTTGACTCTGTACGCCCTGTTGACGGAACCCAAGATGCAGAGGCGACTCGGGACGCGACACGGGACGCTCTCGCGGACCTCCTCGGCCAATATCCCGATGCCGATCTGTTAGCACTGACGGACGCCCAGCGGGATCTAGTGGTCGAACGCTTCGCGGCAAACGATGTCTTCAACCGCTTCTCGCTCGATGTCGGACGCACGATCATCGAACGCGCACCAACGATCGCCCAGGCGATGCAGCGGTTGACCCAGGTCAAAGCCTTCCTCCGAGAGGAGGTTGCCGCGGCATTCAGGCGCCTGCGTGACAGCGGGTCGGGGACCTCCGGCAAGGCCATCCGAGACATCACCCATGCCGCACTGCGGGATGCCTTCGCCGTCTTCGAGGGGTATCTGACGTGACCGCATTCGCAGCGGGCCCATTGGAGACGCTTTCCCAAATCGACGACCACACGGTGGGGGTCGAACTCTTCGGCCTTGGTCGCCCCGGCGTATTCGCGAGCGCCGGAGCCTCACTCGCGCGGAAGCTCCGCGCGCAGCGCTTGGCTCCAACGCCTGAGGCTTGGGACTTTGCGGCACTCGCCTTGGGTGTCCTTGTCACAGATGCGGCCGTTCGTCGGGCCGGCAGTCCCGATGGCTGGACAAGACAGCTCGAGCTGGAGGTGTGCGTCTCGGATCCCGACCGGTGGCGGCCCGCAACGAAGACACTCGAAGAAGCCCTCGCCTTTCTCACTACCGATGTCTGGGGACTGCAGTTCGTCAGTGGAGCGCAGCATCCGGTCGCGCCGGCGGAACGCTCGTCTTCGGACGACGACGCAGTAGCCCTTCTCTCTGGTGGGTTGGACAGCCTGATCGGCGCCATCGACTTGAGCGCCGCCGGGCCAAGGGTCTTCACTGTCAGCCAGGTCGTCCGTGGCGACCAGGCAAAGCAGAAGGGGTTCGCCGCGGAGATCGGCGGCGGTCTCAACCACATCGTCTTGAATCACAATGCTCGCCCTATAGGCAGATCGAAGGAGCCTTCGCAGCGTGCCCGGTCTATTGGTTTCATCGCCATGGGCTGCCTTGTTGCCTCGAGCCTCGACCGGCACCGGTCTAACGAGGCGACCGAGATGTACATCAATGAGAACGGCTTCATCGCGATCAACCCCGCCCTCACGCCGGCGAGGCTCGGATCGCTCAGCACACGCACCGCACATCCGCACTTCCTGGGCCTATTACAGGGGGTGCTCGACCAAGTCGGCCTGGGCATTCTTCTCCGCAACCCATATGCGCTCATGACGAAGGGGGAAATGCTCCAGGACTGTGCCGACCAGGATCTGCTCGAACGATTCGCGAGCCAGTCCACGAGCTGTGGTCGGTTTCAGCGGTACGGCTACCGACACTGCGGACGCTGCATCCCTTGTCAGGTGCGGCGGGCTGCCTTCCTTCGATGGGGAACCTCGGACACAACGGAATACGTCTACGAGCAACTAGGCATCGCCGATGCTGATCACGCCAGGTTCGACGACGTTCGGTCGGCTGCCATAGCTATCTCGAAGGCCTCCGATGTCGGAGTTGACCGATGGATAGGAACGGCACTCTCGTCGCCGTTCGTTTCCAACCGGCCTGCACTGACGGCCATGCTCAGCCGAGGCTTGGCCGAGCTTCACGAGCTACACGCTCATCTAGGCGTGTCTTGATCGATTTTCATTGCCATCTTGACCTGTATCTGGACCCTTCGCGCGTTGCGGAGGAAGCGGCTGACGCAGGCATCGGCGTTCTGTCGGTAACGACGACTCCGTCAGCTTGGCCCGGCACATCGGCCTTGGCCCAAACACTTCCATTTGTCAGGACGGCTCTCGGACTTCATCCTCAGCTGGCCGTGGAGCGCCGGCGGGAGCTTGACTTGTTCAACGACTACCTGCCGCAAGCACGATTCGTAGGCGAGGTAGGTCTAGACGGTTCTCGAGAACACAGGGCGGGCCTAGCGACGCAGGTGCAAGTCTTTGACAGCATTCTCGCCTCTTGCGCACGCGCCAGTGGGCGGGTTCTCTCCGTGCACAGTCGCGGCGCGGCGAGAGACGTACTGGACGCGTTGCGTCGGCACCCAGATTCGGGAACTTGGGTGCTTCATTGGTTCTCCGGGAGCGTCGCGGACCTTCGGCGAGCCATCGATATGGGGTGCTGGTTCAGCGTGGGCCCAGCGATGCTCCGAGGCGCCAAAGGTCGGATGCTTCTCGGCCTAATGCCCCGTGATCGCGTGGTTCTCGAGTCAGATGGACCCTTCGCGGTTAGTGACACGGGGTCGCCTCTAGAGCCCCGGCAGATTGAGAGTGCTTTGGATCCGACCTCGTCCGTGTGGACGGTTCCGACGGACGAGTTGTGCGACATGATTCGGGCCAACACGAGTCAACTCGTCAACCTGAGCTAGCAGACCCTCCGGAACGATTGCCCTGCACCGGCGTGGGGAGTGGCAGCTCTACGCGAAGCAGTGCTCGACCGGCAGCCAAGGTCGCGTCCAGGCGGGCGCTGTGATGGGGATTGAGCCTTCGCCCCGCCGTCGCACCACGCTGATGAAGGCACCTGGTGGCGGCCATCGACTATCGCCCCGTGGACCAAGAACGGCTTGTGTCCTTCAGGCTGCGGGGGGACGTCGAGCGGGACGAGCATGCCGCCGGCTACCTCGATAGGCGATGCGCAGCAAGTCTGGGGGTGGGTACAGGTGGTGCTCGAGTACCTGTTGGTACCTACGCCCGATGGATCGGTCAAAGGGACCGGCGATGGCGATCTGATCTCCTCACCGCCGGGCACCGGGTCGGCACGTAGACGTCGACGCCGTGATCGCTCTGGGACGGCCGGATGCGACGAGCACCAGTCTGCCGGCGGAGCAGTGCGCCGAGCACGCCTTCGCAGACATCGCCGCCCAGCCGAGTCCACTCCAACGCGCCACGCCGTCTTTACGCACCATGCGGTTCGGCGCCTTCGCGGCGGAGCTGCTCGGTCCGATGCACCTTTACCAACCGGAACGGCAGCCTGATGGTCTCGGCGTTGTCGGTGATCCAGTTCCGCTGGTCCTCGCTCAGCCGATCGCCGCTCGACTTCACCTCCAGCAGCTCGACGTCGTCCGGCCCGGTGGTCGTCTCCCGCCAGCTGAGCAAGTCGGGCCAGCCGCAGAAGCGGCGCCAGTAGTCCTCGGCCAGGAAACGCAGCACCTGCTTCACACGGGCCGCGCCGAGCACTTCGATCAGAATGCGGGCGCGGTCCTCGTCCTGCTGGGTGTAGGCCCACAGGTACTGCCGCAATGCTCGTGACGGTTCCAGCCAGTAGTCGTAGGCAGCGAGTAGCAGCCCGGCCTCGTTCGGCAGCCAGGCCAGGTGCGCGTCCAGGGCCTCAGCCCGTCGCTCAGCGTGCCCGGCGGTTCCGAAGTCCGGCGGCAAGATGCAGCCGATCAAGCCATTGTCGGTGGCGCCGATCCCGTCGCGGCCGCCGAAGTACACGACCCTGCCGCGCTCGTCGGCTGGGTCCTGCACCCAGAGCCACATCAGCGCGCCGAATAGGCACTGCACCGGCCGGCTTTCCAAGAACAGCGTCGACCGTCCCTGTCCGCGCTGCATCGCTGCGACATGGTCCTCGACGCTGACGGCGGCCGCGGGATCGGTGCACCCAAGCGGCATCACGAGGACCTTCCGCTCCGGGGGCGGTTCCAGGTAGCAGGCCCGGACCTCGACAACGGGCACTTGATGGCGGATGAGGATGTCTGCGTCCGACGGGCGGGTCACGTCGTACCGAGGGCTGCTCTCGTGCTCGGCGCGGATCTCGGCGAGCACCTGCGCGGCGAGCTCCGCGAAGTCCTCCGGATACTCCCGGGCGTACGTCGACAGCAGCGGTCGGCCGTCACTGTCGAGCAGCGGAAGATCGCGCGCGCGGCACCAGGCGATCTGCGCCCGGCAGGTGCGGGTCCACAACTCTTGCCAGTAGTAGCGGTGCACGACACTGGCGGCCCCGCGGCGTGGTGCCTTCGGGTACGCCGGCGGCGTGATCCCGCGGCAGTCGAAGCAGACGCTCGGCACGAACGCAGCAGTGACCGGTACGTGCTCCTTGCTGCGCGGGTCAACCCCGCGGCCGGCCTGGTGAGGCAGCACGAGCGTCGCGAGGTCTGCGCAGCAGACGCAGGTCATGACCGCGTTGCAGTCCTCGCAGATGTACTTCCGGAGTAGTTCCCACGGGTTGAGCAGGACCACCGTCACGTGCTGGCAGGGCGGCGACATGACGTCCATCATCGCCGGGCGAAGCCGCTGGCGCGCTGCGGTTTCAGACTCATGCGGATGACGTCGACGGAAGCGCGGGAGGGACCTGCAGGTGCCGCTGCGTTCTCCGCTCGGTGTCGTCCTGGCGCACGGCGTGCTGGGCGGTAGGCCGCCATGTCCAGCTGCACCAGTGCGTTTCCTCACTGCCAGCTCCTGCACACGGGCTGAAAGCAATGTTGGCAAGGACAACGTCCGCCCCCGGGACGGCAGGTCAGCCGGATGGCGGCACTGGCGCTGGCCGGAGCACCGGCTTACCTCAATCGATGGGTAGCGACAGCGTCGCGATGCGGTCACACCGGACGGTTCTCGCCTCGACGTCGACCCAGTAGAGGCAGACGACGCCGGACCGCTCGGCGTAGTCGTCGAAGTGGTCGCTGTTCGGCACGACGGCTTGCCAGTAGTCCGCGAAGCCTTCGACCCGTCGCGCGTTGGCGAACGGGTCGCTGAGGCGGGTGAAGATCCAGTCGCTGACCAGGAGGGTCAGCTCCTGGAGAGGGTGCTCGGCGGCGATCCAGTCATCGAGTCGTGGGAGGAAGTCGACGAGTTCCCACTTGGCCGCCTCGGTCACCCGCTCTGACAGCGGGCGCGCAGCGCGGCGAGGTCGTCGGGCCGGGCTGGTCGTGCTCGGCGCTCGTCCGCACCGGAGGTAAGCCGCTCGAGGTCAGCTGCTGCTGGCCAGGGCAGTTCAGGGTCCGGGCCTCCGCCGGCGCGGAAGAACGCCCTGATGCTGTCCTGCCTGATCCGGACACTGCCACCGGCAGGACGGCTCTCGTCGGCCTGCCTCCAGGGGCTCTCGCTGTGGGTGAGGCGTTCGAGGTCAGTGCCGGTGAGTCGCCCGTAGCGGCTGACGACGTACCCGATGGTGTTGAGCTGGCCCGCGTCGAGTTCCTCAGGGTTGGGGGCGGGCAGTCCGTCCTTCTCGGCCTTCCATAGGTTCGCCACGAGGGGACCCATGTCGTAGGCCATGACCGGCTCGCGGAACAGGGGCTCTCCGAAGTGGGCGAGATGATGTCCCTGGCAGTAGTACAGAAGCTTGTGCAGCTTCTTCACCGGGACGCCCGGGAGCGCCCGCCGCAACTCGGCGGCGACGTCGTGAGCGGAGACCGACGGCATGCTTGTCAGGGTAGAACCGACCGCCGACATAGCGGTGGACGCCGCCGGTGCGGGTACGCGGCGGCGGCGGTCGGCTCGAGTCTGCCGCTGTCCTGGCAGGTGAGGGTCGGCGCAGCGTGTGCCGACATTCTGCCGACATTGACGGCAGAGGCCCTTCCCCGGTGATCGTGGGAAAGGGCCTCTGACCTGCGGTGATGCGTTGTAGCGGGGGCAGGATTTGAACCTGCGACCTCTGGGTTATGAGTACCTCGGAGCCGGGTGTCGGATTCGAACCGACGACCTTCGCTTTACAAGAGCGGTGCTCTACCAGCTGAGCTAACCCGGCGGTTGTCGTCAGCCTAGCGGCGCTGCCGATGCCTGCAGGTCCTTGCCTTGGCGACCATCGCCGAACAAGACAGCCGCGATCGCCGAGGCTGCCTCGGCCTGCATTCCCGGCATGACATGGCTGTAGGTGTCCAGCGTGAAGGCTGTGCTGGAGTGGCCTAGGCGCTCGGTCATGACCTTGGCATGCACTCCGGCGCTAAGCCCCAACGTGGCGTGGGTGTGCCGAAGGTCGTGGAGGCGAATGACCGGGAGCCCCAACGCCCGGACCTTGCGCCGGAAGGCTTGCGTCATCGAGTCGGGCCGCATGGGGCAACCGTCGGGGCCGCTGAGGACGAGGCCGGAGTCGACCCAGACGGCACCGGTGCGCAGCCGCTCCTCTAGCTGCCGGCGTCGATGCTCGGTGAGTGCCGTCACAGTGACCGCGTCGAGCGCGATGGTGCGCCGTCCTGCCCTGGTCTTCGGCTCACCGAAGCTGAGCCGACCACTTACCTCGAGGAGTTGTTGGCGCACGCGCAGGGTGGGCGAGGCGCCGTCGAGATCCAAGTCCTCCCAGCGCAGACCGCAGAGCTCCCCCCGCCGCAGTCCACACGTGACAGCCAGCAGGTAGCCGACGTACCAGACGTCCTCCTTCGTGGCGGCGAGGAATCGTCGAACGTCCTCCGGCGCCCAGGTCTTCATTTCGGGCGGCCGCGCCGCCGATGCAGACGGCGGCAGGGCGCCGTGTGCGGGGTTGACGGCGAGGTAGCCCCAGCCGACAGCATCGTTGAGAGCCTTCGTGATGATCATGTCGAGGAAGCGGACGGTGCGCGGTGACAGCCCTGGCGCCTTGCCCCGCACACGCCCACTGGTGAGCAGCCGGCCGTAGAGCTTGGTCAACATGACCGGAGTGAGATCGCGCAACCGGACATCACCGAGCTCTGGCAGGAGCAGCCTGCGCAACGTTTGCTGGTAGGCGAGCAGCGTGGTGGGGCGCAACCGAGCCACCGACGCCGGCAGCCACTCCTTCTCGAGGTAGTCCCGCAACCGCAGGGCGCTGGGATCGACGTAGCTGCCCGTGTCGAGCTCCCGCAACGTCTTGGTCAGGAACGTCTCCGCTTCCTTACGGCTGGTGAATCCCGAGTGCCACTTCTGGCGGCGCTTGCCGTCGTCCTGGCGTCCCATCTCCACGACGACGTGGTACCGCTCGCCGCGTCGCACGATGTGCCCTCGCATACGTTGCTCCCTCCCTCGACCCAACAGTGGCGTCAGGAAGGCGACTTGACCGTGAGAGAGGGGCGCCCTGTGGACAACTCCGCGTTAGACATCGGGTTAGACGGCAGAGCTTGCACGCCGCCCGCCGAGGGTGGAACCCCCTGCTGACCTGCGCCGATGCATAACGCCCGTGGCCATCCGTCGCGTTGACCTACCGCTTACAAGACAGCTGCGCTACCGCTGCGCCACGCCGGCCGGCGTACCCGGCCAGCCT
>AR_comb_assmDRAFT_10194471_pt1 | contig 15041 bp, 9 predicted proteins | sample ArasoioldDNA_FD_10543 | JGI IMG/M metagenome (IMG submission 10543) | reverse complement strand
GTAATAACCATAGACAAAGCTATTGAAGCTGCCATCGATAAGAAGCCTGTTGATTGCACGCGGGTAAACCGCAGTGTCTATTGGCACAAAAATATTGGGCATGATGCCGCCGCCACCATACAAGACGGTGCCGCAATTAGTAGGAAATTGTTTACCATTACTTATTTTATTTGAATCCGCATATAAAACTTCACCATTTTGAAAACGCTCAGATATTTCATCCATATAAACTTTCTTCCCTTTATCATATGGACGTTGAATGCTGCGTCCAAGAGGCGTGTAGTAGCGGGCAACTGTCAAACGGATCGCTGAACCATCCTGCAATTCAAACTGCTCCTGCACGAGACCTTTTCCAAATGTTCTCCGGCCAATGATCTTTGCCCGGCACCAATCCTGCAATGCACCAGCCAATACTTCACTCGCACTGGCAGATAATTCATCTACCAGCACTGCAAGTTTCTGGTCATCCTGTTCAAACAAGCCCGGCCGCTTACATCGGTATTCTCTCTTTGGTTTATTGGTGCCTTCTGTATAAACGATCAGCTTGTCGCTATTCAGGAACTCATCAGCCATATTTATCGCTTCATCCATAAAGCCGCCACCATTTCCACGCAGATCAAAAACCAGTTGCTTCAACCCCTGTTTCTGCAAATCTTCCATTGCCTGCATAAACTCTTCATAGCTTGTAGTGGTAAACTTATTCAGCTTGATATAACCGGTCGTTTGATCGATCATATATGCAGCATCTATAGAAGGAACGGGAACCGTCCCTCTGGTTACTGTTACCGATTTTTGTTGGTTGTCACGTAAGATGTTTAACTCTACTTTCGATCCTCTTTTTCCGCGTATGTATTTTTTAATCGAATCGGAAGTAAGATTTTTTGAAGCAATTGTATTTCCATCTACTTTGACAATTTTATCACCGATCTGCAAGAGTTTATCACTGGGACCTCCCGGCAATACATAGACAACATTTACCGTATCAGCAAAAACGTTGAACTCAACGCCGATACCTTCAAAATTGCCAGCCAGTTCTTCATTTGCTTCCTGCAATTCGACGGGAGGAAAATAGACGGAATGCGGATCGAGATGCGTCATCATTTCCTGGATCGCATCTCCCTGCAAAGAATCGAGATTTACCTGGTCAACATAATTTCTTTGAATAATCGTCAGCGCCTGTTGAAGTGATTTTGGCCGCTCAATTTTAAAGAAACCCCGGCTATCGCTCATCTGGTATCCAAGGAACATGCCTGCCATCAAAATGATTGAAAAGATGAGTGGAAGCCAAACCTGCAATTTTTTATTTGTCATCGTCTATTTTAGTGTAATTTGACGCAAAATAGAGAAAAGTTTCTGGTCGCCGGATATTGTGATGATTGACAGGCGGAAATTAACATGTTAGAATTTATATTTCATCGAACAACCGGCACCCGGATCAGCAAACAGTAAGATGGCAGCAACCAAACTCATCGTTGAAAGCGGTGCCACAAAAGCAGAGTGGTGTCTTATCGGTAGTGGAAAAAAGAAATCAGCACTTACGCAGGGAATCAGCCCTTACTTTTTTACAGAACAAAAAGTTATTGATCTCTTAGAAAATGACCTGCTGCCACAATTAGGCAAATCCAAAATAGCACTGGAGGAAATTCATTACTATGGCACCGGCATGCTGAACCCGGATAACGTGAAGATGGTTAAAAATGCCCTCGCAAAAGTTTTTCAAACAAACGATATTGAGATCAGTGATGACCTGCTTGCCGCGGCCCGATCGCTCAATGGGCATGAACAGGGACTTGTTTGCAATCTCGGTACCGGTTCATTTTGCTGTTTTTACAATGGTAAAAAGATCAGCAAGCAAACGCCAGGCATTGGTTATATTCTTGGAGACGAAGGAAGCGGAGCTTATCTTGGAAAAAAAGTCATTCAATACTATCTCTACAATACATTTGATGAAGATCTGAGATACAGGTTTGATCAAAAATACAACACGAATCGAACGGAGATCATCGAGAACGTTTATCGCAAACCGTTAGCCAACCGATATCTTGCTTCCTTTGCTTTGTTCCTGTATGAGAACCGCGGGCATTACATGATTGAAAACATTATTGAAGACGGCCTGAATGATTTTTTCTTTTATCATCTCTGCAAATACAATGAAGCATGGAAGCTACCGGTTAGTTTCGTGGGCAGTATTGCATTTGGATTTAAGGACGTGTTGAAAGACCTTTGTGCTGGCTATGAATTCGAATTAGGTAAAATTTTAAAAAGCCCGATGAGCGGCCTGATAGAGTATCACAACTGAGTAGTATATTGGCTGAATTTTGAACCCTTTCTATGGCATTTAAGAAAATAACAGAACAAACCAGTAATTACAGGCATTTGGAGAAAATGGCAATTGGTGATTTACTGGTAAATATCAATAAGGAAGACCAGGTCGTTCCTGCTGCGGTATCAAAGGCAATCCCTCAAATAGAAAAACTGGTGGAAGCGATAAGCGACAAAATGCTGATGGGTGGAAGATTGTTTTATATCGGTGCCGGCACCAGCGGCCGTCTTGGAATTGTAGATGCCAGTGAATGCCCGCCAACTTATGGAGTACCGAAAGGACTTGTCATCGGTATCATCGCAGGTGGAGAAAAAGCAATTACATCCGCAGTTGAATTTGCCGAAGATGATAAGGAACAGGGATGGAAGGACCTGCAATCATTCAATGTTTCCGATAAAGACGTTGTTATAGGTATTGCAGCCAGCGGTACTACACCTTATGTAATCGGTGCGCTGGATGAATGTCGTAAACGCGGTATCGTTACCGGCAGCATATCCTGCAACCCCGACTCCCCAGTGAGCGCTGCTGCAGATCACCCAATCGAAGTTGTTGTAGGCCCTGAATTCGTAACCGGCAGCACAAGAATGAAAAGTGGCACTGCACAAAAACTGGTATTGAACATGATCTCTACTTCTGTCATGATCCAGCTTGGAAGGGTAGAAGATAATAAAATGGTCAACATGCAGCTCACGAATGACAAATTGGTTGATCGTGGTGTAAAGATGTTGATGGAAAGATCCCACATTAAAGATTATGAAGAAGCAAAGAAATTGCTGTTGAAATATGGTAGCGTTAAGAAGGCCTCTGAGTCGTTTGCATGAGTTTGCAATCACATAAACGCTTCATTATTCCTTTCGTGAATCGTGAATCGTCAATCGGGAGTAAGACTCAGAACTACGTGAACTCATTCACGACTCACGATTCACGATTCCCGATTGCTGAAAAAACATCATCGAATTATTTTGTGTATTCATTTCTTCAGTATATTGTGTGCTCATAAAAACAAGTGATAAATACTAACAACCATACGGTTTATTCTTCAACGATGTCCATTATACCGACGTCTATTATCACTACAACATCTACGACAATCCGCAACCGCGGATTATAATACTTCATATCATCCATTGGGCTCAGGCTGAAAATTGAAAAATGTCAATTTGTATCAGCTTCATTTAATTTTAAACATTCAAACAGGATACATGCAGGTTCTAAAATTCGGTGGCACATCAGTTGCCAATGCAGAAAACATAAATAAAGTAACAGCGATTGTAAAAAAGGCAATGCAGAAGGATAAGACCGTATTGGTCGTTTCAGCATTGGGCGGTGTTACAGATCTATTACTTACAGCGGCCGAACTGGCTGCTGATGGAAACGAATCATTCAACGAGAAGTTAGCCACCATTGAACAGCGACACCTGGAGGCGGTAAAAGAATTAATCCCGCTTGCACAACAAAGTCACCTCCTGAGCCTAGTGAAAAAAGCCTGCAATGAAATTGAAGACATCTGCAATGGTATCTTTTTATTGGGCGAACTGACGCCAAGATCAAAGGATCGAATTGGTAGTTATGGAGAATGGATATCATCACAGATCATCGCAGCTAAGTTTAAGGCAGACGGTATAGATAATACATGGAAAGATTCAAGGGAACTCATTGTTACCAATTCAAATTTCAGCGCAGCAGAAGTTGAATTTGATGCAACGTATAAAAAGATCAAAGATTTCTTCTCATCAACAAACGCTTCACTTTTTATAATGCCCGGATTTATCGCCAGCAACAAGAGTGGTATTACGACAACACTTGGCAGAGGAGGTTCTGATTATACAGCAGCGATCCTTGCTTCCGCCATTAATGCAAAGAACCTCGAGATATGGACCGATGTGAGTGGAATGATGACAGCCGATCCGCGGTTGACAAACAATGCCCGGATCATTCCGCATATTTCTTACCAGGAAGCGATGGAGCTTTCTCATTTTGGAGCAAAAGTGATTTACCCGCCAACCATCCAGCCTGTGATGAGCCAGGGGATCCCGGTTCGTATTAAAAACACTTTTTCGCCGGACGATGAAGGAACATTGATTGAATCAGCTCCCAACGCGAATGGAAATATTGTGCGTGGTATTTCCAGCATCAACAATATTGCCCTGATCAGTTTGGAAGGAAGTGGCATGATCGGTATTCCCGGTTTTTCCAAAAGACTATTTGAAGCATTGAGCAATGAAAAGATCAATGTGATCCTGATCACGCAAAGCTCATCCGAGCATTCAATTTGTGTTGGTATCGATGATTCGATGGTGCAAAAAGCAAAGCAGGTAGTTGACGCTGCATTTGCCAATGAAATTGCTTTGCAAAAAGTAGAACCGCTCAAAATTGAAAAGGATCATTCCATCGTTGCGCTGGTGGGTGAAAATATGAAGAGCCATCCAGGTATCAGTGGCCGCATGTTCAGCGCCATGGGCCGAAATGGTATCAATGTTCGGGCAATTGCCCAGGGTTCATCGGAGAAAAATATTTCGGCGGTTATTTCAACCAAAGACGTTCGTAAAGCGATCAATGTATTGCATGAAGAATTTTTTGAAACGACATATAAACAAGTAAACCTTTTTATCGTCGGTACTGGTAATGTCGGAGCGAAACTCATTGGGCAACTGAAACAGCAGGAAAAATTTTTGCAGCAACAGGCAAAGTTGCTGGTAAGAGTGGTTGGATTGAGCAATAGCCGCAAGATGCTCATTGATGAAGAAGGTATTGATCTGGCAAAATGGAAAGAGACGCTGGACAAAGGCGCTTCTGCCAATCTGCAACAATTTGTTGATGCTATAATCAGCCGCAACCTGCGAAATTCAGTCTTTGTCGATATTACAGCAAATGACAAAGTCGCTGCTATTTATGACCAGCTATTGAAAAAAAGTGTTTCCGTAGTTGCTTGTAATAAGGTTGCTGCATCTTCCGCCTTTGCCAACTATAGAAAATTGAAGGACCTGGCAAACGAATACAATTGTCACTTCTTCTTTGAGACCAATGTAGGAGCCGGCTTACCCGTGATAGCTACATTGAACGATCTTGTGAGAACGGGAGACAAAGTTCATCGCATGCAAGCTGTATTAAGTGGCACGCTCAATTTTGTTTTCAATAATTATGATGGCACACGAAAATTTGCAGATGTGGTAAAACAGGCGCAGGATGAAGGTTATACTGAACCGGATCCTCGGTTGGATCTCAGCGGCACCGATGTTATGCGAAAGATCATGATCCTGGCGAGAGAAGCCGGAGAAAGAATTGAAATGGATGATATCGCCAACCTTTCTTTCATGCCGCCATCCTGTATGAAGGGAACGGTGGATGATTTTTATAAGGAGATGGCAAAAGAAGAAAATCATTTCAAAAAATTATTCAGCGAAGCCAATGCAAAGGGAACAAAGCTTAAGTTCGTTGCTTCGTACAATGAAGGAAAAGCTTCCGTGGGATTGCAGCATATCGATCCGAAGCATGACCTGTACCATTTGTATGGAAAAGACAACGTGGTTTTGTTTTATACAGATCGATATAAAGATCAACCGCTGGTAGTAAAAGGAGCGGGGGCTGGAGCGGATGTGACAGCGAGTGGGGTATTTGCAGATATTATGAGAGCAGCGAGGATGTAGTCAAGAGTCGATAGTCGTTAATCGATAGTTGATAGTCGTTAGTTAAAAGTCAAAGTAATTTAAGTGAAACTTGTAAAGGTAAAATCTCCGGGAACTGTTGCCAATTTGGTTTGCGGGTTTGATATACTCGGGTTGGCATTAAATGAACCGCATGATCTCATGCAGGTGAAGCTGATTGATGAACCTGTGGTGAAAATATCAAACAAAGATGACTTTAACCTACCAACAGAGCCGGAAAAGAATGTTGCCGGTGTGGTTTTGTTATCTGTGATGGAAAGGATGGATAATAAGGTTGGTTTCGAAATCGAAATGGAGAAACATATTAAGCCGGGAAGCGGCATTGGCTCCAGTGCAGCAAGTGCTGCAGGTGCTGCAGTGGCCGCTAACCTTTTATTGGAGAATATTTTTAGCAATGACGAAATCGTTCAGTTTGCTATGAACGGAGAAAAACTGGCGTCGGGAGTCAAGCATGCTGATAATATCGCTCCTTGCATCCTGGGTGGCGTTAGTTTGATACGAAGTATCCACCCTCTCGATATTATTTCCATTCCATCACCTGATTTGTATGTTACCGTCGTTCATCCGCAGATCGAAGTACGAACGTCGGATGCCCGGCAGATTCTAAGGAAACAAGTATTGCTGAAAGATGCGATTAAGCAATGGGGAAATATCGCGGGATTAGTAACAGGTTTCTTAAAGAATGATCTGGATCTTATCGGTCGATCATTGGAGGATGTGATTATCGAGCCCGTAAGAAGCATTTTGATTCCCGGGTTTAATGATGTAAAAACAAAATGTAAAGAAGCCGGAGCATTGGGCGGCGGCATCTCTGGTTCCGGACCTTCTATTTTTATGCTAAGCAAAAACGAAAGCATTGCAAAGGCGACGGAACAGGTGATGAAGGATGTGTATGATAAAATTGGAGTACCATATTGTACATATGTAACGACGATAAATAAGAATGGAGTGGAATTAGTTAGAGATCGCGCTAATTAAAAAGTCAAAAATCAAAAGTAAAAAGTGGGGCGTCTTGAATTGGGGATTAGTTTTTTGACTTTTGACTTTTAACTTTTGAATTTTAATGAAATACTACAGCACAAATAAGCAATCTCCCCCGGTTGATTTCCGGGAAGCGACGATCAACGGGCAGGCTCCCGATAAGGGATTATATTTTCCGGAATCTATTCCTGTTTTTGACAAGCTTCTTTTTAGCGAGATAGAAAAGTATACGATGGAAGAAATTGCCTTCATCGTGATGAAACCCTATGTTGGCGGTTTGATACCGGATAAAAAATTACTGCAGATCGTAAGAGATACAGTCAATTTTCCAATGCCCCTGGTTAAGGTCGATGATTCTGTTTTTTCATTGGAGTTATTTCATGGACCGACATTGGCTTTTAAAGACGTGGGCGCAAGATTTATGAGCCGCTGTCTAAGTTACTTCGTAAAAAACGGTGAGCTTCCAATCGAAAGACCGAGGATGAAATATCAGCCCATTACCGTTTTGGTGGCAACATCAGGCGATACAGGTGGTGCCGTAGCTAATGGGTTTTATAAAGTGGCCGGGGTAGAAGTCATTATATTATATCCTTCCGGAAAAGTGAGCCCCGTGCAGGAAAAACAGCTGACCACGCTAGGAAAAAATATTCACGCACTCGAAATCGAAGGAAGCTTCGATGATTGCCAGCAAATGGTGAAGAGCGCTTTTGCAGATGATGAACTGAGAAAAACAAGATTTCTGACTTCGGCTAACTCTATTAATGTCGCCCGCTGGTTGCCTCAGCAGTTCTATTATTTTTATGCGTACAGGCAATGGAAAGACAAGAGTAATCTTCCAGTCATCAGTGTTCCCAGTGGCAACTTTGGAAATATCTGTGCAGGTTTATTGGCCCAGCAATCAGGATTGCCGGTTAAACACTTCATTGCTGCCTGTAATGCGAATGATGTGGTGCCGGAATTTATGAAAACGAAGGAGTTTGTTCCCCGCCAGGCGATACCGACATTATCCAATGCAATGGATGTTGGCAATCCAAGTAATTTCATTCGCATCCTGGAATTGTTTGGTAATGTGTTTCCTGGACTGGAAAAAAATCTTAGTGCTGTAAGTATATCGGATAAAGAAACCATGGATACTATAGGCGATGTATTTCTACGGAGCAGTTATACACTGGATCCACATGGTGCGGTTGGATACCTTGCATTAAAAAGATATCTTGATAAGCATCCGGGCGATAAAGGTATTTTTTTGGAGACCGCACATCCTGTCAAATTTCCGGAAGCGGTGGAGGGCATTACAAAATCAAAGATTGAAATTCCATATGAAGTGGAGGATATTTTACAAGCTCCAAAAGTTAGTGTTAAAATGAAATCCAACTACGCTGCACTGAAAGATTATTTGATGCGCTGACGCTTCAATTCTCCTGCAATCGGTATTATCTTTGTTTAGGAGATTCAGAGATGCATAATATAGAACCTTTTTACAATTGGCGCCATATTTATGTGAGTGAAGAGGACCAACTGTCTCCTTTTTATGGTCGTTCCTATTCCGAGTTTGAATTTTCTCATACTGTTTACAATTATTATATCCACCCTCAATGGGATGATTTTGGTAGCCGCACACTCTACCTCAAAGTATTGCTGGCCGATTATGAAGAAAAGTATGCGGTGATTGAGTTGATAGGCGAGTGGAACGATGCGGTGGAGAATGATATTATGGAGCTGAAGCGGGAAGTGCTGGAGAAATTCATGTATGAAGGAATCAACAAGATTATTCTTATTGCCGAAAATGTTTTGAACTTCCACAGCGGTGAAGCTGACTATTATGAAGAACTGGCTGAGGAAATACGTGACGCCAATGGATGGATCGTGTGCCTGAACATGCCTGAACAAACCCAATATGATTTTCGCAGGGCGCATTTTGACCGGTATATTGAGTTGATCGAACTCGATAACTGGAGAACCTATAAGCCTTTTCACCTTTTTAAAAAAATTGACAGCGAACAAAAAGCGAGGCTGTCAGAATGATCCCCACAATTAGAAGATGATTAATGACATCGGTCAATTAAATGGCTGTTGAACCCGGTATTATTAGCTCAAACTTTTCTGCGCCATTTGGCATTCCGATACTATTTTTGCGGCAATTAATAATCTCCTCCCAGTATTGCATATGAAATGGTCCGAATTCTTTACGTCTTCAGTAGGGAAAAAATTAGTAATGGCTATAACAGGATTGTCATTGATCCTTTTCCTGGTCGTTCATGTTACCGTTAACGCTTTGATGTGGTCGAAAATATTTGTGCCATCAGATAATGGCGAGATCTTCAATAAAGCAGCCGCATTCCTCGGTGAAACACTTGTGCCACGTGTTTTGGAAATCGGTTTGTTTCTCTTTTTTATACTGCATATCATCCAGGGTTATGTGCTGGAAGTACAAAACCGCAGCAAGAGGAACATTGGCTATGAAGTTAAGATGGGTTCAAAAGGAAGTGCATGGTACCGCAAGTCGATGGGATTGCTTGGAACATTGATCTTTTTGTTCCTGGTCGTTCATTTAGCAGATTTCTGGGTTCCGTCACGCTGGCACCGGTTGGAGACAGTGTATTATGGCGAGAAAGAGTATGCAAACCTGTACGGTAAAATGGTGGACGTATTTCAAACCGCCTGGGTTGTGGTGCTGTATGTTATCGGATGCATTTCACTCGCCTGGCATCTTATACATGGTTTTCAAAGTTCTTTCAGAACAATTGGAGTGAGTAATAAAAAGTATCTGGCTTTATTGCAAAACACAGGCTATGTGTTTTCTATTATCGTGTGTGTCATGTTTGCAATGATGCCAGTGAGCATTTATTTTGGATGGGTGAAGTGACGTGAATCGTGAGACGTGAATCGTGAGTGGTTCACTGATTTTGAAAGACTCTTTTCACGATTGACGATTCACGATTCACGAAAAGTTGAATAGTGGACAGGGCATACAAGAGTGTGACGTAACGAAGATGATCAGGGAACAGAACGATCGCGAAATAAAAAATTATAACAATCATATTAACCAGCGAAAAAGGCGAACATGTTAGATTCAAAAATTCCTTCGGGGCCTTTAGAAAAGAAATGGTCGAATTATAAGGGACACTGCAAACTGGTAAACCCGGCGAATAAACGGAAACTTGAAATTATTGTGGTAGGTACGGGTTTGGCCGGCGCATCTTCTGCTGCTTCGTTGGGTGAATTGGGTTATAAAGTAAAAGCATTTTGTTTCCAGGACTCACCCCGCAGAGCTCACTCAATAGCGGCGCAGGGTGGTATCAATGCCGCTAAGAATTATCAAAATGACGGGGACAGCGTTTATCGTTTGTTTTATGATACGATCAAAGGAGGTGATTATCGTTCCAGGGAAGGAAACGTGCATCGTCTTGCTGAAGTAAGTGTAAATATCATTGATCAATGCGTGGCGCAGGGTGTGCCTTTTGCAAGAGAATATGGCGGCCTATTGAATAACCGTTCATTTGGCGGCACGCAAGTTAAAAGAACTTTTTATGCAGCGGGACAAACCGGCCAGCAATTATTGATCGGCGCTTACCAGGCATTGGAAAGACAGGTTGCGCTGGGGAATGTGAAAATGTATAGTCGCCACGAAATGCTTGATGTCGTACTGATCGATGGAAAGGCGAGAGGGATCATTACCCGCGATTTGATTACCGGGAAACTTGATAGACATTTTGGTCACGCAGTGTTGTTGTGTTCGGGTGGATATGGCAACGTGTTTTACTTAAGCACGAATGCGATGGGCAGCAATGTGACGGCAGCATGGAAAGCGCATAAGAACGGAGCCTATTTTGCCAACCCTTGTTTTACACAAATACATCCGACTTGTATTCCGGTTACCGGCGAGCATCAAAGTAAGTTGACACTGATGTCTGAATCTTTGCGTAATGATGGACGCATATGGGTGCCGAAAAAACAAAATGATCCGCGAAAGGCTAATGATATTCCCGAAGAAGAAAGAGATTATTATTTGGAACGAAGATATCCTGCATTTGGAAACCTTGTACCAAGAGATGTGGCCTCAAGAGCTGCAAAAGAAAGATGTGATGCGGGATATGGTGTGGGCACAACGAAGCAAGCTGTTTATTTAGATTTCCGTTACAACCTCATTAATAAATATGGAACGGCTGAAGCCAGCAGGTTAGGAATAGAAAATCCGGACCGGGCGAAGCTGGTTGAATTGGGCAAAGAAGTAGTGAAAGAGGAATATGGCAATCTTTTCGACATGTATGAAAAGATCACGGCGGAGAATCCATATGAAGTACCGATGAGGATTTACCCGGCTGTGCATTATACGATGGGTGGTCTTTGGGTGGATTATGAATTGATGACAAACATTCCTGGTTTGTATTCATTGGGTGAAGCGAATTTCAGTGATCATGGAGCTAACCGTTTAGGCGCTTCGGCGTTGATGCAGGGATTAGCCGACGGATACTTTGTGATTCCTTATACGATTGGAAACTATCTGGCTGATGAAATTGCAACCAAACCCATTCCGGTAACACATGATGCGTTTGCAGCCGCCGAAAATAAAGTAGCAGAACGGATCAGTAAGTTGATGAACATAAAAGGTAAGCAATCGGTGGAAAGTTTTCATAAGCGCCTCGGTAAGATCATGTGGGAGAAGTGTGGCATGGCAAGAACAGCAAATGGTTTACAAGAAGCCATTAAAGAAATACAACAGTTGAAGAAAGAATTTTGGAGCGATGTGAGAATTCCTGGTACAGTTGATGAAATGAACCCGGAATTGGATAAAGCTGGCCGCGTGGCGGATTTCATTGAATTGGGCGAATTGATGTGTATCGATGCTTTGCAAAGAAATGAAAGTTGCGGCGGGCATTTCAGGGAAGAGTATCAAACACCGGATGGAGAAGCGCAGCGCAATGATGCCGGTTACATGTATGTATCAGCATGGGAGTTGAAGGGGGAGCATAATTGGGAATTGCATAAGGAAGAACTGAAGTATGAAGAAGTGAAGCCGACGCAACGTTCCTACAAATAACCTGTCAGCTTAAGAAACTTAAATACGAAGAGAGTTAAATAAAGTTAGATGGAACACTATACAATGAACCTCACCCTGAAAGTGTGGAAGCAAAAGAATAGCAGCGAAAGGGGAAGATTTGAAACATATACGGTGAAAAATATTTCAAGTGAAATGTCTTTCCTCGAAATGTTCGACGTGCTCAATGAAGAATTGATCCATGAAGGAAAAGATCCGATTGCTTTTGATCATGACTGCCGTGAAGGAATTTGCGGAATGTGTTCAATGTATATCAATGGTCGTCCGCATGGACCATGGGAAGGAACTACCACTTGCCAGTTGCATATGAGAGCATTTAAAGATGGGGATACCATTGTTGTCGAACCGTGGAGAGCTAAAGCATTTCCTGTCGTGAAAGACTTAGTAGTTGATCGTGCTGCATTTGACCGCATCATCCAGGCCGGAGGATTTATTTCAGTAAATACAGGCGTATCTATTGACGGGAATACCATTCCTATCGAAAAAGAAAAAGCGGATAAAGCATTTGCAGCAGCTGCATGTATTGGTTGCGGCGCTTGCGTGGCTGCGTGCAAGAATTCTTCAGCGATGTTGTTTGTTTCCGCTAAAGTGTCTCATCTTGCTTTATTGCCGCAAGGTGATGTGGAAAGAAAGACCAGAGTGTTGAGCATGGTGGGCCAAATGGACAAAGAAGGATTTGGCAGTTGTACATTTACGGAAGCTTGTGAAGCCGTTTGTCCCAAAGAAATTTCTGTTACAAACATCTCCCGTTTGAATGCTGAATATATGGCGGCTGGTCTGTCGAAAGATAAAGACGAGTAATCTGATCAGCGAATCAACGAAACGGTTCCTTTCTTTTCATTTTTTTCTTCTGCATATCAGCAACAACAATGACCCTGGCATACGTTCCTACTTCCTGGTAAGGTCCATTCATTTTTCCATATCAGCCTCTTCCTGTTTCACCTGGTAACTGGAAAGCTTCATACTGCATGTTCCCAATAAACACCTACCTGAAAACTTGATCCTGGTTATGCTGAATTACTCTTACCTGCAATTTCAGCTTCTGGCGAGCGAATCTTTGTGTTGATGAAATGCTCAGGGAAGATGGGATTACGGCCACAATTAAAGTCCCTTTTTCATACGTATTCCCTTCAAATTTGGCCTTTTTTCGAGAAATAGATCGTGCCGGTAATTTTAGCGCAATAAAAGGCCGAATTTTGCGATTTGAGCATAAACTCGCTGCTATTGAGTGGTTTGCGGCCAATATCGTTGATCCTCCTATCCGTCCTGTTTTCGCTCTGCTGCAGTGCGCAGAACCCTATTTCTACCTCCCCCAAATCAAATTTCCGGCAAAAGACGTTCAAAGTCACGGACAACATACATATCGACACAGTTAGCATCATTTCCAAAACATTTAAAATCGACGGCATTGATACAGCCGACTACCGCCTCGATTTTATCAACGCCATACTTTATTGGATAAAGAAACCTTCCGTTGATGTTATTACCGTCAGTTATCGCGTATTTCCTTATAAACTGAATCCGGTTGTTCAGCGAATGCGGTATGATAGCATCATGAACAATATGTCTGTAGCACCTTACGAATTCAATAAAGAATTGACAGAGCCAGAAAAGGGTGTATTCAATTTTGGAACGATCAAAGCAGAAGGAAGCCTTGGAAGGCAAATGGCATTTGGCAACAGCCAGGATGCTGTATTTAATTCTATCTTGAACCTGCAATTGAGTGGAATGTTGGGCGACAGTATCGAACTGCAAGCGGCAATTACTGACAACAATATTCCTGTTCAGCCGGACGGCACAACTCAACAGTTAAATGAGTTTGACCAGGTATTTCTACAATTCAAAAAACGAAGCTGGCAACTTAATTTAGGTGATATCGATATCCGGCAAAATCAAACGTATTTTCTGAATTTCTATAAGCGGCTGCAGGGAATTTCTTTCCAGACGACAAATAACATTGGGAAGAATACAGTTTCAAAAACGATGCTTAGCGGATCAATCGCGAAGGGAAAATTTACCCGCAATATCATACAGGCTCTCGAAGGCAACCAGGGTCCATACCGGCTTCGCGGCGCCAACAATGAATTCTTTTTTATTGTGCTCGCCAATACAGAAAGAGTTTTTATTGATGGTGAATTATTGCAGCGAGGCGAGGATCAGGATTACGTGATCAATTACAACACAGCAGAAGTTACGTTCACTCCCAAAAGAATGATCACGAAAGACAGTCGCATACAGGTAGAGTTTGAATATGCCGACAGGAATTTTCTGAATGCAAACCTTTATGCGACGCAGGAAGTTGAGTTAAATAAGAGAGCAAAGATCCGGGTAGGATTCTTTAACAATAGCGATTCGAAGAATTCATCGATTAACCAGGTATTGGATGTTCATCAAAAACAATTTCTTGCCGGGATTGGTGATAGCATTCAGCGTGCATTGTATCCGTCAGCTGTGCTGGATACATTCGCTGCAGGCAAAATACTTTATCAAAAAGTTTATTACACTTCAGGTACCAGTATTGATTCGTTTTATCAATACTCCACCAATCCTGACTCAGCAAAATACAATGTATCGTTTACTGATGTAGGATATGGCGGCGGGAATTATGTTGCCGACTTTAACGGTGCCAATGGTAAAGTGTTCCGGTTTGTGCCGCCGGTTGGGGGGATCAAACAGGGGAATTATGAAGCCGCGACATTATTGATCACACCTAAAAAGCAGCAAATATTTAACCTCGGCGTCGATTATGCTCTCGGAAAAAATACATTGGTTAGAACTGAAGTGGCAATGAGCAACAATGACGTGAATACTTTTTCAGATATCGGCAATGGAGATGACAAGGGCTTTGCGGCCAAATTCCGGCTGGATGGTGCCAAGCCTTTACACGGAAAAAATAATCTCCAACTTGTTTCGTTGCTGGATTATGAATATGTGCAGGATAAATTCAAGCCGCTGGAAAGATTGCGAACTGTAGAATTTTCCCGGGATTGGGGATTGCCGCTTATATCAGCAC
>AR_comb_assmDRAFT_10409218_pt1 | contig 15043 bp, 11 predicted proteins | sample ArasoioldDNA_FD_10543 | JGI IMG/M metagenome (IMG submission 10543) | reverse complement strand
GGCATCGCGATGGCGCCGCGCGGCATCGGATCGTTTTTCATGATGCCGCTGACCGGTCTGATGACCGGGCGCTTCGATCCGCGGAAGCTCCTGACCGCGGGGCTGACGATTGGTGGAATGACGCTGCTCTGGCTCTCGCGGCTGAACCTACAGGCCGGGTACTGGGACATCTTCTGGCCGCAGCTGATTCAGGGCGTCGGCATGTCGCTCCTCTTCGTGCCGCTGACGACCGTTGCCATGGACCCGATTCCGCGCGAGCGAATGGGCTACGCGACGAGCCTGTTCAACCTGATGCGCAATATCGGCGGCAGCGTGGGTATCGCGATGACAGGAACGATGCTCGCTCGCAACAGCCAGACGACGACGTCCACGCTTGGGGCGCATGTGACACCGTACGATGCGGCGTCGCAGCAGCTGTTCGCGCAGATGCGCGCGGCGATGATGGCGGCGGGCGCCGACGTCGTCACAGCGACGAACCGCGCCTACGCGATGCTCTTCGGCATGGTGCAACGGCAGGCGACGATGGTGGCCTTTGTGGGCATCTTCCAGCTGCTCGGCATCATGTTCCTGGTGCTGATTCCTCTGGTGCTCCTCATGCGGCGGCCGCAGGGATCGTCGGCGCCGGCCGGTGCGCACTGACGTGTAGTCGCGGTCAGCGGTCTGTAGGCGCGCGAAGGCGGAAGGCTTCGCGCTCCTTCACGATCGGCGTGTACAATTAAAGCGTGCGCGTGTTTGTGTGGGCGCTCACGTTGATGCTGGCGCAAGCCGACGCCGGCAGGCCATCGTTTTCCGACTGGCTGACGGCCGTCCGGCAGGAAGCGCTCTCGCGCGGCATCCGGCAGGAGATCGTCGACACGGCGCTGACGGGCATCGACGAGCCGCTGCCGGTCATCCTCGAACGCGACCGCGCGCAGGCCGAAATCGTCCTTCCTCTCGAGAATTACCTGAAGCGGATTCTGACCGCGAAGCGAATCCGCACGGGGCGCGAGCGTTATGCGGGCCAACGCGAACTCCTCGCCGCGGTCGGTCAGAAGTACGGCATCCCCCCGCGGATCATCGCCGCCATCTGGGGTGTCGAATCCAATTTCGGCAGCTTCAGCGGCGTTCGGCCCACCGTCGCCGCGCTGGCGACGCTGGCGTGGGATCCGCGCCGCGCGACCTTCTTTCGTGGCGAACTGTTCGACGCGCTCGAAATCCTCAACCGCGGCGACATCGACCTGGCCGACATGAAGGGCTCGTGGGCCGGCGCCATGGGGCAGGTCCAGTTCATGCCGTCCAGCTACCTGAAGTTTGCGGAAGACTACGACGGCGACGGCCGAAAGGACATCTGGTCGACGCCCGGTGACGTCTTCGCATCGATCGCGAATTACCTCAAGGGGCACGGGTGGACCTCGAGCCAGGCGTGGGGCCGCGAAGTGACGATCTCGGCCGAGGCTCTTCGCCATATTCGCAGCGACGTGCCGCTGCGCGAGGGCACGTGCCGCGCGACCCGGGACATGACGGTGCCGCAGCCCCTCGAAAAATGGGACGAACTGGGCGTGCGTCTGCCGGGCGGCAAGCCGTTGCCGAAATCCGACACACGCGCGTCGCTCGTCTCGGGAGCGAAGCGCCAGTTCCTGGTCTACGGCAACTACGAGGCGCTGCTCGAGTACAACTGCGCCCACTCATACGCCATCAGCGTCGTCTTGCTGGCCGACGCGATCGCGCAGGACCACACGGAGCCGGCGAAACGGCCGGCAAAGACCCACCACACGGCCCAGCACTGAACCAGCATCGATCGGGGGCGAGGCAACGATGACGTCGGCGCAATTCGATACGCAGGGCATCGTGATCGCGTGCCCGTCGTGCGACCAGAAGAACCGGCTCGCATACGGCCGTCTGGGCGACGCCGTCCGCTGCGGAAAGTGCAAGCAACCGCTTCGTCCGCCGGCCTCGCCGCTCGACGTCTCGACCGCAGCCGAATTCGACAATCTCATCGCGCACGCCTCGCTGCCGGTCGTCGTCGACTACTGGGCGCCCTGGTGCGGGCCGTGCCGCATGGTCGCGCCCGAAATCGAAAAAGTCGCGCTTCGCCGCGCAGGACAGGCGGTCGTGGTCAAGGTCAACACCGACCAGATCCCCGAGCTGGGCGAACGGTTCGGGATCCGGTCAATTCCCACGCTCGCTGTGTTCGCCGGCGGCCGCGAAATCACCAGATTCTCCGGAGCCCGGCCAGCGGAAGACATCGAGCGCCTGCTGGAACAGGCGGCCGTCCGATGAATCGTCTCCTTCGAGTGCTCGCCCTTTCCGCCGTCGCCCTCCCATTCGCAATCGCCCGCACTCCGGCTCAGTCCCGCACCGGCGCCTTCGACCTGGAAGAAGCGTCGGTCACCGATCTGCAGCAGCGGATGGCAAGCGGACGCGAGACGGCGAGGTCGCTCGTCGAAAAATATTCAGCTCGGATCGAAGCCATCGATCGCAACGGACCGGCGCTCCGGAGCGTCATCGAGCTCAACCCCGACGCCATCGAAATCGCCGATCGCCTGGACACCGAGCGCAAGGCGGGCCGGACGCGGGGACCGCTTCATGGCATCCCGGTTCTCCTGAAGGACAACATTTCGACTGCCGACCGGATGATGACGACGGCGGGATCGTTGGCGCTTGCCGGTGCGCGCCCGCCCAAGGACGCCTTCATCGTCACCCGTCTGCGCGAGGCCGGAGCGATCGTCCTCGGCAAGACGAATCTCAGTGAGTGGGCCAACTTTCGATCGACGCATTCGACGAGCGGCTGGAGCGGACGGGGCGGTCTGGCCAGAAACCCGTACGCACTGGACCGCAACACGTCGGGATCGAGTTCGGGATCCGGCGCAGCCATCGCCGCCAGCCTTGCGTCGGTTGCGATTGGCACCGAAACGGACGGCTCCATCGTGTCGCCGTCGGGCGTCAACGGCCTCGTCGGCATCAAACCGACGCTGGGATTGCTCAGCCGTGCCGGCATCGTCCCGATCGCCCACAGCCAGGACACCGCGGGTCCCATGGCAAGAACGGTGACGGACGCGGCGATCGTCCTCGGCGCGCTGATCGGCCGCGACCCCGACGACGCCGCAACGCGCGAGAGCGGGACAAAAGGCTCGCCCGACTACACACGCTTTCTTGACGCCGGAGGCCTGAAGGGAGCGCGTATCGGCGTCGTCCGCAACCGCCTCTTCGGCTCGAACCCCGCGGCCGATCGCATCGCCGAGCGTGCGATCGCCGACATGAAGGCGGCGGGCGCCATAATCGTCGACCCCGCCAACGTTCCAACCCTCGGTCAGTTCGACGACACCGAGTTCGAAGTTCTTCTCTACGAGTTCAAGGCAGACTTGAACAAGTACCTCGGCTGGCTCGGTGCTTCATCGCCGGTCCATTCGTTGAAAGAAATCATCGCCTTCAACGATGCACACGCGCACGAGGAACTGCCCTACTTCGGTCAGGAAATCATGACGATGGCCGAAGCGAAGGGACCGCTGACCGACGCGAAGTACATCGCCGCACTCGCCAAGAACCGGCGGCTGTCGCGGACGATGGGAATCGACGCGGTCATGACGCAGCACCGCCTTGACGCGCTGGTCGCACCAACTGGCGGTCCGGCCTGGTTGATTGACCTCGTCAATGGTGATGGCGGCACCGGAAGCGCTCCAGGACCGTCGACGATGGCCGCGGTAGCAGGGTACCCGCACATCACGGTCCCGGGTGGTTTCGTTCGCGGACTTCCAGTGGGGATTTCGTTCGTGGGCCGCGCCTGGAGCGAGCCGACGCTGCTGAAGATCGCGTTCGCTTACGAGCAGGCGACCAAACATCGCCGTCCGCCTACGTTCAGTCAGACGGCGAGTCTGGAATAAGTGTGCTGAGGTCTCAGGCGATGCGTTCCCACGCCGGCACCGGCGGACTGCCGGCCAGCGCGGCTTCGATCGCCGCAAACTCGGGTGCGAGGTCGTTGCGACCGGGGTCGTGACGCCGTGGTTCCGGGGCGGCGGCGGCGCGCTGGGCCAGCTTCGCGACGGCTTCCCGGTTCGCGCTCTCGGCAGCCACGCGCGAGACTTCGGCCTGGACAGAAGCCGCCTCGAGGTCGCGCTTCAATTCCACGAGCCTGAGCATCTGCGCATCCACGATCTCCTGGTTCCGCGCCTGCATCGCGGTCAGTTCCTGACGCGCTTTCGCTTCCGCATCCATGGCCGCCACTGCAAGTTCCCGGGCGGCATTCAGCTCCTGCGCGTAGGCCGAGGACGTTTCTTCCCGGAAACGGAGGGCCGCCGCCCGAGCCGATTCGAGCTCCGCTCGACAGTCGACGCGGAACTGCTCGACGGCGCGCTTGGCGGTTTCGAGCTCCTCGGCGAGGCGAGCTGACCGCGCTCGCTCGGCGTCGACAGCCTCGGACAACTCGGTGACAACCTTCGCGACACTGTCGAACGGAACCCAACGCGCGTCGCGAAGCCGCGAAAGCGACTCTTCGCAGCACGCGGCCATCGCCGTGATGCTCGTCCGCATATCGCCCAGCTCGAGCTCGAAGCGTTCGGATGCCTTAACCTGCAGTTTCGCGAGCTGCTGCAGGGGACCAGGGTGTGTCGTGTTGTCGGTTGTCATCGCGGGTTCCTTCGGCTCGTCAGCGGGACGGACTGGCATCGGGACGAGTGGAGGCGACGGCAGCAACCGAACCGACCGCTGCGGCGCCGAGGACCGTCATCGTCGTGACAGGCCCCATGCCGAGGAAGCTGAATCCGCTACTCGACGCTGCGGCGGTGCTCGCACCGTAGCTGAGGGCAACAACGGAAGTCGATGCGGTTCCGCCGGGCGTCACCGCGAACGGCGAACTCACGCCCTGAACCTTGCCGGCGGCGTCGATGACTTCCGCGACGTAGTCGCCCGACGGCAGGCCCGAAAACGAGAAAGCCCCGCCCTCGGCGGACGTGGTCGTGCCGACGACCTGACCGGTGCCGGCCGTTCGAATCTGAACTTTGACGCCGTTGAGCGATTGCATGTGCCCGCCGCGCGCCACGCCTGAGACGGATCCGATGGACTGCGCACCCGCCAGTGCTGCCGACGGCAGCGCCGCCACGATCAGCGCCGCGATCAATCCGAGAGCCATCATTCTGCGCATTTCGTCACCCTGTCGTCCCTGGAGAGTTATAGAACGCGAATTGCTCCGCGCCTCCGTGAGGCAATCCATAGGCCACCACACTGCGCCGACAATGATGTGCAGCCCTGCGACATCCTGGCCGATGTCGCGAAAAAGAGAGGTAAAGCGCACAACAGAATCGTCGTCGAATTACACAATCGTCCGCGGCGGACACTCGCAGCGCGCCATCCTCGCGCATCTCCAGCCACGCAAACTGTTGCAGGACCGACCACCGCAAGATGTCAAACGGCTTACAAAATGTGCGGTTCCGCGAATCGACGAATCACGCTGACGCGCGCGAATCGTGGTCGTAAGTTCCTGCGCGTGCACTGGTTTTTACGCACAAACCGTTTCGGAACATGTTTTGCCCCAGCCTGTGTATCTCCAGAGGGGTCCGATGCGCCGAGACGTGTACTCGCTCAAATTCGTCCTGTTCGTCGCGGTCTTCGTCTCGATGTCGTCGACCCTTCATGCCCAAACGACGCCAACGCTCGAATGGGACGCCAATCCCGAAACAAATATCGCGGGCTACAAGGTTTATCAGGGCGCACAGTCGGGCGTCTATGCGCCGACACCGACCGACGTCGGCAAGGTGATCGCTTACCAGCCGCAGGGCGTCGACTGGACGCATCGCGCGTATTTCGCGGTGCAGGCGTACAACACCACCGGGCAGTCCAGCCCCCTGTCGACTGAAGCGGTCTGGGTGCCTGCGTCAGTCACGACGATTACCAACCTCGCGTCGAGCAGCACATATCCGCTGGTCGCGGGAACTTCGGTGACCTGGACAGCGACGGCAAACAACAACCTCGGACCCGTCGAATACCGCTTCTACGTCTACAAGAAAGCCGCGTGGGTGATGGTGCAGGACTACAGCTCGTCCAGCGCCTACACCTGGACGCCGAACGCGAACGACGTTGGAACGCCCTACTTCGTGCAGGTATGGGTCCGGGCAGTCGGCTCGACAGCGTCGTACGAAGCCTGGCGCGGCACGGCTTCCTTCGACATCGTCGCGGCGCCGCTCACGCTGACAGCAAACGTCGACTTCCCGACTCCTCCGGGCAACCAGATCATGTGGACCGCGACGCTGGGATCGCCTGGCACCGCCCCCGTTGAATACCAGTTTCAGGTAATCAACACGGCGAACAATACGACGACGGTCCTGCGCAGCTACTCCTCGAGCAATCAGGCTCAGTGGGTCCCGGCCGCCGCCGGCCGCTTCATCGTTCAGGGCCTCGAGCGGCAGGTCGGCAGCACGGCTCCCTACGATCTCATCGTGAACACGCCGCCCCTCGACGTCCTGGCGAGCCCGCTGACCATCACATCCTTCAGCACGCCGACCGCGTTCCCCGCTTCGACGGGCACGCCGATCAAGTGGACGGCGAGGGTCCAGGGCGGAACGTCTGGTCCGATTCAGTATTCGTTTTGGCGCTATTCGGCGGCTACGGCGGGGTGGCTCAACGTTCAGCCGTACGGTGCCAGTGAGACTTACACGTGGACGCCCACGTGGACAGACGCCGGCGACTACGCGCTCCAGGTCTGGGTCCGCAGCAACGGATCGACCGCGTCTTACGAAACTTACGCGGGCACGGCCATGTTCCACATCAACAGGGCAACCGCCCAGATCACGACGGCGACGCTCTTCCCTGTCGCGGTTGGCACACCAGTGACCTGGGCGGCCGACGTCCCCGATCCGAGCGTGACGATGCAATACCAGTTCTTCGTCTACTCCACGGCGACGGCGCAATGGGCGCTCGCTCAAGCCTACTCGGCGCAGAAAACCTTCGTGTGGACGCCAACAGTCGTCGATACTTATGGCGTGCAAGCCTGGGCGCGCCAAGTCGGTTCTACGGCGGGGTACGACACATTTGCCTCGACGGGAATGCTCAGCGTTACGTCCGGCCCGGCCCAGATGGTGTCACTGACGTCGAACAAGACCCTGCCTGCGGCCGCCGGCACGACGATTACGTGGACGGCCGGCGCCACGGGAGGCACCGCGCCGCTGGAATACCAGTTCTGGCGGCAGGACGGCGGCACGTGGACCATGGTCCAGAACTACAGCTCTCAGAACAAGTACACGTGGATCACGACGGCCACCGACGCCGGCCAGCACGCCATACAGGCCCGCGTGCGCAGCATCGGGTCGGCCAGCCCGTATGAATCGCAGCTGACAAGCGGCGTGTTCAGCATCCAGTAACTGCCGCGGCGATTGCCGCCATTCGAACTGCCCCGCCAGTTTCGGTCTGGGTCGTCTCAGACGGCCCGGACCCACGATACCCTCTCCACAACCGCAGCGGTTCGTCGGGATGTGGTAGTGGTCTGCCCTACAGACGACAAAGGATTTCCCTCGGCGAGACGCGCGCGCGGCGCTGACATGATGAGCTGCGGCGCCGCGCCCTCATAACTCATCTCAATCGTGTGCCTTGCAGGCGAACTCTGGCACGGCTCTCACATTGGCACTTGAGTTGATGTCCAGCGAGCAGTCGTTCGCCGTGATGGCGGCCGCGAAGCACGTGTCAAAGGCGATGCTTCGATTCCGTTGCGAAGCGTGACGACGAACTGGCGTTCGGGATCGTTCCCGAACGCGCATCCACGTCCGGCGTTCTTGCGCCGGGCCGGAGGTTCGTCATGGTGCGTTTCGCTTGGTCGCCGAGTGCCGCCGCTCTGCTTGTCGTGCTTGGATGTTCCGCCCAGGCGGCGGCGCAGGAACTTGTGACCACCGACACAGTGTCGGCGGCTGTCGTGGCGCAAACGTTCGCGCCTCAGCCGACGCTGCCTCCGGCCGGTGCCGCTTCACAGAAACGGCCGGCAGCGCTCATGCCGCTTTACGCATCCTTCATCACGTTACAGGTCCTTGACTTGCACTCGACCGCTTATGCACTGGATCGCGGTGCAGTCGAGACCAATCCGGCCATGAAAGGGCTCGTCGACAACCAGGTCGCGATGGGCGCGATGAAGGCGGCGGGCACTGCGGGCGTCATCTTCATCAGCGAGAAGCTGCGAACGAAGAACAAGGCCGCCGCTCTCGCGCTGATGATCGCGAGCAACACGGCGATGACCTGGGTCGTGCAGCACAACTACCGGGCGGTGCGCTGATCTGCCGTCCAGTTGACCAGCGCCGCAAGACGGTCGAGCGCGCTCGGTCGAGTCGAACTCCGCGCGGCGCCTTCGAGGATCTCGAAACACTCCCGCATCGACGCGGCGACGCCCATCCCGAGCTTGCGCGCCTGACGCGCCGCGGGGTCGTCCGTCGGCGCAATGAGAATTGGCATCGCACTCGAGTCTGTCTTGACGTCGACGCAGTTCTGCGGGCTGTCATCGACGTGGTGGGTCAAGCGCAGCGCATGGATCGCCGCACCGCGCGACCCGGCAATCACGAGGACGCTCGGGACGTCGAACCCCTGCTGAATCAGCCAACGCTGTGTCTGGCGTTGAACCGTCTCGCCGGCGGTGGCGGGCCGCTGTGTGATGAACACAACCTCCCAGTGGTGCTGAATCATCAGCGAATGCAGGTGCCGGATGGCGTCCGGTTCGGTCGGCTTCAACGTCGTCCAGAAGTTCGTCGTCGCCCTGATGCGATCCCAGACGACGCGACGACGCCGCGAGGCGTCCTGCGGTCCGCTTACAGAGGGAGTCGCGTCTCGCTGACTGGCGGGCGTTAGATCGTCTTCGGGCGCGTTCGGCGATGTACCGTCGACGTCGCCGAACAGCGCGCGCTCTACGTCGCGGTACGCCGACCCGAAATCCGCCAAGACCCCGTCCATATCAAACCCGACGCGCAACGCCATCTCGTAACCCTTTCACCGTGGAAGCCGTTCAGGGCCGCTCGACCGGATCGCCCGGCCTCGATCGCTTGGGCTCGACGACCCGGAGCGACCGGCTGCGTGACGTCGACGCGACGGAGCCCGCCGGGATGTCGAGGTTGCTGCCGCTGGAAGACGGAGCGTGCAGGGCAACAGCGCAGACCGCAGCGAACAGTGCGGCATTGCCCGGCATTTGCAGGCTGAAGTCGACTGTTTCCTGAAAGCCGATCGCAATCAGCGAGGCCACCGCCCCCGCGCGCAGCCACCACGAGGCATCGCCTCGAGTGCCGCGCAGAGAGCGGCGAACGTCCCGGACGAACACGACCAGGCAAACAAGGGCGGGAACGGTCACGAGGATGCCGCCCTCGGCAGCCAGTTGGAGGTAATCGTTATGTGCCTGGCCGAAAAAGTACGACATGTCGTGCTGCTGATAGAAGAGCGCCGCCGCCCAGTAGGTGTTCAGGCCGGTTCCAACCCAGGGAAACGCGCGTGCGACGCTCCACGCGTCGATCCAGGCACCCTTGCGATTGTTGAATTCGCCCCAGTCGGCCGCGGCGAAACGACTCGCGATCACGTCCGGTCCGGTCCAGACGATGACGGTCGCGGTCAGGAGCACGAGGCAGACCGCAGCAGCAATCCGGCGCGCTCGACTCTGGACGCTTTGCGACACGAACCACCCGGTCACCAGCATCGACAAACCGAACGCGGTGATGCCCGACCGTGACATCGTCAGCATCAATGAAAGCGCCATCAGCACGGCTGCCGCTGCCGCCAGGATCAGTCGGTTTGCCTCCGGCGATGCGAACCAGAGCACCCGGTGATGCCAGCTTCGCTTGACGCCGCGCATCCCCTGATCGATCCCCGCGACCAGCAGGCCGAGCGTCAGCGGCAGCGCCATCACCATCCAGCCGGCAAAATGGTTCCGATTCACGAAAGGACCGAATGGCATGCGGCCGATTTCGAGCTCCCAGAATCCGTACAGGTAACGGTTCGACAACGATTTCTGCACGAACCCAACGATGGCGAGCAGCGCGCCGAACGCCGTCAGGCACTCGACGAACCGACGGGCACCGGTGACGCTGAAGAGCGACGTCAGGCCCGCACAGAACAGCGCGAACGAGGCAAACAGGAGCAGGGCGACCGAGGTATCGCGCGGCCAGACTGATACTGCGTGGACGGGCTGAAGACCGGCAGCGAAAGCCGGATTCAGACGTCCCATGAGCGCAGTAGCGCCGGGGCTCACCTCGGAGAGCATGCGAGCGGGAATCGGCACCAGCTGCAGAGAGATCGTCGCGGCTACAAGAAAGAACGCGCCATTGAGCGCAGGGCTCGTCCCACCGGCCTCAGTCGTCGTTGCGGCGGTCGCTGTCGTCGCTGTCGTCGCTACCAGGGCCGTCACGCCGCAGATCGCGGATGCAATGCCCAGCGGCCAGTAGGCCCACGGATACACGGCCCCGAACGCCAGCGCACCCCACCCGATCGTGACGATCAGCAGCAGGTGCACAAGGTGCACAGGGGCAACGCCACGATTCGGTGCGGACCAGATGTGCATGATCGGCTTGGCGCTTCGACGCACTCAGTTGAGGTCGCTCGGCGAGAACGCACGCCGCGGGGGCGGAGCCGACGCCTGCAGCGCGAGGTCCAACGCCGAAAAATCGGGCGCAGCCGAAGGCTCGACCGCCGGCGCATCGCTGACGTGCAGCGGCAACAGCCAACCACGCCACTGACACGTCGTGCATCTGAACAATCGCTGCGCGGAGAAGCCGCGCCGGACCCGTTCAGTGACCGTTTTTGCCCGGGATCGGAAGAGCGTCGATGCGCCGCAATGCGGACAGGGCTGCTCGCCCGAGCTCGTCGCCGCGGCGGCCGCAGCTGCCACCGGAACCGGAGCAATGGCGGGTGCCGCAGGCTCCTCGCCGGGAACGATCATTCCCGCGAGGCCGCGGAGTGCCATGAGCACCTCTTCTCGGCGTCCAGACGTCGCATCCGCTTCGATTTGTGCGATCGCGGACGCCAGGTCCCCGGGCGGCTCGCTGCAGCTCGCGACGCGAAGGACTTTCTCGATTGCGGAGGGACCTACCTCTTCGTCGCGGCAGACGAGCTCTTCAAACAACTTTTCTCCCGGACGAAGGCCGACGAATTCGATGGCGATCTCTTCGTCGGGAACAAACCCGGACAACCGAATCAGGTGGCGCGCCATGTCGAGCAGCTTCACCTGCTCACCCATTTCGAGGACGTATGTTGCGCCGCCCTCGGCCTGAGCCGCAGCGTGCAGCACAAGCTGCACGGCCTCGGGGATCAACATGAAGAATCTGCGCATCTCCGGGTGCGTAATGGTGACCGGGCCGCCCTTCTTGATCTGGTCTAAGAATCTGGGCACGACGCTGCCGTTGCTGCCCAGCACGTTGCCGAACCTGACGATCGAGAACGACGTGCTGCTGCTGCGCGCCTGGTGCTGCACGATCAATTCGGCAAGCCGTTTCGACGCGCCCATCACGCTGGTCGGATTCACCGCCTTGTCGGTGGAGATGAGAATGAAGCGGTCCACGCCGTGTCTTTCGGCCGCTCGAGCGAGCACGCGCGTTCCGCGAACGTTGTTCTTGATCGCTTCGCACGGGTTCTCTTCCATCAGCGGCACGTGCTTGTGTGCGGCCGCATGGAAGACGATTTCCGGACGATGCTCCGCCATGACCTCGTCGAGCCGTTCGCGGTCGGTGACGTCGGCGATCACGGGATACAGCCCGAACTGAAGACGGGCGTCTTCCAGTTCCAGTCGGACCGCGTGGAGGCTGTTCTCGTATCGCTCCAGCATCACCAGCCCCGCCGGTTTCAACCGGGCGATCTGCCGACACAGCTCCGAACCGATTGAACCGCCCGCCCCGGTCACCATGACACGTCGCCCGCCGATCAGGTGCTTCAGTGGATCGCGGGCGAGGCCCACCGGCGCCCGCGTCAGCAGGTCGTCCACCGACAAATTGCGAACCTGGGATAGTTCGACTTTCCCGTCGATCAGATCCCGTAGATTCGGCACCGTCTTGATGGGGATCTTGAACGGCTCCAGCGCCCGGACGATCGCTCGAACCGCAACGGGCTCGGCGTGGGGGATGGCCAGCAGCACTTCGTGCGGCCGGTAGTGCTTCACGATCTCCGCCAGATTGTCTCGTGTGCCGAGGACGGGGACGCCGTGGATCCGATGACCGGCCTTCGCCGGATCGTCGTCGACGAAGCCAACCGCCCTGTAGGCGGCCTGCCGGCTGTTCTTGATGTCGCGCACGATCAGCTCGCCGGCGTCACCGGCTCCGTAGATGAGGACGCGCTTCCCCGAATGTCCGTGTACCGATTCCGAGATCATTCGACGAGTCAGCCGTCCGCCGGACAGCATCAGAATCAGCACGACCGCGTCGATGACAAAGACCGAGAGCGGATAGACCGGCGCCGAGAAGACGAGCACCGTCACCAGATAGAAACCGATGGAGCTCGTCAGGACTGCGAAGACGATCGCACGCAGATCGTACAGGCTGGCATACCGCCACAGACCCTCGTTCAACCTGAATCCGATGAAGGCTCCCGCCCGGATCACGACGAGCCACGGAAGGGTCGCCCAGAAGAATTCCACAACCGCCGGCTGCAGTACGCCGTCAAACCGGAGCAGGAACGCGAACCAGTACGACAGCGCCACGAACAGCAACTGCACCGCGACGGTCGCGGGCCGCCTGGCACGAGTCAGCAGGCTCGAATGCGTCGGGTGTTCAGACACGAGCCATCCTTCCTCCGATGTGTGATCGGCCGGCGAAACGGGGGGTTTCTTCGATTCCGGTGATCACGCGCGTTTGTTCCGACGATGACAGCCGAGATCCGCTGGGCAGGCACAGGCCGGTCCGAAACAACCGGGCGGCGACCGAGCCGGCGCACACCGGATACTTCCGAAACGCCGGCTGTAGATGCATCGGCTTCCACACCGGCCGCGACTCGACGTCCAGCGATTCGAGGTGTTGCCGAATCGCTTCGTTCGTCGCTCCGAACGCCTGCGGCTCGATCGTGATGCACGTCAGCCAGGCATTCGAGCGGCCATACCCGGCATCCTCGAGTATGCGGATGCCGCCGAGCGGCTCCAGGTCGCGGGCATACCGCGCTCGAATCGAGCGACGTTTGGCGATCTTTTCGTCGAGACGCTGCAGCTGCGCGCGGCCGATGGCCGCCAGGAGGTTGCTCATCCGGTAGTTGAACCCGACTTGCGAATGCTCGTAGTGGGGTGCCGGGTCTCGAGCCTGGGCGGCGAGGTGTCGCGCGCAATCGGCGATCGAGCGGCTGTGCGACACGAGCATGCCGCCGCCGCTCGTCGTGATGATCTTGTTGCCATTGAACGAGAATGCGGCACACTCGCCAAACGCGCCGGCAGATCGACCGCCGTAGCTCCCGCCGAGCGCCTCCGCGGCGTCTTCGACGAGCGGCACGCCGTACTGCTCACAGGCCGCAGCGATGCGCGCGTAGTCGCAGCACTGACCGTACAGATCGACGGCAATCACGGCAGCCGGCAGTCGCCCCCGGGCGGCCCGGCGCGCCAGCTCTTCGTCGAGCAGATCCGGGTTCATTGTCCATGTCTCGGGCGAAACATCGATAAAGACCGGGACCGCCCCGACGTAGACGACGGCGTTCGCGGTCGCGGCGAATGTCAGCGTAGAGACCAGGACTTCGTCGCCAGCCTTGATGCCCAGCGCGAGCAGCGACAGATGCAACGCCGCGGTCCCGCTCGACAGGGCCACCGCGTAGGGCACGCCGACGAACGCAGCGAACTCGCGCTCGAATGCGTCGACATGCGGTCCGAGCGGCGCGATCCAATTCGAATCGAAGGCATCGAGCAACAGCTCGCGCTCGGCGGCTCCGACGTCGGGGGGCGAAAGATAGATGCGGCTCATCATTGCCGTCACGATGCGAGGTGGCCCTTGAATTCTTCGGCGGTGGCGTGTCCTGGCTGCGAGATGCCGCGACGTGCCACCACGTGCCAGATTGTGCGAAACAGAATCATGAGGTCCGACCCGAACGACACCGTGCGCACGTAGTGCACGTCCAGATCGAACCGTTCGGGCCACGGCAGCGCATTGCGCCCGTGTACCTGTGCCAGGCCGGTGATACCGGGCCTCACGGCGTGACGGCGTGCCTGCCTCGCTGAGTAGCGGCCGAGATACTCCATCAGGAGGGGGCGGGGACCCACGAGGCTCATGTCGCCCACCAGGACGTTCCACAGCTCCGGAAGCTCGTCGAGGCTGCTGGCGCGCAGGAATCGTCCAAACCCGGACAGGCGCACGTCGTCTGGAAGGAAACCTCCACGGTCATCGTATCGGTCGTTCATGGACCGAAACTTCACGAGCGTGAAGGGTCGTCCCGCGAAACCTGGCCGACGCTGACGGAACAGCACCGGCTTTCCCAGCGTCAGCCGCACCGTGACGGCGAGGAGGGCATAGAACGGCGACAGGACCAGGAGAAGGAGTGCGGAGACTGCGACGTCGAACACGCGCTTGCCAAATGCGTAGTACCAGCCACGAGGCCCGGTATTCTCGAGCAACCCGCGATAGAACGACGCCAGTGCTCCCGTCAGGCGCTCGACGGCAAACTCGGAGACGGCGCGAGCGCGCGCCGCGTCGCCCAGCGTTCGGCGCAGGTCGTCGTTTGCCACGACCCGACACAGGACGTCCGTCAGCTCGCTGACGTTTCCCGCCGTGTGCAAGAGCCCGGTCCTGCCGTCGTCGACTGCGTCGACGACTCCATAGATGCGCGAGGCCACAGCGGGTACGCCGCAAGCCGCCGCTTCAATGACGACGGATCCGAATCCCTCGCGGTAGCTCGGCAGACACAGCACGTCCGCGGCGGCCATGATTTCTTCTGGCCGCTCGACGAAGTCGAGTACGTGCAGGCGATCTGCGTGCCGAACACAGATAGCAGCAAGCCGGGCACGCAGGCGCGACTCGTCTGGTCCCGCGATCAGCAAGTGAACGTCCGACCGGTCGTCAGCAACCGTCGCGAATGCGGCGGCCAGATCCAGGACGCCTTTGTCGTGAGTCACCCGCCCGACGAACAGCAGCAGGATGTCGGACTCCGGTATGTGCAGCCG
>AR_comb_assmDRAFT_10199773_pt1 | contig 15045 bp, 12 predicted proteins | sample ArasoioldDNA_FD_10543 | JGI IMG/M metagenome (IMG submission 10543) | reverse complement strand
ACCGAGCGGCCCATCCTGCGTAAAATCGCCGATTATGCCAGTGTCCTGGTGCTCGGACCCGTGGCCTTGCTGCTGGCCACTAGCATTAATACACGCTTGTATATCCCTACGTTCGTTACGACGTGGCTCGGTATGCGGGGCATTGGCGAAGCCGTCACATTTTTCTCGACAGTCATGTCGACTATTTTACCGTACGTTGCCCTGTGGCTGGTGTTTGCCTTCTTCTATTCCTTTCTCCCAAACACCCGTGTGCAAGCCATTCCCGCCCTCATTGGCGGGGTGGTGGGCGGCACGTTGTGGCAAATTGCCCAGTGGGGGTATATCGCCTTTCAGGTCGGCATGGCGAATGCGCAGGCGATCTACGGTGCACTAGCGCAGCTCCCCGTGCTGATGCTGTGGATCTATGTGAGCTGGGTGACCACCCTGCTAGGCGCCGAAGTGGCGTATGCCTGCCAGCATGTCACCACCTATTTCCCGGCGCGGCTGGTACATTACGCCAGTGTGTATGTCAGGGAGTGGCTGGCACACGCCCTGTATTTTTCGTTAGTCCGCGCCTTTATCGAGGGCAGTGGGACCTGGTCAGCCGTGACGTTTGCCCAGCAACACCACATTCCGCTGCGTCTCCTCAATGAGATCCTGGCCCCATTGCAGGAAGCGGGATTGCTGGTGGAGACAGCCGTGTCCCCAGACCACTATGTGCCCGGGCGTGACCCCGCTAGCATCACCCCGTGGCATCTCCTGCAGGCGCTGCGGCACCATGGCGACCAGGCTCTTGGTGGCATCATCGCCCTGTACGATCCCCTCACCGCCCGTCTCATGGCCCAGCTCGAAGAGACGCAGCAGCAGGCCGCTGGTACCTACACTATCCCCCAATGGCTCGCTGGAGAAGAGAAGGCGGGCGATATCGAAAGGAGCCCCTCATGAAACTCGCCGTTGTCGCCGCTGTCGGCAGTTATACCCCTGAGGATCTGGAGCACAAAAAGCGTAGTCTACGCACCGTGCTACGCCCCGACACGCACCTGGACATGTTCGTCGCGGACAGTGGGGTGCCATATGTGGAGTCGAGTCTGGAATTATATCTCTCAGAAGTGGCAGTGGCGCGCAAGGTGGTGGAAGTGGCCGGTATGGGTTACGATGCGGTCGTGGGCACGGCGTTCCTGGACAATGGTCTGGACGCCGGGCGTGAACTGGTCGATATTCCCGTCGTTGGCCCCGCCAAAACTACCCTGTACATGGCCGCCACCCTGGCCCACAAATTCGGTGTCATCACCGCGGCTGGGGACTTGCCCAGGCACATCTGGGCCCTCGCCAAGCACCTCGGTGTGGCCGATCGGGTGGTGGGGATCCCGACGCTCAAGTGCACCGTGGCCGATTTCCTGCACGACGAAGACAACACCCTGGCCATGCTCATCGCCACAGGCCGGCACCTCATGGAAGACCAGGGGGCTGAAGCTTTAGTCTTAGGCTGTGGGGCCACAACCGGCCTGGCCCCACGTATAGCACGCACCTTGGGTATCCCAGTGCTCGATCCAGGCCTGACAGCGGTGAAGTATGCCGAGATGCTGGTCGATCTTGGCCTCAGCCATAGCAAGCGGGCGTATCCGTACAACCCACGCGTCATGCAGCTACTGAAACAATCTTAGCATTTTAACGGGTTATCTGGTTGAAGCAGTCACAGACGCCCCCAGGTACTATGGAGGGTAGAGCATGGTCGACCAGCAAATTGCCAAGCTGAATTACCTGCAGCAGACCGAATCAGTACCGGGTAGAGTACGGGTGGATGCTGATATCGTCCACGCCAAACAGGCATTCGAAGAAAGAGGCCAAGAACCAGACTTACCAGTCGTGCTCTATGTCCGTAGTGCCAAAGACTGGTCTCATGACAAACTGCGTGACATAGCGCCGATAATTACGCTAACCGGTGAGGGAGCAACCTCCACTGGCGAGCCACTCAATTTTGCTACCGAGTTGGAGAGACAGGCGGAGATTTTGCAGAGTTTGGGTGATCAAGCGTTCGTGGCCTATGCCAGGCTCCATCTCGGCATGGAGATGCTTGATGAAGCGCTGCTCAGGGTACCTGATTTATTGCAGATAGAAGCGGTGTCGGCACGGCTTGTCACCGATCTCGATTTATCGCTCCCTGCCTTGTTCCACGGTCGAGCGGTCGGCTGTCCGCCACAACCGTCGGAGGTTGTGGCGCATGGTGATGGCGCCGGCGTCATTATCGGGGTGGTGGACTTCGGCTGCGATTTCGTGCATCCGAACTTTCGCCACCAACAAGACGGCCGGACCCGTTTAAGAGCCCTGGAGGTTTGGGACGCCAATGGCACGCCGCTCCATCAGTTTCAGCAAAACACTATCAACCAATTCCTCACCCAACAACCCGACCCCTATGCTATGTATGACCCGCATGCGCGCCAAAATCAGCCTTATGACGTGTACGACCCGCAGCGGTTTGGGGCCCATGGGACGCTCGTGCTTGATGCGGCAACAGGCAATGGTCGCTCGACCCTGCTCCCGGGGGTCGCCCCCAATGCGACCCCCCTATTTATCCAACTCCGTCCTGATATGAACGGTCAACAACCACTGGCGATCTCAGCGGTGCGGGCGGTAGAGCGGATATTTGCCCTGGCAGGGCAAAATTTGCCCGTCCCGGCTGTCGCCAACCTCAGTATGAATCCCCATAAGGGGCCACGCAATGGACGCGGCGAACTCACCCAGGCCCTCGCCAGTGTCCTGCATTGGAACCCCACAACTGCCCGTGGGCGTGCGATCGTGGTTGCCGCCGGTAATATCCGCGGCATGGCATTACGCTCAGCCGGGACATCAATCCGCTGGGCACCACAGCGCGAAGAGGCCCAGGCCTTGACGGTCATGCTACCCGAGCCCTATGCGCCAAACAAAGGACAAACGATTCGTATCTATCATCCCCTGCAAACGGCACTCCTTATCCGCTTCGACGTCCCCTCTAACATCAAGTACGGAAACCGAACCGTGACTCTTGATCCGACGAGCATCGGGTATCCAAGTTCATTTTGGCCTCCGGGGAAATACATCATTACGAACCAGATCTTGTTATCAGTTGACATTGATACCCATGGCGCAGTTGTTGCAGGTCAATTGGAGACGAGCGTGACGCTGACGCCGGCCGCCCTCCAGGCTTCTCGACGATGGACGTTTGCTCTCACTCTCCCCCAGAACCAGGCAGGCAGCGTCGCATTTTACGCCTGGATCGACAGAAACCCAGGGTGCCAGCTCGCGTTCGATACACCCGACGCCAAAGATGACCACACGCTCGGTGACTTTGCGGCCACGCCAGGAGTCATTGCGGTCGGAGCGTACTACGCCTTGATGGCGGATGCCCCGGCGCGTTACTACTCCGCAGAAGGCCCGACCGAAAGGGTAACCTCTCCACCGCCCTGGGATCCCCTTGCTGAGAGCGGCCGGAAACCGGATGTGATTGCCCCGGGACACGGTGTACATGTGGCACTGTCGTATGCCGGCGAGGTTCCACAGGACCGGGGCTCAGAAGCGTACCAGCGTGCGGTGGTTGCATCCGGTACGAGCCTCGCCGCCGCACACGTGAGCGGACTGATCGCTCTGCTGTTCGAGCTCGTTCGCGATGCTACAGCCGAGGACATACGCCGTGTGCTTATTGAAACGGCTGAACCTGTCAGTGGCCAAACACAGGGCCACTGGCTTCCACGTGCTGGCTATGGACGCGTCCACGCCGAGCGGGCGCTACGCCACCCATTCCCGCACATTACCTTGCCTGGCGACGGTGCGCTCCTGTCGGGTCCATCGGTAACGATCGCAGCCCGGGTACGCAATCTGCAGGTCGATCCTCAGGACGTGCACGCGGTCACGGCCCGGATTTACCGGGCAGAAGAGCATCAGCCTTACCGCACAATTCGGCTCAATCCAGAGTCCGAGGCGCTGCGCTTCGAGGCAACCGTTGACATAGACGCAACAGGGGCATTCATCGTGGAAGTTATCGTGTATTTGACATCGTTTGCAGGATTGGCATGTCGCGCCTATCCAGTCCGGTTCAACGTCACGTAGGGCAGGGAGAGGGCACTCATGGCCATAAATAGCGTAGAGATCACGAGCCCTGTCCTGGGGGCAGTGACGAACCTGCAGGTTGCCGTGGATGTCAATGTCTGGCGCGACGGCCCGTCGCTTCCTATGGTCCTTGTCGCAGTCACGCAGGAACCGCCTACAGATGAGGACGCGCCCTGGAATCCGTCGTCGCCAGGTCACTGGCAAGCCTGCACACCAGGCACTAATCAGTTACAATTCCACTGCGTCGTACCCCTCTACAAAGTGGGGGCCTATTTTGTTCACGCCCGCGCTTCCATGACCCCCCAATTAGTCGACACCACCACCACCTGGATCGATTGGACGGCTGATGCTCAGAGAATTGAAATTACTGTCAGAGCCTAGTCTCAAAAGTCCACTGAAGGTGACGCTGTGCCTCACAGCACGTTGTAACCTCGACTGTCGGCACTGTTATGCCGATTGCAACCGCGTCGACGCTCCACCGGAACTGTGTGCATCCGAGTGGCAGGCCTTTATTGATGAAGCCATGCACGCCGGGGTAATTTCCTTCTTCATTGAAGGCGGTGAGCCGCTTCTGCGGCCCGACTGTTTCGAACTTCTACGACTTATGTGTCCACGCGCCCTGACGCGTGTGCGCACGAACGGCACGCTCGTCACCGCTGCCCTAGCACATGAGTTGAAGGCTGTCGGGGTTGGTGGGGTGTATGTCGACTTCATGGGTGCTCGTCCACAAACCCATGATGCACTGGCTGGCGTTGAGGGTACCCATCAACTGGCGCGCGAAGCCGTAGCGCACCTGCTGGCAGTGGGTCTACCAGTAACGCCACTGATCGTTCTCAACCGGGCCAATGCGGACGAGATGAGCGATTTCCTGACTATGGCGCGGGCGCTTGGAGTCAAGGAAGTTGGCATACTGCGTCTCTACCCCATCGGCCGAGCGCGGCGACGCTGGCGGGAGCTGGCCTTATCGCTCGACGAACAGATGCAAGTCATCCGCTCGCTGCGACCGCCGCCCGGTTTGCGCTACATGCACTCGTGGCACCCACAGAACGGTAATTGTTGTTGGCAGATGGCTGCGGTCGATCCGTATGGGACCTCGATCGGGTGTGCCTATCTGCGTGAACTCGTCAACTATGGCAACGTCCGAGAAGTTCCATTTCTCGAGACCTGGGAGCATCCCTTATACCGCACGCTGCGCCAGGGCAAGGTGGCGGAGACGTGCCCGACCTGTGCGGCAGGCGAGGGAACGGACGGTGGCTGCCGGGCTACGGCATTCACATTTCATAGGCGCTGGGACGCTCCAGATCCATTTGATGAACCCCTCAACGCGGGAGTCGATCTCCGTGAGCTTCCCCAGTGGATGTTGGAGTCAGACCAGCGGGCTACGCCTGCGGCCGGTACCTGAGTTCAAGCGCTGCTGTGTCTACGTCCCGCTGCAAGCCCGGCTGTACTGGCTCGACCTCAATGCCTGGTTGATTTTAGAACTTTGCGATGGCAGCAGGGAAGACATGATAGTGCTGCGCTATGTGCATGCCGTATGTCCACCAATGCTCCCTCGGCATGCCCGCTCTGAATGTCGCCTCACCATGGCAAAGTTGGCAGAACTCGGGATGATTATGCCCCATAACGACACATGTTCGGGAGATCAACGGCATGTCTGAGAACACTTCGAAAGCCATTGTTGAAAGCCTCATAGCCGTCCATGGTCCACAAGCGAGAGTGCGCATAGAACCGGTCAGCGTCGAAGTGCGCACGGGCGAGCGTTTCATCATCTCTGATCCGCTCCGTGGCTTCCGTGGTCAACCGCCGCAATATGTCATCCAGGAACGCCTGGCAAGTAGAGAAGTGTATATCGGTGGCATCGTGGTCGAGTGGGGTTTCGACATCAAGCTGGATCATGAAGACGCCTTTCACCGCTGGCTACTCGACAATGAGTTGGACCTGTATAACGCCAGGCCAGACGATGGGGTGCGTTATGCGGGGACCTATGCTGTGCACGCCGCGTCTGAACGTAATGCGGGCAACTACCGCACTGTGTGGGCCTTTAACAGTTTTGCTAATTTTGATGATTTTGGGGCTGCCATGGGCGAAAAGTATCCGACACGGGAACCAATCACCGCGTTTGGAGAACTGGTACGGGAATTTTTCTCATTCTGGGACAGAGATTCGGAAGCACATCGTAGCCAACAGACATTGGTACTGGCTGTATCGTCCCAGGCAACCCGACGATTCTGATTGATCCAGGACTGGCATGGCGGCTAAAGTCAGAAAGGTTAGGATGAAGCACTGCACAGATGCTTTGGCTCGAGAAGATCGTTCAGGGATTGCTGGGCATAGTTCTGCAGCAGCGCATTTCCCTGACGCGCGGCGATATCCAGCGCTTGCAGGAAGGCTTGGTGTGCCTCATGTGACTTACTGCCATACTCGACGAGAAGGCAACCCATGAGCCGATAGAGCTCAGCCTCGTAGAAGCGCGTACCCGTGATAACAATCATCTCTTTGGCTTCTTCGAGATGCACAAGCGCCGCTTCCGGCTCGCCACGTCGCATTTCCACCTCAGCCAGTAAAACCAGAAAGTACGGCAGCATCATTCTGGCTCCTGTCTCACGGTAGGAGTGCAAACCACTCTGGATATCCTCTACAGCATGCGTCAGAGCCCCGAGTTGGCCATGGACCCATCCGAGCAGCATTTGTGCCCATGCACTCCAGTACGGGTAACTACAGGTCTGCGACAAGGACAGGGTGCGCTCAGCGAGTGACTGCGTGGCTGCGAGATCTCTGAGCGCTTGCCGAGTGGATGCTGCAAGACTCAGTGCGAATGCGAGGCTGTGCTTATGATCGAGCTGCTCGGCGAACACGATAGCATGGTCCGTCTGGTCAAGTGCACTCGAACGATTGCCGAGAAAGCAGGCCGCCCAGCCCAGATTGCAGCGCGCCAGGACGAGCGGATCTGAAATGTACTCAAAGCGTTGAGAGCTATGGACCTCAGGTCGATACAGGGCGATGGCACGCTCCAGGTGCTGCTGGGCCAAGGCGATCTCACCCATAGCAAAGAGGCAAAGCCCATGAGGGCGATGCGCCTGCAGCAGCAAGCCATCGTCACCGAGCTCGTGTGCCAGCTCAAGGAGCTGCTCACCGAGCTCGCGAGCCCTTTGTAGTGGTCCCCGCACGATGTAGAAGGTACGCAACCCATGTCGGGCCCGAAAGGTAAGCCGGCGGTCGCGCACCCTAACGAGGAGTGCTTGGGCGCATTTGTAGTTTTCCTCGACTGCAGGAGCACCGTTGCCGTGACAGGCGATGAGCTGCCCCCCCAGTTCAAGACGCAGTCTCAACTCGAGGTCTGCTCCCTCGGTGTGCTCTCCAAGCACACGCAGCAGGTCGATGGCATGAGCAAAATGAGCCGCTGCCTCCTGATTCGCTGAGCGCTGCCGTGCCTGTCGACCAGCGTTCTCCCAGTAGATAATGGCCGAGGCAATGTTCTGTGCCGCCTCATAGTGACGGGCGATGGTTGCCGGTTCACGCTCCCTGAATCCGTCCGGATCCCCTTCCAAGGTTCTCGCAATCTGCCCATGTATGTGGCGCCGTCGGGAATATAAAAGGCTGTCATAAGCGGCATCGCGAATAAGGGCATGTTTGAACACATAGGTTATGTGCGGTGATACACCGCTTTGATAACACAGTTCTGCCTCAACAAGCTGCCGCAAGCCCTGATGTATAGCGGCGTCATCCCAAGGTGCGACACGGCGCAGGAGGTCATAGGAAAACTGTCGCCCAATGGTAGCGGCCAGTTGAGCGATCTCTTTACCGCGACCAAGCCGATCAAGCCGTGCCGCCAACGAATCCTGCAGCGTTGCCGGAATCGTCAGGGCAGGCAGCGCACCTCGCAACTCATAGCGGTGGGTCCCTTCAACGAGCCAATCTGACTCGACCACCGCTTTGGTAAGTTCTTCAATGAACAGAGGAACTCCGTCAGTTTTCACCACAAGCGGCTCGATAACCTCTGACGGTAACGTTTTCCCACCAGTTATGCCTGTGATCATAGCCTCTGTGTGCGTCTCGGATAAACGGCTTAGGACAACAGGTGTGAGATGGGGGCGTAACCCCCAGGGGAGTTTAAAAGTGGGACGACACGTCAGTACCGTCAAAACTGCCGCCATGGGGCCTTGGTCGATCAATAAGTTCAGGAACTCCAAGGTGGATGGGTCAATCCAATGGAGATCCTCAACAATAAACACGACCGGCTGCTGTCTCGCCCGCTCGACGAGCAAAGCCAGAAGCGTTTCCAGGGTCTGTTGTCGCTGTTGCTGAGACGAGAGCATGAGCGGAGGATATTGTGCGTCTGGCAGAGATAAAGAAAGCAATGTAGCGAGTATAGGCACACTATCGGTATAAGGTAGCCGGTATTGCGCGGCAAAGGCCTCCAGCTTCTGCTGCTTGACTGCCGCCGGTTCGTCGTCTCGCCAATAGAGTGCCTGTCGCAAGAGTTCTATCAGGGGATAGAAGGCAGTATGTTGCGGGTAAGGAGAACAACGACATTCGAGGCTGACAATACTATCGGCTAAATGAGCTTTCAGTACCTGTACCAGGCGCGACTTCCCAATACCCGCTTCCCCACTCAGCACTACAACGTGTCCCTGACCTTTTTCGACCTGCTCCCAGCGCTCCAGGAGCAAGCCGACCTCGGGCTCGCGCCCAACGAACGGCGTCAATCCACGCAGTGGGGCAACGTCGAGGCGGCTGTGGGCACCGCTTTCACCTTGTACTTGATATACAGACATGGGTTGCGACACACTTCTGAGTCTTTGTATACCCAACGCCTGGCAGATGAAATAGCCCTCGATGAGCCGAGAGGTCACCTCGCTGATAGCTATAGTGTCGGGTTGTGCAATGTTTTGTATCCGTGAGGCAATGTTTGGCGTGTCCCCCAGAGCCAGATGTTCCTGATGACTGCTGCTGCCCATATTCCCAACGACCACCAAGCCGGTATGGATGCCTATACGGATGGCCAGTCGGATGCTCCGTTCCTGCTCCAATTGCATGTTCAATGTAGCCATGGCAGAGAGCATGCCCAACCCTGTACGCACCGCCCTATGGGCGTCGTCCTCGTGCGCCTGCGGCCAGCCAAAGTAGACCAGTAGCCCATCGCCCAGTAACTGGGCGATGTGTCCATCAAAGCGCTGCACCACCTCAGCACATGTCTGTTGATAGGCCTGCACAACCTCTCGTAACTCTTCAGGGTCGAGCTGTTCAGCGAGAGGCGTCGAATCCACCAAGTCGCAAAACATGACGGTGAGCTGACGACGTTCAGCGTCGGAGAGAGGCGGTGCTAATGGCAGCGGTTTGACCTGTGGAGATTGGCCTGCATCTGGGACTTGTCGTTGAGCGGAAGAAGTGGAAACTGGCTCCAACACGGTTGGCAGGGCTGGCTGCATCTCACCAGTCCATACCAGCATGGCGTTGTCTTGATCAACAGCAAGTTGCTTAACCTGGATCAATTCGATCTTTAGATCTTCAAGATACGCATCATCGACATCGAACTGCCGTTTGAGAGCTCGATAGGACGTACGTCCTTCACGTTTGAGTACGTCAATAACTTGGGCAAGTACCTCATAAAAATCCATACGTCGCCCTTCCACCCTCTCTCACACGGTCTCGCACGTATCCATAATGCGTCCATGATAGCAAACTTCGAGATGCGCCTGATATTTTCTTAGACCTTTTTTGCAAACATGCAACCGTATACACATTAATGCAAGAACAAGCGCAATTCCGTCAGGATCATCGTCATGCCGTACTGTTCTGCCGCGGTGATCACGTCTGTGTCGCGTAGTCCTCCGCCGGTTTGGGCAATAAATTGCACATGACTGCGGCTGGCCCGATCAACATTGTCGCGAAACGGGATAAAGGCATCAGAGCTCAGACAGATGCCGCTGTATTGCTCGATCCATGCCGCACGCTCCGGACCTGTCAGAGGCTCTGGAGGCGTGGCGAAGCCTGCCAGCATGGCCGCCTCTTCCGTCTGCGACAGTTGCTCCCACAGGAGGTACTGGTCAATCAAGTTGAACTTGTCGACGCGTTTCACGCCGCGTTGAAAACGGGCTCCCAGCACACGCGGATGCTGCTGCAGAAACCACTTGTCGGCTTTATCGCAGGCGAGCCTGGTGCAGTGAATGCGTGACTGCTGCCCAGCGCCCATGCCAATGACTTGCCCGTCATAAGCCACACAGACAGAATTTGACTGAGTATATTTCAACGCCACAGTGGCTACCAGGAGGGTCTCCAGCACGGCCTCCGGCACCTGCTTTTGAGAGGTCACGATGTTGCGAAAGGTGTCTTTGGTAATCACTGCGGTATTGCGTTTCTGCTGCAGCGTCATGCCAAAAATCTCACGGCTTTCCATCTCTGGTGGTACGTAGCATGGATCAATTTGCAATATAAGATAGCCACCATTTTTCTTGGCTTGTAGGAGCGCGAGCGCTTCCGGATCGTAGTCAGGAGCAATAATGAGATCAGACACCTCACGCTGCAGGAGTTTGGCTAGAGGCAGATCGACACGGTCACTGACGGCGACCGCATCGCCATATGACGAGATACGGTCGCCACCACGGGCGCGGGCATAGGCAGTAGCGACTGGCGACAACTCTATGTCAGGCAGCAGGTAGGCTTGACGAAATGCCTCCGTGAGCGGGCGCGCCACCGCGGCCCCAGCCGGACTGGTGTGCTTAAACGACGCCGCACTGGGCGATCCTATGGCCTGACGCAGTTCGTGCACTAACTGCCAGGCCCCCAGCGCATCGAGCAGGTTGATATACCCAGGCCGGCCGTTGAGCACGCTGAGCGGTGCCGCGTCCCCAGCCATACGCAGGCGTGCCGGTGTTTGGTGCGGGTTACAGCCATATCTAAGAGCCATCTCCATAGCGTCTACCTCTCCATCACTACCCAATCTCAAAGCACCCCCAGGACACCACGCTCGTAATGTGGCATCGTAACACACCTGATGGTGGAAACCCAATATTGCTGGCGTCGTTCCGTGCAAGAAAATGATGACACCCTGACGCTGCTCATCCCCAGCCAATGCTCTCATCGTGAGAACTGTTCTCTGGTTTTGATACAACTTGTCTTGGCGCGCATCCCCGACGCTGAGCCGGAAGCGCTCTTCTGCGGCTATGGCTAGAGACGTACCTCGTCGAGGAGTCGCAGAGGTGGAAGCCACCCGCGTGCAGGGGAGGTCCTCCGGGATGGGCTCAAGGGCCATTCCACCAACCACGGAGAGGACCTGCCGGAGGTGCACAACTGGAAGTGGAGTAGCCCGCATTGATCGAGCTGGCATGCCCCTTGCCTCTATAAACCGTGAAGCTCGGGACAGGGGCAGACCAGAGGGTGCGTGAGAGCGCACCCGTGCACGGAGAAGGCACACGTGATGCACAATGCGGAGCACACAGAGGCAGGGGGCAAGAGAGGCATTGGCTCGGCACTCCGCATCAGTTACGTATGCCGGGCCACAGGGCTGGCTCACCCTGGCGCTGGTGCTCTTTGTCGTGTGCGGTATCCTCCGGCTGGCCCGCTTCAATGTCGTGAACCTCGCCGGCGGGTATATCGGCATGCCGATTACCTGGAATGGCCTGCTGCTCCCACTCAGTTATGGTGTCGGGCTGCCCACTAAGTATTATGGCCCGCTCTTGGTACTCTCCGCTGTACTCATGATCAGCCCTCTGCGGATCAAGAAATGGGGGTGACGTGGTAATGGCTGGAGGGCACACTTATGGAGCTGGACTTACCCCGCCGCGATTGTTCTCGCTATGGCGCACCTCCGTCACACAAGGTGCAAGACGAGCACGAGGTGATAGGCGAGTAACACCCCATAGCCGAGGGCAAGCCCATGCAGGCCGCGATAGGCCAGCGGGAATTGTTGATGGACCGCAAGAAACCACGCTGCCACGCATGTGATACTGAGCTTGAGTACGACAAAGAGGGTGGTGCCGTGCGTGAGTGCCACATGCATCAGGGGATTCGCCTCACTTCCGCCGGCTTCCAGGTAGAGTAGAGTCAAAAGGGCATCCAGGAAGGAGGACACGCAGATCAGGATCGTGAGCCCCACGATACGCCACGCCAGACAATCGACATATGCATGGTATCCCTCCCCAGCCCGCCGAAAGTCTTTTCTCCGGCCCTTCCAGCGTATCGCACTCACGAATGTCGTGGGCTGCATACGTCGATCAGTGAGGCTGCGCCGTTCGAGCGACTGTTCGTACCGTGCAGGTTCCATATACGCCGTTTCATTCCTGAAGTCATGCATGTGCGACGAGAGCAGATCATTGTAGCACTAGGACATCTTAAGTCCAAGATAAAATGCTAAAATAGGTCCTAACAAAGGTGGAAAGGTTCTAGGGCAGGGAGAAATCTCACGCCCAGGGAACAGTGGTCACCAGTAGTTCCCCGTAGTACGATAACACACAGCGAAAATATGATACCAGAGTAGGACAAGGTTGGAGGAAAACATGCCCACTAAGGAGATGCGCGTTGCTGGCCTGTCCATTCCTGCCGGGAGTAGTGTCAGACACGCTCTCGAAGTCACAGAGCTGGCAGACGGCTCCAGGATTACACTGCCTCTGCTATTGATCAACGGCGCTTTCCCCGGTCCTCGGCTGTACCTAGGCGCAGCCATCCACGGGGACGAAGTCAGCGGCGTCGAAATCCTCTTTCGGGTCTGTGCTCAGGTGCAGCCCGACACACTCGCCGGGAGCATTGTCTGCGTGCTGGTGCAGAATCCTCTGGCCTTTCAGGCCGAACATCGGGTACCGGTGGGACTCTACCTCAAATCACCGCTCGACCAGATGCCTATCGATCCCTGGACGAGCTTTCCTGGCCATATCGAGGGGAACATCACCGAGAGACTGGCGGCGACCTTGTTCAGTCTGATCACCACATGCGACTATGCCATCGACGTGCATACCCCAACGCGGGGTGGCCGCTATGTGCCCATTACCATCTTGCCCCACCCTGCCCTGGGAGCCTCATTTCAGCGCGCTGCAGAGCTGGGACGAGCCTTTGGCTCCGGCTATATTATGCAGACCCAGGAGGGTATGTATGTCAACGATGGGATTCTATGCGTTGAAGCAACACGTGCCGGGGTGCCGGCCTTCACCTTTGAAATCGGTGAAGGCGGCCGGCTCGATGTCGAGTTGCTCCCCATTGGCGTACGGTGCATCTGCAATGCGCTCCGGTTCTTGCGCATGCTGCCTGGCGAGCCCGAGCCACCGCGCAAGACCGTGACTATGACCCGATTCGTCGGGGTACGGGCAAGGCGCGGCGGGCTGTTGCATACTGTGGTCCAGCTGGGAGCATACGTCAGGCAAGGCGAGGCCCTGGCACATGTGTATAGCGTCTATGGTGATGAGCTAGAGACCATCCAGGCCCCAATGGACGGTACCTTCGTGCGCATGACCACCTTCCCCAGCGTGGCCGCTGGCGAGCGGGTGATTACTCTGGGGGTGTAGAGCGCTTGTAGAGCGGGAAGGGGCAAGGAAATTGACAAACGGTAGTGGGATCGGTAGCCTTGCAGGGGCAAGAGGCCATATCTGTGGCCAGGTTCCTTTCTGGTAGAGAGGAAGCTATGCGCCAATCGATGCCGCTGTGGTTACTCTGGGTTGTACTGCTCTTGCGTGCGATGCCGCTGGCAGCCCATGAAGCCCAGACATACTTTGAAACCGGTGTGCGTGCCTTTACGGAGGGTAAGTATGATGAGGCCGTCACCGCACTGACGCAGGCCATTACGAGCTATCCACACTACGCCCAGGCGCACTATATGCTGGGCAACACCTACTATCAGCAGCAAAACTACACGCAGGCGCGGCAAGCCTTCGAGCGCGCCGTGGCGAGCTACCCAGGGTACGCCGAGGCCCACTACATGCTGGGCGCAACGCTGTACCAGCAAAAGGAGTTTGGCGCTGCTGATCAGGCCGTACGGCAGGCATCGACCATCTACCCGCGCTATGAAGAGGCCTACGACTTGCTCGCCACCCTGGCGGAGCGCCAGGGCAATGTACCGCAGGCGCTTGAGGCCTATCGCCAGGTACTGATGGTGAATCCCAAGAATCTTGAGGCACGTTTACGCCTCGGCATTCTGCTCGAGAAGACCGACCAATTCGCCGAGGCTAAGCAAGCGTATCAGCAGATCATTGCTGAGCAGCCGCAGCATGTCGAAGCCCTGCTCCGCCTGGGTATCCTGGCCGAGCGTCAGAAGCAACCCCAGGAAGCACTCACCGCCTATCGGGCTATCGTGGCGCGGCAACCCGACAATGTTGAGGCCCAGTACCGCCTGGCCGTACTGTATGATACACAGGGTGAGACCAAACAGGCTATGAGCGCGTATGCCCGTGTGCTCACGTTGCAGCCAACCCACGCAGAGGCGGCGCTCTATCTAGGTATTTTGCAGGCGCAGCAAGGCGAGGATGCTGCTGCAGAAGGCTCTTACAAAAAGGCCCTGGAGGCCCAGCCTGACCTCAGTGAAGCCCAGTATCAGCTTGCACTCCTCTATAAAAAGGAACAAAAACTCTCGCCGGCAGTTGACCTCCTGAAGCAGGTCGTGGAACGCCAGCCCAAAAACGCGGAAGCACATTATAATCTGGGCGTCATCTACGTCGGGCTCAAGCTGTACCGTCCTGCAGTGACGGAGTTTGAAGCAGCTATTGCGGTGCGACCCGACTTTCGCGAAGCGTACTACAGTCTGGGGGTCTGCTATGAGTTTTACATTTCAGACATCCCTAAGGCGCTCGAGTATTATCGCACCTTTCTGGCGCTGGGAGGCAGTGATACGCGTGTGCAACAGCTCATCGAGCAGAGTAAACGGCGCTGAGAGGCAAGGAGAACCATGGTGAGGCAGAAGCCAATACACCACGTGTGGCGCGGGCTCAACCTATCAAAGTGTCTGTCGCGCTTTTTCTGGGCGCTGGTGTGTGTGTGTTGGGGGCTCGTCGTCCAGGGTGA
>AR_comb_assmDRAFT_10165428_pt1 | contig 15047 bp, 13 predicted proteins | sample ArasoioldDNA_FD_10543 | JGI IMG/M metagenome (IMG submission 10543) | reverse complement strand
GGGGCCAACTCCGGCAGCACTGAGGTGCTCGCCCCACTGACGTCCATGCGCACCAGGGCTACGTTTGAGTCGTGGCCAACACCGAGTCTTCGCGTGCGTCCCGTCGCGCGCTGCGCATCTGGGCGGCGCAGCCTCGGGTCTTAGTCCTTGCGTTCGCGCTGGTCGCCGCGCTGACCGGCTGCGGCGGACTGACGGCCGGCTCGGCACCTAAGCAGACTGAGGGGGCGCCCAGCGTGCCTACGGCCAAGCCGGCATCGCAGCCGCGGCCGATGACGGTAAAGGTCTTCTTCGTCAAGGGCGAGCAGTTTGCTCCGCAGGTGCGGACGCCTGCGGCGGATAGATTTGCCCCCACTTTCGCTGTCGAGGCCCTCCTTGCAGGACCGACACGCGCCGAACGACGCGCGGGTGTCGAAACAACCATTCCGACTGGAACGAGACTCGTCTCCCTCAGCCTCAGCGGCAAGACCGCCACCGTCGGTCTGGGCTATACGCGACTCGAACCGACAGCGTTTGACGTCTCCTTGAGACCGGCACGCGCAGCTCAGATCGTCTACACCCTCACCGCGATCCCCATGATCAAACAGGTCGTGATCAAAGTGAACGGCACTGAGCGCGCAATCTTTGTTGGATCGAGGCTCGCGCTCAGGGGCGCACTCGATCAACGCGACCTGAGCAAGCCGATCACCCTTCCGTCGAAGGCGATCCAAGTGCCTAGGGGAGCGGCGCCGGCGGATCCACGCGGAGTGCAGGAGCGCCTGGTCGCGCTCCGCTACCTCCCGTCGGGAGCTGCCACTGGCACATGGGATTACCGGACATCACAAGCTGTGTTGGCGTTCCAGGCCTGGCATAGGCTCGATCGTGACGGCATCGTCGGCGCGCAAACCCTAGCTGCGCTCGAAACGGCGGCGGCTCCGACACCAACGAGCACTCAGCGCGGCCGCTCTGTCGAGGTGTACCGCGACAAGGGAGTGACGCTGCTCGTCAGTGATGGCGAGGTTGTCCGAGCTATCCACTCATCCAGCGGCACGCGCGGCTACGAAACTCCTGCCGGCCGCTACTCGATCTTCCGTAAGGAGCTGGACTCATGGTCGGTTCCGTACCAGGTCTGGCTGCCGTACGCGAGCTATTTCAATGGAGGCATTGCCTTCCATGCCTACGCTGATGTTCCGGTAAGCGCGGCTTCGCATGGGTGCATCCGCCTGCCGGCGCCCGACGCGCCGGCGGCGTACGACTTCATGACGATCGGCACACCAGTCCTCGTCTACTAGGTGTCGCCGCTAGGTCGGTGCGTTGCCGGCCGCAGCTGGGGCCGGCGTTGCGTCGCTCTCTCCCTCTGGCTGTTGCCCGACCTCAACCGTCGACGCCGTTTGCCGTTTGCCGAGCACCGTTGCACCAGCAGAGCCGGCAGCAGCGACAGCGAGCGCGGCGGCGGCCCACCCAATCCCGCGGCGTTCGGTTTTCAGTAGAGAGTCGACGGACCAAGGGCCAGGGCCGCTTTCGGCGAGCGCTAGGGCGCTGACGAGTAACAGCACCTCGTATCCGCCCGTTCCCGTCTTGATTCCGTCGCCCCAGATCGCCGTGCGAAGCGCTGTCAGCATCACGCTGGCGAGTGAGGCTGCCGCGAGCGGCGTCGCGACGCCAAGGGTAAGCATCAGGCCGCCGCCTGCCTCTGCTGCACCGGCGGCGATTGCGTTGCGCCGCCCCGGCCGCAGCCCGAGCGACTCGAAAAACTGTCCGGTGCCGTCCGGGCCGTGCCCGCCGAACCAGCCGAAGAGCTTCTGTGTTCCATGCTCGAGGAAAATGCCGCCAACGGTGACGCGCAGGAGTAACCGCCCGATGTTCACGGCAACTTACTGCCCGTCTCCTCGAGCCTTAACCATTGCGCTGGTAGGCGGGTCTCCGCCTAGAGACCGCGAACGACGAGCAGCGAGCACGGCGCGTGATGAGCAATCCGCTCACTGACGCTTCCGAGCGCGCGCAGACCTGTTACCCCGCGACTGCCGACCACGAGGAGGTCGGCGTCTCGCGCAGCCTCGAGCAGCGCGGGTACCGGTTTCTCGTCGCTGAAGGAGAGCTCGTAACCGAACTTGGTCAGCGCTTCAGTCGCAATGTCGGTCGGCGACGCGCCGCGGGCAACGACAAGGCGCACGGCTGAGCCCGTACGCGCGGCGACGTCGTGCGCCGCGACGGCAGCCGTAAACGACCCGTCCGAGCCGTCGAGCCCGACGACGATCGAGCGCGGCCACGGCCACTCCCCGGCGCGTGCGACGAGTACAGAACATGGCGCCTCGTGCAGAGCCCGCGTCGCGACGCTTCCGACCAGCATCCCCGCAACACGCGAGATCTCATGCGAGCCAACAGCGGCGAGCGTCGCGCCCTGGTCGCGCACAGCCTGGACGAACGTGTCGGCGGCCTGACCGTGCAGCAAGAGGGTCTGGGCCTCATCCACAAGCTCACGCGCGTCGTCGAGCGCGGCCCGCGCCTCGTCGTTCAGGCGCTGGGCCCACTCTCCCGCAGACGCTCCGGTGTGCACGGCCAGATGCGATTCGCTGACGCTGACCAATGTGAGCTCGGCACCCGCCGGAGCGAGCCGCTGCGCCTGCTTGACCGCTTCAAGCCCCGCAGGGGAGCCGTCGACCCCACACACGATTTTCGCGAAGACCGCCGACGCACTCATTTGACCACCAACACATCGCATGGTGCCTGGTGAAGCACCTTTGTGCTCACAGAACCGAGCACGAGCCGTTTCAACGGATTCAGGCCACGCGCTCCGAGGACGATGAGATCGGCTCCACTTTCCTCTGCGACCCGCACGATCTGAGCGGCGGGGTCGCCAACCGGCGCGGCGCCGCGTGCGTCTATGCCGCGTTTCAGCAAGGAGCGTCTTGGCTTCTGCCAGTTGTGCCTGCTGGCGCTGCTTGTCGTCGTCCTCTGGGAACTTCGCGAGCCTGGGATCGCGGTAGACCGGCGCGGCGACGGTGATGACGGCGACCGACGCGTCCGCCATGAAGGTCCTGACTCGGTCGAGTGCACGTCGCGACGGTTCCGATCCGTCGTACGCAAGAAGCACGTTCGGTGCCCGTGGCTTCCATCGGCTCGTGCCTAGCCTATGCCGGAAGCGTCAGGCAAGTCGCGCTCATGCCGAACGCCGAGGAGCGGTTCGGTCTTCTTAGCTGCGGGAACCGTTGCGTGGATGTCGTTCCTGATGTTGCCGGCGAGCTTCGCGATCCTCCTCACCGGCGCACTGATGTTCACGAACGCGATCGAGTGGTTCGGCAGCTTGGCGCACCTCGGTCAGGGGGCAGTCGGAAGCTTGCTCGCCGCAGTTGCGACGGCGCTCCCGGAGTCGCTGATCCCGATCGTCGCGATTCTTGGAGGAGGCAGCGGCTCGGAGGACGTCGCTGTCGGCGCAATCATCGGCGCACCGCTCCTGCTCGCCACGATCGCGATGGCGCTGATCGGCGTGTCGGCGTTGCTCTACCGAAGTCGGCGACCGCAAGGGCTCGCGCTCGACGTGCACTTCCCGACGCTCGAGCGCGATCTGGGCTTCTTCATCGGCTGCCTGCTCGTTGCGCTGCTCCTCGGAATCGGGGCACCGCTTGCGTTGCGGATCGCGGTCGCGGTTGGGCTTCTCGCCGCCTACGTCGTCTACGCCACGTGGACGCTCCGCCACAGTGGTCCGGTCGAGGCGGAGGAGGAGTTGACGCCGCTCTTCCTCGACACAACCCGCAGCGACCCCCCTGGCATGGCGACCGTCGTCGTCCAACTCGTAATCGCGCTCGCTGCGATCGTGGCCGGCGCTCACATCTTCGTCGAGGAGGTGCTTCATGTTGCGGACAGCTACGGAGTCGAGCCGTTGGTGCTCTCGCTCGTGCTGGCGCCGTTCGCGACGGAGTTGCCCGAGAAGGCGAACAGCTTCTTCTGGACGCGCGCGGGAAAGGACTCCCTCGCGCTCGGAAACGTGACCGGCGCGATGGTGTTCCAGTCGACCATCCCGATCTCGATCGGGCTCGTGTTCACCAGCTGGAGCCTCGACAGCTACTCGCTTCTCGCCGGCTGCCTCGCGCTCGCCGGAGGAGTCGTCGCGATCGTCACGCTTCAAATTCGGCGGCGGTTCAGTGGACGCGCAATCTTCCTGTGGGCAGCGTTCTATGCCGTCTTCGTCGGCTACGTAGTTGCGACGTCGTGACCGCCGTCACGCCGAGCACAGACCCAACAGAACGCGAACCGTCCCTCCGGCGTGCGATCAGCCGCAGGATGTTGCTCTTCTTCATCCTCGGCGACATCCTCGGGGCGGGGATCTACGCCCTCGTCGGGGAAGTGGCCGGCGAGGTAGGCGGTGCGGTCTGGACTGCTTTTCTCGCGGCTCTTGTTCTCGCGGTCCTGACGGCCGTTGCGTATGCGGAGCTCGTAACGAAGTACCCGCACGCCGGTGGAGCAGCCCTCTTCGTGAACCGCGCGTTCCGGAAGCGTGGCGTGACGTTCGTCATCGCCTTCGCGGTGATGGCCTCGGGGGTCACCTCGGCAGCGACACTCGCGCGCGCGTTCGCCGGCGACTACCTGCACGAGTTCTTCGACGTACCGGCGACGCTCGCTGCATTGCTATTCATCGTCGTCGTCGCGGCTATCAACTTCCGCGGGATCGTCGAGTCGATGAAGGCGAACATCGTCCTGACGCTCGTCGAGCTGAGCGGCCTCGTGATCATCGTCGCCGTCGGCCTCTGGGCGCTGGGACACGGGAACGTCGACGCCGGTCGTAACTTCGAGTTCAGGCACGGCGTCAGTCCTTTCACTGCCATTTTCGCGGGGACGACGCTCGCGTTTTACGCGCTAATCGGGTTCGAGGACTCCGCGAACGTCGCGGAGGAGACGAAGGATCCGCGCCGATCGTTTCCGTTTGCACTGTTCGCCGGGCTCCTCATCGCCGGCGGCATTTATGTCTTGGTCACCTTCACCGCCTCGATGGTCGTGCCGACAGACGACCTCGCTCGCTCCGACGGACCGCTCCTCGAGGTGGTGCGACGCGGATCCGGCCTACCAACCAGGGCATTCTCAGCGATCGCGCTCCTCGCAATTGCGAACGGAGCGCTCATAAACATGATCATGGCGTCGCGCCTCCTCTACGGGATGGCGGAAGAACACGTGATGCCGCAGGCATTCGGTCGCATCCATCCCGTTCGGCGCACTCCGTGGGTCTCCATCGTGTTCGTCGCGGCCGTCGCCATGTTGCTGGTCTTGATCGGCAACCTCAACGACCTCGCGACGGTGACAGTGATGCTTCTCCTGATTGTCTTCACACTCGTCAACGTGTCCGTGCTCGTTCTGCGGCGAGACAGGGTTCCACATGACCATTTCGTGGCCCCGCGGCTCGCGCCCATCCTCGGCATCGCAATCTCACTAAGCTTGCTCGTCAAGCGCGTTACGGAGGAAGATCTCCGGGCATTTTTGATCCTGCTGATCCTCCTCGCAGTCGCGGTCCTGCTGTGGATGATCACGTGGCTTGTCGCTGGCCGATCTCAAGGTGAGACCTGAGCGCTCGGCGAGTTGTCCTCGGGTGTGACCAGCAAGCATCTCGGTTGACCGGGTTCTCGCCTGCTGCTTAACCCTCCGCGATGTCCTAGTCGTTGCCTGCGCTCGGGACGACGAGCACGGGACGATCGGTCCGGTGGATGATCGCGCTCGAGACCGAGCCGAGTAGCGCGCCCGCCACTGCGCCCAGGCCGCGTGACCCGACCACGATCACTGGCGCGCTTCGTGCGCGAGCGAGCTCAACGACCTGCTCGGGAGGACTGCCCTCCAGGACCTCGGCTTCTGCCTCGCGACTTTCGTGGCGGGCGAGCGACTGCGCGCGGTCGATAGCTGCTCGCGCGTATGCCATCTGCTCGCTCAGCTTCTCCTGGTAGTACGGCTCGCCCAGCGGCCCGATCGAGGGCCGAACGTAGACGAGAAGCGCCTTCGTCTCGAGCGTGCGCGCGACCCGTGCGCCCGCAACCACCGCTTGTTCGGCGGATTTGGAGCCGTCGGTGGCGATGACAACCGGTTCTTTCGTGTTTCCGTCTTGCGCCACGTCGATGATCGTAATCGGCCACTACTGGCGGTGAGAAGCGGAGGGCTCAAGAAGGCGGTATTGCGGCCGATTCGAGGGGCGGCCCGATGGGTACCAGGCGTCTGTTTCGACATTCCGCTCGACGCGATTCGAGGAGGGCACGATGGCCGTTACCACTGATGTTGTTTCTCGGTTCCGTTCTGACGAGCAGATCGCTTCGCGCATTCAGTCGGTCGCCGATGCTCACTACTTCGCCGAGCGGCGCGTGCCTAAAGGGATCTTCCAGATGTTCGAGGCGGGGAGCGGCTCGAACGTCACGATGCGCGAGAACCAGCGCGCGTTTGAAGAGGTGATGTTCCGGCCGCGCGCGGCCGTTTTCCACCGGGAGCGTGACTTGCGCACGACCGTTCTCGGTCACGAGATCTCGATGCCGGTGATCGTGTCCTCGGTCGGCTATCTGGGCATTGGCCACCCGGACGGTGAGGCGGGCGTCGCCCGCGCGGCCGGGGCGGCGGGCACGATCCAGTTCCTCAGCGGCGTGACGAACACGCCCGTCGAAGAGGTGATCGGCGCTGCGAGCGGGCCAGTCTTTTACCAGCTGTACTACATCGGCGGCCGCGAGGCATCCGCAGCGATCATCGAGCGGGCGAAAGAGGCAGGCGCTGCCGGCCTCGTCGTCATCGCGGATACCGCCGCGATCGCGCGACCACGCGACCGTGCATACCCGGAGCGGGCGAGCGTGCCCATGGCAGTGACGCCACGCGAGGCGCTCCGGTTCGCCCCTCAGGTGATGGCGACGCCGCGGTGGGGGCTCAAGTACGTCCGCGCCGCACGCCGGATCGGCTCGCTCGAGCCGCTGATGGCGATGGGCCTACACCCGGACAAGACGCCAATGAAGTTCTTCGAGGCGGTCGGCACGATCTACGAACAGACCCCGGCATGGGAGGACATTCCCTGGATCCGCGAGCGCTGGGACGGCCCACTCGTAATCAAGGGCATCCTGACCGTAGAGGACGCGAGGCGCGCCGTAGACGAGGGCGTGGACGCGATCGTCATCTCCAACCACGGGGGCAACGTCCTCGACGGCAGCGTCCCAACTCTTCCCGTGCTACCGGAGATCGTCGACGCTGTCGGCGACGAGATCGAGGTCTTGATCGATAGCGGTGTCCGCCGAGGCGTCGATGTCGTAAAGGCGCTTGCGCTCGGTGCGAAGGCGGTGTTGCTTGGCCGCGCCTACGTGTACGCGCTGCTCGCTGCAGGGGAGCCGGGCGTGAGCCACATGCTCGAACTGTTCCGTCAGCAGATCGACGAGGCGCTCGCGTTCCTCGGCGCCAAGTCGGTCCACGACCTTGACCCGTCGCATCTGGAACTGCCGCCGAGCTGGGCGGCCGCCAGAACGGTTGTCGGCCGCGAGGACCAGTCCTTGGAGGCTGCGCTTACGCCGAGCGCCAGGGAATCGCGGCCGCCTGCCGTACCAGACGTCACGTCGCCGTCAAAGTAGCCAGCGCTGAACCCAGCGAACGAGCCTGCGCAGCCACCCTCTCCGTGCCGTTGCTCGCCTGGGAACTTCCAGCTGTGGCTGCTCTCGGTCCTCTTGGGTCGCCGCGCGCGCCTCGTCCGGATCGACGCCGGCGAAGACCATCAAGTCCGTGACAGCGATCCGTGTGGCAGTCAGCGCAGCGGTCAGGTCCGGATCGGGGTCCGTGCGGATGGCGCGCACGCCGCGCAGGAATTCGAGCGACCCCTCGACCGCTCGCTCGCGGGTCGCGCGGTCACCTGGCGCTCGTGCGAGGTGGGCGAGGATCTCCGAGAATGAGCGGACGTGCGGTTCGAGTAGCCAGCGATCCTCGGCGGCGGATTCGAGCGATGTCCGCGTCAGCATGAGGCAGCTTGCGCCCAGGAGATCAAGGTGGCCAGCGTCCTCATTCTCGCGCACGAGCGGGGCGATTTGAGAGCGCCAGACAAGTGAGTGGTGGGCAACGCGTGTGCTCGCCCGCCGGATACGGGCCAGCTCGGAGAGATGGTCGCGGAGCTCGCGTTGGTTGGCGATTGCGCGATCGGCGAGCTCATCGTCGCCGTCGAGCGCTTGCGCGGCGAGGTCGAGGGCATCCGCCATGGCTGTGAGCGCGTTCGCTTCGAACCGGCGAAGCAGCCGGAGCGGCTGCGGCGAGAACAGCACCTGGCTGAAGACAAGCGCCACCCCCGCACCGATCAGCGCGTCCGTGAGGCGTTGATAGCCGACCTCGCCGTTTGCGACGGCGATCGTCAGGATCGCGGCGATCGCCGCCTGAGCAAGGACGATGCGCGCACCGCCGAGCGCACGTGCGACCAACAGCGCGAGAAATGTTGCGATCGCGAGAGAACCGTAGCCGCCACCGAACGCGAACAGCACCAGCTCGGCGACGGCGATTCCGAGGATGACGCCCTGCAGCAGACGCAGCGCATTCAGGCCGCGCTCGCCGAGCGAGGTGTTGAGGGACACCACCGCCGCGATCGGCGCGAAGAACGGCTCGCGATGGTGAACGACGTGCTTTGCGATGATCCAGGCGACGGTCGCGGCCGCCGTCGCCTGCGCTAGCGGCCACACGTCTTCGACCCCGAGCGGCGATCTGTCTGGCAACGCCGCCCTGACCCGAACGAGGATCGCAGCACGGAAGCCCGCCATCATGGCATCCTGCCGTTTCGCTGCCCCGACGTCCGGCAAGGAATCCGGAAAGCGTCTGTTTCACAGCCGAGGAGGCGAGGTGCACGTCAACCGCGTCGTGACGTTGGCAGCTCTGTACGGGGCGGGAGGGAGTGTGATCGGACCGCGGGTCGCCGAACGGCTTGGCGTCCAGTTCCTCGATCGCGCGATCCCGAGCGCGGTTGCGCAGCGCGCAGGCATTCCCGAGTCGGCGGTCGCCGAGGTAGACGAAGGACCACGAGGTCGCTGGGACCAGATACTCGACTCGCTAGGACGCGCATCGCCGGCAACTGGAGCATCCAACCAGCCGGAGCGGCTCGACCTCGAGCAACGGAACCTGCACGCCGAGATCGAGCGATTCCTGGCAGACGCGAGCCGAAGTGGGGGCGTCGTCCTCGGGCGTGGCGGCGCGGTTGTGCTTGCGTCGGTCCCGGGCGCGTTGCACATTTATCTAGGCGGGCCAGAGGATGGTCGGATCGAGCGCGTGATGGAGCTGAACGGCGTCGATCGGCAGACAGCCGCTCGCCGCGTGAAAGCGCATGACCGAGCGCGGCGAGATTACGTTAGGAGCGTCTACGGCGTCGACGGCGACAACCCCGCGCTTTACCACCTCATGATTGACGCGATCTCGCTCGGCGTCGACGTCTGCGTCGACTTGATCGTCGCAGCGAGCGAGTCCATGACCCGGGATCCGGCGCCGGTCGTTCCGGCGTGAGGCGCTAGGAGTGCTGCGGCCACGTGAGACAGCGACGCGGGAACGCAAGTCCCTGGACGGGCTCTGGAGTTTCGTGCTCGATTCTGACGGTCGCGGCCGGGACGGAGGCTGGTGGCGACAGCCGCTGGCGGGTGCGCGGGAGATGCCGGTACCTGCGAGCTATAACGACGTGTTCGCGGACGCCGAGGCGCACGATCACGTCGGTGGCGCCTGGTACCAGACTGTTGTCCGCGTCCCGGAGCGGTGGCGGGGCGAGCGCATCGTGCTGCGGTTCGATGCCGCGACGCATCGCGCGGTCGTCTGGCTCGACGACATCGAGATCGCGCAGCACGAAGGCGGCTATACGCCGTTCGAGGCTGACGTCACGGAGCTCGCCAGGCCGGGGGCTGAGGTCCGGATCACTGCGCTCGTCGACAACGTGCTCAGTTGGCAATCGATTCCTCCGGGTTACGTCGAAGAGACGCCTGACGGACGTCGCCAGCGCTACTTCCACGATTTCTTCAACTACGCCGGGCTCCATCGGAGCGTGTGGCTGTACACGACGCCGGCCTCGTACGTCGCGGACGTGACCGTTGTTGCCGGCCTGGACGGCGCGAGCGGAACGGTTCGCTACGAGGTCGAAACAGGTGGCTCGGATGTCGGCGTGCAGGTCAACCTCCGTGACGCGACCGGTAGCGAGGTCGCGCGGGCAACAGGCGCCGTCGGAGAGCTCAGAGTCGAGGAGGTGCACCCGTGGCGCCCGGGGGAGGGATACCTCTACGAACTGACCGTCGAGCTACTCGGCCCCGGCGAAACGCTCGTCGATGCGTACTCGCTACCGCTGGGGATTCGGAGCGTCCAGGTTGAGGGCAAGCGGTTCCTCATCAACGGGGAGCCGTTCTACTTCAAAGGTTTCGGGAAGCACGAGGACGCCGCCGTGCGCGGCAAGGGCTACGACGACGTTTTCCTGGTGCACGACTTCGCGCTCATGGAATGGCTCGGCGCGAACTCGTTCCGCACCTCGCACTACCCGTATGCGGAGGAAGTGCTCGAGTACGCCGACCGGCACGGCATCGTCGTGATCGGCGAGACTGCAGCGGTCGGGTTGAACGCGTCCCTCGGCGGTGTCCTTGGCGGCGTCACGTTCACAACCTTCTCGGACGAGACGATCAACGCCGAGACGCAGGAGGTGCATCGGCACGCGATCAGAGAGCTGATCGCCCGGGACAAGAACCATCCCTGCGTCGTGATGTGGAGCATTGCAAACGAACCCGAGTCGTGGACGCCCGAGTCGCGCGCCTACTTCGAGCCCCTCGTCGCCGAAACGCGCAAGCTCGATCCGACGCGACCGGTCGCATTCGCCAACTTCATGGCCGCGACACCCGACCGCGACGTGGTCTCCGACCTCTTCGACGTGCTCATGCTCAACCGCTACCACGGTTGGTACGCGCACACCGGGGACCTCGCGGCTGCCGAGCGCACTCTCGAGGAGGAGCTACGGGCGTGGGCAGACAACTACGACAAGCCGATCATCCTCACCGAGTACGGCGCCGACGCCGTCGCGGGTCTCCACGAGGTAACGCCGAGCCCGTGGACCGAGGAGTACCAGGCAGACGTTCTGGCCATGTTCCACCGCGTCTTCGACCGCGTCGACGCTGTCGTCGGCGAGCAGATCTGGAACTTCGCCGACTTCGCGACCGCGCCGGGGATCATGCGCGTGGACGGCAACAAGAAGGGCGTGTTCACGCGCGAGCGCCGGCCCAAGGCGGCAGCGCACATGCTGCGGAGACGCTGGCGCGGCGGCTCGTGACGATCCTCGCCGCCGCGCCGAGGCTGCGGTCATCCCAATACCTCGGCTACGCCGCCGGCGAGGTGGCGAACAACCTCACGTTCCAGATGGTCGCCGTGTTCCTGCTCATCTATTACACGGATGTTGCGCATATCTCCGCATCAACCGCTGGAACGCTCCTCCTCGTCGTCCGTGTCTGGGGCGGATTCACCGACCTCCTCGCCGGCCGTCGCGTTGACGAGACCGCGACGCGCTGGGGGAGGTTCCGTCCGTATCTGCTCTTTTGCTCGGCGCCGCTGCTCGTTCTGCTCGTCGCAACGTTCTCGATCCCCGGGAGCTTGGGAGGAAACGCGATGCTCGTATGGGGTCTGGCCTCCTACGCCCTCTTCTCGCTCGCGTACAGCTTCGTCAACATCCCGTACGGGTCGCTTGCCGCAGCGATGACACAGGAGCCGGACGAGCGCGCGAAGCTCTCGTCTGCCAGAGCGGTTTCTGCCAGCGTCACGATCCTGCTGATCGCAGTGGTCGTCGCACCACAGATCCAGGGAGCCGACAACTTGCAGCGCTCGCTCACGGTCACGACGGCGGTGTTCGCGGTCGTCGGCCTCGGCCTTTACCTCTGGTGCTTTGCTACCTCGCGGGAAGCAGTGCGCGACGCCACAGCGAGCGTGAGCGTCCGCGAGACCGTCACCATGATCCGGCACAACCGACCCCTGGTGCTGCTCTGTGCGACCACACTCCTGTTCCTAACAGGCATGTTCTCGCTCTCTGCAGTCGCAGTCTTCTATGCGCGTGACGTGCTTGGAAACGCGGACCTCTACATCGCGATGACCGCGGTCCAGACGGTCGCAATGGTCGTCGCGGCCGCATTCATTCCGTACGTTGTTGCGAGACTCGGGAAGAAGCGCGCATATGTAGTCTCGGGAATCGTCTCCGTCTGCGCGGCCGTCGGATTCGCGTTGGCGCCGGGCTCGGTTCCGGCCGTCGGCATCGCCTGCTACGGAGTCTTAGGTGTCGGACTCGGCGCGATCAACGCGCTCATCTTCGCGTTGCAGGCCGACACCGTCGAGTACGGCGAATGGAAGAGCGGCGTGCGCGCCGAGGGTGCCAGCTACGCCCTCCTCTCGTTCACGCGGAAGGTCGGCCAAGGCATCGGCGGCGCGGCCGCTGCGTACACCATCGGGCTCGGCGGTTACGTCTCGGGCGCGAGAACACAGTCGGATGCCGCGGTCGCCTCGATCAAGGTTGCCGCCGGCGTCGTGCCCGCAGTTGCCGTGGCGTGCGCAGTGGCTCTGATGCTTGGCTACCCCCTGACCGAGAAGGCATTTCGACTCCTCGTCGCGGAGTTGGCGGAGCGGCGCGCCGCTCAAGGCGCGCAAGAGCAGGCTGCCGTTCGCGCATGAGGGCGGAGCAGATAACGGACCCAGTCGCCTATCACGGCGAGGGCCCAGTGTGGTCGCAGCGGTGGGGCGGCCTGCGGTGGGTAGACATGTTCGCCGGCGACGTCCTCTCTCTGCAGCCCGACGGCACCGTTGAGCGGCGGCACGTTGGCAGCGTCGCCGCGGCGCTCCGACCGCGGAGCCGCGGCGGCGCCGTGATCGGAGTCGAGCGCGGCTTCGCGCTCGAGGAGCCGAACGGAAGCCTCATGACTCTCGAAGAGCTCTGGACGGATACGGGCGTGCGCATGAACGAGGGCGCCTGTGACCCGGACGGGCGCTTTTACTGCGGCTCCATGGCGTACGACAGGACACCGGGTGCGGGCGCGCTCTATCGACTCGATCCGGATGGTTCCACTCATGTAGTTCTCGACGGCCTGACGATCTCAAATGGCCTCGATTGGAGTCCTGACGGTTCGCGCGCCTACTACAACGACACCGAGACTTACCGGGTGGACGTCTTCGACTACGAACGCAACATTAGTCTCGTTAACCGCCGCACGTTCGTCGATCTATCGCCTGCGGATGGTCGCCCAGACGGCCTGACCGTCGACGCGGAGGGGGGCGTCTGGGTCGCGCTCAACCACAGTGGCACGGTTCGCCGTTACACGCCGAGCGGAGCCGTCGACGCGGTGGTCGAGGTGGCCGCCCACCAGGTGACGGCCTGCACTTTCGGCGGCGAGCGGCTCGATCAGCTCTACATGACGACTTCGCGCGAAAATCTGCCGCCGGACGAAGATCCCCTCGCCGGCTCGCTGTTCCGTGCACACGTCGGTGTTCGTGGGCTGCCCGCGCGCGAGTTCGCCGGATGATCAGGACGCTGGTGCTCTTCGGCGCCACTGGCGACCTCGCAAAGCGGTATCTGTTTCCCGCGCTAGGCGCCCTCGAAGCCGCGAAACGGCTACCGGAAGGCTTTCACGTCATCGGAGGCGCTCGGGACATCCTCGATGAGGAGGGGGTCCGCCAGCTCGCCGGCGACGACATCCCCGCACACATGCTGACGTACCACGCTGTCGACCTAAGCGATCACGCGAGCGTTGCGGCTGCACTCGGCGCGACGCGCGAGCCGGTTGCCGTCTACCTGGCGCTGCCGCCGGGCGTCTTTGCGACGACGATCGCGACACTCGCTGCCGTCGGTCTTCCAGCCGGTAGCCGCATCGCTGTCGAAAAACCGTTCGGCGATGACCTTGAGAGCGCCCACGCCTTGAACGCGCTGCTCGCGCAGACGGACGTGGACGCGTACCGCGTCGATCACGTCCTCGGCATGGAGACGACGCAGAATCTGGTCGCGATGCGACAGAGGAACTGGGCGCTCGAGCGGTGCTGGAACGGCGAAAGCGTCGATGAGGTCGAGATCCTCTGGGAGGAGACTCTCGCGCTCGAGAACCGCGCCGGTTATTACGACCGCGCGGGCGCGCTAAAGGACGTACTGCAAAACCACATGCTGCAGCTTCTCGCTCTCGTGGGGATGGAGCGACCGGAAGACGACCATGACCTGCACGCGCGGAAGCTCGACGTGCTTAGGTCTGTCCGCGTGACGAGCACGCGCCGCGCCCGCTACACGGCCGGCCGGCTCGTGGATCGGCGTGAAGTACCAGCCTACGTCGACGAAGACGGTGTTGATCCGGCCCGCGGCACCGAGACTTTTTGCGAGGTCGTTCTCGAGCTCGAGACGCCGCGGTGGAAAGGGGCGAGGTTCGTGCTGCGCGCCGGGAAGGCGCTCGGCCGCCGGCGCAAGCTCGTCTCGCTGCACTTCCGGGGCGGCGGCGAGCTCGAGCTCGGCATCGATGGTCCCGAGGACGTCAGCCTCCGCCTCCTCGGCGCCGCGGACGACCCCCTCGAGCTGCGCGCGCATGCGGCGAACAACGTGCTGCCTCCCTACGCACACGTCCTCGTCGACCTGCTCGAGGGGACGAGCGCTCTCTCCATCGGCGGTGAAGAGGCCGAGCAGTCCTGGCGCGTCGTCGCGCCGGTTCTGGCGGAGTGGGCAGCGGGAGAGGTCCCGCTCGACGAGTACCCGGCCGGCTCGAGCGGGCCGTCGTAGCGTCCGTTTCGGCGCTGGAGATGGATTGAGTGGTGTGGTTTTCGTCAGCTGGATCGGGCGATAAGGGGTGTGCAACCCAGAGACGGACGCAGGGGATCTGTTTGTCGGCGCGCGGGCCTCGGCCGTCGACACGTTCACGAAGGAGCTATCCATGACTGACGAACGGAACGGGTCGATCTTCGACGGCGTCAGCGCCGTGCTCGACGACCTCGCTGACCTCTACAAGGACGTCCATCGTCATCCCGAGTTGTCGATGCAGGAGGAGCGGACTGCAGGGCTTGCGGCGAGGCGGCTGGGGGCGGCCGGGTTCGAGGTGACGACGGGCGTTGGGAAGACCGGCGTGGTTGGACTGCTC